>JAEEGL013668126.1_pt1 | contig 22644 bp, 20 predicted proteins | sample 9134231 | NCBI WGS metagenome assembly JAEEGL01 (sample SAMN16246548, study PRJNA631951) | gut metagenome | biome: gut microbiome; feature: rumen; material: fiber-attached | host: Bos | place: Iran: Karaj | collected 2018-10
AGTCCCTCGGTAGCCTCCTTCTGGAAGATGACGCGGAGCGTCAGCAGGATAAGATGAAGGTCAAGAAGGATGGATCTCTTTTGAACGTAGATCATATCGAACTTGAGCTTATCGTAGGTTGTGGTGTTGTACTTGCCGTAAACCTGGGCGTAGCCGGTGAGGCCGGCCTTAACTGCAAGTCTAAAATCAAACTCAGGAATCTTTTCACAGTACTGAACGTGGATCTCAGGCCTCTCAGGTCTGGGTCCGACAACAGACATATCTCCCCAGAGAATATTGAAAAACTGGGGAAGCTCGTCGATTCGGGTAGCCCGGATAAACTTGCCCACAGGTGTGATCCTGGAATCGGACTCTGTGGCAAGACGAGCCTGGCCATCCTTTTCCGCGTCCGTTATCATACTTCTGAACTTAAAGATACGGAACTTCTTATGTCCGATAGTGTACCTGGTCTGACGATAAAATACCGGGCCACCGTCATAGGCCTTGATGGCTATAGCTGTGATCAGCATCACAGGGGATGAAAGGATGATCCCAACAAGGGAGATGATGATATCTCCGATACGCTTTACAAAACTCTGTGTCAGGGAAAAGCCCTGATTTCTGGAAAGATAAATGGGCGAATCAAAAAGATTGAGTTCCTCAGACTCCCTGACAATGATATCTCCGATCTTGGGAGTAAAATACACGCGCTTCTGATGATCAAAACAGATCTTGAGGATCTTGTTTCGGGCTTCAGCAGGAACATCATTAAGAAGTACGGCATCGTACTTAAGGATCTCCCCCTCGATCATCTCGATTGCCTCTTCATAAAGGATGGTACCGTCGATATGATACTTATCTCTTCTGGAATGCATCTTGTTGACCAGATTGTTGTCATGCTCGCCTCTGATCTGAAGAATGCTGTAAGGCGGGAACACCTTGCGGTAAGCCCAGGTAAAAAAGTATGTCAGACCGAAAAGCCCAAATACATCTATTACAGTGATCCACACAAAAGGCCATACAACATCTGAAATAAACTTAACACGTCCGATCAGGATGACGGAAAAGCCGCCCATAAGAACATTGGAAGCAACAATTCCGATGGCCGATCCGATAGACGCATGAGATATCCTGTTAAGGCCGATGGAAAAACCACCCATGGTTGCCAAAAAGAATATACTCATCACCGCATACATAGCAACGATAGCCCAGTTTCCTTTGCCCAGGAATGACCTGTCCATCAAGGGATTTAACCTGGTGTGCCATATAAACGCAAAAAGCGCCGTGACCGCCGCCGTCATCACGGTACCGGTCACAGCCCTATATACATGTTTAAGATTCTCGCTGATCTTTCTCATTTTACTCATCTCGACAGAATACTACTTATTCGGGAAAGAAGACCTGCTCCATATCCTGCCGCAGTTGCCCAGCCCTTGCTATAGGGATTGTCCGGGATTCCAAGCCACTCCACAAAGGGAGCCGTGCCTACAACGCTGCTTGCATATCTGGGATCCGATCCGTCATTGGGGATCAGAGATATATCCGATGCGGCATAAAGCTTAAGATGCTTGACCTGAGCGGTAATACCGTCCCTGACTCCGTCGGGATTGATAGTACGGTTCTCATAATCAATGCTTTTAGCCGTCTTATTCTTGGGATACTTGGTCTTCCAGTCAACGTCACCGAAATCAACGCCCTTGACTCCGCCACCGGTAGTACCCATACCACAGAAATTACACATATCCTGATCTACATCTCCACCAAAGGTGGGATAACCGGTAGATGTGTTTTTCTTGGTCTTAAGGCCCCCTGTCTCCAGACAGATCTGAGCAAAAACAACCTCTGCCCTGACTCCGTTGGCTACTGAAATATCATAGACCATCTGGCAGAAGTCCTGGATAGTCGGTGCACCGTACTTTGAATATACGGATGTGGGATACTTGTTACCCAAAGTAGCAAAGTACGATACCATCTGACTGACGGTAACATTAGACTGCCCCATTATACCATATAGTGTAGTTCCGGTAAAGGAATCCGAATATGCGCTGTAAACATTGCCTGATGCTGTCTTGAGATATGCCCGAACCCTGTAAGTATAGGTGGTACACTCTGCAAGTCCTGTATCAGTGTAGGTATTGGTCTTAAGTGTCTTAAGCTTTTTCCATGATCCGGAATCATTAAGCTTATATACCACATATCCCGTAGCTCCCGGAACAGCATTCCAAGTGAGAGTGAGTCCGTTATCAGACGTAACCTGAACCCTTGTCTTCTCATCCGGAAGCGAAACCGCATACTTTCCGGCTTTATAAGTATATTCTGCAGTATATGGCGTATAGATCTTCTTACCGCTCTGAGTCCTGTATCCTCTGATCTTGTAGATATATGAAGAACCCGGAACGATAGCTGAATTATCCGTAAAAGTCTTGTCCTTGGTAGAGCCTAAAAGCGCATAAGAACCGCCTGCCGTCTTTCTTCGGATCTCGTAAGTCACTGCGCTGTCGGAAATACCTGCATACTCAACTGAGGCTATTCCCATACCTGCATCGGAAACCGATGTTACCGCAAAAGTATCCTTATCAGTGGTTATGGACTTACCCTTGGAATCGGTCTGAGTCCAAACAGTCTTACCTGAAACCTTTTTATATGCCTGAAGTCTGTATGTGTACTTCTTGCCAGCCTCGACTGTAGAATCCTTGTAGGATGAAGCCTGCTTCTTAATGGTCTTAAGAGTTGTCCAGGTCTTTTCTCCCGAAGCCTTTCTGAAGACTCTGTAACCCTCTGCATCCGAGAGTTTTGTCCAGGTCACCTTGACTCTTCTAAGTCCGGCATCGGACAACTTCTTGACCTTGAGTGTTGTAACACCGTAGTCCAAGTCATCAACGGATGTGGTCACGGAAACCCCGGTCTTATCGTAGGTGGTGGACCATCCGGAAGAATTTCCTGCTATCACCGTGTAATAGTATGTGGTCGCTGCCTTGGGCGTCTCATCCGTATACTCTGTATCCTCAGTCTCCGCGATCTGCTGGAAATCGCCGTCTCCCGTATGTCTCATAACCCTGTATAATGTAGCACCATCTGTCTCATCCCAGGAAATGTCGATATGGTGATCCGTACCATTCTCTGCAGCCTCAATGCCTGTAGTAGTACCGGGAACTGCAGCCTTTTTCTTGAGGCCAAAGTACTTAACGATACCATTGGCATCACCTACACCCAAGGCCTTGATCTTGGAATTGGATGACATAAAGTTTTCCGTGTCATAGGGACTTGATAAAAAGGCATGCTCTATGATGATGCCGGGTATGCCCTTTTCCTTAGATGTCCTGATAACTGCATAATAATCAGCACCCGAAGACAGATTGCGGGTCTTGATACCTCGGTTATTAAGTCCGGGATTCTTAGCGACAAGCTTGGACAAGATGAAATTAGCCAGATTCTTACCCCTGGTGTTGATAGTTGGATCGTCACCGCTGGTGTTGGGGTAATAAACCTCTGCTCCGTTAGGTATGGTTTCGTACTCGCCATCACCATCTTTATCGTAATTGGTGCCGGCATTGATATGAAATGAGATAAAGGCGTCCGCATTGACATCTCTTGCAAGGTCTGTACGTCCGTCCAAAGAAATATATGTGTCATCCGACCTGGTCATGTAGATGGTGACACCGTCATACTTTTCAAGCTGCTTTTTACAGTAGGTAGCAATCTTAAGATTAACGTCCTTTTCCTTGATACCGATGTCCTTACCCTCCTCATCGAGGATCTTGGATCCATCGGCATTCCTCTGGCTGGTTCCGCTGTCACTGCCACCGTGGCCCGGATCAAGTACAATGACTACGTTGCCATCGGAGTCTGCTTTTTTGGATGTAGCAGCCTCCGCCATGCGTCCTGCTGTCGGTACTGCTATCACTGATGAAACAAATAAAGAAAATGCCATAAGGCATGATACTAACCGTTTTTTAATAATCATAAGATCTAACCGTCCTGCTAAACTGTCATTTTGAACATACTAATGCCTACAATAATTAGATTTTTACAGGCTTTCCAAAGTTTCATTTTGTGGCTTTTTTCCGGAATACAACAAGCTTTGAAAATATGTAATTCAGCGCTATAACGACTACTGTCGCAGCAAACTTGACCGGCATATTGGGCCACTTCATGATACCAACAAAGAAGAGCAGCATCCATTCCTCAATAAACAGCGTAATAAAACGCCCGAAAAAGAAGCCGCTCAGCTGGATCAATAGGGCGTAAATGCCCCGTCTGTGTCCTTTGAAAACCCACTTTCTGGTGGTATAAAAAGAAAAGGAAGTAGCAAATATCCAGGATATGGCATTGCCCGCAAGGATATTCCACTTAAATACTTCTGTAAAGAGCCAATATGAAAACAGTGAGATAAAGAGCGTTCCCGCCCCAAAAGAAGCATACAAAAGAAACTGCTTGTGCTTTCTGTACACAGGCTCCAGTTTCCCAAGCGGGGCGATATGAGTCGCAAGCCAATGGGCAAGCTGATCCATCAGATCATCCGGCTGTCTTACTTTCATAAGGTATATCCCTCGACTGGCACCAATCAGCAAAGGAAGGATTGACCCTGTCCTTGGCCGAGAGTATGAGATCGGACTTCCCAAATCCCTCAGGCAACGCCCAATCAACGCCTAAAGTAGCATCATCAAAAGCTATGCCCCCCTCATCATCAGGATGATAATAATCTGTTACTTTATAGCAAAATACAGCTGTCTCTGACCTTACCACAAATCCGTGGGCAAAGTTTTTAGGAACAAAAAGCTGCCTTTTGTTTTCCCCTGAAAGAATAACCCCAAAATGTTTTCCAAAGGTAGGCGAGTCCGGTCTCAGATCGACTGCCACATCATAGATCTCACCCGACATAGCCCTGACCAGCTTATCCTGCGGATAATTGATCTGAAAATGCAGTCCCCGGAGGACGCCCCGACAAGACATGGATTCATTGTCCTGAACAAAGTCAACGTCGATACCGGCCTTCCTATAATCACGGGCATTGAAAGCCTCAATAAAATATCCTCTTTCATCCCCGAATACCTTGGGTTCTATAAGCGTAAGCCCGGGAATGCCTCCTGCATCCCGTGTAACCTTGATCTCCCCCATTACAGTCCCTCCGCTATCTCCAAAAGGTACTTGCCATACTCTGTTTTCTTAAGGGGCTCTGCAAGCTTTCTGAGCTGATCTGCATCTATAAATCCCCTCTTGTATGCGATCTCTTCGATACAGGAAATATAAAGCCCCTGCCTTTTTTGAAAAGTAGAAACAAAGTCGGCTGCTGCAAGGAGCATGTCGTGACTTCCCGTGTCAAGCCAGGCAAATCCGCGGCCCAGTGGCTCCACATGAAGCGTTCCTCTCTCCATATATGTGCGGTTGACGTCCGTGATCTCCAGTTCACCTCTTGCGGAAGGCTTGATGCTTTTAGCCACCTCCACAACGGAATTCTCATAAAAATATAATCCCGGAACTGCATAGTTTGATTTCGGACTTGCCGGCTTTTCCTCGATGGAGATTGCCCGCCTGTTTTCATCAAACTCAACTACACCGTAGTCTCTCGGGTCTCTGACATAATATCCAAAGATCGTTGCGCCACCTTCGTTTTCGGTACGAGATGCCGCCTCCACAAGTACCCGCGAAAAGCTCTGGCCGTAGAATATATTATCCCCCAAAACCAGTGCCACGCTATCAGATCCTATGAAATCAGCACCTATGATAAAGGCCTCCGCAAGCCCTCTGGGTTCCTCCTGGATAGCATAGTCGATAGACATTCCAAGCTGACTTCCGTCTCCGAGAAGTTCCCTAAACCCCTGGAGATCTCTGGGCGTTGAAATGACCAGGATCTCTCTGATACCTGCCAGCATAAGGGTTGACAGGGGATAGTAGATCATGGGCTTGTCATATACCGGCAGGATCTGCTTGGAAACTGCCTTGGTCAGGGGATAAAGTCTGGTCCCGCTGCCTCCGGCAAGAATAATGCCCTTCATCCTAGAACTCCTTTTCCGCCAACTCCAGAGCCTCAGCAATTACCTTGTCCATATCGTAGTACTTGTACTGTCCCAGCCTTCCTCCGAAAAGAACATTTGGAAGTTCTCTTGCCTTGGCTGCATACTTTGAATACAGATCACTGTTCTTGTCATCATTGACAGGATAGTAGGGTTCAACACCCGGCTCCCACTCCGCGGAATATTCTCTGGATATAATGGTCGTAGGCTCTGAATCCCAGTCAAAATGCTTATGCTCAATTATCCTCGTGTAGGGAACATCTGCATCGGTATAGTTAACTACCGCATTGCCCTGATAGTTTTCCATCTCCAGTTCCTCAGTCTCAAATCGGACACTTCTGTACTGAAGAGGTCCGAACTCGTACTCAAAGAACTGATCGATCTGTCCGGTGAAAAGAAGCTTTTTATACTCGATCTCAGTGCCGTCAGGAAGCTTTCCTTCCTTTTTGAAATCGAAGAAATCAACTCCCAGATAAACCGGGATACCATCCAGCATCTTTTCAACTATCTGAGTATAACCGCCAATGGGTATTCCCTGATAGGTATCATTGAAATAGTTGTTGTTGTAAGTAAAACGAAGTGGCAGGCGACGAATGATAAATGCCGGAAGTTCATTACAAGGTCTGCCCCACTGCTTCTGGGTATAGCCCTTGATCAGCTTCTCGTAAACGTCCGGTCCAACCAGTGACAAAGCCTGCTCCTCGAGGTTCTTGGGATCCTCGATATGAAGCGACTCCACCTGCGAGCGGATCTTTTCCTTAGCCTGCTCAGGTGTCACTACTCCCCACATCTTGTTGAAAGTGTTCATATTGAAGGGGAGGTTGTAAAGTTCATCCTTATAAATGGCAACCGGCGAATTGATGTAGTTGTTGAACTTGGTGAACTGATTGATGTATTTCCAAACCTGCTCATTGCTGGTATGGAAGATATGAGCACCATAAACATGGACATTGATCCCGTGAACGGACTTGGTATAAATATTGCCTGCGATATGATCACGCTTGTCAATGACTGCTACCCTCAGTCCGTTCTTTTTAGCCTCTCGCGCAAAAACAGCGCCGAAAAGGCCGGCTCCAACCACAAGATAGTCAACTTTCATAAATGTATCCTCCCTGTTATCCCGTACTGATAGAGGCCCTTAAGAAGTCTGGCCTCGTACCTGTCCGATGGTTCGTACTCAATAAATCTGCAACGAATGGCTATCCGTCTGAAGAGATCCGTTGCAAAATCCCTGTCATCGCAACCACTTCGCTTCATATCGTCAAAGATGTTAAGCGAAGCAAATACCAGGTTCTGTCCGCAAAGCCACCTGGCATCCGGATATGCCTTGAGATGACTGTACAGCTTGGATAAAGCTGCCGCTCCGGTCATCCTGCGTCTGATGGTCTGAAGAGAAAGCACTTTATCACTGCGAAGCACTCCCATAGCCGAGTCATCCCGCATCCTGTAGTGATACGGGCGCTCCGATGTCATGCGGACCGCATCAATATGTCTCAGATACTCTCCGAGAAACAGCTGATCCTCATGATAAAAAGCACTTTCCATAAATCTGATATGGCACTTTTCTATAATATCCCTACGAAAGATCTTGTTCCAAAGATATCCCTGATAATTGGACAGATAAAAGATCCTGCAGAGCATATCCTCTTTGCTAAGGACTCTTATACCGCTCTCCGGCGTATCAAACAGTTCTCCCTCTTCATCAAAGGCGCTATATCCGCAGACTCCAAGCTGTGCATTGATCCTGGGAAATCCCTTGACTGTGAGATAACCTGTAGAAGGCTGCGCGATCTGTGTCAAAAGCAATCTGACATAATCCTTGTCAACCCTGTCATCTCCGTCCGCAAAAATAACATATCGTCCCAGAGCCTTTTTTAGGCCGTAATTCCGGGCCGCCGAAACTCCCGGCTTTGCATAAGTAAAAAATCGTACTCTCTCATCCCGGGATGTAAAGTCCGAAATGATATCCGCGGTTCCGTCGGTCGACTCGCCGTCCACACAAATGATCTCGATATCACTTACAGACTGTGCCAAAAGATCCGAGAGCATATCACCTATATAAGAAGCTATATTCATCGTCGGGATGATGATACTGACTTTTGGTTCACTCATCACAGTTTCTCCCGCCCGGAATAGTTTTGTTCATAGAATCTCAGATACTCTCCGCTGATAACTCCCTCAAGCCACTTTTCGTTGTCTAGATACCACCTGATGGTCTTTCTTATACCATCTTCAAAATTGGTAAGAGGTTCCCAGCCCAGCTCGCTTTTGATCTTGTCCGGAGCAATGGCATATCTCCTATCGTGACCCTTGCGATCCTCCACGTAGGTTATCAGATCCCTGGTTACACCTGCTCGTCTGGGATCTTCCTCCGGAAGCATCTCCCGTAAAAGATCTATAATAGTCTCAACAATTTTAATATTCTGTCTCTCGTTGTGACCGCCGATATTGTACTTTTCTCCGAGCCTTCCCCGCTGGCAGACCATATCTATTCCTCTGGCATGGTCCTCCACATAGAGCCAGTCCCGGACATTAAGTCCGTCTCCGTACACCGGAAGTGCCTTGCCCGAAAGGGCATTCTGGATCATAAGCGGTATCAATTTTTCAGGAAACTGATAGGGCCCGTAGTTGTTGGAACAGTTAGTTATATTAGCTGGGAAACCATAGGTATCGATAAAGCTTTTTACAAGAAGATCACTGCCCGCCTTGCTTGCGGAATAAGGGCTGTGGGGATCGTAAGGTGTGTCCTCATAGAAGTAAGTCCCCTCCCCGGTCAGTGATCCGTAAACTTCGTCTGTGGAAACATGAATGAACCTGCATCCTTCCGAAAAAGTTCCATCCGGCTGAACCCAGGCGTCATATGCACAGTGCAGAAGATTCATGGTTCCCAGAACATTGGTCCTAACAAAAGTATCCGGATCGGCAATGCTCCTGTCAACATGACTCTCGGCCGCAAAGTGGATCACATATCTGATATCTTCATCACGGAAGATGCTCTCCACCAGCTCCCTGTCGCAAATATCTCCCTTAACAAAGCGATAGGAATCTCCTTGTCCGATATCGGACAAATTATCGAGATTCCCCGCATAAGTTAGAGCATCAAGATTAACGATCCGAATATCCTTATGCTCTCTAAACATATAATGAATATAATTTGAGCCTATGAATCCAGCTCCGCCTGTAACCAGGTAAGTTATCATTTTAAATACTCCTCCAACGCATCTCTCCACTCCTTCATAACAAAGGGCGGATCAAGCCTGTCAAGTCTGTCATGGGACAACACACTGTATGCAGGTCTGAATGCAGACTTTGGATTGCGTTTTTTGTATTCCTCACTGGAGATGCGTTCCACCCTGACCGCCTTACCGGTGATCTCAAAGACCGTCTCCGCCAAATCTGCCCATGAGCACTGACCTCTGCAGGTCCCATGATAGATCCCGAAGTTTTCGGTACCCTCGAGATAGTGGATGAGACGCGCAAGCTCCTTAGCTGAAGTAGGGCTTCCGATCTGGTCATCAACAACCGATACCTCGTCCCTACTTTCTGCCAACTTAAGCATAGTGCGGACAAAATTATGTCCTTCACCGTACAGCCACTCTGTCCTTATAAGGAAAGTCCTGCTGCAGCACATGAGTGCCTCCCGCTCGCCGGCAAGTTTGGTCCTGCCATAAGCTGAAACAGGATCAGGTGTGTCATCTTCCAAATAGGGCTCATCAGCACTTCCCGAAAAAACATAATCCGTAGATATCTGGAAAAACTTAGAGCCGAACTCAGATGCCATCATGGCAAGATTGTGAACTCCCTCTGCATTGATACGATAAGCACCCGCCTCATCTGCCTCACAACCGTCAACATTGGTCGCTGCGGCACAGTTGATGATGACATCAGGCTTATGCTTCTCGCAGATCGTACTTACTGCATCAGGATCGGTTATATCCATAACCTCCATACCGTCACAGGCAACCGCCTCCGTCAGAACAAGAAGTACGTCTTCGGACTTGTATTCTTTTGCAAGTGCCCGGCCAAGCTGGCCGGCGGCACCTGTGATCAAAATCTTTTTCATACGTAATCCCGCGCTTTTGCCGCAATCCTGTTAAGAGCAGAGAAGAGACCTCTGATGGATGCTCTGGTGATATTGGATGATATACCTACACCAAATGTACGATTGCCGTTGCGGCTGTCTTCCATCTCGATATAAGCTGCAGCCTTGGCATGTGCACCCTTGCCCAGTGAATGCTCGGAGTAATCCTCTACGGTGAAATCAACCTGAGGTACACACTGACGGATAGCTGTCTTGACAGCATCGATGGGTCCGTTACCATCGGCCTCGGAATGGAACTCCTCACCATTGTACTTGAAATCCAGCGCCACATGAGTATCGTCGCTGGCATAATTGTCGTCGATCTCTACAAAAACAAGCTCGAAAGGATCCTTGAGGTCAAGGTATGAAGCCTTGAATGCCTCCATGATACGCTGAGGCTTGACCTCTCCGCCCTGCTGCTCTGAGATATACTGGATAACGTCTGCAAACTCCCTGTGCATCTTTTTGGGAAGCTTGTAACCGTAAACCGTATCCATGATAAAGGCAACCCCGCCCTTGCCGGACTGGCTGTTGATGCGGACTACAGGCTCATACTCACGTCCGATATCTGCCGGATCAATAGGCAGATAAGGAACCTGCCAAATGTCGGAGTTTCTCTCCTTCATGGCAGCAACACCCTTGTTGATAGCATCCTGATGTGAACCCGAGAACGCGGTAAATACAAGCTTTCCTGCATAAGGATGTCTCATATTGACTTCCATCTTGCAGCATCTCTCAAATACCTCGGTGATCTCCTTGATGTCTCCGATCTCAAGTCCCGGATCGATGCCCTGAGAGAACATGTTGTATGCAACCGTCAGGATATCAACATTACCTGTACGCTCACCATTACCGAGAAGTGTTCCCTCAACTCTGTCAGCACCTGCCAAAAGCGCAAGCTCTGTGCCGGCAACTCCCGTACCTCTGTCGTTATGAGGATGGATACTTATGATCACGTCCTCTCTGTTATCAATATGCTCTGAAACCCACTCCACCTGGTCTGCGTAAACATTGGGAGTGTTCATCTCTACGGTATTGGGCAGGTTAAAGATAACGGGCGCGTCAGTGGCATGATCCCATTCCTTTTGTACCGCATTACAAATACGGGCAGCAAACTCTACCTCTGTTCCGGAAAAACTCTCCGGTGAATACTCCAGCTGAAGATTACCGTCGTAAGAGGAAAGTCCTTCCTTTACCCAACGGGTACCCTGGATCGCGATATCAATGATCTCGTCCTCTCCCATATGGAATACAACATCCCTCTGAAGTGTGGATGTGGAATTGTAAATATGGAAAACGACATTCGGTATACCCTGAATAGCCTCGTATGTCCTGTCAATAAGTTCCTTGCGGCACTGTGAAAGAACCTGAACCTTGACATCATCAGGGATCTTGTGCTCGTCCACGAGTCTGCGCAGGAAATCAAATTCTATCTGGGAAGCAGCCGGGAAACCTATCTCTATCTCCTTGAATCCCAGCTTGATGAGAAGATCAAACATCTCCATCTTTTCATCAACGTTCATGGGTTCGATAAGCGCCTGGTTACCATCTCGAAGATCTACACTGCACCAGATGGGTGCCTTTTCAATCTGTCTGTTGGGCCACTTGCGCTGGGGGTAATCAACAACCGGATTTCTCCGATATCTCTTGTAATTCATCATGATAGATACTCCTTTTTAAGTAAAAATTCAGACTAGACCGGCTCCCCCAAGCCGTCAACTATAAGAGTTACAAGTGCATCCAGTGCTGCCTCCTCGTCCGGTCCCTCACAGATTATCGTAATCTCGTCACCGGCAAGAATGCATGCACCCAGTATACTTAGGATGCTTTTTGCATTAGCCTCTCCGCTTGCGTCCTTGCCATATGTAAAGGTCACTCTGGAATCAAACTTCATGGCCTCGTTGCAAAACAAGCCCGCGGACCGCAAATGCAATCCCGTAGGGTTGGTCACCATAACCTTCTGGCTAACCATCGTTTTTCCTCCTGTTAATCCCTATTCCCCCTCGTCATTTTCATCTCGGGAAATGACGACTATCAAAACAACACTTTCTGCTTGTAGATTGCCATCGATATCGATCTCGGCCCTGAGCCTGTGACTACCTTCGTCAAGACCGCTGACATCAACGGAACCTGTGATCTTGGCCTCTGTGAGCTTATCCAGCTCGTCACTGTAACCTGTGACAACAACCTCGACCTCTTCCTCCTCAAACTCCGCAGCAAGACCGCTGCCAAGATTGCGGATGGTAAAGTTGGATAGTGGTACGGTAAATGTCCTTTCTTGAAGATCCTTGAGGGTAATGATAACACTGATCCTCGAATCCTGGCCCTCGGCCAGCTTAACACCTTCAGGAAGGAAAGTACTGATATCAACTGTAGTCCTCATAGAGGATGTAACGGATGACAGATTAACTGCTGACCCGGGTATTACTATGGTAGTCAGCTTATTAAGAACATCTGCCTCTCCCTGGACTTTGATGGTTTCCGGATCTGCCTTGACCGAGTCAAGAGTCAGACCCTCCTGTAGCTCACCGGAAGTCTCCACTGATAGATTGACATCCATGACGCTGACAAGATCTACCGTGACGGAAACCGTGGTAACCGACATGGTTAGTTGTGTAGTATCAACAACCTTGTTTTTAGCATTGTAGTATACCGGAACAACATTTTCGTTGACGTCCGAACTCAAACCATCAATATCACAGGTCGCCACAACATGATCTATCTTGGATACCACATCAGCCGGCCCCTCCACGCTTACTACGTTGGGAGAAACCTTGATATCTGCGGGAACATTGCCATTGGCTGCTTCGCCCTTGGTAGCACCCTCGATAACAAACTTAGCGGACATGACATCTGATATCTCCACCTCCACGTAATGGGCTCTGGATGATATCGTCACCTGCTTGGAATAATTGATCGCTCTGATCTCTATAGGTACTCGTCTGTTATCCTCTAGATTCTTAAGGTCTGCAACCGCTACAAAATCCGAACTCGATAGTCGGTCGTAAATGGATCGCTTTGCCGTAACCCTGAAAGTCACTACCGATCCTCCGCTAAGTACGGAAACGTACTTGCCCGCATCCGTCAGAACGTTTTCATTTTTGATCGTAACCGGAACTGTAAAGTTGCCTGACTTGTTGGGGTTGTCTACGTTGACCACCAAAAACCATAAGACGATGGCAAATACCACTGCAACAAGCTTAAGCCCAACATTTCTGGTCAGAACACTGATAATCTTACCCTTCATCGGCACCGCTCCTTCCCTTTTTCGTCGCCCTGGAAAGAACGCCGTCTGCATCCGGCTTTTGGATGTGCTTAAGGATATCAGCCAGTCCCTCCTGGGAAAGATCCCTGATTATCTTGCCGTCTCTTGTAACCGAAACCTTACCGGTTTCCTCCGAAACAACGATCGTCAGAGCGTCGGATACCTCACTGATACCCACTGCTGCCCTGTGCCTGGTACCAAGATCCTTGGAAATATTGGTACTGTCACTCAGAGGGAGATAGCAGGTGGCTGCAACCACCTTGTCACCTCGCACGATCACTGCCCCGTCATGTAGAGGGGTATTTTTTTCAAAAATATTGATGAGAAGCTGCCGCGATAGGACTGCACCGATCTCGATGCCGGTCATCTCATACTCAGACAACTGAACATCCTGCTCAACGACTATGAGGGCGCCTGTCTTGACTGCACCCATCTCATAGCAGGCACGAACAAGATCCGTAAGGGTCTTTTCTCCAAATCGCTTGGTATTACTTTTGTTGAAGCCCGCCAATAGGGCGAAAATGAAATTCCGCCTTCCCAACTGATCAAGTGCATGTCTGAGCTCCGGCTGAAAAACAACCACCAGGGCTATGATGCTGGCATTGAGCATCTTGGCACCCAACCACAGGATCGTGGTCATCTGAAAAGCTGCTGCTATTGCAAAAAAGAAAACGATGAGAAGAAGGCCGCGAAAAAGCATCCATGCCCGGGTGTTTTTGATCCAGATGAGCACAGCATAGATAAACAGCGCTATGATGGCTATCTCGACCACATCCGTAACATGGAGGGGCGGAAGAGAAAAACCGATATTATCAGTTAAAAAAACATCTATCTCCTCAAAGAACGTCATTCTTCCGAGGTACTCCTTTCCTCATCAGGCTGCTCCGGCTCAGGCTCCTGCTCCGGCTCCTCTGCCGTAATGTTGACAACCTGCTTGTCTTCCATTGCAAGACGGATCTTGGGAACTGCCTTGACGTAATAATAGTAATCATCATCCTCGAACTGCACACGCTCGATCCTGGCGTAGTCGAGGTCTTGAAAAATAAAGTACAGCACTGCGCCAACGGCAAGTACTATAAGGCTCGTAATAGCCAACTCCGGGATCCTTTCCCGTCCGTCGATAAATATATAACCGCCGGTCATGATAACAAACTCTGCCAAAGTACCCACAAATACAGCAACAAGCCATGAATGAGGGATGGACAGATTCCTGACAAATGAGATGATCACAAACATGGTGATCATAGCCGTCAGGAAAATATAGAACATGGGATTTGAAAACATCCCCTGAAGTATGTTAAGTGAACTGATGGGCTCATCCGTAGACAAAAGCTGAGGTGATGCGTCACGAACCAGCTTGAGATAGTACGATATCGTACTTCCGGCAATGATCGTGCACACTTCCTGCATCCCTCCGAAAAGGCCGCCCCAAAGAGGTGCCAAAAAAGGAATATGCACCTGATACAGCGCCGCAATCCCTCCAAAGTGAAGGAAGTGTTTTGCCTGATAGGAGCCTGCAAATATATATGCCAGTGCAAATAACAGCAGGACCGTCCCCGCAATGTCCATCGCCAGAGATAAAAGCTGAAGTACTATATATACCCCCAATACCAATGCCCCGGCAGACATAGGCAAAAAGCAGCACACCAGCGATACCCCTACGATTATCCAGTTGTTAGACAGGAAATCGGAATAACCGAAATACGTACTAACTGCCCACAGACAAAAAAACATGGCGCCGCCGCGCAACAGGCGCCGCCAGATATTCTCTCCCTTGCGGATCAGGTTTCTGATATGACTCCTGAAGCTAACTAAGGGTGTCGTGTTCATAAAGCTCTCCTAAAACCTCCCAGTCCTTTTGCATCTCATCCGCCAGACGGCGGCCCGCATCATACCTGTGAACCGAACGAAAATGCGTGATCAAAAGGCAGATATACAAAAACACAAGGTATCCGACAATGCCGCCGAATATCAGCAACGAAGTCGTCAGGTCTGTAATGTTGACCTGAAGTATTACAAAGATCAGAGAAACTACTGCTGCGTAAATGCCAAGATATATCAGTGTCCCCAGAAAAAAGGTGACAGTACCCCTATACGATACATAATCCTTTTTGTCCAGCTGGTCAAAGCGCTCTATCGTCTCCCCTTCTTTGCGATATAAAAGCTCCATTCGTGTCATCTGAATGACTCTTTTTTCGCTAAGCATATGACCTCACTTTTTAAGGAATCTCATCTTATCGGATTCATGCTGCTTTTTATGAACCTCAGGTGCCTTAGGCTTATTAATAAGGCCGCTGAGCGTAGAAGCCATACTGTTTTTGCACTTTTCGCACATGGTTCCCGACTGGATCGGCTCGCCACAGGATGAACAGTAGAACATAACTCCGGAATCCTTGGAAAACTCCAGCCTCTCCTGACGTACCCATCGCTCTAACTGCTTAATGGATACCTCGCATTCTTCAGAAACCTGCTTGATGGGAGCATTCCTGTGTTCACGGATGTACTCCTTGACCTCCACAAACTTTTTTTCGTTGACATCTCTACAGGCAGAGCAAAGCGGCTCTCCACTCAGATAATTGAAAAGTCTTCCACAGCTTTTACAGGTACGAACGTCCATAATCCCTCCTTAATAACCTATTCCCCATTGCCTTTGCCAATGCAGGCATATAGTGCATAGATGTGGCTGACACCTGCGCCCCTTAACACCTGCGCAACGGCGTCAACTGTCGCTCCCGTCGTGTAAATATCATCAACGATGAGCACACAGTTAAATTTTACATCACTTTTGCCCAAAATAAAAGCATTTTTCAAGTTTTCCCGCCTATTTTCGCGAGAAAGTTCCTTCATTGGAGTAGTATCTGCCCTTCTTTTTACAATAGCCTTATCAAAAGGTATATCAAATCTTGCAGAAATACTATTTGCCAACACCTCTGCCTGATTGTAACCCCTCATTCGTTTTTTCTTTTCGTACATCGGCACCGGGACAATAACATCCGGCCTGATCTCCCTTATCCAGCCTCCCAATACCTGTTCGGAATCCTCCGTAAATGCCGAGACATAGCATCTCCTATTGCTGTACTTAAACCGGTACATGGCCTTTTTCATAGGTCCTGAGTACTCGTAAACGGCTCTGCCGCTGTCATAATAATGTTTGCGCTTTTGGCAGTCGCCGCAGAGACACTCTTTTTCGTCCTTTTGTGTTATGGATTTACCGCATATCCTGCACACCGGAAGCGTGATCTTTTTAACCTTGGGAGCACATTTTTTGCAAAAGTTTCTCTCATCAGGCGCCAGGACTCTGTCACACCCGGGACATCTGGGCGGATAAATCAAATCCTTGACTTTGCACGCAATGGGCATTAAAATCTTCTTCATGAGAAAAAAAATCCTATCTTTATTTTTAAGTTTTACATTATGCGCGTGCAGCATCATCGCATGTGGCAAAAAGGAAGATGAACTACCCGCCCCTGCCGATTCCTCGGAAAGTGAGGAACTACCTCCCGTGACCATCGGCATCGCTCACAGCAACGGGCTCGCAGAGGATACCATGCTGAGTAACGGTTTCAGGGACGCCCTTACCGCCTTATACGGTGACCGTGTTACCTTTTCCGAATGCACGATATCCAGTCTGGATGAGGGAACCCACGTATTGGATTCCATCATTTCAGACGGCGATACACTGATCTATGCCACGGGCAACTCCGCTCTTAGCGCATCCGTACTGGCCACCTCCGAACTTCCGGTGGTTGCCACCGGGATCATGGATTTTAAGGACGCCCTGGGAAGCCACTATAAGGACACTTCCAAGGAGTACACCGGAACCAACGTTACCGGCATAAGTTCTTATCCTGACATAACCGATCAGTTGTCACTGATGATCGAAGCCACCAAGGATCTTCAGGCCGTAGGGCTTTTGTATTCACCGGATGATCCCATCTCCATCCGCATCAATCGCGATATGGAGCACTATCTGGACGAAGCCGGCATTCCCTGGAAGGAGTATATTCTTCCATCCGAGGATTACAGGACTTATCTTAATGATAAGGCTGCCATCGAGGCTGCCGCTGCAAAAGAAGATGATCCGGGCAACGATGGAGACGACACCTCTGACACAAGTGTTACTCCGGATGCTACAATTACGGATCCCAGTCAGCAGGTGATCTTCCACGGTCTCAGTTTTGACGAAGTATCCCCCAGGATCTCGGCCACATGGACCGGCGGCAAGGGACAGAACACCACGGATCGCAGCAGTTTCACTACCGATCTTCCGGAGCGGGCGTCTCTTAAAAAGGTTGTTAATTACGCATGTCGCGAATGCAGCGTATTGTACCTTCCCACTGCATCCAACCTTGACAAATTTGCATCCAAGATCGCATCCATAGCCACCCGCAAGCAGGTTGTCACCGTGGGCGGCGACATGGCATCAGGCAGATACACTACCGTAACCCTTTATCAGGATGTGTACGATATCGGATACAGAGCAGGTATCATCGCATACAATATCATTACCGAGGGCGAGCTTCCCGGATCATATACCATCAAGGGCGCCGCATCCTCATCCTACGCTAAGCTTTATCAGGATTCCGTATCGGTGAGATTCGGGCTTTCATTCCCCAAATCCTTTACGGAGTATGATGATTTCTTGGTGAACTACGAGCCCGGTATGTTTACAACCCTTGTATCGTGATCCGTTCCTTGATCCTGTCACAGAGGCCGCTGTACCTTTTGGCCTCCACGTTATTAGCTATCATTTTTTGAAATACAGCCTCATCTCCCACCAGTACCACGCATTTCTTTGCTCTGGTCACTGCTGTGTAGATGAGGTTTCTTGTATATAGCATCCGGGGCCCGTCCAAAAGCGGGATGATAACTGCCGGATACTCGCTTCCCTGAGATTTATGTATGGTCATGGCAAATGCATGATCCAACTGATCCAGCATCTTATACGGATAATCCACCATACGACCATCGTCAAATTCAATAGTCATGGTGGAATTATAATCATTGATGGATCTGATCACGCCCAGATCCCCGTTAAAGATCCCGGTTCCGCTATCGACTCTGATCCCGTACTTTCCTCTTACTTCCCACTCCATCTGGTAGTCATTTTTAGTCTGCATGACCTTGTCACCCTCGCGGAAGATCCGTTCTCCGTATTGCTTTTCAAGTCTGTTTTCAGACTCCGGATTCAGGAACATCTGTAGGACACGATTAAGCCTTTCCACTCCCAGATTTCCTTTTTTCATAGGCGAAAGCACCTGAATATCAAAGCTGTCCGCATCAACATACTTGGGCAGTTTTTCCTTTACCAGCGATCTGATGGTGGCAATTATGTGGTCGGAATCCTCTCTTTCGATAAAAAAGAAATCCCGGCTGTTTTTATTATCTGCATGTACTGCTTCTCCGCGTCTTATGGCGTGAGCATTCCAGACGATATCTCCCGATTCCGCCTGTCTGTAGATGGTTTTCAGCGTCACCTGTGAAAAACAATCCGAGGCGATTATGTCCCTCAGCACGTTTCCCGGACCAACTGATGGCAGCTGGTTCTCATCTCCTACCATAACAAGCCTGGTTCCCTGACTTATGGCCCGAACAAGGTTATACATAAGAGAAATATCCACCATGGACATTTCATCTACGATTATCACATCATACTCCAGCGGATTGTCGGGATTGCGCTCAAATCTGGCATATCCGGTTCCCCTGTCATCTTCATCATAACTTCCGCCATTGACCTCAAGTAATCTGTGAAGTGTACGTGCACCCCTTCCGCAGGCTTCAGTCATCCTTTTTGCCGCACGACCTGTGGGCGCCGCCAGGGCAACCTCATATCCCATATCCTCGAAATAACGGATCATCATCCTGATGGTTGTTGTCTTACCTGTTCCGGGACCTCCGGTCAGGACAAATACACCCCGTTTTGATGCCAGGGCAACTGCCTTTCTCTGAGATTCGGAAAGAGTCATGTTTTCCTTTTTTTCAAGAGCTATAAGTTCTTTTTCAGTAGCTCCCTCGCTGCCTTCAAGTGCCCTGTCCAATTCAATAAGGGCACCCGCAACCTGATCTTCCATCCGGTACATGAACTTGCGGTAAAATCTGTCGCCTCTCTGCTTGAGCCTTCCATCCATGATCATATTCTGGATGTTGGCCTCCATAGCTTCCATTGATGTGCCCAGAAGCTCCGCTGCCTGCATCAAAAGTTCGTCCTTGGGAAGATAAGTATGGCCCATTCCCTCCGCCATGGAAAGAACATAAAGAAGACCGCAACTGATTCGGAAGTCCGAATCCGTATTTCCTCCCATACGGACAGCTATCTCATCAGCCATCCTAAATCCGATACCGTTAATGTCCTCCGCCAATCTGTATGGATTCTGACGGATGATCCTCATGGTGTCGTCACCGTACTCATTATAGATGCGGATGGCCATATTGGTCGTAACCCCCAGAGATGTGAGGTCCATAATGATCTGCCTTTGAAATGACCGCAGCATCATCTGCTCGCCGATAGTTATGGCTTTAGCCTCGCCGATACCGCGAACCTCCATCAGACGTTCCGGCTCCTCCGTCATCACCCTCAGAGAATCCTCACCGAATTTTGCGATGATCCTTTTTGCCATGGCAGGGCCAACGCCTTTAATTACTCCAGAAGACAAAAAACGGAGCTGCTCGTCCTCACTTCTGGGGGCGACCACCTCGTAATGTTGCATCTTAAGCTGGCGGCCAAAACTATCATGGGAGACAAAATCTCCCTCCACTATCACATTTTCGCCCTGGCTTATAGACGGAAAGATCCCGACACAGGTCACTTCCGAAGGGTCTTCCAACCCTTCATCCGTGACAGGCTCGTCCGGGATCAATACTAACACTGTATAGCCGTTGTCGGCATTTTGATAAATTATATGATCTACAAATCCTTTGATCTGTGGCATTTATAATTACACTTCCTGTGCCTTGTCTTTATTGTCGGTTCCATCCTCATTGGGAGTATCCTGATCATTTCCCGTCTGTGATCCGGTATCTGCTGCTGCAACAGCCTTTGCATCATCTGAGATGCCGTAGGACAGCTTCATATGCTCCACCAGCTGCTCGGTCAGATTGCCGCCGTACTTGTCCACGAGTTCTGATGCTAAGTCCGAAATAGTACTATCCATATAGAGGTCAGACATCATAGAAATAGAGGTGTCAGAGCTGTCTGCGCCGAATATCTCCTTGGTCTCCTGAAACTGCTTGAGAAGCTGCTCCACGAAATAGGATTCAAAGGACTTGACGGCTTCCGTCAGCTCCTCTTCGGTGGAGTTGGCGGAGAGCTTGCCGGCTGCACCGGCGATCTTGTCCGCACTGTTGGAGTTCATTTTAGTAGAATTCTGGAGGCGGAAGGCGTCGAGGTCCATACCGCCGTTAATTGAAATTGACATATGTGTATACCTCTATCTCCACTACTGATGCGTGGGTTGCTCTGCGGAGTACTACGATGCGATTATGCTCCCGCTTTCTACGCTAGCGGCTACGGGTTAAGTCGCATTCCCGGGGTCCGCGCCTCGCCCTTGGCCTTCGCTCAGCAAGCTGGCTCAGTCCATCGGCGGCGCTCTACTGCTGCTGCGCAGCACCCCGGTCATGAGTCTTAACCCGCTACCTTGCCATGTTCCGTGATTCCGCAATGAGTATGCAAGCATCCTCATTGTGTCATCACGTCACATGACTACCGCTAGCTGGTACTATCTACGTAGGTTGTTGGCCGTATCCAGCATCTGATCTGATGTGGTGATGGCCTTTGAATTAAGCTCGTACGCTCTCTGAGTTATGATCATGTTGACCATCTCGTCTGCGATATTGACATTGGACATCTCGGTGTAGCCCTGACGGATAGCACTGGGGCTAATGGCGAGATTGGTAGTCTGCTCCTGGATAGCCGCTCCGGAAGCTTCAGTCTCTGAATAAAGGTTGCCGGGCTCTTTTTGAAGACCGGTCATATTGGCAAACTGATAAACCGCTATAGTCTGTCCCGTGGAGGTATATGTTCCATCGGCATTCTTGTACGAAACCAGGCCATCACTGTTGTAGGAAATGGACTCACTGCTGGCTCCGTCAGGAAGGACTATAGGATTGTTGTTAAGATCAAGAACAGGGTTGCCGCTGTTGTTTGCAAGAACTCTCTGTCCGTTATCTGCAATAGTCCAGAAAAAGTCACCGTCTCTTGTAAAATATCTCTCCCCGTCAACTCCCTGCACTGCAAAGAAACCCGTGCCCTGGATATACAGAGCATTGGTATTCTCGCTGGCCTTCATTGCTCCTGCCTTGAAAGAAGCATTGGTGGCCGCAACTCTGGTACCCAGACCAACCTGGGCGCCTGTAGGCTTGGGATCACCGTTAGCAGATGTGGTCCTTGCCTGCAAAGTCTGATAAAGAAGATTCTTAAACTGAGTACTATTGGATTTATAAGCTATGGTATTAACATTGGCAATATTGTTGGAAATGGTATCCAGACTGGTCTGCTGAGCCTTCATGCCCGTAGCAGCCGTCCAAAGTGATCGCATCATATACGTGCGCTCCTTTCTGAGTCAAAACTCTAATCAACTATCTTATACCCGGCCTACCTGGCTGACAGCCATCTCAATGGTCTCGTCCTCGGCCTGGATCATTTTCTGTCCTGCCTCATATGCTCTCTGGATCGTTATCATGGAAACCATCTCATCAACGATATTAACGTTGGATGATTCCAGCGCTCCCTGCTCTATAAGCATGTTATCCGCTGCTACGATATTACCTCCGTCTTGGAGATCATAAAGATTCTCACCGTACTTGAGTATGTAATCGTAATTATCGATATCAACTACTCCCACCTGGGATACTATCTGTCCGTTCTGGAATATAAATCCTCTGGAATCTACACTGTACTGTGCGAGAGGATCTACCCTGACATAGGCATTTTCACCGTACTGACCGTTGAGGGCTGCATTCATATTGAGAACGTAATCGCCATCGGCAGTTCTGAAGTATCCCTCGTTATCTACAGTAAAGTTACCATCTCTCGTGTACTTGATGGAGGTGTTGCCTTGCTTATCGGTGTACTGGATCGCAAAGAATCCGCGGCCACCGATGGCAAGATGTGAGGACTCATCCGTAAGTCTGAATCCTCCCTGATCCCAATCAGTATAGGTCTCACCTACTTTAACACCCATCTTGATACCGCCAATACCTACGGGGAGTCCCATAGTGCCGGAGTCCTTGATCTTGATGGCCAGCTTCTGTGCAAAGGAGGCGTTGGTTGTGCCTTCCTTTTTATAGCCGGTCGTGTTGGAATTGGC
>JAEEGL010334360.1_pt1 | contig 22642 bp, 14 predicted proteins | sample 9134231 | NCBI WGS metagenome assembly JAEEGL01 (sample SAMN16246548, study PRJNA631951) | gut metagenome | biome: gut microbiome; feature: rumen; material: fiber-attached | host: Bos | place: Iran: Karaj | collected 2018-10
ATCTTCTCCATCAAGCAGAAGAACGTGGGGATCACCGGCGGCGGCACGATCGACGGGCGCGGATTCCTCGTGGCAAACCGGATGGTCGAATACATCCACCGCGGCCTTTTCGAGGATCCCATGAAGTTGGACCGCCCCAACGAGACCAATCGGCCAGAGAATATCTATTTCCGTGAATGTGAGGGGGTTACTATCAAGGATGTCTTCCTTAAGGACCCGGGCAGCTGGAACCAGACCTATGACCAGTGCCACAATGTCTATGTGGAGGGTATCACCGTGGATAGCAAGTCCTACTGGAACAACGACGGCATCGATATCGTGGATTGCGAGGATGTCATCATCCGCAACTGTTACATCGACGCGGCGGATGACGTATTCTGCTTCAAATCCCATTCGCACGACCACATGTGCAAGAATATCCTGCTGGAGAACTGCGTGGGTCGCTCGAGCGCCAACGGCATCAAGTTCGGCACTGTCTCCAAGGGGGGATTCAAGAACTTCACGATCCGCAACATGACCATCTTCGACACCTATCGTTCGGCGATCACCTTCGCCGCTGTGGACGGTGCAGAGATCGAGAACATCACGGTGGACGGGCTGCGGAGCCTCCATACCGGCAATGTGATCTTCCTGCGTATCGGTGAGCGTTGGAACAAGATCAGTTCGCTGGGATTGAGCGAGAAAGATCGCCAGAATGTGCGCCGGAAGGAGCCTTACATGCGCAACATCACAATCAAGAATGTCTATGCCGAAGTCCCGCTGGACAAGCCGGATGCCGGCTATAACTATGAGGGCCCCATTGAGGATCTCCCGCGAAACATTTCGCCTTGCATCATCGCCGGCATTCCCGGCTACAAGATCGAGAACGTGGTGATGGAGAACATCGAGATCGTTTATCCAGGCGGGGGCAATCCCCGTTATGCATATCGTGGGACGACGCCGGAGGATCTGGATGGTATCGACGAGATGATTTCCTATTACCCTGAATTCTCCCAGTGGAAAGAGTTGCCCGCCTGGGGCTTCTATATGAGACACGCGACGGGCGTCACGCTCCGCAACTTCACCTTCCACGCCCAGAAAGCCGACTATCGTCCCGCCATCGTCTGTGACGATGTGGAGGGCCTGAAACTGGACCAGGTGGTCTATGACGAGCCCGGTGCTGCGAAAAAGGAACAGGTGGTTATGTACAAATCCTCTTATGCCGAATAAGTTATGAAAAAGATACTTCTTTCCATCCTTGTCGCATTGGCCAGCCTGGCCTGCTTCGCGCAGACTGAGCAGACGGCTACCGTGTGGGGCGTCAGGAGTGACGGTTCCACCGACAATACCGGCTCCATCCAACGGGCCATCGATTATATCAGCGCCCACGGTGGCGGCACCCTCCACTTTTACGTGGGCCGTTACCTGACCGGGGCGATCCAGCTCAAGAGCAACGTGACAATCCACCTGGCGGAGGCCGCCGTGCTTGTGGGTTCCACCAATATTTATGATTACAAGGGCGCTCCAGCCCTGATCTGGGCTGATGGCGCAGAAAACGTCGCCGTTACGGGCAATGGGGTAATAGAGTGCCGGGGAGAGGCCTTGAAGGCCAGCCTGGAGAAGCAAAAGGCCAAAGGCTACCTTCCTGCGGACACGCCGCTTCCGACTTTGTACTCCTTCAAGAACTGTCAGAATGCCGTGATGGGCAGTGATATCAAGAAACTGCAGAATACGGCGTTATCCACCCGTTTTAAATGATCGGAGCCATGAGAAAAGTATTGATTTCCCTGATTTGCCTGACCGTGGCCCTGACGGCTTCGGCCAAGGATTATTATGCGTCGATGTTCGGCATCAAGTCCAACGGTACGACGCTCAATACCACTTCCATCCAGAAGGCCGTCGATTTCATCAGTGCCGAAGGGGGTGGCAAGCTCATTTTCAAGGTGGGCCGTTACCTGACCGGTACGATCGAATTGAAAAGCAATGTGACGATCGAGCTCGGAGAGGGTGCCGTGCTGGTCGGCTCCACCAATCCGTATGACTATTACAAGAAAGGGGATGCCTTCGGTCTGATCATCTCCAACGGTGCTGAGAATATCGCCATCACGGGACTGGGCGTCATCGACGGCCAGGGCCGGGAGGTGGCGAACAATTTCCTGGGCCAGATCGCCGTCGGTTTCATCAAGGATATCTTCAAATTGGGACGTCCCAATGATCGTCCCCATCTGCTCTACCTGTGTCAGAGCAAGAATGTGACACTGAAGGGCATCAATCTTCGCAATTCGGCCTGCTGGACTTGCACGACGGATCGGATCGAAGGCCTGCATATCGATGGCGTGACGCTGGAGAGCCGTGCTTTCTGGAATAACGATGGCTTCGATATCGTGGACTGCAAGGATGCCGTGATTGAGAATTGCTTTGTCAATGCGGCGGATGACGGTATCTGCTTGAAGTCCCATCACAAAGATGTCTGCAATGACAATGTCATCGTGCGGCACAATACGATCACTTCGAGTGCCAGCGGTATCAAATTCGGTACTTTCGGGGTGGGTGGCTTCCGCAACATCCAGATCTTGGACAATGTGGTGTATGATACCTTCCGTTCGGCGATTACGATCCAGAGCGTGGATGGCGGCTTCGCTGAAAACATCCTGGTGGATGGTTTGAAGTCCTACAATACGGCGAATCCGATCTATCTGGTGGTCGGACAGCGCCGGGGGGACAAACTCAGCCGGATGGAGAACATCACGATCCGCAATGTCTATGCGGAAGTGCCGGTGGATAAGCCGGATTATGGTGTGGATTATGAGGGACCGACCCTGGAGGACCAGCCTCGCAACGTGCTGCCTTGCGGCATCGTGGGCTTGGAGGGGCAGCCGGTGAAGAATGTCCGGATCGAGAATGTGGAGATCCATTTCCCGGGCGGCGGAGATCCGTTGTTTGCCAAGGTGGGGACGCATGAGTTGGAGAAGGTGCCTGAGATGCCGAAGGCTTATCCGGAGTTCTCGCAGTTCAAGGAGTTGCCGGCTTGGGGTTTCTATGTCCGGCATGCGGAGGGTGTCCATTTCCAGAATGTGACGTTGACGGCGGAGGCGAAGGATTATCGGCCGGCGTTTGTGCTGGATGATGTGAAGTGGGCGTCTTTCACGGGGGTGAAGGCCACCGCGCCGAAGCAGCGCGCCGTTTATTTCGTCGCCCGCAACTGCTCGGATATCAAGAAGTAACCACTTGGGCTTGAGCGTTTCAGGCCGGATGCCTGTGCATTTTTGGAAGCATTCCCCGAAGGGTTCTTTCCTGCTTCCGAAAATGCACAGGCATCCGGCCCTTAGGACAAGCTATTTGGTGCCGGTGTAGAGACGGCAGATGCCGAGGGTGTAGGCACGGTGGGTGACGTCGCGGAAACCGCATGCGGCCATCGTTGCCATCCACTCCTCCTTGCCCGGGAACTTCAGTACTGAAGCCGGCAGATAGCGATAGGCGGATCTCTCACCGGAAATCCGCCCGCCGATCAATGGCATGAGCTTCGTGAAATACAGATTATAGCACCCGCGTATGAAGGGATTGGACGGCACGGAAAGCTCCAGGATGACCAGTTTCCCGCCGGGCTTGAGGACCCGACGGACCTCCCGCAACGCGGCTTCCCGATGCTCGAAGTTGCGGACGCCGAAGGCGATCGTGACTCGGTCGAAACAGCCTTCGCCGAATGGCAGGTGCTCGGCATCGCCCAGCTCGGCTGAGATCCGGTTTCCCAATCCGGCCGCCGCGACCTTCTCCCGCATCACGGAAAGCATTCCCTCCGACAGGTCCACCCCGGCCACGCGTGTGTCAGGGTGAGATTTTGCCGCGATGGCCAGGCTGAAGTCCCCGGTCCCGCAAGCCAGATCCAGGATCTGTTGCGACTGCTTCGGTTCTACGACCTGCTTCAACGCCCGGCGCCGCCAGCTTTTGTCGATACCCAGCGACATCAGGTGGTTCAGCCGGTCGTAGTCCGGCGCGATGGCGTCAAACATCGGTCCGATTTTTTCTTTTTTCGGTCCTTCCATGGGGGGATTTCTTTTCCGCCCTAAAGGTAAGAATTATTTTTTCCGTATCTTTAGCTTCTGCAAATGGATTCGCTTATGAAACGACGCTTCTTGATCGGGCTCTTCTCAGCCCAGGTTCTCTTGCTGGCCCTGCCCATAGCGGCACAGACGCCCCGTTATCTGGATGAAAACGCTCCCATCGAGGAGCGGGTAGAAGACTTGTTGCAACGAATGACGGTGGACGAGAAGATCGATCTGCTCCGGGCGACTTCGCCTGCCAATGAGCGCCTGGGCTTCGGCAAGTACTACCACGGAAACGAGGCCTTGCATGGCGTCGTCCGTCCGGGACGGTTCACCGTGTTTCCGCAGGCAGTCGGCCTGGCAGCGACCTGGAATCCGGAGCTGATCCAGCGCGTCTCCACGGCCATTTCCGATGAGGCTCGGGCGCGTTGGAACGAACTGGACCAGGGCAGGCTCCAGAAAGAGCAATTCAGCGATGTGTTGACCTTCTGGTCGCCCACGGTCAATATGGCCCGTGATCCCCGTTGGGGCCGGACGCCGGAGACCTATGGAGAGGATCCTTTCCTGAGTGGAGAGATCGGTGCGGCCTTTGTCCGGGGTCTGCAGGGGAACGATCCCAGATACCTGAAAGTCGTTTCCACACCCAAGCACTTCGCAGCCAACAACGAGGAGCACAATCGCTTCGAGTGCAATGTTTCCATCTCGGAAAAACAGTTGCGTGAATATTATCTTCCTGCTTTCGAGGCCTGCGTCCGGCACGGGCATGCTGCTTCGATCATGTCCTCTTATACGGCCATCAATGGCATCCCTAGCACGGCCAATCCCTGGCTGCTGACCAAAGTATTGCGGGAGGATTGGGGCTTTGACGGTTACGTGGTGTCAGACTGCGGCGGGCCGGGCTTCTTGATCAGCGGCCATCATTACGTGAAACTCCCGGAGACGGCGGCAGCCTTGGCCCTGAAGGCAGGGTTGGATTTGGAGTGCGGGGATGATATCTTCATCCAGCCCCTGCGGGATGCCTACGCCAAATATCTGGTCAAAGATGAAGACATCGACCGGGCTGCCCGTCGGGTCCTTACGGCCCGGATGCGGCTCGGGTTGTTTGACAACGGGGATCAGAATCCTTATACGAAGATTTCACCCGAAGTCATCGGTTGCGAGGCGCATCAGACTTTAGCGCTGCAGACGGCCCGTGAGGCCATCGTCTTGCTTAAGAATGAGCGCAACACGCTCCCTCTCCGCAAGGGGCGGATCCGTTCGCTGGCAGTGGTCGGCATCAATGCCGGTTCCTGCGAGTTCGGCGATTACAGCGGCGTGCCTGCCTCTGCGCCCGTTTCGATCCTGGAGGGAATCCGGGCGGCGGCCGGAAAGCAGATCCGGGTGGAATATGCCCCTTGGAAATCGGCCGTGGATGGGATGGAAATTATCACGCCGGAGTTCTTCCCGGAAGGCTTGCGGGCGGAGTATTACCAGGGTGTGGACCTGAGCGGAGAAGCTGCTGTGCGGACTGACCCCTGGATCAATTATGAGCCCTCCAATCAGGCTCCGGACCCCTTCCTGCCCAATTCGCCGAACTGTGTACGCTGGACGGGAAAACTGTGCCCCTCCGTTTCGGGCGAATATGTACTTAATCTTGCTTCGGATGATGGGGCCCGGCTGAAACTGGATGGGAAATTGCTGATCGATTCCTGGGCGGGATATGCCGTCCATTCCGATACCGTCGTGGTCCGTTTGGAGGCGGGACGCGCCTATGAGTTGGAGGTTGAGAGTTATAATGTCCGTGATTATGGCTTGGCCCGTCTGAGCTGGCGCATGCCTTCTCCAGGCGTGCAGGACCGTATTTCGCTCTATGGAAAGGCAGGTGAACTGGCCCGATCCTGCGATGCCGTGGTGGCCGTGATGGGTATCAACAAGAGCATTGAGCGGGAAGGGAAGGACCGGGAGGATATTACCTTGCCGGCGGATCAGCAGGAGTTCCTGCGGGAGTTGTACCGGATCAATCCCAACCTGGTGCTGGTACTTGTAGCCGGAAGTCCGTTGGGGATCCTCTGGGAGGATAAGAACCTGCCGGCGATCGTGAATGCCTGGTATCCAGGCCAGGAGGGAGGAACGGCCGTGGCTGAGGTGTTGTTCGGGGATTACAATCCGGCCGGGCGGCTGCCGCTGACCTGGTACAACCGGGTGGAGGATCTGCCGGCCTTTGATGATTATGATATCACAAAGCGGACTTACAAGTATTTCGACGGGCCGGTCTTGTATCCTTTCGGCTACGGCTTGAGCTACACTTCTTTCAAGTATTCAGACTTGGAAGTACGGGATGCCGGGGAGACGGTGGAAGTGTCGTTCACGTTGAAAAATGTCGGACGACGAAGTGGGGAAGAGGTAGCGCAGGTCTATGTGCAGCTGCCTGAGTATGAGGGAGTTGTGCCCATTAAAGAACTGAAGGGATTCCAGCGGGTCTATCTCAGGAGAGGGGAGAGCCGGCGTGTGACGATTCCGCTTCGGCGGGAGGATCTCCGCTATTGGAGTGAGTCTCGCAAGACTTTTGTCGTCCCTGACGGCCTGCCGCATGTCTTTGTCGGCGCTTCCTCAGCAGATATCCGTTTGCAGTAGCGTACCTGAGCTAGGGCATCGGGAGAAATCCTTCGTGGCGGACGACCCAGCCTTCCAGTGGGAAACCGGGTGTCTCTCCGCTCGAACCGGCCACGCCTTCCGGCACCCCTTCCCAACCGGCACACATCATTGCTACGGCCGTCAACAAGCCGCCATTGGCCGGGAAATAAGGGAAGGGCCACATGTCAGCCAGCCCATGCGCATCAAAGGCAAATTTGTGCGCTGTCGTGCAAAGCAGATCGACCGCTTTCTCCGGATCGCCCAGCCGTGCGGCCGCCATCGCCAACATCGGATAATCCCAACCCCAGATCCGATCCATCTGCCAGCTATCCAAAACCTTATAGAAGGTCTGGCGGAACGTCTCCACATCCACGCCGTCCCCTGGCAGCCAGCCATACACTCCGGCCAGGGCCGGATGTTCAAAATTGAAAGACCCCCACATGTCCTTCATCCACTCGTGGGTGATGTAATACCCATCTTCGGTTGGCAGTGGAGCGAGTTTTTCCAACACGTTTTTCCAGGCCTTGGTGCGCCGCGCCGGCAGTTTCAGCCGCTTCGCCCAGTCCAGGGCCGTCCGCAGCCCGAAGCGCCAGTAACCCAACTCGAAAACCGGATTCATCGTCTCCATCATCTTCGTGTTTTCTGAGACCGGAATGACCGGGGGTCCGATGACATAGCGCTTGCCAGCCTTGTCCCAGAAAACGTAGTCAGCCATATAATCGGCCGTCTCCAGAATGATGTCAGTCCATTTGTCCAGCACTTCTTGCGTGGGATGCGCCCGGTAATCGAGCTCCGCGAACCAGATCGGGTGCGGCTGCTGCCAGCAAAGCATGGCATGGGGCTCGCAGGGCCATTCCCGGTTGAACTGGGCCGTGCATTTGGGCCAACGGGCGCCGCGCCGGCCTTCGGAAGCAGCCCGTTCCTGGGCCGCAGGCAGGAAACGACGGTAAGTGTCTAGGTAGCCGTCGATGCAGTCTTGGCGGCCCCAAAGGGCGAAATGAGCCGCATGCCACCAGATCATTTCCCAATGGTAACGGCCGAACCAGCCATTGTTGACAAGGCCCGACTCTTGTGGCGGAAAAAGACCGGTCTCGTTGAGTTTGAGGACATATTGGGAGAGAACGATACGGCGTTCCAGTTCCCGCCAACGGGGATCGCTGCTTTCGCTCAAGTCAATAGCAGCTCCGCTCATCCAATAGCGTTCCCATTCTGCCACAGAGGCCCTTTCTACTTCGCTGGCGCTTGGTGTTTCGTCGCCGCTGCCGGAGAGCGGCTGCGGTTCGGGGAGCATTCCCCGGAGGGGGTGCTCTCCGCTCCCCGAACCGTTCAGCGGCTCTCCGGCGCTGTACAACTCAGGAATGTCCACCGGACGGAAAAGAACTGTCAGGTCGAAACTGTCGCCCGACTGGACCATCAGCTCATACCGATGCCGCTCCGGCGCGACCAGCCCCCACTCCGCTTCTCCGCTCCAGGCCAAATCGATCTCATAGCGGGTATCATCGAGCGTATGAGAGATCGTACCTTGCCGCCTATCCTTCTCCTGCAAGGCACTGGAATGGCGCTCCGGCACCTCATAATCCCCGATAAAAGGCTCGAAATCTTTATGGCTAGCATAAGGAAGTTCAATGAAAATCCCGATCCTTCCCTGCTGCAGCAGTTCGGAATGGATTCGCACCGAGATCCTGTCTTGCTTCGGGTGGCAGGCCGTCCGGACGGACACTTCCTCTCCCTCCAGCGAAAAACGACTTTTCAGTATGCCGCTCCAGAGGTCTGTCTCCTGCCGGACCTCCGTCAGATCCTCCTCCGCAGCGAGTGAGCCGTCCGACTTCAGCAGGATGAACCCGATCCGCCCCAGATGGATCCGGTGCGGATTGCCACGCAGCCAGTCCGAAATCTCCGGATGCTCCGGGTCCCGTAAGATATAAGGGATCGTATGTCCCCAGGTCTCGATTTCGACCGGATGGTAATCCGTCAGCGAGACGCCTTCTGGCAGCGGGAAGGCGTGCCAGCCCCAGTCACTCAGGGTGTTGAAGGCGCGGAAGGTCTGTAAGCCGGTGACGTCGGCCCCGAAAGCAAACTGTCCGTTACCCACCTGGGCGGGACTCCGTTGCAGGGAAGCGTAGAGAATGGGATTATGCCGCGACACCACGGCCTTTCTGTCGATCGTTTGCGCCTTCGCCCCCAGGCATAGGACCAGCATGATTGCCGTGGCGGCCAAGGCTCTGATTATTAGTTTTTTTTGCATTCTCCTTTCTGCTATTTCGGGAAAGGACTTTGTGTAAGTCGCTGGTTATTAAAAGGTTGGCCGAAACGGGGTGACGACGTGTGACGCCGGCTTTCAGCAGGAGGCGGCGATGGAGAGAGAGGCAAAGTCGCCGATTTGCTCACCGAGTTCGGCAGGCTTGACCTGACAGACGGCTGCTGCAGCCGGGAGGGCTTCCCGGTCGATCACGGCTTGCATGAACGGCCGGATCAGTTCCTCCGCCCGGACGAAAATACTCCCGATCGCGATAACTTCCGGGTTGAGGATGTCGATCAGGATCGACAAGGCTTTACCCAGATAAGTGGCGGACGTCTTATACACTTCGATCGCCAGCGGATCTCCGGCAGCAGCCGCCTCTGCGACGGTTTTGGCTGTAATTCCCGCCAGATCTCCATCCGGACACCAGGCTACGCTCCGGCCCATCATCAGTTGCTCTTTGACGGCGGATTGGGCCAGTTGGGCGATGCCGCCGCCGCTGGCGAATCCCTCGAATGAACCAGCCTTGCCGTAGCCTACGGGGCCGAAATCGTTGAGGCGGATATGGCCGACTTCGCCGCCGTTGTCATTTGTGCCGGCGTAAAGTTTTCCATCGAGCACCAGACCGGCACCCATCCCGGTCCCGAAGGTGAGGAAAACCATGTTGCGGGTCCCGCGGCCGGCGCCGTATTTCCACTCCGCCAATGCACAGGCATTGGCATCATTCTGCAGGGCGGCCGGGATTCCGACCGCCTCTTCGACCAGGCGTACGATAGGGATATTGTCCCAGCCGGGGAGGTTGGGTGGGGATTGAACGACCCCGGTCTTGCTGTCCAGGGGACCGCCGCAGGAGATGCCGACGGCCTTGGTGTTGGCAGCATTCAATCCATGCCGCTCCGCCATCGCTTTCACTTCGGAAAGAATGTGTGCAATCGTTTCGTCCACGTTCGTCGTGGCGAATTTAACCTTGTCGGCAATTTCCAGGACGCCGTCGGTGTCAATGCCATAAATAACAGCGCATTTGGTGCCGCCGATGTCGATACCCAGTAGATTCTGTTTCATATAAGGCTGCAAATTAATACAATACTTCTTCAGAAAGCATGGAGCCCACGTCTGTCTTGGCGCGATGACGGGTACGGGCAGGGGAACCCCAGCCTCCGTTGGTCAGGCAACTCTGGAACTGGTCTCCGGAGAGCGTGGCCGCTTGCGCGCCCAGGCCGATCCGGACTTCCAAAGTTTCGCTGACCGTGGCGGCATCGACGCAGACGCACAACGTGCCGTTCTTGAAGGTCCAGCCTTCAACTATCCGTCCATTGACGCTCACAGATGCTGGGGCCTGTTGCAGGGCGACTTCCAGCGCATAGTCACGCTGGGAGGGCATGCCTTCATAACGGCCTTCCGTGGGATGGATGACAAAGCGGACTTCTCCTGCCGCTGCATGGCTCTCCAATAATGTGGAGGCAACCTTTCCGCTCTCATAACCGTAGCTTTCTCCGTCATCTTCATAGAGCAAGTACGAGGAGTCTCCGGCCGGATAGATCTTCACGACCAATCGATCGAAAGGATGGGTGCCGATGCTCTGGGGTGCCTCCATGCAAGGGATGATGGCTCCGTCGCGGATAAAGAGCAGGCCGGCGCGGTTGTCGGGGTATTCGCGTCGCAGCGTCTCGCCTCTGCTGACGACTCTTTCACCGGTCCAGGCGTCGATCCAAGTCCCGGCGGGGAGGTAGATTTCGTTGGAGAAGATGCCTACGCAAAGATTCTCACCGAACATATACTGGTAGCACATGTCATCCACGTTTCGGTCGTCGGGGAACATCAGCGGCATCGAACGCACGATGGGCAGGCCCTTCAGACCGCCCTCCAGCGCCGCCGAATAGATGTACGGCATCAGTGCGTAGCGGATTTGCACATAGTCGCGGTAAATGCTTTGCTCCGGCTCGCCGTAATAGAACGGTTGCATCATCGAGAACCAGCTGTTGATCTGGACCCAAGGAAGGAACAGGCCGAAATGCAAACCTTGCATTTCCAACTCTTTCGGGACGCTCATCACGTCGCAGGAAAGATTCATGTAGGCGCTGTTGCCCAGGTTGAGCTGGTCAAATAAAGCCGTCTTTCCACCGCCGTTGTCACCACTCGTAGAGGCGCCCCAGTGCTGGGTGCCCGCCCATCCGGCGGTGTAATGGTACCAGATGCGCTTGCCCACATGCTCCCGGCTCATCCGGTTCATTTGTTTCTGGAGCAGTACCTGGTTGAGGTTGTGCATTTCCCGGTCCGTGCGCCCGTTGTAGTACGTGGCGTCCGGATGTTCGTCAATCGTGCGGGCCGGGTCCATCTTGAAGCCTTCCACTCCGTAGTCCAGGAAGGTTTTGAGATGGTCCATCCAATGTTCTTGACCCGATTGGGGCTTGCCGGTACGGGCCGCGATTTCATCCTCTTCGGTGATGCTCAGGTCGTATTCTTCGCAGAGCCAGAGACCCAGGTGGAAGCCCATGTTGCGCAACTTGCCGACGAAGAGTCGGTTGTAGAGCTGCTTGGGGTATTTGTCCTGGAGCCAGTACGGCTCCGGGGAGAATTTCTCAAAGTTCCATCTCTTCTCGGTGGAGAAGTCGTAGCGCTTCTCCATCCACTGCGGCTCCAGCCAGAACACATCACAAGGGACGCCCAATTGGCGGAAAAGGACGGCATCGTGCAGGATATCCCACTGGTCCTCACGCATATTGGGGCCGAAGCAGAGGCCGTAGGCCCATTTCGGAAGGACATAATTGCCCCCGGTCACCTGGGTGTACAGGCTCAGCATTTGCTTCATCGAAGGGGCGGCCAGCAGGTAAAAGTCTGCCTCGTCGAAGGTGTTGTAGATGTTGAAGTGGTCTTTGTCGGTGTGACCGATGTCGAAGAAGTTCTTACGCGTGGTGTTGTTGTACACAGCCCATCCGTTGGAACTCATCATGAAAGGCATGGGGATTTCCGTGTGCTGGTAGGTGGTCCACATCCGGAGCAATTCACCCCGGTGCTGGATATGCTCGCGGCTGGTGCTTCCACCGCCGTAGAAGCGCTCGCCCTTTGCCATCGAGAAACGCAGGATACTGGCTTTCAGCGGATCGCCGCTTTCGCTGTTGTCAATGCCTTCTTTGCGGTTGTTCTCGTCGCCGATGATGCCACTGTTCTTGGCGACGTGCAGGTTGGCGTAGGCGTCATTGATGACTTGGGCCAGGGACGCGACAGACGGGTCTTTGCCCGGGACGAAGTCCAGAGCTTTCACCAGCAGGGTGCCGTCGGCCTGGCTCAGCGAAAGCGTGCCGGATTTTTTATCGATAGCGAGCTGGTAGCCCGGCGTCGTGAGCGTCCAGGTCCGTTTCCCGTCGGAAACCTTCTCTCCCGCTGTGCCCCAGTCCGTCTTGATGAGCGCGTAACGCTCCATCAAGGATTCGGCGAAATCCTTGCGCGGACTGATGTGGATGCGGTAAATGCCGTCGGAGCAGGCTTCCACGCCGATCGTGGTGCCTGTGGCGGTCTTGATTTTGTGAACGGGATTGGCATAGGCACAAAGCCCGAGCAGCAGTGCGGCTGCGAGAGAAAGGGTCCTCAGTTGTCTGATCATTTTCCTAAGTTTTGGTTGGTCCTACGAAATTAGGAAAAAATGGTCAGCAAAGCAAAGGAGGATCTGTCATTCCCGGAAACGGACGTCAATACCGGGGTCGGTTTGGGCGATGCGGGCCATTTCCTTGCGATCGAAGCTGACCGGTCCTGTGATCAGTTCCGGAACGTTATAGGATTTGAGGAGAAGGGTGTTGTCCCGGGGATCTTTTTGCGGCAGCAGAAAGGGTTTGGAGGCATTGCCCTCTGCATCGATGTGTGCGATGAACAGGCGCGAATAGAGGCCGTCCAGGCGGCGGCTTGCCCAGAGGATCCAGCGTCCGTTGCTGCTCCAGCAGTGATAGCTGTCCGCATCGGGGCCGTTGATCTCATCCAGATTATGGAACGATCCGTCCCGCAGATCGATCATGCGCAGATCGGCATCCTTATGCCAGATCGCGAAGCAGCCGTAGGCCGTCTGAGCAAATAGCAGGAAGCGCCCGTCGGGGGAAACCCGGGGGAAAGTGGCGCCCAGACCGCTTTTGGTCGCGTTGTACAGCGTATCGACGTGCTTTCCGAAGCTGAACTCGTCCGGGTCGAATCCGATCCCGCAGATGCTGTACCGGACATCCCGGTAGCCCTCAGGCATGGCGGGTTGAAGGGTTGTACAGAAAAGCAGGGTCTTGCCATCCGGCGTCCAAGCGGGCATCGTTTCCAGGCGCGTCGTATCCGTGAGCAGGGGAGTGGTCGCGATCAGGTGGTTTTCTACATCATAGACAACGACATCGGAAACGGAGTCGTACACTTCGATCCGGTTGGGATTGGTAGAGTGGAAGAACTGGGAAATGTCATTGACAGAGAATCCGATGTATTTCCCGGAGGGGTGCCAGCGGGGATAGACCAGGGCGGACAAAGTCTGCGGAGTCTTGGTGTTGAGTTTCTCGATCTCGCCGTTGTTCCAGGTATAGGTGCCCCCGTTGCGGGCGCGCATGTGAAACATCATCTTCTGCGGGTCCCGGTTGCAGAATGAATGGCAGTTCATGCAGTTGCGGTCCGTGTCGTCGTTGATCATGATGGGCGTCTGCGTGAAGTCCTCCAGGCAACGTTGGTATAGCCCGAGTTTGTTCCAGGTCTCGTAACCCGGCTCGATCAGCCGATAAGCCACATAAGGGTCGATCGGGTCCGGACTGACGTGGATGATGAACGGGAGGTGGGATTTCCATCCTTCGGCATCTTTGATGCAGACACGGGCCGTGATGTCTCCGGTGGCCGTAAGGGTTCTCCATTGCTTGAGCGGAATGTCGAACATCGGTCCCTTGCAGGTATAGTGCTGCGCCCCGGCAGACAGGATGAGCGCCGAAGGCTGGCCGCTGCCGGTGTAGCGGAAATTGAGGGGCGCCATGTTGGCCGGAACCGTTACGTCGATGTAGTCCGGGAATATGTCTGGCAGCGAGTCCAGTTCACCCGCCATCCGGATCTCAGGCTGGCAGCCTGCCAGGAATGACAAGGCCGCGAGGATAGAAAGGATTCGTCTCATGGGTTGTTGGCTCTCATGATGTAATACCAAAAGCTGTCGCTGTACCTGTCCATGGACAGCCCCGTGCCCAGGCGCTTTTTGAACTCCGTGTATCGTTTGTAAACTGAGGGATCGACCCCGACGGTCTTCCAATAGCCCCGTTCGGCTTCTGAAAGCATGCAGGCTGCCTCAGCGAAGGAAAGGGGGAGGGCAGGCAGGGCCTCCGTGCCATAAAACTCGTCCAGCATCTCCCGGAACTTGTCCATCTCGCAGTCCAGCAGGTAGATGGCTCCCAGATATTCGATGGCCTTGTGGTAGGACGGATTGGCCCGGATGATTTCTTTGAGGTCTTCGTCGATCCCGTTTTCCAGGGAAATATGGTCCTGGGTAGGGATGCATCTGCGCCGGGGCCCGAGTTCCGGGTCCTGGCAGACGGCTTTGTCATCGTAAAGAAATACTTTATAACGGCCACAGTTATATCCGTCTCGTTCCAAAACCTGAATATATTTCTCTGCAACCGGGTAGGAACCGTTGATGAGGTTGGTCTGGACCAGCCGCAGCATCATTTCTGGAAGGTAGTCTGCTTCTGCCGCGACATTGGTTTCGAAAGCCATTCTCTGTGAGCTGGCGATCAGCCCCATCGAATAAAAAACGTCACTGGCGATTCGACCCGGACGTTCGTCCCGATTCCAATCCGGAATGATTCCCAGCGAGCCAACTTGGGTGTAATGGAAGAGGTCTGTGGTCAGCCGTCCTGTTTCTGTCAGGGCGAGATTCAACTCGGCAAGGTCCAAGACATTGACTTCTGTCTTGGGATCGACATAGGAATTGATGATCTTGTCCCAATCCTGTACGGGGAGCGGTTTCTCTGAACAAGAAATAAGGAATAACGGGAGGAAGACAAAAAAGCGGAAGACCCAGTTTGTCATTTTCTAAGTTTGGTTGTCGTTGCAAAGTTAGGAAAAAAAGAGAAGAAACCCAGTACGGTTCGATCAGGCCGCCTCGGCCGTTGAAATGGGTGTATTTTTGACTTTAAAACAGACATCTGTCAAATTTTTGATAGATAATTATCGAAATTTATTCTATTTTCGTAGAATAAAAAGAAAGCAAACACTAACCATTATATCATATTCTTTAACCAAACTATTTATGTTCAAACGCTTAATGGTTCTGCTTGCCTTGCTGACAATCGGCATGCAAGCTTTCGCCCAGCAGACCGTGACCGGTAAAGTCACGGATGCCCAGGGCGAGCCGCTCATCGGTGTCAATGTCCTGATAAAGGGAACAAACACCGGTGCTATGACAGATCTGGATGGCGTTTACAGGCTGAATGCAAAGCCTGATGCCGTCCTGGTTTTCTCCTCGATCGGTTATGCGACCCAGAATGTCCCTGTCAATGGCAGGGGCACGGTCAATGTAACCCTTGCTGATGATACGATGTTCTTGGATGACGTCGTCGTGATCGGTTACGGCTCTGCCAAACGGAAAGACTTGACAGGCTCTCTCACACAGATCGACAACCGCCTGATCAGCGCCCAGAACGCTTCCTCTGCGACCAAGGCGCTCGAAGGTGCGATCCCGGGTCTTGTCTTTGCTTCTGTCGACGGCCAGCCGGGTAACGATGCCGGACTCCGTGTCCGTGGTTTGGGTTCGACCAATGCCGGATCTTCCAATGCGTTGGTCGTTATCGACAATGTGCCTGCTCAGGGCGATAACCCGTTGTCCCAGCTCAACCAAGAAGACATCGCTTCCATCACTGTGCTTAAGGATGCTGCTTCCACTGCTATTTACGGATCACGGGGTGCAAACGGTGTCATCCTCGTCACGACTAAGAGCGGCCAGGCCGGCAAGACCAAGGTCAGCTTCCAGGCCCGTGTCGGTTGGAACACACGCGGTACTTTCCAGAACGGCCAGATCCAGACGGCGCAGGAGTTGTATGAGTATGTATGGCAGAGCATTTACAACTCTGTCCGTTACGGTGTCGGCGGCCCTGGCGCCGCGATGGGACAAGATGGCGAATACTTTACCAACATCAATGGGAAAGAGAATATGAGCCATGAGGCCGCTGCCCTGTTCGCCAGCCAGCACCTCTTTGATTACAACGGTACAGCTACTTTCGGTCGTAATATCCTGGGCAACTACATGGCGTATGACGTCCCAGGTGCCACCTATGTAAAGACGGGCAGCCTGGACACTTCTTCCGCGACCATGGAAGGCGCCTATCTCGTCAATACGGACGGTAAACTCAACCCGAACGCCCGCCTGCTTTACAACGATACCTACAAGGATGCCATCATCCGGAATGCCTTCCGTCAGCAATATGACATCTCCGCCAGCGGCGGCAACGAGAAGGAGAACCACTACCTTTCCTTGGGTTTCAATTCCGACCCGTCTTATATCCGTAATTCCAACTTCCAGCGTATCACTGGACGTGCGAATATCAACGTCCAGCTGTTCAAATGGTTGAAAGTCGGTGCAAATGTAGGCTATACCCGTTCTACGACGAGCTATATGGCCGGTTACTGGGCCGCGCGTAATGCTGGTTCCAACCAGGGATCCATCCCTCGTTTCGTGTTGGGTGCCAACGACATGTTCCCCTTCTTCGCGCATGACAAAGATGGCAATTACATCTATGACAAGAATGGCGAGAAGGTTCGCAATGTCCTGGCCAACTCCACGTATTCTCCGTTGGGACCTACGGGAGCCAACTACGGTTCTACCGATATCTGGTATGTTCTGGACAACGATGTCCGCGGCATGAAAACCAACACGCTCAATACGCGTACCTATGCCGAGATCCCGTTCCTGAACCACTTCACCTTCCGTGTGGATCTGGCCTATGACTTGATCCAGAATATGGAGACCCGTTATTACAACGGTTCTACCGGCCGTGCGGCTGGCATGGGAGGTTACTTCGGTAAGCGTTCCACCACGACGGAGGTCTATAACATCCAGGATAAGCTGATGTACACCCAGGATTTGGCAACCATCATGTGGATGCCATGGCGCTGTTTGAGAACAGTGACTGGGAGGCCGAGGCGGTAGGCTGGGGCTCTTACAAGGAGTTTGTGCCCGGTTTCACTGCAGCCGGCAACTTCGTCGGCCGTTATGGCTCCGCAGGTGGTGCGGCGACCCCTTCCTATGGCCACGACATCGAGCGGATGCGTTCTTGGCTCGGCCGTGCCAACTATATCTATGCGGATAAATACTATCTGTCTGGCTCTATCCGTCGGGACGGCTCGTCCAAGTTCCGTGCAGAGAACCGCTGGGGTACTTTCTGGTCCGTTGGCGCTGGCTGGCGCTTCACCCAGGAGGAGTTCCTGAAAGACAGCAACTGGCTCACCAATGGTAAGCTCCGTGCCAGCTATGGCGTGATTGGTAACCAGAATGGTATCGGTCGTTATGCTTCTTATCGTACATGGTCCTATTCTGCCACGTATGCCGCTGTCACGAACGGCACCGGCCAGCCTGTAGATACGAAACTGTCTATGGGTGGCTTTGTCAACGACGGCTTGACTTGGGAGAATACCAATACCTTCGACGTCGGTCTCGACTTGACCTTGTGGGATCGGATTGATGTAACGTTGGATTATTACAATCGTGTGACGACCAACTCGGTATTCAACCAGCCGGTTTCTTACCACGCTACCGGCCAGACCACTTTGTCGCAGAACTGTGCTGAGATCACCAACCGCGGTATTGAGCTGGATATCAACGCAGACATCATCCGTACCAAAGACTGGCGCTGGAATATCGCTTTCAATGCGACCCACTATAATACCGTGCTGACCGGCTTGCCGGAAGAAGCCATTCCGGCGCAAGTGGAGGGCCTTCCCATCGGCACTTGGGAGTCTTATGACGGTGGCGCCTGGACAGCTGCCGGCGGCGCGCAGCAGTCCCAGAACTTCTATCTGCGTGGCGTCGGACGTGACTGGTACAATATTTATATGTATAGTTTTGCCGGGATTGACCAGAAGTCCGGTCTTCCGATGTACTGGCACAACGTTACCAAGAAAGAGTCCGAATCGCTGGGCGGTAAATATGCGGGTATGGAAGTCGGAAGCAAGGTGGCGACCACCAACTATGCCATTGCCACAAAGCAGGAGATCGGTGATGCGCTTCCTGAGCTTGTCGGTGGTTTCAATACCCAGCTGACCTACAAGAATTGGAGCCTGAGCGCCCAGTTTGCCTATCAGCTTGGCGGTCACTTCTTCCTCCGTGACTATGCCCAGTACCTTTTCAACCCGACCAAAAACTCGACGGTGTACTATTCTTCGATGAATATCTCCCGGCTTGTCAAGGACAATACCTGGCTGCCTGACCGTACCGACGCTCAGTTCCCGATGCAGTGGTATCCGGTCAGCAATGTCAGCACCCAGTTCTCCGGTACATCCCAGGCCAACCAAAACTGGATGTTTACGGACCAGGGCCTCTTTACGGCTTCGTACCTGCGTCTGAAGAACGTCACGATGAGTTATTACGCACCGAAGACTTTCTTCCAGCGTATCGGTCTGAACTTTGTCAGCGGCATGCGCATCTTCGCTTCCGCTGAGAATCTCTTCCTGCTTTCCGCCGCGCCCGGTGTTGATCCTGCGATGTCCATTTCGGGCGGTTACACGGATGTCGATGAATACATCTTCCCTCAGATGCGTACGTTCACTTTCGGTATCAACCTTGATTTCTAGCAGTGTCACTTATGAAACAACGCATTATGAAACATACTATCCTTACATTGCTTGCTTTGCTCGCTCTGATGGCCATACCGGCTTGCAAAACTTTGGAAGTGCCGCCGCCCAACAGTCTGACGGATGAGCAGATGCAACAGATCCTTGCCGGTGACGATGAAAATGCGAAAGCGATGATCATCGCGGCGATCGGCAATACACTCAACAGCAACTTCAATGCTGCCGGTGCCACTTGGTCCGGTTATTCTTCCTATCCTCTCAATTCCCAGGTGGACCAGGACTTCCTGATGTCGATGCGGGGTAACGATGTGATCCCCGGGACGGACCAGACCGGTAAATCAGGACATGCTGCGACCTACCGCACCTTTGAGAACTTTGATGCCCGCAACCTGACTTGGCCCTATTATGCTTTGGGCGCTCTCCTGACAACCAATGCCAACAAAGTGCTGCTTTATGTTACGGAAGATGCCGGTAAGACGGGCGGAGCTGCGGCCCAGTTCCGCGGTCAGGCGCTTTGCGTACGGGCATATGCCTATATGCAGCTGATGGAACGTTTCCAGAAGGCCTACACAAACGGAGGCAAAGATGGGAAGGGAATGCCTATTTATACGGCTTATAAGGTTAATACGCCCGCTCCGATCGCCTCTGCTGAGGCGACGTATGAATTCATCCTCGGCGACCTGAAGGAAGCCGTCCAGCTTCTCGAAGAGATGGGTTACACCTCCGAACTCAAGGATATTGACCTGGGTGTTGCGAGGTTCCTCTATGCCCGTGCGGCTTTGTGGGCTGGCGAGTGGGATATTGCCATCGAGCAGGCCGGCAAGTTGACGGAGCAGTTCAAGACCTTCATCAAGGAGGAAAACTACGGCGCGAAAGCAGCGGACCTGCGGGCTTATTGTGAGGGCACCAAGGATCTCAAGGCTGAAGACAATGCTTTCCAGACGCTGGGCAAGAATCCGGAAGCTATCATGGGCTTCGTCCAAGGTGACGGCTCCAATACCTATCAGAACCTCTTCTGCAATGTGTTCGAGCCGGGTGAGGCCGGTGAGGGCGGATTGGCGCCTCGTATCGATGACCGCTTGTACGATAAGATCGACCCTCGTGATTTCCGCAAGGATATTTTCACGACGGAGGCGGCCAACTATGTCTATATCATCGACGAAGATGGCAAGACGCAGATGCGTGAGATCCCGCCGTATGCCAACCTGAAATGGGCGGCTACGATCGCAAAGGGCTATGATAAGCGTTCGCACCATCTGGAGTGTGACAACTACATCTTCCGCTCTTCCGAGGCTTACCTGATGCTGGCAGAGGCCTATGCACAGAAAGGGAACGACTCCCAGGCCAAGGCGACGCTCAACAAGCTGCTCGCTGCCCGTACCAAGGCAGGGGAGGCGGCTCTCACCTGTGACACCTATTCCGGGATGGCCGGCCTGAATGCCCTGCAGATGGTTCAGCTCCAGACCCGCATCGAACTTTGGTGCGAGAATGGACGCGAGTTCTACAACAACAAGCGTTGGAACATTCCGGTCAACCGTTCAGGTTCGAAGGTGCATTACTCCAATGCATCCCTTGCTCCTGAAGCGATGGTCCTTCAGGTTCCGATCAATGAGACTTCCACAAATACCCATTGGGCTGATTAATCCTTTATTGCAATGAGAAAGTGTTTTAATCATATTGTTTTGGGATTGCTTACTGTCGTCGCGGCTTTTTCCTTGGCCTCGTGCGACATCTATCCCCAGTCGGAGCAGACGGTCGTTGTCACGCCGCCGAGTGATCTTGCCATTACTCCTGCGACTGTCGAGTTGTTCGGCGGAGACTTCTATGAGCTGACGGCTATCGTCACGCCGGATGAAGGCACCAGCAAGTATTTCCACTGGAGCACCAGTGACAAATCCATCGCTACCGTTGATAATTTCGGTCTTGTCGAAGCGTTCAATCCCGGAAAGGCCACCATTACGGTGGCGACAGACGATGGGACGAAGAAAGCGACTTGTGTCGTTACGGTCAAGCCGACGCCCGTTTCCGGTGTCAGCGTGGCTCCGACAGAGACTACGGTTTATGAGACGGAGTCCGTGACCCTGACTGCCACGGTTGCTCCCGATAAGGCAACGAATAAGGACGTCACTTGGTCGTCCGATAATCCTGAGGTGGCCACTGTCGATAAGGATGGCAAGGTGACCGGTATCTCGAAGGGAACGGCCAACATCACCGCAACAACCGTCGATGGTGGAAAGACCGCGACTTGTAAGGTTACCGTGGCTGTCCGTATTCCTACCGAGCCCGAGCAACTTGACCTGTGGCGGAATGATAAAGCCGGTTACCGTGCGATCTTGGGCGGCAGTGCTTCCCAGGATGACGACTGGCTCCATTATGCGGATGGCGTCGTGACGTGGGATGAGAACACCTCCGGGTCGCCTCGTTCCAAGGAAATGACCTTCCCGACCGGCTCGACGATCAAGGTTACTCAGGTGTCCGGGAACGATTTCGTTGGGACCTGGACCATGCAGTCCCGTCTCTTCAATCCCAATTCTGCCGTTCCTGGCAAGCCGAAAGGAACGACCGGAGCGGACAAGTCGACGGTAACCATCTCCGCGATCAGCGGTGATCCTGAGACGCTCGATGGTCATGAGAATGCCTTCGAACTCAGCGGCCTTTACCTGGCTGCCACGATGAAGGTCGCCTTCGACATCGACTATGACGCCAAAACCGTCAAGATGGGTCTGTTCTTCGACAAGAGATCTACCCAGCTGGCTAAAGATGGCGTTTACTGCGCCTATGTCCCCGAGCTCGAAGGCTCCAAGTGGGGAAGTTACAACTTCGCTCCCAGCACCTTCGGTAAGGATGATTGCAATTATGAGTGGATGTGGTGCAACATGGAGGACTTCAAGACCTTCCGGTATCTGCCTCATTCGCAGAATATCATCAGAGGGACTTCCAACCTGATGCTCATCGGTATCTCGATCCAGGTCAGCACCAGTGCGGATCCTTCCAGCCTGCCGGGTGGAAACAACACAAGTTACAACACCATCTATCAGGCCAACTACAATGGCAGCGACACGGAAGGCTTGAGCTTCCACAAGTAGTCCTGCCGGCCTATTCCGTTTAATAAAGGGAGGTGACTGAAAAGTCTTAAGACTGATCAGTCACCTCCTTTTTTTATTTGAACTTGCGTGTATTCAGTGATCCGGCGAAGGATCGAAAGGTGCCTGAACCGGCACGCATCCTCCTTGGGCTGTATCGTATAGGTTCTCGCCGCTGCGTCGGGTTTTACGCCGGCCTTCTCTGATCTCTTTCCGGGTGAGGCAAAGGACATTGAGGAAGTTTTCCGCAAAGACCGGTTTGTGGCTGGCGCGGCTCAGGTCCATATCCAGCAGGTAAATATAGCGGTAGTCCCGGATGACCTGTTTTCCGAGCGAATCGTTGATAAAGACCGAGCATTGGAGGACACAGAGACTGTCGTTGGTATAGACTGTCTCCAGATCTTCCATCCGCCATGATTGGTTTCCGGGAAAATAGCTCTCTATATAATCCTCCAGCGAGACCACGATCTGTTTTCTCGCCCGTTCTTCCATGGCAGAGTGACGGATACAAGACAGGGACATCCCCGCCAGAATCAATAGCAATAGCAGTTTTCTCATTATACTAAAAGGGAGTGGCCAGAAGGCCACTCCCAGAATATTAAAGGATGATCGATTAGTAGCCCGGGTTCTGAGGATAGTCAAAACCTGTGTTGGAATCACGCACCTGCGTCGGGATCGGGAACAGGTAGTTATGAGGCGTGATATTGCTATACCAAGCGCCATAACCGTCCGTACGAGCCTCACGGCGTCCTGCTGCGTTGTTGGCATCATTCTCATAGCCGTGTCCATACTTGCGGGTACGGGCATAGAGCGTGTTGGAAGTGACGTCATCCTGGACAGGATAGCAGTCGCTGATGTAGGTGCAGTTCGGGTTGCAGGAGAGACGGTTGAGGGTTACCCAACGATGC
>JAEEGL013639858.1_pt1 | contig 22642 bp, 36 predicted proteins | sample 9134231 | NCBI WGS metagenome assembly JAEEGL01 (sample SAMN16246548, study PRJNA631951) | gut metagenome | biome: gut microbiome; feature: rumen; material: fiber-attached | host: Bos | place: Iran: Karaj | collected 2018-10
AAAGAAGCTGATCGATAAGGACATCAACGCAAACGGTCTGTACGGGCTCTGCAAGCCGACCACGGAGCGAAAAGCCGGGTATTGGGTATTTCGTATCGCGAACGGCAGAGCGACGCATATCGGCGTCCTGATCGACGAAAAAACGGTAGTTCACGCGAAAGGCAGAGCGTACGGCGTCGTCCAAGAGAAATACAGTGATTCGTATTGGCACGCAATCGGGATCCCGAAAATGTTTGATTTTTCGGAACCGACGCCGGAGCCGACGCCTGCACCTGATCCTGAACCGACGCCGGCACACGCGAAATATGTCCGCGTGCGCGGCAAGAAAACGCGCACCGTACATATCCGTACAGCACCGAATAAATCCGGAGATAAGATCGTCACAGCTCACGGAGGAGACACATTCCGGCTGCTCGGCATCGCAGAGACCGAGCCGCACTGGTACAACATCGAATACAACGGTCGCACCGATGCATGGATCACCAACGTATCGAGCTACACGGAGGTCATTGATAAATGATCGAGCTTCTGAAAATCATAGGTACGTCCCTTGTGACAGGTCTGTTTATGCTGATCGGTCAGTTTTTGTCTCGCAAATGGCAAAAGACTGATAAGAAGGCGGAGGTAGAAACCAACAAGGACAAGCTGCAACGCGAACGCGATGAAAAGCAGAGCGAAAAGCTTGATCATATTGCAAAAACGCTTTCCGATCACATCGATGCGGAGGCGGAAAAAGACGCCAGGCAAGCACGACGCCGCATAATTGAATTTGCGGACGAATGCAGAAGGGGAACACGTCACAGCGAAGAACACTTTTGCAATGTGCTCGAGGATATTGACGACTATGAGAGGTACTGTGACAGCCACCCGCTTTTCAAAAACAAAAAGGCAGAACAGTCAATCGGCTTTATTCTCGAAGTATACGATAAATGCAAACACGAGAACAGTTTTATTTAACAGCGAAAGGAGGCAAAAGATATGTCGAACAAGGTCTATGATGTCCTGAAGTGGATTGCACAGATCGTGCTCCCCGCAATCGCTACGCTCTATTTTGCGCTCGCGCAAATCTGGGGCTTCCCTTACGCGGAGGAGATCGTAGGAACGATCACGGCGATCGACGCATTCCTCGGCGTGCTGCTCGGTATTTCTACCGCGCAGTACAACAAACGCCTGCGCGACGGAAGCAATTAAATGAACATCGGCAATAGTGCCGAAGCCATGATACCCCGCTTCGGCGGGGTTTATTTTTTATTCTTGAAAAAAAGATATGCAGGGATTATACTATTTGACATAAAACAAAAGACGATCATGCGACCGTCTCTTGTATGCCATCACGGCAAATGTCCCGTCAGCCGGATAATGAATCCGCAGTGTGTTCGACTTTGGAAACACTGAATTATTCGACTTCGGCGTATCTGGTGGAGGTCCTTCTCCAAAGGTCGAACACCGTCACCGGCGTCGCCGGGCGGATCCTCCGGAGGATCCGGCAGCGCATACCCATCGGCACGAGCGCCGGAATTGAGATCGACGGTGAAGGTATCGTCGTAGACATAGACGCGGGAAACGTACACGTCGAAAAGCGTCTGACGAAACTCCGGATCCCGGACGTCGCCGGTGCGGATCACGCGGAGAAACGCGACGAACTCATCACGGTCAAACACCCGCGACCGCGCCTGTTCCATCACAAGCCGCGCTTCGAGCCGCCTTTCCTGTTCTTCGAGCTCGACAAGGCGATTTGCCATTGACGAGCTTGCGACCATTTCAAGCGTCTTCAGGACGTTTGCTTTACGCTTTCGGCAGTCCGTGAGCTGCGTCTTGATCAGCTCCTCTTCGCTCGTCTTTTCGAGCTCCGCCCGCATCATCGCATCAGCTTCATCGGCGATCCGGTCAATCTCCTCGTCCGTCATGGACGCCTGCACGAGCTCGGCGACGGCAAGCTCCAATTTGTCGCGGTTGACGGCGCTGCGCGTGCAACTCGTCGTCTTTCGTTTCCGCCCTGTGCACTCATAATAATAATATCGGACGCCGTGCCGTGATGTGCCGTACGCGCCGCTCATAAGCGATCCGCACCGTCCGCAAAAGACCTTCCCTGTCAGCGCATAGATCTCATCAGACGTCGCCGGCGCGTGCGCCATGTATTCGCGGCGGCGTTTCACCTTTTCAAAAAGCTCGTCGTCGATGATCCGGGGCATGCCGCCCTCGATCCGGACGTCGTCATAGATGTATACCCCTCTGTATCGCTCATTATCCAGGAGCTTCTTGAAGCTCGTGAACCGCCACGGCTTCCCGGTCTTTGTCGTGATCCCGCGCTCGTTCAGATCGGTGGCGATCTCGTGCACACGGACGCCTGCAGCATACCGTTCGAAGATCTGCCGGACGACGGCAGCTGCGGGCGGATCGATCTCGATATGACCTTCGGCATCGACGCGCTTGTACCCGTACGGAAGCGGACCGTTTGAAAGCGCGTGATCCGCGTTGTACCGGTGCCCGCGAATGACGTCTTGCCGGAGATTGGCAACGTAAAATTCCGCCTGGCTTTCAAGCATTCCTTCGATCAGAATGCCGATCGGCCCGTCCGGCATATCTTCACGGGCATAGTCAACCGTGATTCCCATCTGACGCAGGCGCGACTTATAGATCGCGCTGTCGAGCCGGTCACGGGCGAAACGGTCAACCTTGTATGTGACGACATGACCGAACGCGCCCTTTTCGGCGTCAATGATCATTTTTTGAAACTGCGGGCGGTCCTCGACGGTGCCGCTGATCGCCTCGTCCGGGTAGACGTCAAGCACCGTCCACCCGCGACGGGCGGCATACGCCCGGCACTCCGCGACCTGCTGCTCGATACTCTCCTCGCGTTGACTGTGCGACGAGAACCTGGCGTAGATCACGCAGGCGTCCGCAGCTGCTTTTGACAGTTTAGTTCCCTTTCGCTTCTTCATAATCAGACATCATTTTGAAAAAGTCATCTTCAGAAATCATTTGTATTGCAGATCCTCGCGAGCGCCATTCTTCGGCTTTTTTCATTTTACCGCTTCCGTCTGATGCAGTATTAGACGGGAATCCGGCATCCCCGATCACAAGATAGGCGGTATTCTTTGTTACGCTGTTTCCGGACGTCCCGCCATGATTCACGACGTACTGGACAGCTTCTTCACGAGACATGCGCAAAAGCTCGCCAGTAAAAACAATGTGCTTTCCATATATGGGATTGCGCGTATCGACCACATCTACAGTTGGAACAATAGAAGATGCGTCAACACGGAGCTTTGAATAATCATAGAACCCATCCGATTCAATGTGTCGAACCGTGGGCTTCTGATCAACGGTCGTATGGGCGATCGTGTCCCCGTCTTGATGCGGCGTCTCGGAAATAATCGGACGATTATTCTCGGAAGCGGCGGGTACGGGCGGATCGATATGAGCTTCTTTCGGATCCGCAGCTGCTTTCCGATTCTTTTTCAAAACAAGCGGGAGGATCAAAACCACAGCGGCAGGGAGAAGGCAGAAAAAGCCGAACAAAATACCAAAGATCCCGCTTCCTGTTTTTCCGTCAGAGATCAGACTGAAGCCGGACACGATCATTATGACAGAAAACAGAATGATCGGAGCCGCAACGATGATTTGCCATACCTTTATTCTATTTTTCATGCGCTACCTCCTATATGTTCGGATATCAATTACAGGGCATTCTTGCCCTCTTTTTTATCTCTTTTCTGTTTTTCAAGGAAAAAGTCGATATTATCAAGGATCGTTTGCTTGTTTGCCGCGGTTAGATTCCTAAAATCAAGAATCAGCCGCATTTCAAGCTCAGAAGGAGAAAAAATAGAATCGGAATCCGGATAACCAAGCGTAGAAAGAGGTACCTTTAGATACTGACAAATAAGAACTGCACGATCATACGGAATCCTCTTAGGCGCTTTCTTCGGATTCAGATAACCGTTTGAAAAACCACACGCCATTTCAAGAGTATGGATCGAGATCTTACGATCGCTGCATAGAGATCTCACGATTTCAACATCTGACATAATGAACCCCCAAAAAATTTAGAAAAAATCCTAAATTGACTATTGACAAATTAGGGGATTCCCTATATACTGAAAAAGCAGTTAGGGAAATTCCTAATCCGATAGTCTATAGTATTGCTCGCAACAATTATTTTAGACTAAAATCTAAAATTCGTCAATAGATTCAAGGAATTTTCCTAACTGATTCGGAGGTGATATATTTGGTAAATTTGCAGATCTATGAAAACGTAGCAAAACGATGCAGGGAGAAGAAGATCACTATAGCAGAACTCGAAAGACAGGCAGGGCTTGGAAATGCAACAATCGCCGGTTGGAAAACGGGATATCCGAGGATTGACAAAATTGTTGCCGTTGCGCAGGTCCTCGATTGCACTGTCGGCGATCTGATCAGCGAGGAAATGACCGCATGAACGCGCGAACAAACTGCCCGAACTGTGGAGCGCCGATAGATACGCGGTTGTGCCGGTGTCCATACTGCGAAACGCCTTACAACTATGATCCAACGGCTCAATCTCGGAGTGATTTTGAAGGTCGGATGGATTTGAGCCCGAACCAGGCAGCCGAATGTGCGGGCCTGGCGTCAAGGATCACATCATCCTTCGGTATTGGATTCAATCAAATCAAAGATATCATTGCTTCTTTCGGGGCAGCTTTTGCAGACATTTTTCGGAGGTAATCGGCATGAACAAGCGGATCCGCAAGAAGCAGCGCGAGCGTGCCAGACGCGACAGCGCCGAACGGTACAGGCAGAATCCGACAGCTGATGCGCTTCTCGAACATTACGAGCAATTCGGTGAGGTATTGACGCCAATACCGGAGGAGGTACAGGAAGCCATCGACACCGTAAACCGGTTTTTGAAGTCATTGACGCCGCCACATGGAGAACTGCAGAAAACACTCGATGCCGCATATCTATTCATCGACCATCTTGCGGAAACGATGCAGTTCGTAAGAAAGATTATCGCGGATGCGGTAACCGACAGTTTTAGCAAGGGCGGGCGCAGCTCGTACCCACCAGGACTGATCAATCAGTTATCGCAAGATCCTCGACTACTTTGCACAGTTCGAGCTTTGAAAGAGACGGAACATGGCAAACAAGATCAGAGAGTTATTCTTTCCTACACAGGAAGAACTTAATCAGCAAATGAAGCCGATTGTCGCTTTGATCCGTGAACAGGTTTCACGTAAAGAGTGCTGCACCTGCGAAGCGTACACACGCGATGATCTAAACGATCCTGGATTCGTCACTGGCGGACCGATATGCAAGAACGGTAGATCTGCAACTGAATCATGCGACCTTTACAAAACAGATGATTACTGCAGGAAATTACTAACGAACCCGCAGGAGCAGGGCCCGGCTTCTTAGAGGGCTGCGGTGAAGAGTATGCTACGCGCTGTCTGAGGTACTGCTCCATAGTGATAAAGGGCGGGCGCACCCCGCGCCCGTCCGAATCAAAGAACAAATGATCACAAGAATAAAGTTTAGGGCGGTAGGCCGGAAGGAACGCCGGAGGGGCTGCCGTAAGGCAAGGACGTTGCGAGTAGACGAGGGACGGTGGCGAAAAAAGAAGATGTGTTTTTCGCGGTGGCTGACGAGCCCATCGAGAAGGATGAAAGCATTAGAAGATCCAGTTACGGCAGGCGAGGAAAAGGGACATCCTCGCAAATCGAAAAACCGATAGGCGCGGCGCCGGCTACTGTCCGGAATGGGTGAATGATGATCCGCGCCATGGTGATAAAGGGCGGGCGCACCCCGCGCCCGTCCGAATCAAAGAATCATTCATCAACAAAACGGAGGGACACGAGATGATGAAACAACTGCGATACGTCTGCAGCAAATGCGGGCGGCGGATCAAGTACATCCGCACGGCAAACAAGAAGCTGATGCCTGTCGATTTCGATCCGGTGCCGTTCTGGCAGAATGAGAACGGCAAGGGACGGATCATCACGGCGAGCGGCACGACAATGTTCTGCGATCTCGAAGGAGCGCCGAACACCGAGACCGGTTACGGGTACATGACACACTTTGCAACATGCCCGGCAGCGCAGCGCGCAAGGAGGGACGCCGTATGATTAAAACAACGAGACAATACTTTTGCGATGCTTGCGGGAAAGACATTACAAAAGATCGGTACTCAATGGGAGTCGACATTCTTCAGATAGATGGAAACGGAGATGCCGAGACAATCGGATTAGATTTTTGCGAGGAATGCGCAAAGTCATTCGCCGAATGGAAAAGAGAACGGAGGGAAAGAAATGATCAGATTCAGCGTGGAGATATGTAAGGGATGCGGGAAGCCGATCATCTGGATCCAGACGCCGGCGAAGAAATCGATGCCATGCGATCCGGGCGAAACGGCATACCGCAAGAACCCGAAGGGAAAAGACAGCATCTTGACTCGAAACGGCGAGGTTGTACGCTGCGACATCATCGGCGCATTTCAGAACTACAGCGACGCGGACGGGATCGGATATGTGCCGCATTGGGCGACCTGCCCGAATGCAGATCAGCTCAGGAGGCGCAAGGCATGAACGTCGGCAAGTATTTTGAACAGAAAATGAAGATGAAAGCGAGACTGCTTACGGCGGAAGGACGTTCGCAAACATACATCAACGGATTTGCAGATGGCATGAAATTTCTCAGTGATACGATCGAGGAGATCCAGGAATTGGAAATGCGAGAAAAAGCCGACAGAATTAAGGAGAAGCTTGAAAGATCGGATTTCAAGGTATTACTCGGAGGGGACGCGAAAGAATGAACATCAACGTAAATCTGCCGTTCACATTCTGCGCGGAATGCGTGCGGCGCGAGCTGAATGACGGACCTATCTATTTGGGCGACAACATTGCCAGATTAGACACGCGCTGCAGGCGGGCGGGGATCTGCAAGAACGCGATCACGCTCTATCAGCAGCGTCTCGACGACGGGCGGCCGATCTATCCGGAGGAAAGCGAGGGAAAAGATGATCATCGTTGACGTACCGCGTCCGGAAAAGTGCCGGCGCTGCCGGTTTATGTGCCTGAAGACGTACAACGAGCATTATACGATCGCAGGCAGAGCGATGCAGGTAGGACATGCATGCATTCTCGAAAACGAGGATCAGCACCTTTTCGAGAGGGAGGATGAGATCCCGGATGTGCGCCCGGATTGGTGCCCGCCGATCCTCGGCATTCGTGACGACCTGGCGGAAAAGCTCACGCTCTCCATCGCAAAGAGTAAAGCGCAGTTCGGTAAGATCGAGTATTTCGAAATCGGGCTGCCTCCGGGGGTTTTGTGACATGATCAAGATAGGCGACACGGTCTATACGACAGACGGCGTCCGGATCTATGAAAGCCGGGTAAGACAGATCATATACACGACTGACAATGCAAGTCTCGCTTTTGACAAAAGAGCGATCGGAGATTCGGTTTTCCTTTCCCGGGACGAAGCGGAGAAGAAAATGAGCCGATTAAGGGACAAAGCGGAAAAGGAAGCGAACAGGAGGGCACAGGAATGGTGACGAAAGATAAGGTCAACGAGCGGGCGGTCAAGATCGCCGCAAAGGTTATGATGCGGGCGGGCCTATGCAGGTATGACAGTCCGATGAAATGCAGAAAGGTACTCGAACCGAACGAAGGCGACTGTATCGGCTGCATCAAACGGTGTCTAATCGGCAAAGCAAAGGCCGAGCTCGAACGGGAGGCAAGGGCAAAATCGACAGTCCGGCGCGATCCTCCATAAAAGAAAAACGCGCCGAAGCGCTGCGGTGCCCATGACGCAGCGGATCCGGACGGTGTGCGGCGAAGCCGGGGAAATGTTCACCCCCGTTTTCCCGATCGTCGCGCCGTGTCCGGGACCTGCCCGCGAGGGAAACGCGGGATCCCGCGCACAGGTTTTTTCCAATGTCTTTCCTGTGCGCGGTACGGAAGCAAGCGGCAAGCGATCTGAACGGAACGATGGGACAACGAACGGATCCAAGCGTCGCAGAAGGCGGGCGGCGGCACGAACCGCCGCCCATAGATAACCGGAGGTATGTATGGAAAGAATCGAGGGCATGCGGGCGGATAAGATCGGGCTTTTTCTGCTTGCGAGAAAATCCCTGCAAGTGCTCGATCGCCTGAAGCGCGAGGAAGCGGAAGGCGTCAGCAATACATATTCCCTGATCCGCGAGGAAGCAGCACGGGTACGCGCCGAGCGCCTTGCAAAAGAGGACAGTCAATGATAAGTAGAAAGAAAAACTTGCCACGCGAGATCTTTGTCGACAACTTCGCGGGCGGAGGCGGGGCAAGCACGGGAATTGAGCTTGCGATCGGCAGAAGCGTCGATATAGCAATCAATCATGATCCAGCCGCGATAGCCATGCACAAGGTCAATCATCCGAACACAAAGCACTATACCGAGGACGTCTGGGCGGTGGATCCGGTGGACGCCTGCGCCGGGCGGAGCGTGGCGCTTGCGTGGTTTTCTCCAGACTGTAAGCATTTCAGCCGAGCCAAAGGCGGCAAGCCAGTCGATAAAAACATTCGCGGGCTTGCATGGGTAATTATCAAATGGGCGTATCTGGTTCATCCAAGAGTGATTATGATGGAGAATGTGCCGGAGATCGTCACATGGGGACCGCTCGGCAAGGATAATCGGCCGATAAAATCAAAGCAAGGTGACACATTCGCAGTATTTCTCGGAATGCTCACAACAGGAGTCAAGCCGAACAGATCGGCGATCCAGGAGGCGTGTGATGCTATCGGATGGAAAAGAACGTCGATTGAAATGCAGAAGATCCTTCGTAACGGCCTCGGATACAATGTAGAGTTTCGCAAAATGCGTTCTTGCGATTACGGAGCACCGACGTCACGGGAACGGTTTTATATGATTGCGCGCTGCGACGGCGCACCGATCCGGTGGCCGGAGCCGACGCATGCGCCGAAGGGCTCGTTTGAGGTTCTTTCCGGAGAAAAGCAGCCGTACCGCACGGCAGCGGAGTGCATCGACTGGACGATCCCGTGTCAGAGCATTTTCGAGCGCGAAAAGCCGCTTGCAGAAAACACGCTGCGCCGCATTGCCCGCGGCATCAAGAAATTCGTGATCGACAATCCGAACCCGTTTATTGTGACGGTCAACCATAAAGGCGACGGCTTCCGAGGTCAAGACATTGCGGAACCCCTTGGAACAGTAACAGCGAAGAACGGGTACGGCGTCGTGGTTCCGACGATCATGCGCAACAACGCAAACAACGTCGGAAAGCCCGCAGATTCGCCGCTGCCGACCGTAACGACAGGGAACAGGAATTTCCTTGTCGCGCCGACAATTACAGCAATCGGACAAACAGGGACAAAGGATAGATCACGCGAAATTGACAAACCGCTTTCAACCGTGTGCAGTAAGGCGGAGCATCTTCTTGTCGCGCCTTCGTTAATTCAGTACCATTCTGAACAACAGGAAAACGAGGTCCGTGGGCAAGAACTGACCGAGCCGATCCAGACGCTTGACACGTCGAACCGATACGCGCTTTCCGTTGCGGCAATCATGAAGAACTACGCGGGCGGCTACTCTGGCGCGGGCAGCTCGGTCGAAGATCCTTTGCATACGGTTACAGCGACCGACCACAACGCCCTTTTGACGGCGCACATCTTGACGTTACGCAACAACATGGACGGACAGGAGCTTGACGAGCCGCTGTCAACGGTCACGGCGGGCGGCTTGCATCACGCAGAGGTTGAAGCGTTCCTGATAAAGTATTTTTCAAGCGGATCCCCGAAACCGGTAGACGAACCGCTTGACACGATCACAACAAAAGACCGCTTTGCAGTCGTGACGATCCACGGCGAAGAATACGTCATCACGGATATTCGGATGCGGATGCTGCAGCCGAAGGAACTGTTCAAGGCGCAGGGCTTCCCGGATGATTACATCATCGACCACGACGCAGACGGAAATCCATACCCAAAGAAAGAACAGGTGGCAAAGTGCGGCAATGCTGTCACGCCGCCTACAGCGGCGGCGCTCGTGAGGGCGAATCTGCCGGAATATTGCGGAAAGACAGCATGAAATCAAAAAAAGGAGAGATATATGACAATCGAAAACAAGCTGCGCATCGTGTTTCTGATCGGCACGATCGGAGGATCAAAAAAAGCGCTGATCGAATATCATCGTCAGATCAAAGCCACAGAACCGATTACCGGCAAAATTCTGGAAAAGTGCATCAGAGAACTGCAGAGCACGGAGACACGCCTGAACAATTTGATCGGCACAGCCACAACCGAAACGGAAAACCGATCATTATCAGCTGATGAAACACCGGTTTTTCGTTCAGTGAAAGACGAGGACGACAGAAAGGAGAAATGATATGCCCGATTATTTGGATCCGGAATACGTCGAGCAGCAAGTTTTGCAGATCGAAGCGGAAAACAAGAAACTGCTTTTGATCGCTATCATTGTGATCGGCATCGCGGCGATCATATACATGGTCACAAAGTACATCCAATATAGAAACGCCCGTAAAAAAACAATCTCTGATCTCCGAAAGCGCATCAAGCGATTAGAGAAGGAGCGGGATCACCTGCAAACGAAGCGCTGCATCGACGCACAGGAAAAGTGCGACATCGAGAGCGACTGCGAGTGGAGGATTGCGGAAGCCGAGAAAAATGCTGCGGAGCGCATCAGAGTGGAGCAGAAAAAAACGGCGGACGCGGAATGTAGAACGCAGCAATCGGAGGATCTGCGCAAGCAGATCGCGTCCGCAGCGGATAAGATCAGAGGGGAGGCGGTCGCATGAAGCTGAAAAGCATCGGAAAGCTTTGTACGCAGCGCGCCGAAGTGGATATTCTGCAGAAGATCGAAAAAAGCGGTCTTGTCCGGAGGTTCGTCGGCGACGGTCATGCGTTTTATGAAGTCGGCGAGCTCGGCGACGCGGTCAATCTTGACATCATGCAGACGATTTTTGACGTTAAGAAGGAGGACCGGGCATATTGGACATACAGCAACAATACGCATGCCGCGGATCCGCTTCTGGAGGACGAATACGAGGGTGAGGAGCAGCTTCAGATGATCGACCTGCGGCTGAAATGGCACGGGCTTGAACTGATACCGTTTTCGCATGCGGGCGGGATCTGTTTCATCGACGCGGACTATCTTGCGCCGCTCCGTGACGAGATCAAAGAAGGAGGCGTCGGTTTTTTCAAGCGTCCGGCGCTGCAGGCAGTGACCGTCAAAAACGGCATGTGCAAAGCGATCGCCTGCATCGTGTTTTCAGCGGTACCGGACGCGGCTGTTGACGCCTTATATCAGATCTACCGCGCAATAGAAAATGATACGGCGCAAAGGTGCCAAAAGGACACTATGGCGTATGCTTGAACAGAATGAAATTATATACATCGTCACAGCCGGGGAGTATTCAGACTACGGAATTATAGCGGCTACGAAAGACAAAGAGACGGCGGAAAGGATCGCAAACAAGTACAATAAAGAATCAAAGTACGAAGAAGCGCAGATAGAAGAGTATTACGATGCGATCTACAGGAGGCCTATGACGGAGTTCATAATCCATATAAAGAATGGGGAAATCGCCGCGTTATGGGCTGCAAAAATATTAGAGACAGAGAAAGAGTGTGTTGAGTATGCAGATAAAAGTGTTGAATATAAAGATGGATACCCGAACGGAATGCTATGGAGGGTAGATGTTGTAGCGGATAGTGAAGATCATGCGCAGAAAATTGCAAAAGACTACGTCATGAAAAAGGAATCCGAGGAGCAAGGACTTTGATCGTATCAAAGAAAGAATACTCAACAAATGTGCATTTCGAGCTTTCGGATTGTATGGAGTACATGAGCCGCTTTCCGGATGGATTTTTCGATATTGCGGTCGTGGATCCTCCGTACGGAATCGGAGAAAGCGGAAAAACGAATCACACGCGATCAAAGCTTGCCACATCGAAGGACTATAAGCCGTTCGGGGGGGGGCGACAGAGAGCCGCCAGGCGCGGATTATTTCAAAGAGCTCTTTCGGGTGTCAAAGAATCAGGTGATCTTCGGTGCGAACCACTTTATCGAAAATTTTGCAAGAAATTCGTCTTGTTGGATCGTATGGGATAAGCAAAACGGAGAAAACGACTTTGCGGACGCAGAGCTTGCGTGGACGAGCTTTCAGAGCGCGGTTCGGATCTGCCGGTACAGATGGCAGGGCATGCTTCAGGAGAACATGCGGGATCGTGAGCGTCGGATCCATCCGACGCAAAAGCCGATCGGTCTGTATATGTGGATCTATCACAGATACGCACCGGGCGGCGGGCGGCTGCTCGATACACACGTCGGCAGCGGATCGAGCTTGATCGCAGCTGTCAGATCCGGGCTCGAAGCGTACGGATGCGAGCTCGACGAACACTACTATAAAGCAGCGAGCGAGAGAATCACTGCAGAACTGCGACAAACAACGCTTTTTTGACGGAGGAAACAGGAATGTCTTATCGGGTAAAGCAGCGCACGTTTTCGGGCGTCGTTTGTGAACAGGAGATATTCTCTGTTTCCTCTTCGCGTCGCAGATGGTCAAAAAAGAGACTGCCGCAAATCAGATTCCAATCGGAGGAACAATACGAACAGTATAAAGCAGGGATCAGCCGCCGTCGTTTCGTGCAGCTCGTGAACTGCAACTTTTCGCCTTCTTCCTATTATTCCACTTTGACGTTTGATCAGGAAAATGAGGTACATACATTTCAGGAAGCGCGGAAAATCCGTGATCGGTTTTGGCGTCGCCTGAAATATATGTATCCGGACGCGGTCATTTGTATCGTGATGGGCCGCGGGAAAACGACATCGAGGATCCATTTTCACATGCTCTCTGAAGGCGTCGATCCGGACGATATAAAAAAGCAGTGGATTATGTACGGAGCCGTCGTAGATATCCGGCAGCTGCGCGAACACAATTATTATAACGGAATCGACTACGGGGCGGACTATACCGCGCTCGCCAATTATTTATGGAAACATTGGACACCGGAGCAGGGCGGGCATCGATACAAATTCACAAAAAACGCCAAAAAACCGGAAAAAGAAACGCCGACGCAGCCGGTCCGCGAGTATTCCGTCGAGCATCCGCCGCGTCCGCCGATCGGATATGCGTATGTTGAGGGATTCCAGACGGAATACGGATACATGCATTTCAAATATGTAAAGATACCGGAAAAGGACAAAAAACAGGGTTCACGCGAAAACCTTTTGAATCTTCCTTGTATATATGAAAAGTTTTGCAACGAAGAAAAGGAGAATGGAATCCGAAGGGTGATATCTCACCCGTAGAGCGGTCATTGACGTAGCCGTAGTAGAGCGGTGGACACCTGTGAGCCGTGTCGGGCAAGTCACACGGAACCAGGACGTGAACATAGAGACATGACTTGTCCACACCGGTCACAGAGTCCACCAAGACGATATGTGTCGGGCAGTGTCGGGCAACCTGCAAGGTTGTCCACACTGTCCACACACAAACGAAAGGAGTAAACATGAGAACGATCAGAAGACAGCACTACAAAGACTATGCATCCGACGCCTTCCGGGTGCTCGGGAAGTACGGATCAGCGGACGCATACCGTGAGCGCGTTCTTGCGGCAATCGAGCAGCGACGCGCAGATCTCGGCACGCGCATCGATGCGCCGATCGGCAGTCCCACGGAAGCAGCGATCATACGGGCAGAAGAGGCGATCGACGATGCAAAGGCAACGCTTGCGGACATCGAAGCTGCGGAAAAGGCGCTGCAGATCTGCGCGGTACGCGATCTGAAACAGAACACGCGGATCGTGACGGCTGTCAAGGCAGTATATATGCTTGACCGCGACCGGCTGCCGAGCCATCACGAGATCATGGAGACGGTGATCGCATGTTCGATCATTGTACCATGCGACCGGGCGACGATCTATAGGTGGCTCGGATTCGCCCGGACGGTATTCGCGCGTGAACGCGGGCTTCGCATCAGAGATTGAAAGGAGCAGCATATGAAAGACGATTACATCAAGCGCAGCGACGCGTACCGGATCGCGCTGCAATTCGGTTCCGATGTAGCAGCGCAAAAGATCACGGAACTCGACAGCGCTACTCTCGATCTTGACACAGGGGATAAATTCGAACCTTTCTATCGTGAACATGTTTTCAACGGCGAAATACAATGTCCGCATTGTTATAGCATAATACCATTCAAATTGCGTCAACAGATTATGTTGGGTGCACGAGAACGGAAACAATAACTATGCGAACAGTCGGTATTATAACGTGATATAGTGATAGTGGCAGAAGGATGATTGATGATCATTCGAGTGCCCTCCGAAGCTCCTCGGTACGTCCCAACCGAGGAGCGTTTTGTTTTGAGGTAAACGATGGCAAATGATCCGGTGCGCATGACGTCGCGTGAGCTTGATGCGCTGCGCGAGATGATCAAGAGCGGGAATGAGAAACGGTTTTACGATTGGACAAAGTGGCAGATTGAGCGGGACTATGTGATGCGCTGCGATCGGCACGAATGCCAACAATGCAAGCGCCGGGGACGGTACAGACGCGCAACAATCGTGCACCACATAAAGCACCTGAAAGATCGCCCGGATCTGGCACTGTGTATGTATGATCCGGACACCGGCGAGCGGCAGCTTGAAAGCGTTTGCAAAATCTGCCACGAAGAAAACCATCCGGAATGGCAGCGACCGATTCAAAACAACCCGAGATTTACAACCGAGGAGCGTTGGGACTGACAACGATAATCCCCCCGTTCGAAAAACGGCTTTTTCGGCCGTCAGAACGGATCGTGCGGGTACCATCCTCCGAGGTGCGCTTCGCGCGCGCGGTGGCGCGGAACAGGGCAAAACGGACAAAAAGGAGCGGAAAAATGAGCAAAAAGAGCCGAAAAACGCGCAGGCGAGAACTCAGAACGCGCATTTATGCCGTCCTTGAAGAACACGGCGCGAACGATGCGGTGCATGCGGACCGCGCCGAAGAATATCTCACGCTTTGGGACATCCGGGAGGATCTGAAAGAGGACATCGAGAAAAACGGGGCGACGCAGTACGACGCCAAGCGCGGCATGGACGTCGAAAACCGGAGCGTGTCTCTGATGATCCAGACGTCGCGGCAAATGTCATCGCTCTATCAGCTGCTCGGTCTTGAAGAGTTGTCAGCGCAGGGCGCAAACAATGACGAGCTATAAGACACCGGTCCCCCCGGTTGTCGAAGCATACCTTCAGGAGATCGAATCCGGAGAATACCGGAACTGCAAACGCATCGATGCTGTCGCTCGGTATATCCGTCATGTTTTCGAGACCGAGGATCTGATCTTCGAAGCGTCGCGCTGCGAAAAGTATCTATCGCTTGAAAAGTATTTTCCGTTCGTTCTGTTTCCGTGGGAAAAGGCACAAGTCGCGCTCTGGCTCTGCACATACCGGCGTGACGGCTTTCCGAGATGGCCGACGCTGTTCGACTTCATGGGACGCGGAGGCGGCAAAGACGGGTTTATTTCGTTTATCGCATTCTGTCTGATATCGCCATACAATCCGGCAACCGGATATGACGTCGACATCTGCGCGAACAACGAATACCAGGCACAGCGCCCGCTGTCAGACCTTGTCGACATGATCACCCGATCAAAGGATAAGGCAAAGCTCGATCGATTCTATCACACAAAGATCGAGAGCATCAAAGGGCGCAGCAACGGCGGTACTATCATGGGCCGAACCGGGAATCCGGGCGGCAAGGACGGCATGCGTTCCGGCGTCGTGATACTGAACGAGGTACACGCATATCAGGATTATGCGCTGATCAACGTATTCGAGACCGGGCTCGGAAAGAAAGACGATCCGCGCACCGGTATTTTTTCTTCAAACGGCGACGTGTCTGATGGGCCGCTTGACGATTATATTGCACGGGCGGATCGGATCCTGTTCGAAGGCGAGGACGACCGCGGCTTTTTGCCGTTTTGTTGGTCACTTGACGATATATCCGAGATCCACGATCCGTTGAACTGGTACAAAGCGAATCCTTCAATGCGGTACCTCCCGGTGCTGCAGCACAGGATCGCAAATGAGTATGAGGAATGGAAACGCGAACCGGAAAATCATTCCTCGTTTCCGACGAAGCGCATGGGGATCCGAGCCGGATCCGCAGAGCAGAGCGTAACCGCGTACGAGAATGTGCGCGCGACGAACGTGAAGCTACCCGATATGTCGGGATGGACGTGCACAGTCGGACTCGATTATGCCGAACTCAACGACTGGGCTGCGATCAATCTTCACTTTAAGCAAGGATCAGAGCGTTTCGACCTGTGCCACGCATGGATGTGCGCAAACGGTAGATATGTCAACCGTATAAAACCGAACTGGAGAAAATGGGTTGACATGGGGCTTCTGACGGTTGTCGAAGATGCAACTATCACCCCGGAGCTGCTTGCGGAATACGTCGCGGAGATCTGCAATATTTACAACGTCGTGAGTCTCGTGATCGACCACTTCAGATGGACGCTCGTATCGCAGGCGTTTGAAAAAATCGGCTTCGATCCGGCTGATAAAAAACGCGTAAAGCTCGCTCGGCCGTCTGACATCATGACAGTCGAGCCGGTTATCCAGGACTGCTTCACGCGGCACCTGTTCCGGTGGGGTGACAATCCTATGCTGCGGTGGGCGACGCAGAATACGAAGCGCGTCCGGTCGTCAAAGCGCATCGGATCGGACACCGGAAACTATTACTATGCGAAAATCGAGTATCGATCAAGGAAAACGGACCCGTTTATGGCGTTGGTGCATTCCATGATCATGGAAAAAGAGATCGACAATGCGGGCGGCCCAGAGGTTCCGTTATTTGGCGCGATCGAGCTATGAGGAGATAAAACGTGAAGATTATTGACTGGATCAGATCAAAGTTCGCGCCGGGGCAGAGACAAGAGATCAGCACGCAAGATATCCCGGATGATATATGGAATCTCTATGAGGAGTTCAGGATCAGGGAGTTCGCCTTCTTTACCTGCGTGAACATGATCGCAAATGCGCTCGGAAGATGCGAATTTCGGACGTACAAAAACCGGAAAGAGGAGAAAAAGGCTGAGTATTACATGTGGAATGTAGATCCGAGCCGAAACGAGAACAGCACGATGTTTCTGCATCATCTCGTCGCCAATCTTTACCGGGACAACGAAGCGCTCCTGATCGTTACAAAGAACAGGGACAAGCGTGATGGTATAGTCGTCGCCGACGCCTGGACAGCGGGACCGCTTTATGCAAGCGTTCAGCGTGAGTATTCCGGCATTCGCGTCGGTGATACTGTCTACAATAAAAAGTTCCTTGAAGAAGACGTCATACATATTCGGCTCAACAATCAGAATATGCGGGTGGTCGTCGACGGACTGAACTATTGTTTCGAGAAGCTGCTCAATGCGGTAGCAAACTCCGAAACATGGAAGAACGGGCAGCACTGGAAGGTTCATATTGACAACGTCGAGGGCGGAGACGGTGAAAAGGAAAAGAAATTCCGCGAGCTGATCAATGATCAGTTCAAGCCGTTTCTGAAGACATCCGGCGCGGTGCTTCCGGAGTTCAACGGATACAAGTACGAGAATGTCAGCGGATCGACGGGCGGTTCCGGAACACGAGACGTCCGGAGCATGATCGACGACATCTTTGACATGACATTTCTTGCGTTCGGGATCCCGATTGTGCTGATCGGCGGCAAAGTCGAAAGTACCAAGGATGCGAACATGCGCTTCCTGACGACAATGGACGCCGTCGCCGATCAGATCTCCGAGGAGATCAACCGCAAGAGATACACCTTTGACGACTGGCGCGCCGGCACATACCTTCGGATCGATACGTCAAGCATCATGCATTATGACATCTTCGAGAACGCCGCCGCGATCGAAAAGATCGTCGGATCCGCCGCGTACTGTATCAATGACATCCGCCGCGCAACCGGTGACGAGCCGATCCCGGAGCCCTGGGCGGACAAACACTATCTGACAAAGAACATCGGCACGATGGAGAACAGTTCCCGCGCGCTTGAAGATGAGAAAGGAGAAAAACCAGATGGCAAAGAAAATGTGGGATCTGAAGCAGAAAGCAGATGATCCGAAAACGCTCGATCTGTTCATCTACGGGGATGTCGAGGCAATCACTATTGATTGGGTAAACTGTACGCTCAAAGAAAGCGAAAACAGCGCAAACGCATTCCGCAAGGCGCTCGAAGAACACAGCGACGCCGAGCAGATCAATATCTACATCAATTCGTGGGGCGGATCCGTAGCGGAGGGAACGGCGATCTATAGTCAGCTGCGCCGGCACCCGGCGAAGAAGACGGTGTACGTCGACGGCTTCGCGTGCTCGATCGCATCCGTTATCGCTATGGCAGGCGATAAGATCATCATGCCGAGAAACACGATGATGATGATTCACAACATGGCGTGGAGCGTATACGGAAACGCTGCAGAGCTCCGCAAAGCAGCGGACGATCTCGACGTAATCAACAAGTGCGGACAAAACGCCTATCTCGAAAAGGCGGGCGGCAAGCTCGACGAAAAGACGCTGTCCGAGCTCATGAACGCTGAGACATGGCTTCCGGCTGATCGTTGCTTTGAACTCGGTCTTTGCGACGAGGTTCAGGACCGCGACGCTGACATGAAAGACGCCGCGGAGGCGATTCAGAAGACGATGCAGCGCATCGAACAGAGGATCGATACAAGCACGGGACTTGCCGCGCAGCTGCGCCAGATCGTCGAATATACGAAAACCCCGGTAAAAGATCCGGGGAAACCTGCAGAGCAGGCAACAAAGCCGGGCGGACTTTTCGCCCGGTTTTCTCATCAATAAAAAACCGAAGAAAGGAAAAGAGAAAACAAATGGCAATGATCAACAACGACAAGAAGCTTGAAGCGCGCAATGCGATTCGCGTCAAGCTGATGCAGGCGATCAAGGATAACAGCGAGGAAAACTTCGTTGCCGCGATCGATGAACTCATGGAAAGCGTGGCGGACGACGTCAGAGCAGAATATGAGGAGACCAGGAACGAAACGGATGCGCGGATCCTTGCAGAGCGCGGCGTCCGTCAGCTGACGTCCGAGGAGCGTCGTTTCTATGACGGTGTTCTGAAGGCGATGAAATCCGCGGATCCGAAGCAGGCGCTTTCGAGTGCGGAGCTGACGCTTCCGAAGACGACGATCGACGCCGTTTTCGAGGAGTTGCAGACGAGTCATCCGCTGCTTTCGAAGATCAATTTCCGCCCGTCCGGTGGTGCGGTCGAGATCATCACGAGCTCGAACGGTTATCAGAAGGCGGTATGGGGCGAGCTGAACGCGCAGATCGTAACCGAGCTGCTTGCGGGATTCAGCAAGGTAAACACGCAGCTCTTTAAGCTGACCGCGTTTTTGCCGGTTGTCAAGGCAATGCTCGATCTCGGTCCGGAATGGCTCGATAAATTCGTCCGCGAAGTTCTGGTCGAAGCGCTCGCAAACGGTCTCGAATACGGCATCGTAACCGGTACCGGAAAGAGCATGCCGATCGGTATGGATCGTCAGGTCGGCGCGGGCGTCACCGTCGTCGATGGCGTGTACCCGAAGAAGGTCAAGATCACGCTCAACGATCTCAGTCCGCAGAGCGTCGGAAATCTGCTCGGTCTGATGGCTGTGGATGCAGCCGGAAAGCCGCGCGAGATCAAGGACATCATCCTTCTCGTCAACCCCACGGACTATTTCACGAAGATCATGCCGGCGACCACGATCATGGGCCCGAACGGCGACTACAAGAACAATGTGACGCCGTACCCGATGGAGATCATCCAGACGAATGCGCTGTCTTCCGGGGATGCGATCATCGGTATCGCGTACCGCTATCTTGCGGTAGCCGGCACCGGCAAGGAAGGCAAGATCGAGTACAGCGATCATGCGCGCTTCCTCGACGACGAGCGTGTTTACATGATCAAGGCGTATGCGAACGGCTTGCCGATGGACAACGCCGCATTCCAACTGCTCGACATCTCCAATCTCACGCCGCTTGCTTACAAGGTCACCGCGGTCGACGCACGGACGCCGAGCTCTGACGCGACGCTTGGCAGCTTGAAGATCGGCTCGCTGACGCTGTCGCCGACGTTCGCGGCAAATACGACCGAATACACCGCGAGCACGACCAACACCAAGAACAAGATCGACGTCGTCCCGGCTGACGCAGGTGCGTCCGTCGTGATCACGCTCAACAACGCGATCGTCCCGAACGGTTCCGATCTGACGTGGAGCAGCGCAAACAGCGGTGTCAATACCGTTGTCGTGACCGTAACCGCCGAGGACGGCACTACGCAGAAGGCGTATACCGTCACCGTGACGAAGTCGTAACATGAACGCGCAGGCACAGGCGATCATCGCGGACGTCAAGAACCATCTCCAGATAACCTGGAATGATAGTGCGACCGATCAAAGGATCGGGAACTACATCGAAAGCGGGATCGCGTACCTGGATGATAAAAGAGGAGCAGCTGCGGACTATACCGTTTCCGGTTATCCGCGGACGCTCCTCTTTGAGTACGTCAGGTATGCGCGTGACGATGCGCTTGACGTCTTCGAAACCAATTATCAAAGTCTGATCCTTGCGATGAGGCAGCAGAGGCAGGTGTCGGAATATGCGCAAAACTCCGTTTCATCCGAGGAGTGACAAACAGATCTCGCAGACGTACAACGACGGGATCGTGAAACTCTATTGCGTACAGGACACCGCGGAAACCGGCCGCATGCCGGTCCGGCACGAAACACTTGTCGTGCAGCTCGATTATGAAAACCGCTCGGTCGGCTCGTCGCAGTTCTACCAGGCCGCGCAAGCACAGATCAAAATCGAAAAAGTGATCCGGGTGCAGCGCCGTCCCGGTGTCGATACAAAGATGACGGCGGAGCTCGAAGACGGTACGAAATACGACGTCGCCCGAGTGCAACTGATCACGGATTGTCGCCCGGCGTCTCTCGATCTGACGCTGACCGAATACTCGCAGGCGGAAGATCAAACCGAGGAACAGGAGGACGATTAACCGTGTCAAGATGGTATGAAAAAATCATTGCCGCGCACACGCAGGTCACGGACAACGTCAGTCACTACGAGCGGCTGAAAGGCAGCCGGTATTTCGTCTGGCAAGAAGAAGGCAGAACCGACTATGTGAACGACAACGGGCAGCACACGGAGAAGACGGTCCACGGCTCGACAGATCTGTATACAAAAACAGAGTTCGATCCGTGGGCGGACAAGATCGAGGACGCCTTCGAGGCGGCAGGGATCCCGTATCAGAAAACGCTTGCCGGGACGAAAGAGCCGGAAAGCGGGCTGATACATCACGAGTGGACATGGAGCGTGCGAGATGGCAACGATGAAAATCAGCGATAACGTCTTCGCATTTGACATCGACGAGGACGAGATCATCGAGGACATGCACGATGCGCTGTACGAAGGCGCGGGCATTCTGGCGGACGCAGTACGCGAAGAAATCGGCAAGATACCGGTAAACGATCAGCCGTGGAAAGGCGAAAACAACAGAACCACCAGAATCAGCACGCTCACGTCTTCGCAAAAGGAAGGGCTCATGAACGGGCTCGGCGTCGCAAAGCACCGCGAGGAGGACGGATCCGTCAATACGCGCATCGGCTTCTCCGGCTATAACAGTCACGCTACAAAAGCACATCCGAACGGAGAGCCGAACGCGCTTGTCGCTCGCGCGGTTGAATCCGGCACATCGTTCCGTGCAAAGACGCCGATCGTCCGACCGGCATTACGCAGAGTAAGGCAAGCAGCCATCGACGCGATGGCAAAGAAATTCGAAGAAAAACAGAAAGGAAGAATGCAAAAATGAGTAATCCTACGAGACCGGCAGAAGGCAGAGTCCGCACCGGTTTTTCTCATGTATTCGTTGCTCTTTTCAGTCGTAGCGGCGACACTGTGACCTATTCTCAGGGCGTCCGGCTCGGCAGAGCAAAGAAAATCGAAGTGTCTGCAACCGTCGCGGACGGCAAGTATTATGCCGACAACGGGCTTGCAGAAGGCGACGATCCGGTTTTCCTGTCCGGTACCGCAAAGGTGACCGTCGACGGTGCGTGGACGGAAGTACGGCAGAAGGTTCTCGGCCTGAGCAGCACGCGCGAAGTCTCGATCGGATCGGGAGCATCCGCAAAAACGGTGAACATCACGCAGTACGCCAACACGCAGAGCGTCCCGGAGATGGGGATCGGCTTTGTCGAGGAGTACCAGTCGGCAGGATCCAAGTTCTATATCGCGAAGGTATTGCGCCGCGTCAAGTTCAAAACGCCGGGAGACAACGCAGAAACTCGCGAGGAATCCATCAACTGGCAGAGCGAGGAGATGGAGATGAACGTGTTCCGCGATGGTACGTCTATCGACAACTACAAAGACGAATCCGAGGAGCTTTCCTCGCTTACGGACGCGATCGACGTCGTCAAGGCGATCCTGAGCATCGCATAAGAACCAACAAAACGCCCGCACGGATGATGCTTCATCCGTGCGGGCGGCTATTCGAGTATAGGAGGACATTGAAATGATCATCAACGGTAGAGACATCGGATTTCGTAATAATCCGTATGCACAGGCAAGATTGAAAGCCGAACGGGATAAATTCGCAAAGCGCATCGGAAAAGATCTGAAA
>JAEEGL013990775.1_pt1 | contig 22642 bp, 25 predicted proteins | sample 9134231 | NCBI WGS metagenome assembly JAEEGL01 (sample SAMN16246548, study PRJNA631951) | gut metagenome | biome: gut microbiome; feature: rumen; material: fiber-attached | host: Bos | place: Iran: Karaj | collected 2018-10
GCAACCTTCGCCCGTCGTCAACAAACAACATTTTGAGGTTGTTTGTTTTCCTCCAGCCCACATTGCCATGGCAATATGGCTTCGAGCCTACGGTCACCAATAAAAAAAGCTCCCGCAAGGGGAGCGTTTTTGTATTGGTGATCCCAACGGGACTCGAACCCATATTGCCACCGTGAAAGGGTGATGTCCTAACCATTAGACGATGGGACCACATTTCGTGAACACTCGCATATATACCGATATTTTTTGCAAACGTCAAGAACTTTTTTATTTAAAAATAACATTTTTTGTTAGTTAATTGGTTTTTGCCACCAAATCCGACAGCGGAACAATCTTTATCCCGCGCTTTTCGACATCTTTCAACCAATCCTTCAACGCCTGCAAAGTCTGCTGATACGGGTGCCCGATGGCAATCGCATACCCTTTGCTTCTGGCCGCTCTTTCGGTAGCCTTAAACTGCCCCATGATATAGTCATAGCGCCGTTCGTTATCCAAAAATATATCCCGCGCCACATACGGCACACCGTATTCCTTACTGACGGCACGACCGACCGAGCGCGACGTGGTTTTAGAATCCAAAAAGTACATCCCGCGCTCCTGCAAAACCTCCATAACCGCCGCCATCGCCGCCTTATCTTCCGTAAAGGCGCTGCCCATGTGATTATTGACGCCGTGCATACCGGTACCCTCAAAACGCTCCAGCATCTTCTTGAATTTTTCCTGAATTTCCGCCTTGCTCATTTTCGGCGACAAGGTTACCGGAGCCAAATCCGCCGGCACTCGCGGCATCATCGGCGCATGCAACATAACCTCCAGACCGGCGTTCCTCAGCTTGTTAACTTGCTCTTTGTTGGAGGCTCCGTACGGCAAAAACGACACGGTTACCGGCTGTCCGATGGTTGCCATCTGGTTGGTAAACGGCACGCTCAAACCGATGTCGTCTATCACTACGGCAATCAGAACTTCGCCGTTTTGCGGCGATACGGCCGGCTCCGACTTTTTCTCCGTCGCAATCTTTTCTTCCGGCTTAACCGTTTCGACCGGTTTCACATCTTCTACCGGCTTAATTTCTTCCTTCGGTTTTACTTCCTCAGCCGGAGTCGGCATTTCAACCGCCTTTACTTCCTCGGCCGGAGTCGTTGTTTCGGCCGCCGGCAACTCAATATTTTCGCCCAAAACCTCGTTGATAAAGCTCTCATCTTTAGCTTCTGCCGCAACTTCCGCAACCGATTGCAAAGCATCTTCGGCAGAATTTTCCGCCGTATCTTCCGAATAAATTACGACCGCTTCCTCCATTTCCGCCTTTGCAACTTCTTCGGCGCAGGTTGTACCGGCGCAAATACCTTCATAGCAGGCAATACAATGTTTTCCCAACTTATATACGCCGTTGGCGCAAATTCCGCGCACCCCGTCTACCTCGCATACATTATCGCCGACATAAGTACCGCGAACCGCCACCGGCTCCGCAGCCATCGTCTGTCTGAATTCATCCAGCTTTTTCTTTTTTTCGAGCCTTGCCGTTTCCTCAGCCTGTTCGGCCTGTGCCATCCGGTTGAAGACATGGGTTAAATGAACGGCAAAACCGCCATCGGCCTCGTCCTCAAGTTCTTGCAGCATAACGTCGGTTTTTTCCACAAAATCGGTTTCAAAAACCAGCGGCGCAATTTTGCCGCTTTCCGCCGCATTGGCTTCCGCCACACTATTTTCCGCCGGCAAATTATATTCCCGCTCGGCCAATGCAAACTCCGTCGGTTCCGGATTCTTTGACTTATACCACAAAGCGGCGATTTCGCATAAAACCACCAAAATCAAAATTCCTATAACGACGAGGCTTTTTTTCATAATCGGTCTCCGCTTAATCTTTTTTGCGCAATGTCGGGAAGGCAATCACATCACGAATGGTCTCGGCACCGGTCAGCAAAATAGACAGGCGGTCGATACCTACACCCATACCTCCGGACGGCGGAAAACCGTTTTCCAAAGCGCAGATAAAGTCTTCGTCGAGCATTTGCGCTTCGTCATCGCCTTTTTCGCGCGCCGCAACTTCCGCTTCAAAACGCTCACGCTGCTCCAGCGGATTGGAAAGTTCGGAATAGGCGCAACCGAGTTCCATAGTGCCGAGATAAAAATCAAAGTGTTCCACCAACCGCGGATTGCTGCGATGCGTTTTGGCCAGCGGCGAAATATCGCGCGGCATATCCATCACAAACGTCGGCTCAACCAGCGAAGCCTCTACTTTTTCATCAAACACTTCTTGCACTACCTTGCCCCAACAACTGCAGGCACCGGCATCGACTCCCACCGTTTTGGCCATAGCTTGCGCTTCTTCCAAAGTCTGCGCTTCAAGCAAGTCGATTCCGGTCTTTTCCTTAATCAAATCCACAATCGAAATGCGGCGGAACGGCTTTGATAAATCAATTTCTTTTTCTCCCAAAGTCAACGTGGTCGTTCCCAAAACATCGGTTGCCACAAAGCGTATCAGCTCCTCAATCAGGTTAGCCATATCATTGTAATCGGCATAAGCCATATAGGCTTCGAGGCCCGTAAATTCCGGATTATGGCACTTATCGATACCTTCGTTGCGGAAGTTACGCCCGATTTCAAACACGCGATCAAAACCGCCGACCACCAGCTTTTTCAAATAAAGCTCCGGTGCAATACGCAAATATAAGTCCATATCGAGCGCGTTATGGTGCGTGATAAACGGCTTAGCGTTGGCACCGCCCATAATCGGGTGCAACATCGGCGTTTCCACTTCCAAAAAGTCGTGACTCTCAAAAAAGCGGCGTACCGCCGACGCGATTTTGCAACGCTTTTTGAAAATTTCTTTGCTGTCGTCGTTCATAATAAAATCGACGTAGCGCTGACGATAACGCGCGTCCACGTCGGTCAGACCGTGGAATTTTTCCGGCAGAGTCTGCAACGACTTGGCAATAATATCGAACTTTTCGGCGGCAATGGTCAATTCGCCGCGCGGAGTACGGCGCACAAAACCGCTGACTCCGACAATATCGCCGACATCAACGCATTTAAGCCGTTCCATATCTTCTTCCGGCAGAATTTTTTTGTAGCAGAACGCCTGAATTTTTCCGCTTTTATCTTTAATATCCACAAACATACCGCTGTTACGCACCGCCATTGCGCGTCCGGCAACGGTTACGCGGTCTTCGGTATCGATTCCGGCTTCCAAATCTTTATATTTTTCGTGCAACTCGGCCGCATAAGCGGTCGGCACAAAGCGATAAGGATACGGATTATAACCCATTTCCTGCAGGGTTCTTAACTTTGCCAATCGGGATTCTCTGTGAATATTTGTTTCGTTTGCCATTTTTCTCTTTCCATAAATAAAGTTACAAAATTGCTATGACTATAAACCGCATGATTCTTTTTTGCAACAGAAAAGAATACCGATTAAAAACTCTTTTGTATTTTTTCGATTCGCTTATTTGGAGTGGAACAATTTGGTAAGTTTTACCACATCATCGCTGCTTAAAATTTTGCGCACCGCCACCGTTTTCTGATAGAGTTTGCCGCAATAATACGTATGATGCCAGCGATATTCATCCTTCAGCGTGCAAAAGCTTTCCAAAGGTTTTTCCCACAAGCTCTCGGCAAACGGATGATATAATCTGTTATATAAAAACAGCGGCCATTTCAGCGGATGCCACAACTCCGGCTCGGCATAATCCACAAAAATCGCCTTGCCGCCGTTGGTTAAGCTGTTTAAGGCATTATCCATCACCTGTTGCCGGGTTTTGAGTGGCAATTCGTGCAACAGATTATAGCAAATCACCACATCATATTTTTCATCCCACGGCAACACCGCATTATAGTTCATAATCGTGATGTCGGTATCTTTATAGCGCACCTTTGCCTGCTCGATTTGCGCTTCCGAAACATCAAAAATATCGAGTTTGCCCTGTTTTTTTACCTTATTATATACCTGCTCGATTTCCGTACCGAAGCTCAGGCCGATTTGCAAAACATGGGCATTTTTGGTAATGTCGTGCAGCAAATCTTTGATAATTTTTTTGGAAGACCAGCAACTGCGCAGTGCGGTAATACGCGAATCATCAAAAATTCCCGACAATATTCTGTTGGAATAGATTTTATTTGACAATATCCGCATATAAGGCGGTAATTCGTTTATTTTTGCCATATCTGCCTCTCTTTTTATTCCTTCTTCAGCAAGCCGCATTTATCCGCCTTGCGCACCGCCGCGGTACGGTTGGTTACTTCCAGCGTGCGCATCAGCTGCGTAATATGAATTTTGACGGTTCCCTCGCTTAAGCCCAAATTATACGCTATTTGTTTGTTGGACAAGCCTTCCGCCATACATTCCAGCACCTCTTTCTGCCGCGGGGTAATATTGTAGGAATCCGCATTTTTTTCCGCCGGTTTGCTCAAATCTTCGGCTATTTGCCGCACCGATTCCGAAGATGACTTCAGGCTCATCTGCAAAATTTCCGGCGGGATGTACATACCGCCCGCCAGCACCAAATTTATGGCACCGATAATCAAATTTTTCGGGAAGGCCTTGGATACATAGCCGGAAACCCCAAGATTATAGGTTTTTTGCAAAATTTCCCGTTCAAAAACCGCCGAAATAATAATTACCGGAATATCCGGACACATCTGATGAATCTTGCCGATGGCCTCAAGCCAATCGCTGCCCGGCATGGCCAAATCGGTCAAAATCAGATTAAAATCCTGCTGTTTTTCCAATATTGCAAAAATATCGGTATAGCTTTTGGCGGTCACGATTTCCGTTTGCGGATATTCTTTATGCAGGATAAATTCAAGTCCCTGCAAAAACAACTCATGGTCATCCGCAATTAAAAATTTCATTTTTTACTATCCTCCGTGGCAATAAAAAATATTGCATAAGTACATTTTCGGTTGCCATTATAGCATAATATATGTTAAAGAAATATAAATTCAAAAATTAATGAGGTTGCAAATATGATAATTACCATCGACGGACCGGCCGCTGCCGGAAAAGGCACAATATCTTCTTATTTGTCGCAAAAATACAAATTAGCCTATTTTGATACCGGAATGGTATATCGTGCCGTCGGTCTGCAAATGGTATTGACCGGCACCGATTTACAAAATAAGGAAGCCGCCGCCGAAATTGCCCGCAAACTGACTTTTCCGCAGATGATGGAATTATCGCTGCATCCCGATTTTCGTTCGGATATTGGCGGTCAAGCCGCTTCCATCGTTTCGGCTTATCCCGACGTGCGCAGCGCTCTCTTGAAAATGCAGCAGGATTTTGCCCTCAACCCGGTGTTTGCCGACGGCAGCAAGGCTAACGGCGTGGTTTATGACGGCCGCGATACCGGCACGGTGGTTTGCCCGCACGCCGATTTAAAGCTTTTTGTAACCGCCTCGGCCGAAGTGCGTGCCATGCGCCGCTATAAGGAATTTTTGCAAAAAGGTATGTCAACCTCTTATGACAAAGTTTTGCAAGATATGGTAAGCCGCGACCAGCGTGACAGCAACCGCTCCAGCGCTCCGCTTAAACCGGCCGAAGATGCCGTTATCATCGATACTTCGGAGCTGAATATCGATGAGGTTATTGCCGTTATTATTCCGCTGGTTGAGGCCAAACTTTAATCTTTGATTTCTTCCAACCGCAAATACAGCGGCGGAAAACTGATTTCGTTAAGCCAATCTCCGAGCGCCGTTTCAATCGGCACAAAATAAATTTCCGTTTTGGAGAAAACCGAAACGGAGCACCACAAACTCAAAATCAAAATTTTTTTCATTTTCCCTTTTCCCCGCTTTTTTATCGGCAAACAGCTTCCGTAGCCGAGCCATTAAAAACTTGACGTTTAAAAAATTTGTGCTATCTTCGTTGAGGTTTATAAATATAGAGGAAAAAATGAAATACAAGGTTATCGTTTGGGATTTGGATAATACTTTATATCGGGAAACACCTGAATTTCACGACTTGATGGATACCATCACCGCCAAAGCCGTTATTGAGGATTTAAAACTGCCGATAGATTTTGCCACCGCCAAAGCTATGGTTACCGAATCATACCGCACATATCGCGACGGCGGCGAATTGTTTGTACAAAAATACGGAGTTTCTCCCAAAGATTTGTTTGACGCTTATCATAAGCGCAAAGAAAACAATCTCGGACCGATTAAACCTTATTACGGATTGTTGCCGCATTTGCAAAATCTCAACTGCCCGCAATACATTTTTTCTACCAGCTCGCACAGTGCCTGCGAAGCAATTTTGAAACACATCGGTTTGTATGAATTTTTCGAGGGCCGCTTTTATTCGGTTGAAGAATTCGGAGCTTATAAGAAAAATGCCAGCGCCGATGTATACCTCAAATTTTGCGAAGCGGCTAAAATCAATCCGGAAGATTGCCTGTTTATTGACGACAGCTATTCAAATTTGGAATTTGCGAAAAAAGCCGGTATGACAACCATGCGGTTATGCCACGGCAAACTCAACGACAAAGGTGTCGAATACATCGACTACGCTGCCGACAATATTGCTGATTGCCTCGGTATGCTCTATAAAATGTGCGCTTAAGAATCGCTCTTGCACAGCGAACTTTCAAACTCGTAACCGGCAACCGAATCAATTTTCATTTGCTGATTTGTCATATATTTTACGAACAAATCAAACAATTTACCCATCCTCTGACGATACTTATCGTTGAGCTCGGTTGAGGCCTCATCCGCCGTAATTTTGCTCGAAGCCGGAAGAACCTTTACGCCCACTTTATCCACGATTTTCGGAAATTCCTCTTTTACAGTTTGCAAAAATTGATTAAGACTCAAATAACCGATATCCAAATGAGTTTGTTCATGACGCATGGTCACGTTGTAACGGCAGGTATCTTTTTTCAAATCATTACTGATATAAACCGTCGGTTCGTAGCCGATAATCACGCTCACTTTCTGCGGATAATAGCATCGATACCCCGATACTCCCGTTCCCGCAATATTGCTCTCCACTATCGTATACGGCGCCAGACTGGTCAGTCCGTTGAGTTTGTGTGTCACCTTCAGCGGATACATTTCATCCATCATCGCAACGAGTTGCTCGGCCGTTTTTTCGTGATTCATTTTCAATTCGCCGTAATTATACTTAATTTCGATTTGCGGCGGGTTGTTGAGCATTTCTTTTTTACACATATCTTTGGCAAACCTGAGTGATGCGGCATTAACTTCTGCCGGCAGCACCAACCCGATTATAAGCGTAAACATTAATAGCAGTTTTTTCATAAGATTACCATAACACTCAAATATTAAGCCAAAGTTAAGACTTTTATTTTATTATAAATGCCATGAAAATATATTCGTTTCTGCTTTTTTTGTCGGGTTATGTTCTGCTGCCGTCTGCCGCAGTAAGCCAAACTCAGGCCGGTTTTTACATACCGCCCGATACCGTTTCTGCCATGCAGGAGCCGGATAAAATGCCGCAAATCAGAAAAATGCCGCAAAATTATAACCGCAGCGGAGCGCCCGATACAACAGAACGGCGTACGGGAATACCGCGAGGTTCCTTGCCGCGACAGCCTGAAATGCCGACAGGACAACCCGCAAACATAAAGGTTCCCTCTGTTGCCCAAATAATACCGACTAAACCGATAAACAAAAAGATGCAACCTGCTTTGCATTCAACTCAGACGGCGCAACCTGCTGTGATTAACTACAAAAAAACACCCGGCTCGCAGAATATGCGTCAAGCGCCGGTCGATGCGATTTTAGCCAAGCAACCTCTGCCGAAAAATCGCCTGGAACACTATAAAAAAAGCATAATCCGCTCTTTTGCTCTGTTGCCGAAAGATTTAAAAGCAGTGTTGCAAAAAGAACTGCGGAGCATAGATTACGAAACCAAGAGTATGCAACAAATAAAGGCCGGGTGGGAACGGCAGACTTCCGTATATAAATTTGCCAATTATCAGCTTATCGAGCAAATTGACCGGGGCATTATTACCAGCCGCAAAAATTATAAACAGCGCAAACAGGTCTTTGCCAACCTGTTGAAAAATGCCCCTGCCGACCAATATATTTCGGTTATTGAATCAACCGACGATTTATTCAACAATATTCATCATGTCACGCAATCGGCGCCCAACGCATCGCCGAAAATGAAAGACACCATAGTAAAATTTGTCGGCGGTCATGTGCCCGCTTCGGGTTCAACCCGCAATTATTACGTATCCATCTTTGATTACGAATATAACCACGTTTTCAGTTACCGCCGCACGCATGTCGATTCCAATCAAAATCGCCGAATTTTGGCGGCTAAGAGCGGCAATAAAGAAATTGATAAATATTTTCAGAGTTTGTTTGATGACTACCGCGCCGACTTACGCCGCATCGGTTACGGTCTGGATATAACCAATCCGATTTTGTTGCGACAAATCGGCGAAATGCAAAACCGGGTAATAACCGTAGAATTTTAATAAGGCCACGACAAACAGGCCCGATAAGCAAACTCCGACTTTCCCTGATGGTCGATTTGATCCAGGCGATTGTTGTTCATTTCCGCAATCTGCTGCCATTTATCGCTGATTTTCTGCGTATAGCTCCAGGCCGATTTATGTAAATCCACACCACACTTTGGCACATCGCTGCAGCGCTCCACATATTGCAAGGCCAAATTTTTCAGGCCGTTGCCGACTTCGCTGATCATCTGTGCGGCCGCCGTTCGCCAAATGGTAAAATGCTGCAATTCGTGACGCATTACCGCCCGCGCCGGACAAGCCTTATATTCTCCGGTAAGATAAACGGTCGAACCGGTAAAATCATAATCGACGGTTATATGCGGTATAACGCAGCGATGTCCGTGTATATCCGCAAACTTAACGTTGGTACTTTCTTCATATTTAACGGAAAACTTAAAACATCCGGCCGCGTGTGCATCGCCGCAAATTTTTCCCACTTGTGCCGTAGTTTTGGTATTATCCAACCCCAAAACACCGTTGTTATAGTTAACGCTGACCAGCTTCATATTTTTTGCCGCTTCAACACAATCGCCGGCCGCCCGTGTCTCGTTTATTTTGCCGAAACACAGGAGCATACAACTCAACATAACCGATAAGCGACCGTATTTATACATATAAATAATTTATCTTTTAACCCTTAAAGATACGTTAAGATTTTGTGTAATATAATCGTTGCGAGGTTAAGATGAAAATGCTTTTGCTTATATTTACGTTGCTGTTTTTTGCGCCGGTTGCCGATGCGCAAGAGGTCGGATTTTTCATTCCGCAGAAAACGCTTGATATGATGAACAGCCCGGACAAATTGCCGCCGCTCAGAGTGCACCGCCCGATTGCGACCAATCAGCCGACCGCGCGGCAGAACACCGGTCAAGCGGCTCCCGCAACCGTAAATAATCGGCCGAACACCCCGAATGTTGTTGTTCCGGCAAACAGCAGAATACCGCGGCAGAACGTTGCCTTACCACCGATGGCGCGACCGGTTGCTCCGGCATATAAAACTCAGCCGCAACAAACAACGGCCGACAATACCGCTCGTCGCAAAGTTGAGCCGCAACCGCGTCCGGCCGACGAACCGATGGTTCCGCAAACCGGTACACCGGCAATTCCGGTTACCGCTGATGATATTGCCGGCGACAGCATTCTGACCAATCCGCCGCCGAAAGCGTCGGTAGCCGTAACTCCGAATGCGCCGACAGCACCGACCATAACCCCGAGCACACCGACCGTAACTCCGAGTACGCCGAGCAGCGACACCGGCAATAATCTGACGCCGGAACAGCAGGATTATGCCCGCCTTATCAAAGAATATGAGGAAGACATCAAAAAAATCAGCCGCAGCATCCCGGTTGAAAACAAGCGGTTGAACGAGGTGTTGCAAAACTATAAAGACGAAGTTTTGATTCTTGATTAATTATCGCCGATTCTTAAGGCTTCGATAAACGCCGACTGCGGCACTTCCACTTTACCGAACTGGCGCATCCGTTGCTTACCTTTCTTTTGATTATCCAAGAGCTTGCGTTTACGTGTCACATCGCCGCCGTAACACTTTGCGGTCACGTCTTTACGCATCGGCGAAATGGTTTCGCGCGCCACAATGCGCCCGCCGATGGAAGCCTGTAACGGAATTTTGAACAAATGCCGCGGAATCAAATCTTTCAAACGACCGCAAATCTGCCGCCCTCTGGCCTCAGCTTCGGTACGATTACATAAAAAGGCGAGCGCGTCCACCGGCTCCTCATTAATCAAAATCTGCACCTTTACCAAATCCGCCGGCGCATAGCCGATAAGCTCGTAATTGAAGCTGGCGTAACCGCTCGAAATTGACTTCAGTCGGTCATAAAAATCAAACACGATTTCGCTTAAAGGAATTTTATACACCACCATCGCCCGATTGCCGACATAGGTCAGGTCTTCCTGGGTGCCGCGGCGCTCGGTGCAAAGCTTCAAAATCGAGCCCAAATACTCATCCGGCACCATAATCGTCGCGCGCACCATCGGCTCCTCAATCAGCTTAATCGTCGACGGGTCCGGCATATCCGCCGGATTATCGAGCGTTGCTTCCGTGCCGTTGGTCATATACAGCTTATAAGCCACCGACGGCGCGGTCGTGATGATATCCAAATCAAACTCGCGGCCGATTCGCTCCTGAATAATCTCCATGTGCAACAGCCCCAAAAAGCCGCAACGGAAGCCCAAACCGAGCGCGCCGGAATTTTCCGGCTGATATTCGATACTGGCATCGTTGAGTTTTAATTTAGCCAGCGCATCTCTGAGCGCGTCATATTGGCTGCTGTCCACCGGAAAAATCGAGCAAAACACCACCGAAACCGACGGCTTAAACCCGGCGAGCATTTCGGCACACGGCTGGCGGTTATCGGTAATCGTATCGCCGATTTTGCAATCATCCACGCTTTTAATACTGGCGGTAATAAACCCGACTTCGCCGGCGTGCAACACCTCAACATCTTTCATTTTCGGTGTAAACACCCCGATTTTATCAATCACATAATCCAAACCGGTCGACATCAGGCGAATGTTTTGTTTTTTGCGCAAAGTACCGTCTTTAATCCGCGCCAAAATCACCACACCCAAATAAGAATCGTACCAACTGTCGATTAAGAGCGCTTTGGTCGGCGCGTTTTCTTCGCCCTGCGGTGCCGGCAGATACTTCACAATCGCTTCAAGCAAATCTTCCACTCCGGCGCCGGTTTTGCCGGAAACTTCCACCGCATTTGACGTATCAAGCCCGATAACATCTTCCACCTGTTGCTTAACCCGTGCCACATCGGCCGACGGCAAATCGATTTTGTTGAGCGCCACCACGATTTCGTGATTATTGTCGAGTGCCAAATACACATTGGCCAGCGTTTGCGCCTCCACTCCCTGCGTGGCATCCACCACCAGCACCGAGCCCTCGCACGAAGCAAGCGACCGCGACACTTCGTATGTAAAGTCAACGTGCCCCGGCGTATCAATCAGGTTCAGCAAATAAGTTTTGCCGTCTTTGGCCTTATATTCGAGCCGCACCGTCTGCGCCTTAATCGTAATCCCGCGTTCGCGCTCGATATCCATTGAATCGAGCACCTGTTCGGTCATTTCGCGGCTCTGTAATCCACCGCAATATTCAATAATGCGGTCGGCCAGCGTCGACTTTCCGTGGTCAATATGGGCAATAATCGCAAAGTTGCGTATCAAACTCAAATCCGTCATCGTTTATCCCAGAACATCGTCATTCCGAGCCCGACAGGGCGTGGGAATCTCATAAAGAATTAATCATTGCCCTCAACATAATTTATTTTTTCGGCATAATCAACAGATATATCCAAACATTCCGCAACAAAAAAGGAAGTATCACATTTTGTATTCAAACAAATCAAGTTTCACTTGCTTTAACTATTGCCAAATATTGAAAAATATGTTTTAATGGGTAATATACAGATTAGGGAGGTTTGCCATGCGCAAAATGATTGATATTGATTTCGGTTCTTCGCGTTATAACGAATTGGTTGAGTTGCGATACAAAATTTTGTTGGAGCCGCTGGGCTTAAAGTTCCTCGATTCGTTTCGCCCGGAAGAGGCCAAATATCTGCATATCGGCTGTATTGAAATGCTTGATAACCGCTTGGTCGGCGGCCTGATTTTGGCTCCGGTTGATGATGAAACCATCCGCCTGATGCAAGTGGCGGTAGATACGATTTATCAGGGCGAAGGCGTCGGTCGCGAACTGGTTGCTTATGCCGAAAAGCGCGCGCGTGAAGCCGGATACAGAAAAATCGTGATGCACGCCATGCTGTTTGTGGTCGGTTTTTACGAAAAAATGGGTTATAAGGCCGAGGGCGAACCATTTGACGAGCAAGGCATAACCTTTATGAAAATGGTAAAGAAACTGTAGGTGTGCAATGAAAAAAGACAATCTCTACATTAATGATTTTATGCATAAACTTTGCCGTCAACGCTATGATGTCAACGGCAACGATTTGGCTGATGAATGTTTGCAAACATTGCGTGACATCTTACCGCCGAGTGAATTCAATGAAGTTCTGACATTTAATAACGCGGTACGCTCGTTTGAACATTTGGCGATGGAAGAAGATGTAGATATTGAAGATAAAAAAAATATTGAAGCCGCACAAAAATACGAAGCTTTGGTTGATAACGCTCCGATTTATCCGGAAAATAAGGCGGCGCTTTATGATACCCTGCTCGGTTTTATTGATATTAACGGCGGCGGAAATAAACGGTATATGGAAGTTTTGCGCAAAAAGGTTGATGTAATAGATAAAAATCAGGATGCTGCCTTAAATCTGGCGGCAAAACAGGCTTTTTTACATAACAAAGGCGCTTCTCGCGAGGTTTATTTAAACATTATGCATCGCCTTTTTGAAAAAACGGAAAATAAATTTTCATTTACATTTTTAAGTGAGCTCGGACTGGTTAAAGATAAAAACAATAAAAAATTCATTTCTGCGGCTAAAATGACCCCGCAACAGCGTCTTACCAGATTATCAGTCATTCAAGCGATTGTTAAAGAACCTCTTGCCGTAACTTCGCGCATTCCTCTTTTGGAGGAAGGATTGAAATTAGCTGAAAACAACTTGCGCCACCGCAATGAGAATTTTGAACTTAAGCGCGATTTCAGCACTCAGTTGCAAAAAGACTACTACGCAATCGGTGACTACGCTGCGGGCAACAAACACGCTCTCAATATAAATAAATGGGACCGCAGCTTCAATCTGGCATTGGAATACGGACTGGCTAAAAAAGAAAAAGAATATAAATAGCTTTTATTTTTCCAGCACCGTCAAACCGGCGATGTAGGTATTTACCAAAATCTGACAGATAGTCTTTTTATCCGCCTTGGCAAACGGATCGAGCACATCTTTGGCCAAAAACGAACTGACGGCAAACAAACACAGCCACAGCACCTGCGACGAAAGTATCTGCTCCGGCCGCTCCATCCCCGGCACGCTTTGCAACACCACCTTATTGAGCAAATGCACGATATCCGCCACCTTGCGCAGATAATAAACCGAATAAATGCGCTCCGGATGCGTCAGATGGAAGTTAAACAACAAATACCACAAATTTTTGTTTTCCAGCACAAAATCAACGAACGCCTGCACCAAAACATTGGCGTCGGTAAAAGCATCGTCGGAAATCGTCGTACGTTTCAGCCGCTCATACAGCGCTTCCAGCGTCATAAAATTCTGAATAATTATAAAATTATCCATATTGGAAAACTGGTTATAAATCGCCCCCACCGAGCAACCCGAAGCCTCGGAAAGTTTGCGCACCGTCAACGCGTCGGTCCCTTTTTCCCTGACCAACTGCCGCCCGATATCTATCAATAACTTTTGTATATTATCTTTTTCCATTTGCCGAAATAAACTTCATTAATTTAACAAATTATTTGTATTTTAAAGTTAAAATAGCGCAAAGAAAAATATGTTTCAATTTTATTTTTGCGGTTATCATAAGGAATAATTCATGTATGGTTTTATTTTGGGATTCTTGGTAATGATTGTGGGCTTATTGCCGCACGTCAGTTTGGCTCAGCTTGATTTGGAAGAACTTTTGACCGAGCCGGAGGCCGTTGAAGAAAAAGTTACGGCAGAAGAAACAACGGAAAAAGATGCTGAAGTGACGGAAGAAGATACTGCTGAAGCAACGGAAGACACCGAGACAGCCGCGATGGAAGATGTTGCCCCGACCGCAAAAGATGAAGCCGCAGAAGAAACGGAGGCAGAATCCGACGCCGCCGAAACTGAGGCAGAAACAGCTGAGGCAACCGGGCCGGAGACGAAATCTGAGGCAACCGAGCCGGAAGAAAGCGCGGAATCTATTTTGCCCGAAGATATTGATGAAAAACCGGAAGCCGCATCGGACCAGACCGCAACCGCCGAGCCGACAAAAGCCGAAACCCCGGCCGAAGACGATTTTATGGCGCAATATATCGACGAATTAAGCGAACAGGAGCAGGAAAACTCGCAAGCCAAAGAAATGCGCAGTAATGCCATGCAGCTGATTATGCAAAAAGACAACACCGCCCTCATTTCCGACGACGATGCCCGCGAGCTTCAGGAAAGAAGTGCCAAAATTCGTGAAGAACAGAAAAAGTTGCTGGAGGAAGGTGACAACAAAGAAACGGCCGTCGAGGAGAAAACCGCCGAACCGGAAAAAGCCGATGCGCCGGCTGCTACCGAACCGAATAAAAACGCACCGTTCGGCCTGACTTGGGGCGCCTCGCAAGAAGAAACCGCAGCGGCGGGCTTTGAACTGGAAGAAGTCAGCGCCGAAAACATGACCAATATTTTCCTTATCAAAAATCCGCGGCAAAAACGCGCCGTGTTCAATGAAGTAACGGCGGTATTCGGTGAGCAAAATCACCTGTATGCGGTTTATGCCAAAACCCCGGCTCAGGCCGATATGCCTAATGCCGAAAAAACCTTAAAACTGTATCACGAATATTACGCGGCACTCGCAAAGAAATACGGCAATGCCAAACAGCACTACAGCCCGAATAAGGAGCATTCAACCTCCTTAAACGAAGTCGGATACGATCTTTTCCTGCAAGATTTAAAAGAAGAAAAAGCCTTTTTGTATGCGACTTTTACCGATGAAACGCTGAAGGTAACTCTTTCGATTTTTGCCGATGCCGACGCGCACGGTTATATTACGCTTGATTATGAAAACACACAGATACAATCGCAAGAAAAAGAAGAAAATCTCAATGATTTAATCAACGATTTATAGGGGGACGACACCATGGTTAAAGTAAGTTTTTGCGGAATTTCCGGCAGCGGCATGAGCTCTCTGGCTCAGGTTTTAAAGCTTTCCGGCTACGATGTGCGGGGTTCCGACCGCAACTTTGATTTAGGCCGCGATTTAACCACCAAAGAAGCCATGGAAAAAATGGGAATTGCCGTTTTTCCGCAAGACGGTTCCGCCGTATCCGACGATTTAGCCTGGCTGTGCGCATCCACCGCTGTTGAAGATACCATTCCGGATATCAAAGCCGCCAAAGAAAAAAATATTACGATAAAAACCCGGCCGCAGCTGCTTTCGGAAATTTTCAACAATTACAAATACGGTATTGCCGTCGGCGGTACCAGCGGCAAAACCACCACTACCGCCATGATCGGCTTTATTTTGGATAAGGCGGCCAAAAACCCGTGCATGATTAACGGCGGCCTGCTCCGCGATTATGAGAACACCTCGGCCATCCCCAATATGATTTACAACCACGGCGATATATGCGTGGTGGAAGCTGACGAAAGCAACGGCTCCATTGACTTGTATAATCCGTATATTGCGCTGGTGACTAATATTTCCGAAGACCATAAGACCATCGAAGAACTGTTGACCATGTTCCAAAACTTTGCCAACCGTGCCTCGCGCAGCATTATCATCAATGCCGATTACGAGCTGTGCCGCAGCCTGGCTCACGATAAGCCGTGTCTGACCTTTTCTACCCGCGGCAACGATGCGGATTTTTATGCCACTAATATCAAACCGCTGCCGGGAGGCACTCAATACGATTTTAACGGCACCACCTACACACTGAACTTAATCGGCGAATTCAACGTAGCCAACGCTTTGGCCGCCATCGCCGCCTGTTCCGAAATGGGTATTGCCACCGACGTTTCCGCCACCATATTGCAAGATTTCCACGGCACCAAGCGCCGCCTTGAGGTCATCGGCGAAAAGAACGATATTACCGTAATCGACGACTTTGCCCACAATCCCGACAAAGTAAAGTCGTCCGTCAAAGCTCTGCGCCAATACGACGGCCGCCTTATCATTATGTTTCAACCGCACGGCTTCGGCCCGATGCGCGCGCTCGGCAAAGAAATTATGGCGGAATTCGTGCACAATATGAATGATGACGATATTCTGATTATGCCGGAGATTTTCTTTGTCGGCGGTACCGTAACCAAAGACATTTCCTCGGCCGATTTGATTGATTTTGCTCATCAGCTCGGCAAAAAAGAAGCCTATTTTGTGGCCGACAAGGCCGCAGCCGCCGATGCGATTTTAAAAGCGGCAAAACCCGGCGACCGTATTGTGATTATGGGCGCCCGCGATAACTCGCTGACCGATTTGTGCCGGCAAATTTTGGAGAAACTCTGAATGATGAAAATAAAACCGGGCGATAAAGCCGCCGTCATCGCACCGTCCGCGCAAATCGGCGATATTGCAAAAATACAGCCGGCAATCGAATATATCAAAAGTCTCGGCCTGGTCCCGGTATTTGGCAAAAACTTATGCAAAGTTAACCGCTATATGGCCGGCAGCGATGAAGAACGCGCCGCCGATATCAATACCGCTCTGGCCGACCCGGAAATCAAAGTTATTTTCTGTGCCCGCGCCGCCGCCGGAGGGCTACGTGTTTTGCCGTATATCGATTACGACTTGGCCAAACGCTCGCCCAAACCTCTGGTCGGCTTTTGCGACAATGCCGCCGTACAAATTGCTCTGTGGCAAAAAAGCGGCCTGGTTTCGTATAACGGTTTCGGCCCGGCCTATGATTTTCGCTCCGCCGCGCTTGATAAACAAATAGATGCCGACCTGCGCCGGTTGCTGAGCGGCGAAACTTATACGATAAAATCCGGCAGAACTTTGCGCCGCGGCACGGCCGAAGGCAAGCTTATCTGCGCCAATCTCAGCACTCTGATGCGAATGGCCGGCACGCCGTATTTTCCGGATTTAAGTGCCAAAATTCTGCTTCTTGAAGATGTGCACGAAAAAGTTTATCGCCTCGATTTGATGTTGCAACAGCTCAAACAACAGCCGAATTTTGCCAAGGTTGCCGGTGTTGTTTTCGGCCGCTTTACCGATGCTGAAAGTGATGCCGAGGACGGTACAATTGACGATTGTTTTACCGATTTTATGCGTGATACGAATTTTCCGGTCATTGCAGATTTTGATTTCGGCCACACTCCGTCGCGCCGCATTCTGCCGATAGGTGGCGACGTCAAGCTCAATGCCGATACAGCAGAGTTAAAGATTCTGCGTTATTAATCCTGCCACGCGGTGCCAATTATCTATATTGAGTTTGGTTACCAAACGCAAATAAAGATCGACTCCTTCCCACAATTTGCTGTTAAACGCCAACACCATTCCGGTAGTGTATAGATTGGCGCCGATAATGAATATAATGGAAAATATGTAGCCTTCTTTAATGATATCGGTTTGTTTCGGATGCACCTGTTCCAACACGGTTGCCCAATAATAAGCGATAAAATAACCGAATATGCCGTAAACAAGCCAATGTCCGTCGCTCACTCGAAGCAGGCCCGGCATTATCAGCATATAGAAAAAGGCAAACAGCGGGAAAAAATACGGCGCCAGCGTAATCAGCCAGTTGCCGCCGCCCTTAACCACCATCGAGCCGCCGCTGCCGTCGGGATTTATCCGCACCCGTCCGGCATCATGAAAAGTCAGTATGGCAAAAAAGGTATGCGTCAGCTCATGCGAAATTACCTGCATGGTATGGCAATTATTATAGCCGGCAACAAAAATCATCAGAACATAAACCGCCATCCCGCAACCCATGGCATAATACTTTACGCTGCGAAAATTGAAATAGTCGTACGATTGCAGTAACGCCGGTATTGACAGCAGCAAAAACACCGCCACCGGCCACTTCAACCACTTTAATATAAAATCGATAATTCGCCCCATTTTCCCTCTTATTATCCAAATATTAACTTAAATATCCTAAAATTCAACTAAAATAAACCACATTCCACGGAGGCATCCATGACTTTTGATCCGAATACTTTTGACTTTTTAATCAGCGAAGAAAACGAAGTTATGCTGATTATCTATGCGCGTGACATTGCGCCGGAAGACCCGATTGTCCGCCTTAATCCGGAACAAAAAAACGTTGAGCTCTATCGCCGCAGAAACGATGCCTTTACTCTGGAATCCGTCAGCGACGACGTGTTTGCAATCTTAAAAAACGAAGAAAAACTGCTGGTATGCGAAATTTTACCGACCGATGACCCGGACGAAACCGAGATAGTTTATACCTACGAAGCCCTGATTGTCGAATAACATACCAAAAAATAAAAATTTTTATATCGCAAAATCAATATGTTATTAAATTTTTGAATTATACATACCTGTATGTATATTTATTTTATTGCATTTTTTTTCATTTTAAATTACATATAAATTATAAACTGATTTTTATGGAGGGAAAAATGAAAAAATTGATGTTTGTGCTTGCATTTTCGCTTATTTTCAGCCCGATGCTGGCCAATGCGGAAACAATCATTGTGGTTGATCAAAACAATATTGTGCGTCAGCAGTTATATACTCAACCGTCGTCGACACAAATCATTCAGCCGCAACCGGTTTACGTTCAACCGCAACAAGTCTATGTACAACAACCGCCGCAAACCGTTGTGGTGCGCCAAACTGCCGTTCCGCGGTCATACTACTATGATCCGATTGCGACCGGCTTATTGGTAGGCTTTACCGGCGCTGTTATCGGTAACGCCCTGTTTCACCATCACCACCATCATCACGGAGGAGGACACCATCACCACCATCACTGATAACAAAATTTGAACAACTATACAAACTTAGAGTATTTTCATGAAATTCAGCCGCCGGATTTTCCGACGGCTGTTTTTTTATTTTGAACTCGTAATGATTTTACGGTCGTTTACCGTATTCTACCAAACGATGCCGCACCAAACCGCGCAGCGATACTTCCGGTCTGGCGCCGTAGTGCGTAATCACTTCCGCCGCCGTAATGCCGCCGATGGTGGCGCAGGTTCCCAAACTGCGGCCGTTGGAAAGTCCGTAAAGAAAACCGGCCGCGTACAAATCGCCGGCACCGGTGGAATCCACCACATCTTCTATTTTTTCGGCCTCCACAAATATTTTTTCGCGGCCGTGCACCACCACCGAACCGCGGCTGTCGCGAGTAATGGCGGCAATACTGACCAAAGATTTAATTTCATCGAGCGCCGCATAAAAATTATCCGTATCAAACAAAAGCTTCAATTCTTCTTCGTTGGCAAACATAATATCCACATAGTCGGCAATCATTTTAAGCATCTCTTTCCGATGCTTTCTCACGCACGATTTAGCCGAAACGCTGAACACCACTTCGCGCCCGTGTTTATGTGCCAGTTCGCAAGCCTTAAACATCGCTTTTTGTTCCACCGGCTCATCCCACAGATAGCCTTCCAAAAACAAAAACTTCGATTCGCTGATGATTTTCTCGTCAATATCTGCTTCAGAAAGCTTGCGGGCCGCGCCCAAATAAGTAAACATCGAGCGCTCGGCATCGGGAGTTACCAACACCACGCTGCGCCCGGTTGCCGGACCTTCGGTCAGCGGCGGTGTAAAAAAGTCAATGCCGGCCATGGCAATATTGCGCTGAAACAGCTGTCCGAGCTCGTCGTCATGCACCTTACCGATATATGCACAATCGGCACCGAGCGAAGCCATACCCGAAACGGTATTGGCCGCCGCCCCGCCCGAAACCTGCAATTCCGGAATCACGTCGGCGTAAATCTTACCGGCCTCCATCGCCTCCACCAAAGTCATCGAGCCCTTATCCAAACCGCGCTCGGTTAAAAAAGTATCGCCGACTTTAGCGAGCACATCGACAATCGCATTACCGATACCAACCACATCATAAACCGTTTCTGCCATAAAATCCTCCGTCAAATATGTAAAATCAAACCGATAACCGCCGACGCCGCAATATAAAATATCGGACTTTTCTTGAAAATGCGCATGGCCGCAAGCAGCCCGAACATAACCGCCAACGAGGTGTAATCGGTAATCGTTTCTTTAGCTATATCCCATCCGGCAAATAAAATCAAGGCTAAAACTGCCGGACGAATCCCCGCCAGTATTTTGTTGACATAGGCGTTGCTCTGCCACTTGTGCAAGGCCTGCGCCACCATATAAATCACCGCCATCGACGGCAAAACTTCGCTCAAAGTTGCCACCAGCGCCCCGCATATACCCGCGGTTTTGAACCCGGCATAAGTTGCCATATTGATGCCGACCGGCCCCGGAGTAGACTGGGCAACCGCAATCATATCCGCCAATTCGGCCGAACTGAACCAGCCGTAAACTTCTGTCAAATCAAACAAAAACGGCACCGTAACCAGACCACCGCCCACCGCAAACAGCCCGATTTTGAAAAATTCCCAACACAAGAGAGCATATATCATTTCTTTGCCCTCCCCGGATTCGGAATAAAGGCCGCTCCAGCTGCCAAAATCACAATCAGAATCGCCGACAGGTTAAAGAACCACAGCAACAGCGCCGCCGCGGCAAAAACCATATAGCCGCGCACATCTTTGATACCCTTCTGCCACATATTCCATACCGTATCGATAATCAGCGCAATCACGCTGATACGGATGCCGCCGAACGCCCATTGTACGTATTGGTTATCCATATATTGCCGCAAAAGTGCCGCCACCAGAATAATGATGATGAGCGATGGCGAAATAACTCCGAGCGTAGCGCTGATAAGCCCGCCGATTTTCCGCAATTTATAGCCGATGAACGAGGCGGCATTAACCGCGATAATCCCCGGCGTGCATTGCCCGATGGAATAATAATTGAGCAACTCTTCCTCGGTTATCCACTTTTGTTTTTCCACCGCTTCTTTTTGCAAAATCGGCAGCATGGCGTAGCCGCCGCCAAAGGTAAACAGCCCCATTTTGAAAAACAGCGCATATAATTTCCACAAACTTACCATATTTTATCCTGCGGTTACAAACTCTTCTCCGCCTGTTTTTTCTCCTCCCACCGCAGAACTTTTCTCTGCTTCGGTTGCAGTTTTTTCCGCACGGCGATGTTTTTATCGTCACGAACATCAAGAGTTTTGCGCAAATCACTCACTTTGTCGTGAATATATAGTTTTTGTGTTGCCAAATCAAGCATTTTACAATTAATTACTCTGAAGTTGTATATCGGTTGTTTTTCCTGATGTTCTTTAATCGAGCGCCCCTGTTTATCAACAGCGAGCGGATTGGCGCCGGTTGCCAACAACCATTCGACATGCTCCGGCTTATACGCCAGCATCAACGGCACTACTCCGTCAGAATCCGCCAGATTCGGATCGGCGCCGGCAGCCAAACAAAGTCTCAATGCTCGAGTATCTCCATTGTAGCTCAACACCGTTTTCATTGCCACATTTGCATCAAGACCGTATTGCAAAAATACCTTTAAGGAATCTGATTTATATACAACCTCACTAATGGGATACGGTCTGTCGAATATCTTGATTTTTAAATTCGGATTCATCCCGTGTTTAAGCAAAACCTCCGCTATTCCCGGCTCTTCAAAATGCTCATAATGACCAAATTTATCACACAGCGTCTCAAAACCCTGATTTTGCGCCAGACCGGAATCCAATATATCCGCGACTTCCTTGTATTTTTCGGCTTTTTCCCGAGACGATGCCGCACGCTTAGGCAACTTATTTGCAATTTCTCTTAACTCATCTATGGCATTTTGCACCGAATTATCAACCGGTTGCTTAAAATTAAACGGTGGTAATGCGTGCGGTAAGAGGTTGACCTCAGGGTCATAATTAACCGAATAACTTTTTTCTTCCGGGTTAATCTTGCCGGCCTTATACAAAGCATAGGTTTCATCATCCATCACCGTATATTTGGGAGCCAAAAAAATACAGGTGGCAACATCCCAACCATCCAACATATCCCAGGCATGTTTCAACCTTGTAGCTTCCGGTATATATAACGCATCATAATCGTTGGCAATAGCCTCAAAATTCAACTGTTGTCGGCAACAAAGATTATCGTTTTCCATGGTATATTTCCGCAATTCTTCGGAATCGGGCAGCAGAGTCAATATTTTGCAATCTTCTTTAGGTACAATATGCCACCGCTGATTTTCATAAAAATCCAAACGAAAACGTTCTCTGCGACACCATTCCATCCACTCGGATTCACCGGTTTCCGGATTAACCGGCGATGTCCATAGCACGTTCATCGGTTTGTTTCTGTGCTTGATGTTTTCCGGATGTATCCACGCTTTTTGCGTCATATACAACGGCCCTTGCATAATAAAATCTTCTTCAATCATTATTATTCTCCGTTATTACTAAATCCATACCATAAGTTTATGATAATGTCCATACAAAAGAAAAA
>JAEEGL014446480.1_pt1 | contig 22641 bp, 19 predicted proteins | sample 9134231 | NCBI WGS metagenome assembly JAEEGL01 (sample SAMN16246548, study PRJNA631951) | gut metagenome | biome: gut microbiome; feature: rumen; material: fiber-attached | host: Bos | place: Iran: Karaj | collected 2018-10
CCACCCTGGCTGTATTGCGCACAGATCCTATAAGTACCAGGAGATGATCCACACAGAAATCCGGATATTTCATCCGAAGCTCCTGTTGTACGTCATATGCATTATTCTCATATATATCGAAGATGATGAGAAGCTTGGGCTTATGGGTCACTATCTGTCTGCAAAGCTCGGATCCTATGGTGCCTCCGCCTCCGGTGACCAGCACCACCTTGTCCTTTACGTATTGCAATACGGAATCCAGATCGATCCTTACGGGCTCACGGCCCAGAAGGTCGGTCACATCAACCTTACGAAGCTGTGATACGGAGACCTCACCGTTCACCAGCTGATATATGCCGGGAAGGGTCTTCAGATCGCACTTCGTCTCCTGGCACAGATCGATTATCTCCCTTACATCCTTCCTGGATGCCGAGGGCAGGGCAACTATTATCTCATCTATATCATACTTTGCGGCAGCCTCAGCTATGACATGTCTGCCTCCCACCACCTTCACTCCGTGGATATAGGCTCCCTGCTTTGCAGGATCGTCATCTATGACGCAGCATACTGCCTTCTGGATATATCTGCTTGTATTCATCTCCCTGATAAGGGAATTGCCGGCCTCACCGGCTCCGATCACCATGACATTGACGTTTCTGGCGTTCTCCGTCCTCTTCTGGACAAAGGTCCTGAAAAGCCTGTATGCGAACCTGGATAATCCCACAAAGATCACCAGCCACATCACATATTGGAAATAAAAACTTCTGGGCATGGTAAAGCCGAATATGAACCGCATCCCCACAAACTGGGCAACTCCCGAGGTTATGCAGGAGGCGATGAGGGATCCCATCTCGGATAATCCCGCATAGGTCCACAAGCTCTGATACATATGGAAAATATAGAATATGATGATGGTGGAGATCAGTGAGACAGGCATATATTTCCATATATTGTCTACCCACGTAAGTCCGCCGTAGGTACCCGAAAGCTGCGAATAGCTCATATCAAAGCGCATGAGGAGTCCCAGCGCCGATGAAGCCATCACGGCAAGGATATCAAATATGATAAGGGCAGACCTTCTGACAAAAAGCTGCCTGTTGAAACCGTTATCGTTCATTACCGGATCACACCCTGATATCTAAATATAGTATAACGTAACATCTGATTATACCATCACTTGATGCCTTTTACAATCTCATGACCTTCACTCATGGCAAACACTATGAAGCACATGAAGAGCAGGTTATAGGGCGGAACTATGAAGAAGTTCTCGAAGAAGGAAGCAAAGAGCATGGAATATGCGGCACAGACAGCAGTCTTTGACTTTGAGCCGTAAACGGCTGAAAACAATCTGACAAGTATGACTATCACGAGGGCGAATACTATGATCCCGTGTACACAAAGGATGTCAAAAAGCCCGTTGTGAACCTCAAATATATCAATGCTCTTGAGTTCGTATGCCGATCCTATGCCGGTCACAGGCGTTTTCAGGAAGGCCTCCCATAATTCTCCCCATATCTCCTGTCTGCCGGAGAATATATCCTTATAAAGCACCACCCGGTTGCCGAATACCTCAGACATTATCATATATAATCTGGTAAACAGCACCTGCCCCAGGGTCGCCAGGGCAAAGATCAGCCAATACAGCCATTTATGGGCCATCATCCTGTCAAAGAGCAGGTAGATCAGCAAAAAGGCCAGCATCCCGAACATGGCTGTTCTGGAATGATACAGAGTTGACAGTATAAAAGCCGTAAGGAAGGTGAAGAAGGATATGAACCTCCTGTGTTCAAGCTCTTTTTCTTCGTAAAGTATCATGGCAAAGTAGCTCATGAGCATGAAGGTAAAGCCTGCCATATTAAAATTGTAGGACCATCTCACATGGGAATACCACAGTATCACAAGGGCTGCGAATATGAATGAGATATATATGACGGATCTTTGTGAAAGCCTTATCTTCTTTGACGCATATCCTATCATGGCCATATCCGCAGGTATCAGTATGGCCCCCAGGTTTGAACCCGCAAGAATTGCACAGACTGCCGTAACTATAACGGTTACCGTCAGAAGGATCAGATCCTTATCCAAGTTTACATAACTATCGTGAAGCTCCGGAAGGGTGATGATACCAAGGATCGCAAAGACCACCAGTGAGGCAACGACTCCCGTCACCGCATATACCGTCTGGTTTATGAATGAAGTCGCCACCATATATGTCACAAGAGCACAGAATATCCGCTCCTTATACTTCCTTATCGCGTCCAATCCCAAGCTTCTCCTTGATAAAGATGATCCTGTCCCTGTACAGTATCATGATAAACACCATTATAAGCATATCCGCAAAATATGCTATATCCCCGCCGTACATGGTGATGAAGCCGGCGCAGAATATCAGAAAATATCCCAGGGCATCTCGTTTTATGTTAACCTCAAGCTTCACATGCTTCGAAACCATGCCATAGGCGATGACAAACATGGTGAAATAAGATATCAATGTGGCATATGCCGCACCTATGGTACCGAAGACCATGATCCCCAGATAATTGAATATTATGTTAACCAGCGCTCCCACTCCTGTGGCTATCCCCATACTCTTACCGTCCTTGTGGGCCAAGCATATGGATCCCAGATATCCCTCCAGTGCTCCGAAGATAACCGATATGAGAAGGGGCGGCACCATGATCCATGCCTCTATGAACCCCTTTCTGAACATAAATGCGGACAGAGGCTTTAAGATCAGCAGCAGGAAGGCACAGCCGGCAAGCATGACCCCATTGTAGAGCTCGTAGAGGGAGCCGAAAAAGGCTCCGCTGTCCTCCTCCTTGTAATTCTTTGTAGCAGACATCTGAAAGCTCTGAGCAAATATCCTCTGAAATACCGTAAGGATGGCAGGTATCTTGTAGGCTGCCCCATACAGTCCGTTCTGTTCGGTTCCCTGCATGAAAAGGATGAAGTACCTGTCTATTGCATTATTGGCCCAGGAGGCTGTGGAATATAAAAGCATCCCCCTGCCGTATTTTGTCATCTCACGTTTAAGCAGCATATCCTCATCGGACCGCAGTAGGCTCCCGGCGCCAAGTAGACATAACATCAGAATTCCTGCAAGAAAGTATGCAACCACCTGTGACAAAATATAGCCGTACAGACCCATCCTGACCACAAGCAGTAGTATCAGATTGGATATTACCGTCACTGCAGTGCAGAACACCGAACCGGTTACCATAATCTGGACCTTCTCACATCCCTGGGTATACAGGAGCATGAATTCATAGAAGGCATTACATGCGTAAAGTAAGGCAAAGAACAGGAAATACGTCCTTATTTCTCCCGAAAATACCGTATAGGACAGGCCGGCACATACCAGAACCACAGCAAAAACCGAGGTTAAGACATGCTTCATACCACTCTTGAATATGGCCCCACGTTTGTATTCCTCCTCTATACCGAAACGCAGTGCAGCTTCCCCTGCATTGATGGAAAGCAGCGGAACCAGCAGCAAAAGCGAGGCCTGCATCACATCGGCGATGCCATACTCCCCTTCTGTGAGGACATTGGTATAAAAGGGTACCAGAAGAAAAACTATGAGCTTTGACGCCATATTGCTCACAGTGAAAAGAGACATGTTCTTAAGCAGGTATCCCGCCCTGTTCATTTCTTCTCTCCCCCGAGATTATGTAAACTAAAGGTGGTCATCAACAGGAAGAGCAGAACGGGTGTGTAATCTGCCCACATCAGATCCATATCTATAAAGGATTCGAAGAAAATGGCAAATATAGCTGCCCCCGCGATATGGGTATAGGTGTCCTTCATTATATGATCCCTCATGAGCATGAGCCTTGAGATTATGACAAAGGCTGACAGCAGGAACACAAGCACTCCGTGGACTATGAGGATATCATACATGGCATTGTGCATATTGTATTCAAAGAAGCTCTCCAGCTCGAACCCCGAGCCTATGCCGGTGAGGGGCTTCTCCTTCATCATATTCCACACCTCAAGCCATATAGCATCCCTGCCGGAGAAGATATTCTTGTAAAAGAAGGGCATCTGGGCATTGAAGCCCGTTTTTGCCATGGATACGTAGGCCCACACGAAAAGCAGGGACCCGAACACCGCAAATATGCAAAGGAAGGTGTATAGCCTCTTATGCTCTTCAGGTCTTATGAAATAAAAGAGCACCCAGAAGCAGACAAAGAAGAACAGGGCCATAAAGGCTCCTCTTGCAAGATGCCACATAACAAGGGTCCCTGTCCTCAGCATGGTCAGCACCAGAAAGAATCCCAGTATCTCTTTCTTCTTTGCTATGAAGGTCAGCAGGATCAGGGCCGCAAAATATGAAAATACCGTATATGTGGCTCCGGTGTTGGTATTATATGAGAATTCCATATCGTGAAAGAACCATACTCCGTACATCATGAGGAAGAAAACCGCGAGAGTCCTGTACTGGAGCTTTGTAAATGACAGATAGGGCGCCATGTACAAAAGCAGGAGGAAATCCGTGATGATAAGGATGCATCCCTTATTGGACCCTATTATGAAGAGATTGGCGGTGGCTATGATAAGGGCCAGCACCGTTGCATACAGGACATAGTCCCTTCCTCTGATCCTCTCTATCCAGCGGATATTGATGAAGAAGAGCATGGCAAGGACCCCGAATATGATAAGGGAATTATATCTTTCGGTCACGTGATAAAACATGGGAGATACCCATGTACCTCCGAAGAATATCATCATGATGATGATGGGTATCCAGTTCAGTTTCGATCTTATCCCATCAGGGACTGAAGTATCGTCAAAAGCTCTTTGGACCTTTTCTTCCATGATGTGTTTTCCTTGTCCAGGTTCACTATGAGCCTGGTATGATTATCATTCTCCAGCATATATCCGATCTTTTGTACAAGCTCCTGTATATCATCCGGATCCTGTATTATATCTTCGCTCTCCGTATTCTTTATGACGCTTAAGGATCCGCATTTTCCGGATATGAGTACGTCCGCATCCGACAGCAGTGCCTCTACGGGAGCAAGTCCGAAGGTTTCAAAAACGGAGTTCTGTATGAAAAGCTTATGCTTGTGAAACTCCTTCATCAGCTCTTCATGGGATATGATCCCCAGATCCTTTACAAAGGGATAGCTTCTTATGGCTTCGCTGTCCTCTCCCTTATCTCCCGCTACCGTCAGGGTGATGCTCCTGCCGCCTTCGTTAAGTATGCTGATGGCCTTGCAGATATTAAGTATCCTCTTCCTTGGCATGCCGCCTCCTACGGAGATGATGCCGTTTGGATCCCTCTCATCCGCAGTGGAGTGCTCAACTATCAGATCCCAGTCGATGCCGTTGGTCAGATGGGAGGTTTTATTCTCATACTCAGGATAATTCTTCTTTATCCATTCCTCAAACTGCCTGGATACCGCCAGTATAAGGTCACAGAGTTCCATCATCTTATGCTCGTCGGATGCCATGACCGGATCCTCGGCATGATTGATCTTATTCTCGTATTCCACGGCACCGTGCATGAGATAGGCACTCTTGATGCCAAAAAGCCTGCCAAGCCTCATGGCGTATATGTTCTGCTTCGAATGTCCGGAGATAAAGAGTACAGAGGACTTCGGCACCATAAAGAGGATCTCGAAGAACCTTGACAGCTTCCCCGTGGACCTGATATATGAAGCTTCATCCTTAAGATTGTCTATATAATATTTCGTGACCAGGGCGGGCCCTGTCTTACTGTAATAGTCACCTATTATGAGTATCTTTTTTGTATTCTTTCCTGCCATCGCACATCGCCTTATATGCTTCCAACATGGATATCTCCTTCCGGTACAGCCCTCTCTTTCTTATGATGAACTGCCACGCATAAGGATACCACATGTTCTTAGCCATTGCTTCGTATCCCGCTCCCCTGTCATGGAAGAATTTCCTGTCATAGCCCTTAAACCAGCTGGATTCGTTGGGCAGGGTCTTAGCTATCCTCAGGGGCACATATATGCTCTCGATCTTTCGCCTTTTAGCCTCAAAGAGAAAGATGTTCTCTTCACCCATGAGATATTTCCCGCCGGCTCCGAAATCCTCGTTGAGCCGCAGATCCCCTATATGCTTCCTTGATACCGCTATCTCCGGGGAGAATATGCGAAAACGTACCACATCGCCCATCCTGCCTTCGCTTTTCCGTATGGGTTCTTTTCTCTCCTCCCTCTCTATGAAAAAGCATATGACCCCGGCATGGGGATGTCGTAGGAAAGCAGCATCTACCTTATCCTTTGCGTCATCCTCATATCTTACGTCATTATCGCAGAATATGCATATATCGTCCTGTGCCAGAGACAGAGCCAGGTTCCTGGATCTTGAAAGGCCTCTCTCCCGCCTCTCCGCGATCCTTATCCTTAAGCCGTCTATCATCTCAGTCCTGTCATCATGCCTGTCGCACTGATTTACTATGACTGCATCCGAGCGGATATTCAGTTTCTCTATATATGAGGCGGGATCCCCGTCGCACATCACGGACAGCAGAACCTCCATCAGAGCCTCCTTTTGACCGCTCTTGCGGCGTAGCAGACAAAGCAGTATGCCGAATAAAGAAGGGGCAGCTTCTCAACCCTGCGATACAGCCTCCAGATCTTTTTTACCGCCGCCAGCTTATTGGAGGACAGAGTTCCCTCGCTCCTTCTGTACAAGGTGAGGATCTCGTCAAGGCCGTATGCATAAGGTACCTTTTTAAGTATCTTCCACCAGTTGGCCGTATCCTCCGAATCCGTATCCGGGAAATATATATCCTCCCTTGAGAGCTTTTCCATATCAAACATGACTGTGCTGGTAAATATGGTAGTGTTCTTCAGGGCATGCCTGTAATCGATCTTCTCCGGCACGTGCACCACCTTACCCAGAGGGGTCAGATCCTTATCCGCAAATTCATATCCCGTAAAGGAAAAAGCAGCCCCAAGGCTTGTCATAAACTCAACCTGACGGGATACCTTATCACTCCTCCAGCTGTCATCTGCGTCAATAAAGGCGATATAGTCCCCCGATGCCCCATCGATACCGGTATTTCTGGTACCTGCCACCCCCTTTTTATATCTGTTGTCAAGAAGAGTGACCTTTAGGCCATGATGGTTTACATAATCCAGGATCCTGTCTGCGGATCCGTCCGAGGATCCGTCATTTACTGCTATGACCTCTATATCCTCATAGTCCTGGGCCTCTATGGAGCTTAAGGTCTCTTCGATAAAGGCTTCACAGTTGTATACAGGTATCACCACCGAGACCATCAGGCATCTTTCCTTTCCGAAAAGCCCTCTGTACTCTCCTTCATAAAGAGGATCTTGATGGTCAGTATCATGAGCTTGATATCAAGGCCTATGGAAAACTGCTCCATATAATACAGGTCGAATTTCAGCTTGTCATAAGGTTTTGTATTATACTTCCCATATAACTGGGCATATCCCGTGATGCCTGCCCTGATCTTCATCCTGTAGGAGAATTCGGGCATTTCCTCCATATACTTCTCTATGAATTCCGGCCGCTCGGGTCTGGGCCCCACAAAGGACATATCTCCCACCAGCACATTTATGAGCTGAGGAAGCTCGTCTATACGGCATTTCCTGATGATCCTTCCCACCTTCGTTATCCTGGGATCGTTCTCGGTGGCAAGCATGGCCTTTCCTGCCTTTTCGGCATCCACGATCATGGAGCGGAACTTCAGGATATTGAACCTCCGTCCGTTCTTGGTACATCTGACCTGCCTGTAGAATACGGGACCCCCATCGCTTATCTTTATGGCCGCAGCGGTTATGAGCATGATGGGAGACAGCAGGATGATAAGGAAAAGTGAAAACAGTATGTCCCAGGCCCTCTTTATCACCCTCTCCTCGTATTCGAAGGGATTTGCATCAGTGAAAAGAAGGGGGGTATCGAACATGTTTATGGGCGTAGCCCCGTTCAGGATGATATCGGATATCTTGGGCATCACATAGAGCCTCTTACTGTTCTCGTAGCAGTACTTGAATATCTTATTCCTCTTCTCGGCGGGTATATCCACCAGCATGACCGTATTATTGGCATCTATGGCGGCCCTGAGTTTATCTTCACTGTCCAAAGCGGATACCGCATCCTTTATATGGAACCTGTCCCGTCTTGTATCAAGCTTTGGCATAAAGTCATTGACGGATTCATTGCCGTATATTATGAGAAGCTCATAGGGCTTAAACAGTCTCCGATACAGACTTCCCAGGATGGCTATGATGGCGCAGGCCACTGCATACTGGATGAGCGCCCCCAAAAGAAGCTGCCCCGGATCCGGGAATTTCAGGGACAGGAGCACCAGCAGTACGTAGAATGAGAAATCCACGAAGAGCAAGGTAAAGAAATGGGAAAATACCACTTCCGTGTTCTTCCTTGTTCCTACGGAAAGTCCTCCGAAGACTCGTCCCATGAAAATGAGCATCACGATGTAGATGCCTGCCATGAGGATATGTCCTCTTAAGTAAAGCATCGTTCGAAACTGTGCATTATAGAATCTGTTCATGATGAAGATCGCGACTGCTGTCTCAAAAACCGTAATGATGGCGGCCGTCACCAGTACATACAGCCTGCGAAGGGCTTCCGAATTATTCATCCTGTCACAACTTTCCAAAAAGACCAAGGGCAAGTGCCCCGGGATATCCCATAAGCCTTATACCCGTCCCAAGCGCATATTGCTCCCTGTATTCCTTATCCACAAGCTTCTCAAATCTCAGATAATGAGATGCGAATTTGATCTTCATGATACCGAAGGGCCAGGATGCTGCTCTCTGATAATAATAGATGAACCATCCCGTGGGGGCCTCATGCCTAAGCTTATCCGCCCTGTCGGTAAGGCCTTCGTCTACCAGCTCGCATACAGTAAATATCCTGTCCATCACCTTGAAGATATGCCCCTCGTCTATCCTGTCATATACAACATCCTCGGGCACGTATTTCTCGCCCTCGATCTCAGGAAAGAGATTTGCCTTCAAAAGGTCTGTGCGAAGCACCAGAGTGGTCTCCCCCTTAAAGCCCTTCCTGTACAGCTTCCTGAAGGAGGAATCCTCTGTATCCGGGAAATGGTTCCCGTATATCACCTTATCCTCACTCTCACCCTTATAGGCGATGATACCCGCATATCTTTCATCATCTCTGATCTTATTCCATCCATCCAATATATCATTCACTGCCCCCTGTGACAAATGATCATCGGAATCAAGACACAGAAAGGCCTCGGTATCGCACATCATAACCCCTCTGTTATGCGCCCGCATCTTGCCGCCGTTCTCCTGCCTATGATACCTTATCTCGAAGGGGGCCTCTCCCATCAGACGCTCCACCTCTTCCCCGGTGCCGTCATCCGAGCCGTCATCCACTATGATCCATATGAAATCCCTGACACTTTGTGCCTTAAGGCTTTCATAGGCCCGTAAAAGTCTGTCTTTTCTGTTATAGGTCGGTGTAAAGATCGTTAATATCATATAAGTCTGTCGTATAACTGAGGTCCTAAAGACCATACCTCACTGTAATCCGCTAATTCAAATTCCGGCTCCTCTTTAAGATCATAATGGAGCACTGTATGATTGGCTGTCCTGCCAACCTCCTTAAATCCAAGTCCCTTCAGATATCCTGTGATCTCGTTCCCGGTGGTCACCACAACATATTCCGTATCGGTCCGCTCAAGACTCTCCTTAAACACATCCTCAGGCAGCCTGATATTCAATGCTATGGCTGCAAGGAGCCTGTCCTGATCATCCTCGGACTCCATGGCCTTCATGTAATCAAGATTCCCGGATATGGCATTCAGATATGCCTCCCGGTCACAGGATAAAAGTATCCTGCCGTCATACTGTCTTATGAGCATGTTGTAATCATATTCAAACAGGGCTCTGGGATACTCCCTGTCGGAATCCTCATGTATGATCCTCGATACCTCAGGTATCTCTGTGGGCATATGATAAATATTGGGTGATATTATATATCCCTCCTTATACAGGAAGCTGCCGCAGGCTATAAAAACACACGCTATGAATAAAAACAGGCCGCATCCCCTGATCATATCCTTTGTATATCCGGTTATGAGCATGACCGATACCGCGGACATGGCTATCACCACCGGGGCCATCCAGAGGAATCTGTAATACTCTTTGTTCACGTCAAATAAGGAATTCAGCGCCACGGGAAACAGAGGATTATATACAGTGAGCACCATGGCGATGAACTGGGGTATGAAGACCTCCTTCATCCTCCTGCCGCCCTTGATGAATATAAAGGCCAGTGCAGCAAGATACAGGAGAAAATAGAAGTTCCCCTCATAGTAGAGCCCTATGCATTTGAATATGTATCCGAATCCGGATTCCGATATGTTAAGACTCTGCATACCTCACCTCGGATAAGTGTAGAATACGAACATTCCCTTTACATATGCCACATACATAAGGGTCAGGGCCACACCCGGCATCATGCATATCAGCGATCTGGGTATGACTTTTATATTCTTCCTGATGATACACAGCGGCAGGATTGTCACCCCTATCATGGCCGGCACCAGCATGTTTGCCGAGCTTGAAAGCACCGGGGATCCCAGGGCCAGGAGCAGGAGCAGCATCCAGTTTGCCATATCATCAACGTCATCCAACAGAAGCATATATATGTAAATGATCCCCGGCAGCACCACGTTTCCCAGCAGAGCCTTGCCCTCATAGGTCCTGGTAGTGATAAAGGCCGCGGTGGTATATATGGTGATCATGTAAAAATCGGCAAGGAGTGAAAAGAACATGAAGATCGCAGTCTTTTTCATGTCATTATCAAACAGTCTCACGGATATCATATACAGCACCATGGCACTGAGGACAAGAGCTGTCCCGGACATGGTTATCTTGCACCAGATGAGAGGATGGATCCCCAGAAGATCGCAGAATACAGCATCATTCATAGGGAAGGTCGCAAAAAAATACCTCATCTCGAAGTGATCCAGCCAGTTTCCCGTAAAGGGATCATATATGTTCAGAGTATCCGTCGTTATGGATGTGGTGACATTCCCCACATAGAAGGAGGCATCCAGTGTGAACTGGTAATTAAAAAGCACAATGGCCATAAAGACCATGACCATCACTGCCACAAGGAGCATAAGGGCCATATCCCGTCCGCTCCTCATAAATGCCTTTTTTATACATGTGATAAGCCTGTTGCGTATGATCACAAGTCTTACTGCGGCTATGAGTATGACCAGTATGACCGCCCCAAGCCACAGCCTTGTCAGCACATGAAGGGGCCTCCATCTTAAGGTCACGGGGATGCATACGGCCGTAAAAAGGAGATAATAAAAAAAGAAGCCTGTAAAAACCGTCCTTGTAAGACTCGGCTCCCTCTTTCCCGATGGCATAAAAAGCGCCCCGAACATAAAATACAATATCAGATTCAATCCTATGAACAGTACTCCAAAAAAAGCCCCTGTCATTTATTCACTTCCTCGATGCGCTGTTCCAGATCCTGTGTAAAACCGTATAGGGTATTTATCTTTGAATTAAGCCTTATGATGGATATCACGGAAAAGATGGCAAATAAAATAAAGATCACGTATCCCGCAATGATTAATCGCCATTTTGTTTTATTATCCAAGATATCATCCTCCCCGGACACTGCAGTGTCCGTCTGTTTCATCCTTTCCGCCGCATATCCCATAGCCGGGGTAAGGCAAAGTATCGTCATGCCTGACAGAAAGGCATATCCCACAGCCTCCCTCACCGTCGGCACAAAGAACAGTATTATGAATACCGGCAGGCAGACCGTAAGTACCGTCCTTGTCCATTTCCTGTCAAGCAGGAAAAGGATAAGCCCTGCGAGCATAACAGCTGCTATCAAAGCTTGAGTTCTCCTTTATCCTGACTCTTGTACCAGTCATAAGCCAGGCGTATCCCTTCCTTCAGGGAAACCTTTTCCTTCCAGCCAAGATCGTGAAGCTTGGAAACGTCCAAAAGCTTCCTGGGGGTTCCGTCGGGCATGCTGTCATCCCATACTATCTCACCTTCATAACCCACGATCTCACGTACCAGATCCGCAAGCTCCTTGATGGTGATCTCCCGTCCGGTACCTATATTCACATGCTCCTCTCCGTCGTAATTCTGCAGGAGGAATACACAGGCATCTGCCATATCGTCTACATACAGGAATTCCCTCAAGGGTGCTCCCGTTCCCCACAGGGTAACATGATCCGCTCCGCTTTCTTTGGCGTCGTCGAACTTTCTGATCAACGCCGGCAGCACATGGGAGCTGGTGAGGTTGAAATTATCGTTGGGGCCGTAGAGGTTCGTAGGCATGCATGAGATAAAATTATCTCCGTACTGCTGTTTGAAGAACCTGCACATCATCAGTCCCGAGATCTTGGCTATGGCATAGCCCTCATTGGTCTTTTCCAAAGGTCCCGTAAGGAGCTCCGACTCCGTGATGGGCTGCTTAGCCATCCTGGGATATATGCATGATGATCCCAAAAACAGGAGTTTCTTTACCTTATATTCGTGAGCAGCACCTATGACATTGCACTGTATCACCGAATTGATATATATGAAGTCGGCCGGCGCTGTCTGGTTGGCATTGATACCGCCCACATGAGCTGCAGCAAGCACCACATACTCCGGTCTCTCCTTCTCGAAGAAATCGAATACCGCCTTCTGGTCCGTAAGATCGAGCTCTGCGTGGGTCCTTTTTATGATATTCTCATATCCTTCCCTGACAAGGGCTCTTTCTATGGCACTTCCCACGAGCCCTCTGTGCCCGGCCACATATATCCTGGCTTTCTTATCTATCATTTCTTTCCCTTCTCCTGGTTCTTTTCAATATACTCCCTGGGAGTCATGCCGGCTATCTGCTTCATGTCCGACTCCATCATCATCGAGACCAGACCCTTGAAGTCCACGCTGGGCTTCCATCCAAGTTCCTTCCTGGCCTTTGTAGAATCACCCCAAAGGAATTCAACCTCGGCGGGACGGAAGTACTTGGGATTGACCTCCACCCTTATCTCATTGGTCTTTGCATCATATCCCTTTTCGTTGACGCCGTTTCCTCTCCACTTGATCTCAACTCCGATCTCGCCAAAGGCTGCCTCAACGAATTCTCTGACCGAATGTGTCTCATTGGATGAGAGAACATAGTCTCCGGGCTTATCCTGCTGCAGGATGCGCCACATTCCCTCAACATAATCACCTGCAAATCCCCAGTCTCTCTTGGCATTGAGATTCCCCAGGGAGAACCTGTCGATCTTGCCCGCAGCTATCTCGGATACGGCTCTGGTGATCTTTCTGGTAACGAAGGTCTCTCCTCTTCTTGGCGACTCATGATTGAAAAGTATGCCGTTGCTGGCAAATACGCCGTAAGCTTCCCTGTAGTTCACCGTGATCCAGTAGGAATAAAGCTTTGCTGCGGAATAAGGACTCTTTGGATAGAAGGGAGTCGTCTCGGACTGGGGAGCGGTCTCCGGCAGTCCTCCGAAAAGCTCTGATGTGGATGCCTGATAGAATCTGCAGTTAACTCCGGTCTTTTTGATGGCGTCAAGTATCCTCAAAGTACCGATACCGGTGGTCTCCGCCGTATATTCGGGAACCTCGAAGGATACACCCACATGGCTCTGTGCCGCCAGATTATAGATCTCGGTAGGCTGTATTTCCTCTATGAGACGGTTCAGATTGGAGGAATCCGTCATATCCCCGTAATGAAGGAAAAAGGTCTTATCCTTTATCTCCTTGTTGTAATACAGATGATCTATCCTGACTGTATTAATGGAGGACTGGCGTCTTATGATGCCATGGACCTCATATCCCTTTTCAAGGAGCAGATCCGCAAGATAGGATCCGTCCTGACCTGCTATACCCGTTATCAATGCTACGTTTCTCATAATAACCTCCTGATCTATCTCAGTAATATCCCTACTATTATACCCACCAGCAATCCGAAGAATACCTGGAGAGGAGTATGTCCCACCAGTACCTTAAGGGTTTCCTCCGGTGTCTGGAACTCATCATAATTCTTACTGAATATCTCCGAAAACTGGTTCAAAAGCTCTGCCTGTTTTCCGGTCTCACGCCTGACACCCATCGCATCATACATCACCACAAAGGCGATAACAAAGCATATGGCAAATTCGGGAGAATCCGGCCCCATATGAATAAAAGCCGCCGTGGCAAGTCCTGTAACAAAAGCCGAATGCGAACTCGGCATACCTCCCGATCCAACCAGTCTCTCCGGGTCAAAGGATTTGGTAAGGAATGCATTTATCCCTGTTTTAACGATCTGCGCCACAGCCCAGCTGATCGCGGCGGTTATGAGCAGTCTGTTCGAAAACAGTTGTATTATCAGATCCTTAACCATCCTGTTGTCCCTATTTCAATCCGTCCCTGAAGTATTCCTTCAGTGCTTCCTGCCAGTCTGCAAAGGTATAGCTGTCAGTCAGTCGCAGCATGTAGTTGTCCAAAATGGAATATGCCGGGCGCTTTGCGCTCTGGGGATTCATCCTGGCATATTCTTCACTTGTAACATGCTCTACCTTCACAGTCTTATCTCCGAGCTTGAATATCTCCTCGGCAAAATCGGCCCAGTTGGTATCTCCCTCGCAGGTGCCGTGGAAGAGGCCGTAATTATCCGTGGGGAGCAGAGTATGTATGCATCTTGCCAGCTCCTTGGCGGAGGTGGGTGTCCCCAGCTGATCCGATACCACCGACAGGGTATCATGGTTTTCCGCCAGCTTCATCATGGTCTTAACGAAATTATGTCCGTCTCCGTAGAGCCATGCAGTCCTGATGATGAAGGACCTTACGGAGAACTGCTTCACGAATTCCTCCCCGGCAAGCTTGGTCCTGCCGTATACGGACACAGGCCCCACGGGATCGAATTCTCTTAAGGGATGATCGGAATCTCCCGGGAATACATAATCCGTAGAGATATGTACAAGCTTTGCACCGGCCTCCCTTGCGGCTATGGCAAGATTCCTGGGTCCTATGGCATTGATCTTCATGGAAAGATCCCTGTCGTCCTCCTGCTTATCCACCGCAGTATATGCAGCACAATTGATCACTGCCTGTGGTTTCGTATCTCTTACGAAATCCATGACCTTGTCAATATCCGTGATATCAAGTGAAATATCGGCATTCACATCGGTATTGATCAGCTCGTATGCCTCATCAGACGCGAATTCCCGTCCGATGGCCCGTCCCAGCTGGCCCATACACCCAGTGACTATAACCTTTTTCTTATCCAATATGGTCCTCCTTTGTGGCATGGCAGATCTTTGCACACAAAATATAGTATATCATTCATATGATCAGTTAGCAAACCGCTACTTCTCCGCGTAATCCGTATCCATGGATGCCTGGATCTCATAATCCGGAAAGGCCTTCTGAACATCCGCCACCGCTTCGTCATATACTGCCTTTCTGTCCTTTGCATCAAAGCTTATGACTATGTCAAAGCGCATGGATCTTCTTTCCTTTATGAGATAGAAGCCGTGTATCTGCCTTACGAATTCATGGGAGAGTACAATATCCGTCACCTTCTGCCTTGCCTCAATGCTCTCAAGGTCCTTTGTGTTCACGGAATAAACTCCCACTGCCGTAAGGATCACGTTATGATCCCTGTATACCTTCGTCTGTATATCCCTTATAAGCTGATCCAGCTGGTATGCGGAATATGTATCGGGTACCTCTATATGGATCGACCCGCTCCATGCATCGGGTCCGTAGTTATTCAGCACCAGGTCGTATGCTCCCTCCACATCCGGAAATCCCGCAACCGTTTCCTTAATGCTTCTGGCAAGCTCGGGATCGTTGGCCTCACCCAAAAGCTGGGAGATGGTATCCTTCAGCATATCGATACCGGACTTTATGATCACTACGGAAATAACGGCACCAAGATAGGCTTCCAGGGACAGGCCCGAGAATATGAAGATCACCGCTGCCACCAGAGTGGAGGCGGAGATCACGGAATCAAAAAGTGCATCCTTGCCGGAATTAATGAGAGAGTCGGAATTCGCCTTCTTTCCCGCTTTTGTGACATGCAATCCCAGTATGATCTTAACTGCCACAGCCACGGAAACGATGATAAGGGATATCCCGTTATAATCCGGTATGGCGGGATCCAGTATATGCTTTACGGACTCCGTAAGAGATGCGATACCTGCATACAGGATGATGACGGACACCACCATGGCGCTAAGGTACTCAGCCCTGCCGTGACCGAAGGGATGCTCCTTATCCGGCTCCTTACCTGCCAGCTTCGTGCCTATTATGGTCACAAGGGAGCTGGCCGCATCGGATGTATTGTTCACCGCATCCAGCACTATGGCGATAGAGCCCGTGATAAATCCTATGACCGCCTTAAACGCGGCCAGGGCCAGATTTGCGGCTATGCCTATGATACTTGTTTTTAATATGACCCTTTCCCGTTCCCTGCCTGATACGGGTTCGGTTTCATTCACCTTTTCGTTACTCATATCGTTTCAGATCCTGCCTCTCTGACAGCCCTTACGAAGGAGGCTATCCTTACAGGATCCTTTCCCCTTCGTCCTGCCTCTTCGTATTCCACTCCGCTTGAAACATCCACCACGTCGGGTCTTACGCTTCTTATGGCAAAGCCCACATTATCCGCATTAAGCCCTCCTGAAAGGATGAAAAGCCGGTTTTCGTCTCTTTCGATGCCCAAAAGCCTGTTATAGTCGAAGGTCTTTCCGCTGCCCGGACTCTCGGCATCAAATACAAATCCCGCTATATCCCTGATCTTTTGATGATCTGCATAGGTATCCATATCCTTAAGGTTAAAGGCTTTTATAACCGGGATGCGGTCTTTTATATCAAAATACCCTTCGGGTATCCTCCCGTGGATCTGTATGAGATCAAAGCCGGAGGATATAATGTCTCGCACCTGATCAAGGTTCGGTGACACCGTGACTGCTACCGTTTGGATCCTGTCATCAAGCTCTCTTCTTATGGCCCGGGTATCATCTATGCCAATATTCCTTTTGCTCTTTTCATAGAAAAGAACAAAACCCGCCATATCCACACCGTTCTTATTCAGATATTCCGCCTCACATACCCGTGTAAGGCCGCAGATCTTTATCTTCATGACTAAACTGCCGTCTTATCTCAATATGCGGTGGGCAATGTTCCTTAGCAGATGATAGACTGCACCATAGTCACGGGTAAGTGACTGGGGCAGTGTAGGGATCCTGTCATAGAGTATCTGCAGATACTCCAGATACGAATCCTTGAAATCCGTTATCTCTGCGGTATAGATCGAAGGGCCCCCGCTTCTCGGAGAGGTACACCCCGTGATAACGCCCGTTACATCTGCCTGTCCCTGATATCCCATGATATCTATATCTACACTGTCACCGATCTTAAGTCCCGTATCATCATCCAGGAATACCTTGAAATTGTGCTCGGTAAGGAAGGTGGTGATACCTTCATATATCACATCATCCTTGTCCTTTACGTGCTTTTTCATGACCACGGTCTCGCCATCCTTGACCTTTACGGTCTCGTTGTCACTGTCCCTTCCATCGATGATCATCAGTGACATCACAAGGAAGTATGCATTTCTCACCAGCCAGAACATAAGGATAAAGAGGCCGAGAGTCCTTATTACCGTGAGCAGGTATATGGTCCTTACCATGCCGATGAGTGACAGAGCCAGCAATACCAGGAAGGGCATCATGGAACGTATATCCCTGTTACGGCGCTTGCCCTTGCCTGACTTATCCGTGACCTTGAACACCGTTGATGTGATACCGAAGGTCTGCTTTATAACAGGCAGGAGGAGGCTGGGCATTACGCTGGTCTCGTATATACCGCTCCATTTCAGGGAAACGGAGTTTTTACTAAAGATCCTCAGGCAGAGATCCTGCAGGATGTACATGGGGAACCAGTAAAGCATAAGATCCAGCCATCCGCACTTGAATACCGGGATCGCAAAGGCCGCAAACATCAGAGGCGAAACTATGTATATCAGATTCTTGATCGGAGAATACCAATAGACCACCGAGCTTAAGTAACTGAGCTTCTGCCCCATGGAAAGGCCCTTGCGCCTTATAAGCTTAAGCTGGCGTGCAGTGCCTATGACACCGCGTCCCCAACGGCTTCTCTGCTGTATATGCTCCTTGAAGGTGTAGGGCGTGATACCGCTGGCCATGGGCTCCGAAAGTCCAAGGCTTACAAAGCCTGCGGATTCTATCATCATTCCGGTGGCGAAGTCCTCTGTGATGGACTCGGTATAGAAGCCTCCCACAGCCTCCAGAGCCTCTCTTGCGAGAACGGTATTGGAGCCGCCGTATATGACACTGTTGGAGGATGTCTTGGCTACCTCTATGGTTCGATAGAAGAAATCCTGCTCATTGGGAGCCTTATTCTCACAATACAGAGCATGCTGGAATACATCCGGTGTATAGAAGCACTGGGGTGTCTGTAGGAGTCCCAGCCTGATGTCGTTATCTTTCGAAGCTTCGCTTCTTTTCTTTGCATCCACAAAATAAGGGATGGTATTAAGGAGGAAGTCACTCTTCGGTATCATGTCGGCATCAAAGGTGACAATATAGGGCGCACTTGTAAGAGACAAGGCATGATTAAGGTTACCCGCCTTTGCTCCCTTATTGTCGGGACGGTCGAAATAACCCACCTTCATCTTCTCTGCCAGCTCTCTCATCTCGGGCCTTCTGTTATCATCACAGAGCCATACATGAACCTTGGATCTGTCGGGATACTTCATATGGACACAGCCGTTCAACGTCTTTTCCAGAAGGTCTGTGGGCTCGTTATAGGTGGAGACGAATATATCCACATCGGGATATTCCTCATCCTCTATATGAGGAAGGGGATGCTTTTTCATGCCCATGAGATTGCTGTACAGCACAAGGGATTCTATAACACCAAGTATTTCTACCACCAGCAGGATGACATTGCCAGCCACAGCAATGGGGCCCCTATCAAAGGGGATGGAAAAACGGATACGCCATCCTATATACATAAGCGTAAAGAACATGCTTATGAATATGATTATGCGGGCGGCAGACTGCCTAAAGCCTTCCTGCTGCTTTTTGTCCTCGTCTTTAGCATATATATCGTCATAAACACGGTTACGTTTTCTGCTCTGTCTGCTGATGATCATAATCGCTATCTCGCATATGATCAGGAATATCAGCGTAGCAAGAGCCATCCAGGGCCATGCCCTGAGCAGGCTCATGTTCTCTGTGGACAGAGGATTCCTTATCCACTCTATCCTGTCGGCACGAAGTTCTCCCTCCGAAGGTATGGGTATGCTTCTGGGATCCTCACCCCTGAAAAGACGTACCACCCACTGTCCGCTCTTGGTAAGATCATCGTCGGTAATGGTTTTGCCCGGCTCAAACCCAGGTTTCAAAAGCGAGCATGTCTCATCCTTGTTGCAGAGTGCCCATACCACAAAGCTTGTATTGTCCTCATTAAGCAATGAGAACCAGGAAGCTGCCGATGCATAATCAAGGGTCCCGTCTCCGGAGGCTTCCGACAGACCGCACTCGCTTACGAATACGGGGAGGCCCTTGTCACATGCCGTAACGAATTCCCTTCTAAGATCCTCCTTATGAGTTGATACGTAGAAATGCAGGGAATACATGATATTGTCCATCTTTATGGGATTTCTCGCAGCCAGTGTAAGGTCTCTGCAGTAATTGGGCGTTCCCACCAGGATCACGGAATCCGGGTTATATGATCTGATTATGGGTATGACCTGGTAAGCATAGCTTCTGACCATGGCCCATGTGGTCTCTCCGTTTGGCTCATTACAGATCTCGTATATCACGTTTGGCACGCCCTGATAGGTTGAGGAGATATTTCGGAAAAACTCCATGGCATCATCCTTGTAAACATTGGGGTCATGGTCCTCAAGGATATGCCAGTCTATGATCACGTACATATCGGCATCGATAGCCGCGTCTATAGCCTCATGAGCAAGGGCCAGACACTGATCCTGTTTACCGTCCACGTACTCCGTGGAATATACCGGTATACGTATGAGGTTCACATTCCAATCCTGCGAAACCTGCTTGAACAGATCCTGATCAACAAAATCCGGAAACCAGGTGATACCGTGAAGGCTGACACCCTGCAGCCTGACAGGGTTACCGTCAAGATCCGTCAGATCGGGGCCCGTAACTTTAAGTTTTCCCACAGTGGAGGGTCTTGCCAATTCACTTTCCTGCTGCTCTGCTCCATCAGTCTCTTCGGCAGCGACAGTCATAAATGATGCAAAGACCATGCTGAAAACAAGTGTCAACACAAGTACTCTTCGGGCAAGTCTTACGATATTCAGTCTTTTGTGAGATGCTTTTCCCATCATGCTGTTTTTCTCCTGACTTTTTTATATCCTTTATGTGTCCCGGTATAGCTGTTCTGTCTGCTTTATGTATTATGTAAACCGGCGTGGCGGAATATGCACTTTCCCGGTATAGCTTTCGTAAAACGACTGGACTAATGCGTAGAAAACACCTTCTCCCGTCTTCCAAAGAAAACAGTATCCTTAATAAGGTTTCTTACCTCTATTGTTTACAGATCGTAGTACAGTTCAAATTCCGCCGGGTGAGGAAGCTTTGATATACGATCCCCTGCCTTCCTGCAGCGATTTGCGATCTGCTCTATCAGACGCTCCGGGAAGACTCCCCCGGCTGTCAGATAGTCGTGATCCTTCTCCAGTTCCGACACTGCTTCACTGAGTGTGGCAGGCAGCGACTCTATCTTCTTCTTATCCTCATCGGAGAGGTCAAAGAGATTGTAATCGTAAGGTCCCCAGCCCATAGCCTTAGGGTCCGTCTTAGTCTTTATTCCGTCAAGCCCTGCCATGAGGATGGCCGCATATGCATAATAAGGATTACATGTGGCGTCAGGATTTCTAAGCTCAAAGCGCTTGGTATCCGGTGTTTTGGCATAGGCAGGGATCCTGATGACCGCACTTCTGTTGGCCGTGGCATAGCCTATGGTGACCGGAGCCTCAAAGCCCGGTACCAGTCTCTTGTAGGAATTGGTGGAGGGATTGGTTATGGCGCATAGTGACCTTGCATGCTTCAGCAGTCCACCCATGAAATAATGGGCCGTCTCGCTAAGTCCCGCATATCCCTTCTTGTCGTAGAATACAGGCTTCCCGTTCTTGAACAGCAGCATATGCACGTGCATGCCGTTTCCGGCCTCCCCCGCAACGGGCTTGGGCATCAATGTGGCAGTGCACCCGTTGACATAGGCCTCGTTCTTTATGATGTATTTTGCGGACATGGTATCATCGGCCAGCTTCAGCATATCTCCAAGCTCAACCTCCACCTCCATCTGTCCGCAGCCGCCAACCTCGTGGTGGTGATACTTAACATCTATGTTCCAGTCCTTCATGGCAAGGCAGATACGGCTTCTGAGGTCATTCCTTATATCCATGGGAAGGCTGATATGGTATCCGCCTCCGTTGGGTATCTGATAACCGCTGTTATTATACTCTGTTCCCGATTCCCAGGCTGCCTGTGAGGTGCTGATGGTATAGCCGCATTCTTCGGGCCTGTTGGTAAAGGTCACATTGTCGAAGATATAGAATTCGTACTCGGGACCTATGACCATCCTGTCGGCCACCTTCTGCTCCGCCATATACTCCAGGGCTCTCTTTGCCACGTTTCTGGGATACTGATCAAAGGGTCTGTTCTTCGGGTGATCTATGACCTGTACATCACCTATCATGGACAGTGTTGGTATCTCGGCATATCTGTCCACCACTGCTGAGTCCAGTACGGGAATAAATACCATGTCGCTGTTTTCCACAGGAGCATATCCGTAATTTGAGCCGTCAAATCCGATCCCCTGCTCCATGGTGCTCTCTCCAAGCCTTTCTGCCGGTATGGACAGATGTCTCCATCTGCCGTCCACATCCGTGAGTTTGAAGTCCACCATGAGTATTCCCCGGTCCTTTATCATCTTTTTGATCTTATCAAGTGTCATTTCCATACGTCCCCTCCAATTATTGTTTTTTCGGATCAGAAACTCCTGACCCAGTTAAGAAGAGAATCCCGCCATATGTTTTCATCCACGGTCCTCTTCATTTCATCGTTCACGGGACCGTTAAGTGACATCTTATACAGGATGGTTTCCTGCAGTTCCTCTACCGTCATTTCCTCATAGGGCTTATCTATCTTCCTGAAGCCCTCCTTCTTATCCGAAACCTTCTCTTTTCCCGCCTCCGGCTTCGCTGCCTGCTGTTTCGAAGTCTCAGGCTTTTTCTCCGGCTCGGGCTTTTTCTCCGGCTCGGGCTTTTTCTCTGCCTCGGGCTTTTTCTCTGCCTCGGGCTTTTTCTCAGGCTCGGGCTTCTTCTCCGTCTCGGGCTTTTTCTCAGGCTCGGTTTTCTTCTCAGGTTCTGTTTCTTTCTCCGGTTCTGTTTTCTTCGCAGTTTCCGGCTTCTTTACAGAATCCGTTTTTATCTTTGCCCCGGATTTTTTCTCCGGCTCCTTCAGATTCCCCGTATCCTTCACGAAGATCTCTCCGCTGCAGCCCTGTACCTCATAATGGATGCACCCTCCGCCGGCATCTATCCACTGATCCGACAGCATGGCCTTGTATCTGCCGGATGGCACACCTATATCCATAGTAAATGGCGAATCGTCATTATTCACCACCACCAGCGCCA
>JAEEGL011317901.1_pt1 | contig 22639 bp, 14 predicted proteins | sample 9134231 | NCBI WGS metagenome assembly JAEEGL01 (sample SAMN16246548, study PRJNA631951) | gut metagenome | biome: gut microbiome; feature: rumen; material: fiber-attached | host: Bos | place: Iran: Karaj | collected 2018-10
ATTAAATGCTTATGCAGACGGACAACTACACAAAGCAATCAGTAGTCAATGAGATGGACGGCGGCAGCGTGTCTGCTCACCACTTATTGACAGCAGATGAATTTATCGCTCAAATGGAACCGCGTATTCGATCCTTATTCAGATGAAACAGTTTCGAATAGAAAAAATAGTGCTTGATCAACTTAGTGATAGTGTTCAAACGCTGGTCGAGAAGAACTATTTTAGCGATGAAGACTACGCAGTATCTTACATAACAGATATTGTGCGCTTTTTTCAGCTAAATATAGATCATATGGTGGTAAAACCAGCGCCTACGTATTTTAAACGATATTGCGTGATGACGACAGATTTAAAGTATGTGTCATATCGCAAGAATCGCCGAACGACATGGTATGCTTTTTTTGAGGAATATGATGACTTTATCAGCGTTGTGTATCTCAATAACAACCATGTTATCGGGCATCTCTTGGAAATAGAAACAAATCAAAACTAAATAAACCAATTTTTTTGTTTAACTTTTAAAATTTAAATGCTTATGAAAAATTTAACATTCAAAGCAGCGGCGTTGAACGATGGTCGACCGACGGTCAACCGACGGTCAACCGACGGTCAAAGCCAACGTCGCTACTCTCTCACCCCGATCACGAAACGCTGGAGGGCCTTAATGATGGTGGTGTTCTTATTCACCCTCGGCATCGGTCAGATGTGGGCGGATTTAACGGCTCATGTTCCGGGTGTGTATGAAAAAACAGTTGCCACCGGAGGTTACGGATGTACATTAACTACAGTCGCCTCAGGTGAAAATGCTGGAACATTTGAGGTGTATTATTTCTCCGCGCAAAGTAAATATAGCGAGAATACTTCAGTTTATAACGGAGGTACTAAACAACAATATCGTCTGATGTGTACCGACAGTGATTCAGAATATCAATTGATAAATAGAAATGGTACAGGTACATTTACTGCATCATGCGATTGGATAGAAATGGCTTATTCGACTACAGGTTTCTCTAAATCTGATTACACGTTCGGTAGTACGACTTTCAATGAGTTTTTTGAGATTACTCCGAATGGTGGAAATACAGGTATTACAAAAACTTGCTATATAAAGCCAAAAGAGGGGGATGTGTTGACGCTGAAAGTGTCCGGCTATGTAGAGTTTGCTATTTTAGGGAGCGACAACGGAAGTAGTAAATACATGACAGTCGCTGTTGATGGTGGAACTCCGACCTCTTGGAAATCAAACACATTAAGTCGTCGTTCTGTAACTTTTACAACAGAAGAGCATACTATAGTTGTTGCAAACGTGGGGACTAGCGCAAATGCTTTTTATGGTTTCTCGTTGAAGTTGCCTTCTTGTGATGATGCAAATGCTTCGATTATTGCAAATACTTCTATTTATGTAAATGATGAATTGGATCTGGAGTTCAGTTCAGATAATACCAATTCTGTTGTTTACGATATTAAGAAGGGCGGTTCTGCTACTTCTGACGCGTCCGTAACGGCTGGCGTATTCAAAGCTACTGTTGCAGGAACTTATGTTGTTACTGCTACCCAAGCCATGGACGCTTCTAACCATTGCGCAGTAGAAGAGAGCGTAACGATTACTGTTAACTCAAAAACTCCGGTTAGTTCTGTTTCAATCTCCGGTGATGCAACTGCATATATAGGAATAGCAAAAACTTTGACAGCAACAGCTGATCAGGCTGTTTCTGAGTATAAATGGGAAGTTGATGGTGTAGATCAAGGTGTTAATGCAGCTTCCTTTAATTTCTCGGCAGCGGCTGCTGGAACCTATAGCGTTGTTTGCAAAGCACGCAATAGTTTCAACGACCCGGGCGAATATATTGCTTCGTCTGCTCATTCGTTGACAGTAACTTCTTTGTACGGCGAGTTGATTCGTGCAACACTTACCGGAGGCAATAATGCAACTATGACCGGAATCATTGGTGGTACCTTTGATTCGAACTTAGGAAGCGGCAAGTATAAATTGGATAAGAATGTATATATGGGTGTTCAATTAGCAAGTGGTTCATTCCAAGAGGGTGATACCGTCATTGTTAGTATGACAACAGCCGGTTCTAACTATCCATGCTTGTTTGCAGATAAAGAAAGAAATACATTGCTCTATCTGGCAACAGAAACTTCAAGTGCATTAGTGTACAAGATGGTTCTGCCTGCGGCAGCCAATAATAAAAATACAGTTTATCTCTCGCGTGACAATGATGTTACTTACAAATGGAATCCAGTAGTAGCATACATTTCAGTAGTACGTCCGATGCCGGTTAAATCCACGGCCTATGACTTGACGGCTGTTAAGATCAATGGTACTCCTATTTCGGCTGCAAATTTGGCTGTTTTGAAGACCGCTGATGCTTATCTGTTGGATTTGGCGACCGAGTATCCTGAAGGTCCGACGGTTAAGTTTGCAAGACAAACAACCAATACCTACGAGGATGATTCACAAAAGGTACTAAACGATACTATTACCGTTACAGCTACTGAGGTTTCAAGCAAATGGCAAGCTCAGGCTACGATCGGTACTATCACTTATACCGTTAAGATGGCGAAATCTGCTGCTACTGCTAAGGTTTATTATTACGATGGCGCAACGAAACTCGGTGAGGAGACGGTTGCTATTAACGGTAATCCAGTAGAAGCAGGTGACTATGATGATAAGACTCTGGCTTCGTTTGTAGGTTGGTATAACAACTCTGATCTTGCAGAGGAGCATAAGATTGCTAACATTGCAGAATTAGTTGTAACGGCTGATGTGAACGTCTATGGTAAATGGACGAATCAATACGCTACTTCGGCTAATATTGAGCAGTGGGTATTGGATAATAGTACGAAATATGATGCAGTTGCTCAATTAGGTACGCTGAAATACGCAAGCAATATCACCAACTCTCTTGACACGTTGAATGACGATCCGAGCAAGGATAACCGCAACTACGCTTATCTTGGTTTGAAGATCAAGGCTAGTGGTAAGATGCTTGATTTCCGTTTGGCTAATGGTCAGACAGTAAAGGTTAAGTTGGGTGCGACAGGCAATTATCCGCAAGTAGCTCTCAATGGCGGTGATTATGCCGCTATGAGTCTTACTGACAATGTTTGGACTTATACTGCCGAAGGCGCAGATGCTTACATCAGCATCAAGACTCCGAACACCAATACCGTTGTCATCAAACAAGTCATGATCAACGAGGACATTGCAGCAGTTACTTTGCCGTGGAGAGTGACTTATGACGCAAATGGCGGTACATGTGGAACAGCTGAGGCTATTTGGAAAGGTTCTGCTCTGGTATTGCCTGATGTAACTCCGGCTGTTCCGGCAGATTATACCTTTGCAGGTTGGTATGACGAGGCAACAGGTGGCGTTCTCGTAGGCGCTGCAGGTGCAAGTTATACTCCAACAGACAATACAACGTTATTTGCGCATTTCGCTCCGGTTGAGTACACTATTAACTATAATGAAGGTGAGCACGGTCAGACGGCTATTGTTGTTGCCAGCGCAGGTTGGGGTACTGAGTACACCGCTATCGCTAATCCGTTCACTCCGGAAACAGGTTATATCTTCGCAGGTTGGGCAGTGTCCGGCGTTGACGGTGTGTCTACTATCGCTGCCGGTGGTTCGTTCACGATGCCGAAGAATGAGGTAACACTGACCGCTCTATGGGAAGATAACAGCAAAGTAGCCGTTATTGTAGAGACGAATGTTAAGTACGAGAGCCTGGCAGAGGCAATCGCTTTTGCTGAGGCTGGACAAACCATTCAGTTGTTGCAGAATATTGAGCAGGCAAATGGTGTTGCTATCGCCAAGAACCTCACTCTTGATTTGAACGGCAAGATCTTTACTTGTACCAGCGGTTCGAATGTGAACAGCCGTGCAATTAAGATTACTGCCGGTAATGTAACCATTCAGAACGGTTCGATTATTGCTGTTCCGACCGCTAACTTCGAAGGCGGTTGTTATGGTCCTATCCGTATTGAAGGCGCAACGACTAATGTTACCTTGGAAGACCTGACGCTCCAGAACGGTCGTCACTATGGCTTGGGTATCAAACTTGTTGAGGGATATCTGAGAATGGAAGATTGTACCGTTATTTCCGAGAACGGTGGTGGTGGACTTGAGGTAGGCGAAGCCACGGCTGATGTCATCAACTGTACGTTCACGCAGACCGGTCTGGACAATGCGCACGCTTGGATCAGCACCTGTTTGGCAACATGCGACAACGGTGTGCTGAATGTACAAGGCGGTACCTATACCTCTGAGCACTATTCGATGTATGTTTATACCTCCGGTGGTGAGATGAATGTTGAGAGCGGAAGCTTCACCGGTGATGTGGTGAACAAAGTTACGCCTTCTTCTTATCCCGATGCAGTAGGTACTATCAACATCACCGGCGGTACGTTTGAAGGTGTTGGAGAAGAGCCGATTCATTTCACAACAGATAATACCGGCAAAACATCAATTGCTATTTCCGGTGGTTCGTTCGATGCTCCTGTTGAGAATGAATACTGTGCTCCGGGTTATGTTCCTTCAGCAGAAGTAGCTCCTGGCGTATATACCGTTGTTCCGAAGGACGGCGTTGAGATTATCGGCGTTGTTGTAACAGGCAATACAACGGGTGATGTAAGCGGTTTGTATCAAGGTACTGCTACGGTTAACTTGAATAGCAAGAAGATCGATAGTGGTAAGTATATTTACGTAACGCTCAAAGAGGGTTACACCTTCGAGGAGAATGATGTACTGATCGTTGATGTCAATACGAAGGCAAGTATCGGAACGAAGGCACTTGAGATCACTACCGGTGTTGGCAATATCGACGGCGCTGTATGGAAAACTATCGCATTCGATGACTATGCAACAGGTGATAATATCATTTCGCTCGAAGGCATTGCTGCAAACCAGACCTCTATTGGTCTGAAACGTTCGGATAACCAGAATGCTAAGATCAACGGTCTTCGCGTTCTTCGTCCGATGAAGCCGATGTTGACCGCTATTACGATTGATGGTCGCGACGGTGTCATCAACGAGGCTGCAAAGACCGTAGCTGTTACTATTCCTCACGAGGCTGATTTGGCGGCTCTGACCGTTGTTCCGACCATCGTTTGGAATGAGGCTGCGGCTACCAATTCTATCGTAGTTAATGATGGTAGCGCTTGGATCGAAGGTGCGAACACCTACAAACTGACCGACAAGGATGGTGACTACACCGTATATACTATCACGCTCACGCGCGACGTGCTGAAACATACCGTTTCGTTCAATACGCACGGAGGTACGGCTGTTGCTAGCGAAGAAGTTGTTCATGGCGAATATCTCGCTGCTGGTCAAGTTCCGGCTGATCCGACGAAAGAGGATTATATCTTCCAATACTGGTCGGAGACCGAGGATGGTACAGAAGTTGATGTAACAACTGTTCAGATTAACGCAGACAAAGAGTTCCACGCTGTTTGGGCTGCTGATGGCGCAATCAAATTGCTGAGTGGCGCAACCGTTAACCATACGAACTTCATTACGGGTGTAACGGCAGATGAGACTGTTGAATTCCAAGGCAATACAGTAAACTATGCTAAGTTCTCAGGAACAGTTAGTGGTGTAAATGGTGTGAAAGATTTGACCCGTGTTATCGCATACAATGCAACAACCAACAAGACGAAGATTCAAATCTCTGCTCACAACAACAGCACGAGCGCACGTAACATTCTCGTTAAGGGTTTGGTTGAAGGTGCTGATGCTGCAGTAGATTTGGCTACTATCGCTCTTGGCAACAAAGAGGATAAGGTATCGGATTGGATCGAATTTGATAACGCTGCAAACCGTACAATCTACATTATGGTTTCGTCTTCTGCCGGAGATGTATATTTCACTCAAGTAAAAGTTATTGAGAGCGGAGAAACTCCGATGAAGCAAGCAGGTGAAGCAGGTTACTCGCTGAACCTCAATAAGGGTCGTTTCTTCGGAACAGCTTCTACTGATCTGGCATTCGAAGGCTTGAATGCAAGACTAAGCGGCGATTATACAGCGTTGAATTCCGGTTACGCGAAACTCAATTCTACGAGCATGAGTTTCACCGTGGCTTCGGCTATGACTCTGAGCGTAACAACGAACAATAACAAGACCTATTACGTAACAAAGGGTGCGGCAGGTACGGACAATGAGACCGCTAAGACAGGTGTATCCGAGTTCGACCTGACAGCAGGTACATGGTACATTACTGCTGGCGCAGCTGAAGTTCAGTTCACGAACATTGCCTTTACTGCTCCGAAGTGCGAGGAACCGACGATTACTCCGATGAGTAATTCGGATCTCTGCGAGGGAGATGACTTTGCGGCATTGACAGTTAGTGCAAGTGTATCTGATGGTGGAGATCTCCATTATCAATGGTACAAAGAGGCTGGCGCTGACGACGAGGCTGTCGGTACAGACGCTGCTTCCTATACTCCGGAGGCTGATGGTCAGTACTATGTGGTTGTAACGAACCAACTGGATGGCTATAGCAACAATTCCGCTACTTCGAACACCATTACTGTTGCGCATTTCGCTGCAGCTGTTATTACGACCGCTCCGCTGAATCAACGTGGTGAAGTAGATGATGTTGTAACGCTGACTGTTGCAGCAACTGGTAAGAATGTTTCTTACAAGTGGTACACCTGTGACGAGGATGGCAGCAACGAGGTTGCTCTGGATCCGGAACAGACAGAAGCATCGCTGAATGTAACAGTTACGGCAGGTATGTCACAGTGGTACAAAGTGATTGTGACCAGTGACTGCGGCAATGCTGAGGCTAAAGCTAAAGTTTCTGAGTTCCAACCGACGACTCCTGCTAATGTAGAGAATTCTATCCTTTGGGATTGGACCAGTTCGGCATGGCCTGCAAGCGGTTCGGCTGCGTTTACGAATGAAGATGCTCCGGACTATGAGTTGCTTGCTGACGCAGATGCAATTGTTCCGAATGCAGAGGGCTTCCGCTCGGATATGCTCTATGGTAAGGGACAATACGTATGGCGTTATAACAATCAGTTCTTCCAAGGCTCTGCTATTAAGTTCACAAGCACCGTTGCTGGCAAGGTACGCGTTTACTTCCGTAGTACAGGTGGCGGCAAGACCGTAAACGTTGCAATCAACGGCACGGCAGCAGGAAGTCGTACGAATTCGTTCGGCTGGTCGAGCTATGTTGAGGTTCCGGCAGGTGAGGTAGAAATACTTTGCTCCGGTGACGGTTACACACGTATCCAACAGATCGAGTTCCTCGCTCTGGCACATCAACGTACGAGCGGATATGCAGCAGGTGACCTCGGTACCGTTATCCTGGAGGACGCAACTATCATCGAAGGTGCAAACCTCTACCAGTTAGCTGGTCTGAATGAGAATGGCTATCTGGCATTCGATGAGATCCTCTCCGGTGAACTGGAAGCAGGTAAACCGTACTTGTTTGAGGTGACGAATCCGAGTAACATCAGCTTCTACAAACCGGTAGGCGCTGATCATAGCGACGATGAGATTGCCCATAAGGGTATGATTGGTACGTTCGCAGGAACGACCTTGTATCAAGGATCGGATAACTATTATTACTTCTCCGGTCGTCATATCTGGAAGGTAAATGACTTCACTGTTGCAATACCTATTCCGGCTCATCGTTGCTACGTTGATATGGATGTACTGCAGAGTGCAGGTCCTGCTCAACAGCAAGCTCCGGGTCGTCGTCGCGTAACGCTCGGCGTACAAGGTACGCAAGTAGCTACCGGCATTGAGGATGTCGATGCTTCGGAGAAACCGGTGAAACTCCTCATCAACGGTCAGATGTATATCCTCCGCGGTGAGAAACTGTTCGACGCAACGGGTCGTCTGGTTAAATAACCAGGTGCGCCCGTGCGCGTCGCGCACGATCCTAAAATAATGTATAATTAAAATCTATTATAGCAAAATGAAAATGTATAAACAACCAGAAATCGAGATCTTTGATCTGCAAGGCGAGAACTTGATGCAAGGTGTGATCGTATCTCCGGGAACACCGACAGATCCTGCATCGCCTCCCGGCGCAGGTATGCCTCGCCGCGGTACAGCAATTGACTAATCCTCTCGCGAAAGCGACAAGAAAAAAATGAGCAACCTCGTAATGGGTTGCTCATTTTTGTTTGATGAGAAGTGAGCGATTACTCAGCTTCTGCGGGGAGTTCAGCAGGAACATCTGCGGCAGGGGCTGCAGGAGCAGCTGCTTCTACCTCGATGGCGGAACGCTCTTCAGCGGTCTCGTGCTGGCCGGCACTGAAACCGACAGCAGCGATGCTGCATGCTACGATGATAGCGATGAGCGTCCAGGTTGCTTTCTCCAGGAAGTCCGCCGTGCGGGGAGCTCCCATCACTTGGTTGCCGCTCGCGAAGCCGGCTGCCAAGCCGCCGCCTTTACTATTCTGAACCAACACCAAGAGGGTCAGCAGAATGGCGGCCAAAACGATTACAATTGTAAAAAAGATGTACATAATATTATAAAATTTAGATTTTCAAACAAAATCGGCGACAAAGGTACTGCTTTTTTTTGACATACGCAAATAATTGCGCATTTTTTTTACCAACGGGCGACCGTATCGTTGTAAATATTATTCGCTATCTCATCAATAATCGCCGTACATAATTCTTCCTGTACGTCCGAAAGGAGTCGGCTGGCATCGAAAGTCTGGTACGCCGAATAGGTGCGGTCAAACGACTCCTCGGGATAGATATTATTGGTGAAATGAACCGTTATTCGGACGGTTAAGCGGCTCTCCGATGCATAGCTATCGGGTTTGATGGCGCCTTGCGTGAGGTCATATCCGACGATCTCGCCTTCGATCTCCAGGTCTCCGTTCTTACGCAGTACCTGCAAACGCGTCTGCCGCGTATAGAGGTCGCGCAGGGCTTCGGTGAACGCGCTGCTGAGGGTAGGATTGACCATCGGCGCATTGTTTGGGAAATCGGCGATAGAGATCGAGTGCGTGGTTTGATAGTTGATGTTCGCGCCGTTCATCTTATAGCTGATACTGCAGCTATTTAAAAGCAGCAGCGAGACCGCTATCGCTGTTAGACCGGCGATAAATCGCCTGTTAGACCGCGTTGCTGTTAGACCGCTATCGCTGTTAGATTTATAAGCCATACTCTTTGATTTTGCGGTAGAGGGTTCGTTCAGAGAGACCGACTTTCTCGGCGGCCATTTTGCGGTTGCCTCCGGATATCTCGAGGGCCCGTTTGATACGTTCGCGTTCGCCGTCCTCAATGAGGAGAGAGTCTTCCTCAATAGGAAGGATCTCTTCCGCCTCGCGTGAAGGAGCGATGTCGATGGGGGCGGGAATTCTATTTTCGAGATCTCGTGATTTCGTGATCTCGTGATTTCTGCCGTCCTGAAGCATCTGGCGTAACTCTTCTATCTCTTGCCGATTTTTGATGACCATATTATAGAGAATACCAATCTCATGGGAGTAGTCTTTCCCGGTCTCCTGCACGGGATGGTGGAGCACTATCTCCTGTCGGTTCTCTTCGGCCGGCAGGTATTTGCGGAGCGTATCGGCATTGATCTGATGGTCCATCTCGATAGCCGCTATCTGCTCGGCGAGGTTCTTGAGTTGACGGATATTACCGCGCCAATAGGAGTTCTGCAGCAGTCGCGTCGCCTCTTCGTTGAGCGAGAGCGGCGGCATCTGGTAGCGGTTGCAGAAATCGACGGCGAACTTACGGAAGAGCATCGGGATGTCCTCTTTGCGTTCGCGCAAAGCCGGCACGCGGATCTCGATCGTGTTAAGACGATAATAGAGGTCCTCGCGGAATCGACCGTCTTCGATCGCCTGCCGCATGTTGAGGTTCGTCGCCGCTACGACGCGGACGTTGGTCTTACGTACCGTACTCGAACCCATCCGCAGGTATTCACCGGTCTCCAGTACACGAAGCAGCCGCACCTGGGTCTGCAGCGGCAGTTCGCCTACTTCATCGAGGAAGAGCGTACCGCCGTCGGCGATCTCGAAATAACCTTTATGTTCAGATTTGGCGTCCGTGAAGGCCCCTTTCTCATGGCCGAAGAGCTCCGAATCGATGGTGCCTTCCGGGATAGCACCGCAGTTAACGGCGAAATAGGGACCGTGTTTGCGGGACGAGAAAGCATGGATGATCTTCGGGAAATGCTCCTTACCCACACCGGATTCTCCGGTGATGAGAACGCTCAAATCGGTGCGGGCCACTTGCACAGCGACCTCTATATTTCGGTTGAGCAGCGGACTTTGACCAATGATGCCGAAGCGCTGCTTGATAGCTAATAACTCCTGTTGCGTCATAATAACCTGACAAAATGTCATGCAAAAGTACAACAAAAATTGCATATATGCAAATTTTGGGTAAAAAAAAGTGGAAAATCTTGCATATATGCAAAATTATTCGTACCTTTGCACGCTAATTATGAATTTGGGATAAAATGCGTAAACACTTTTTTTCGTTTTTGACGTTGGGCCTGGTGATGCTGTTGGCATCGAGTTGCGTGACGCAGAAGCAGATGACGTATCTTCAGAATGCGAGTCCCGCCATCATGGATTCGATCAATGCTCATTTTGAATCTCAAACCGAGTTGACTATCCGTCCGGGTGACGCGCTGACGATCTTCGTATCGGCCTTGGACCAGGAGGCGGTAGTGCCGTTCATCTTACCTACCGTGACCTATGCTACTCCGGGTTCGGCGAACGTGCAGACGACGCCGATGCTGCAGTATTACATCGTCGATGAAGCGGGCGATATCACGTTCCCGGTACTGGGCAAACTGCATGTAGCGGGTCTGAAGCGCCCGGAGGCGGAGGAGTTGATCAAGTCGCGTCTGGCGCAACAGGTGGTCAATCCGATGGTGCAGGTCAATTTCTTAGGTGCGAAAGTGACGGTGATGGGTGAAGTGAACCGTCCGGGGCAGGTGACTATCTCGCACGGACGATTGACGATACTGGACGCGCTGGCGAGTGCCGGCGATCTAACGCCGTACGGTAGGCGCGATAATGTGCTCGTCACGCGTGAGGTGGACGGCAAGTTGCAGGTTGCGCGTGTGAACCTGCGTAATGCGGATATCTATACCTCGCCCTATTATTATCTGCAGCAGAACGACGTCATTTACGTATCGCCGAACAAAGTTCGTGCGGTCAACAGCGCCAATACGGGCTTATGGTTGAGCATCGTATCGACGGCGCTGAGTGCGGCGACGGTGATTGTTACAGTACTTAAATAAACTGTTAAGATGGCAAATAATCAGAATGAAATAGATGTCCGCAGGGTAGTGCGCGTGGTGCTGGAGCACTGGTATTGGTTCGCAATAGGCGTAGCTGCCTTCGTGCTGTTAGGTACGGCCTATTACTTGCGTAAAGCACCGGACTGGACGACGGATACGAGTATCATGTTACGTCAAAAAGACGTAGAGGCGAACCCGATGGCGAGTTTCTCGATGTTGGGTCTGACGGGCAATCAGGCGGCCGAGGACGAAGTGGTGGTATTGGAGTCGCGCGGACTGCTGTACCAGGCGATCGATGCTTTGAACCTCTGGGACGCGTGTGCGAAGAAAGACGGTCTGCGTTGGAAAGGCGAGTTCCGCAATCCTGCGCTGACGATCGATTATATCGCGCTGACCGAGAAAGGACAACGCAAACCGTTCACCGTGAAAGTGAAGCCGACGAAGAAGGGTTACAAAGTGAAGACGAAGATGGGTTTCTTCCGTCGTTCGTCTACGCGCGTAGAGACGCTCGATGAACCGATCCAGACCGTAGCCGGTACGATCCGTATCCATGCGAATCGTCCGTTGAGTCCGGATACGACCTATCGTGTTTTCCATGCCCGCAAGGAACTGGTGGTAGCCGCTTACCGGAAAGCGATTCAGATCACCCAATACAAGAAGGAATCGAATATCATTACCATCAAGACCAAGTCCCCGATGCCGGAACGCGACCAGGCCTTACTGCTGCAGATGATCGAGCAGTACAACCTGAACGCCATCGTGGACAAGAACATGATTGCGACCAACACGGCCGCTTTCATCGAGGACCGGTTGAATATCATCACCAAGGAGTTGACCGAAGCCGAAGAGGCCGTATCGGAATACAAGGAGAAGAATAACATCGCCGATCTGGGTGCGCAGGCGCAGATAGCGCTGTATGAGAGTACGGCGGAGCAACGCGCGATGGCGGAGGTAGAGACGCAGTTGAGTCTGGTCGATTATATCGATGAGTTCCTGCGCGATGATTCGAAGCGCAACAGTCTCATTCCGGCGAACATAGGCGTGACCGATCCGTCGCTGGCCAGCGGCATGAGTGAGTATAACGGTTTGCAATTGCGCCGCATGCGTATCTTGCGTACCGCGACGGAGGACAACCCCGTGATCATGCAGATCGATATGCAGATGGCTACTATTCGTCAGAATATCCTGGCGACCATCGCGTCGGTACGGGAGAGTCTGCATATCCGTCAGCGCAATCTGGAGGCGCAGGATACGAAATTCAACCGCCAGTTGCAAGATGCTCCGGAGCAGCAACGCGAATATGTCCGCGTCGTTCGTCAGCAGAAGATCCGCGAGCAGTTGTACGTCTATCTATATGAGAAACGCGAGGAGAACGCCTTGATGTTAGCCGCGACGGCGGAACCGGCGAAGATGCTGGATATGCCGCAATATGACGTGCGGAGTCAGAGTCCGAAACTGATCAAACTGCTGTTCCTTTGCTTCCTCTTAGGTCTTATTTTCCCGGGAGGACTGCTGTACATCTATATGCTGTTCAACGATACGATCGACGATGCGAAGGATTACGAGAAGATGCTCCATGCGCCGGTACTGGGTCAGTTGGTAGAGAACTCGCGCCATGCGCATATCGCTATCCGTGAGGGCGAGAGCACCGTTTCGGCGGAACTGTTCCGTCTGATTCGTACGAACCTGCGGTTCATGCTGCCGGCGGAGAAGAAGAATCCGGTGATCCTTGTGACCAGTTGCATCAACGGCGAAGGTAAATCGTACGTATCGAGTAATACGGCACTGTCGCTGGCGATACTGGGTAAGAAAGTGGTGTTGGTTGGTATGGATATCCGCAAACCGATGCTGGCCGTCTATTTCAACCTGCAGCAGAAAGGTCATCTGACCGATTACCTGGCGGAACCGGATGTGACGCTGGACGATATCATTATCCCGAGCGGCGAGCATAAGAATCTGGATCTCATCCCGTGCGGTACGATCCCGCCGAACCCCGCCGAGTTACTGCAGACGGAACGCGTGGAGACGCTGTTCGCGGAGTTGCGCAAGCGCTACGACTATATCATCGTTGATACGGCGCCTGTAGCGATGGTGAGCGATACGTACCTGCTCGACCGTATAGCCGACATGACGATCTTCGTATGCCGCTATAAGTACACGCCGAGCGAGATGATCGAGTATATCAACCAGGTGGTTGAGCAGAAACGCATGCATAATGTAGCCGGCGTGCTGAACGGTGTTAAGGGCCTTCGTGCCGGTTACGGATACGGAGTGCAGAAAGATTGATTTTCTCATGATAGTTTGTGTAGCAGAGAAACCGTCGGTAGGGGAATATATCGCTCGTGTGCTGGGTGCTAACCAGCGCAAGAACGGTTATTTCGAGGGCAACGGCTATCAGGTGACCTGGACGTTCGGTCACCTCTGTGCGTTGCTGGACCCGCAGGAATATACGGAGCAATGGAAGGCATGGAGTCTCAGTTCGCTGCCGATGATTCCTCCGCGCTTCTCCATCAAGGTGAGCGGCGATGAAGGCGTACACAAGCAATTCAATGTGATCAAAGCGCTGATAGAACAAGCCGACGAGGTGATCAACTGCGGTGATGCCGGCCAGGAGGGAGAACTCATCCAGCGATGGGTCTATCAGCAGGCGGGGTGCAAATGTCCGGTGAAGCGCTTATGGGTCAGTTCGCTGACCGAAGAAGCGATCCGGGAGGGTTTTCAGAGTCTGAAAGATCAATCGGAGTACCAGCATCTGTACGAGGCTGGCATGATGAGAGCGATAGGCGATTGGTTGCTCGGCATGAACGCCACGCGCGCGTATACAATAAGGTACGCACGCGGGACAGGCAAAGACCGGCAGGTGCTTTCCGTGGGTCGCGTGCAGACGCCGACGCTGGCATTGGTCGTCAAACGGCAGGCGGAGATAGAGCATTTCATACCGAAGACCTATTGGGAGTTAAAAACCAATTATCGCGATACGCTCTTCAGTGCGCAGTTGCCGGTAGAAGAAGGCGAATATGCGATCACGAGTGAGGAACAAGGGCAGGCATTGGTGGACAGCATCAAGGATGAGCCGCTGACCATCACGAATGTGGAGAAGAAGAAAGGAACGGAGTACGCGCCGAAGCTCTATGACCTGACGTCGCTGCAGGTCGATTGCAACAAGAAATATTCGTTCTCGGCGGAGCAGACGCTGCAGTTGATTCAATCGCTGTATGAGAAACGCGTGACGACCTATCCGCGTGTGGATACGACCTATCTGAGCGATGATATATACCCAAAAGTGCCGAACACCTTAGCGGGTATCAAGGATTATTTTCCGCAGATAGCACCGCTGCTGGGCGCTAAGTTACCGAAATCGAAGAAGGTATTCGATAATAAGAAAGTGACGGATCACCATGCTATCATCCCGACGGGACAACGACCGGAAGGACTGACGGCAGACGAAAAGAAAGTGTATGACCTCGTGGCGCTGCATTTCATTGCGGTTTTCTACCCCGATTGCGAAGTGAGCAACACGACTGTGCTGGCTAAAGCGGGCGAGATCGATTTTAAGGTGACGGGTAGGGAAGTGATCAAACCGGGATGGCGGACGGTGTTCGAGAATGTACAAAGTGATAATGTACAAAGTACAAAGGATAATTCTAATGCAAATGATGGGAATGATGAGAATGATGGGAATGATGAATCCTCCAAGTCGCTGCCGGCGTTTGTGAAAGGGGAGAGCGGAGCGCATGAACCGGTATTGAAGGAGAAGACCACCACGCCGCCGAAGTATTACACCGAGGCCACGCTGCTTCGGGCGATGGAGACGGCCGGAAAGACGGTGGATAACGATGAGTTGCGCGAGGCGATGAAGGAGAACGGAATAGGGCGTCCTTCTACGCGTGCGGCGATCATTGAGAAACTCTATCAGCGCAAGTATATCGTGAAGCAAGGTAAGAGTCTGCGTGCGACGGAGACGGGTATCAATCTGATTCATTTGATTATCTCGCCGCTGCTGAAGTCGGCCGAGTTGACGGGTCTATGGGAGAAGAAACTGCGTGAGATAGAGCGCGGTGAGTATCAGGCGCAGGACTTCCTGACGGAACTGAAAGAGATGACGTCGGGCGTGGTGCGCGATGTGAAGAGCAATAAAGCAGGCATGCTCTGTCCGGTATGCCGCCAGGGATTGGTCATTCGCGGCAATACGCGATACGGCTGTTCGCGCTGGAAAGAAGGATGCACATATGCGGAGCCGTTTTGTTAAGATTTGCTAAGTTAATTTTACAAAAATATGCCTATGTGCACTTTTTCCGTCAAAAAATACACATTTACGTGTGTTTTTTTTTGTACCTTTGCCGCCGTTATTGATATAAATAGCAAAAAAACAAATTTAACAATTTAATATCAACACAAACGATTCTCTTTATGAAACTGAATTCCAGTGTGTTCCGTACCATGATTCTCTCGGCGATGCTGCTATGCGGTATGGCTGCTGAGGCGCGTGTGATCAGCGGAACTGTAAAGGACCCGACGGGCGAGACAATCATCTCGGCTTCCGTTGTGGTGAAAGGTACCACGATTGGTACAGTAACGGATTTTGACGGTAACTACGTCATTGATGTGCCGGACGATGCGAAAGTGCTGGTGTTCTCCTACATCGGTATGAAAACGCAGGAGTTGTCCATCTCGGGCGATGTGATGAATGTCGTGCTGAGTGAGAACAGCGAGGTGCTGGAGGAGGTGGTAGTTACCGGTTACGGAACGACCAAGAAACGTGACCTCGTAACGGCTGTCGCTTCGGTGAGCGCTGACCAGATCAAGGACGTACCGGTAGCCAGTGCTGCTGAGGCATTGCAAGGTAAGTTGGCGGGTGTGAATGTAACGACGGCGGAAGGTAGTCCGGACGCTGACGTGAAGATTCGTGTCCGCGGCGGTACATCGTTGACCCAGAGCAATGACCCGTTGTATATCGTGGACGGTATGCCGGTTAGCTCTATTTCGGATATCGCGCCGACCGACATCGCTTCGATGGACGTATTGAAAGATGCTGCTGCTACGGCAATCTACGGTGCGCAAGGTGCAAACGGTGTAATCATCATTACTACCAAAGATGCCAATACCGACGGTGAAGACAAGATGGTATTTCATGTGGATTATTCGGGTTACGTAGGATGGAAGAAACTGGCGAAGAAATTGGCAGTTCTGGACAACCACGATTTCGTCTTGACGCAGTATGAAACAGCATATTTATTCGGATCTAATGGTGTTGGAGCCGATAATTTCTATGACTATTTCGATCCTATCTACGCTAATAAATATGAAGATCTCTTAGCGGATGCGAATAGTTTTGAACGTACCGACTGGTTGGACCAGACCTTTGGTCGTACCGGATTTGACAGCAACCATAGTATCTCGCTGAGCGGTGGTAATAAGAATGCGAACTTCAATTTGAATTACACCCGTACGGACAACAAGGCGATTATGTACGGTTCAGATTATCATCGTAACAACTTGTCGTTGAAGGCGAAGTTCAAACCCATTAAGAATATGACGATTGCGTTCACCACTCGTTATTCAGATACGAACGTGAACGGATCGGGTTCGAACACCACGAAAGATGAAGGTAAGACCTCTGCTTCGGAGTCTCGTCTGCGTAATGCGGTAGTATACACCCCGATTCATTTGGAAAAGCAGGTGGTAACTGACGAAGATCCGGATGATCAATTCGGAAACTTGCACAATCCGCTCTATGTGATTCGTGACAATTACAAGAACAAGAAGGATGTTCGTTTTAATGTGAACGGCTATATTTCCTACAAGTTCGCGAAACACTTTACATGGAAGTCGGAGATAGGTTACGATACCAAATCTCTCACTACTAATCGTTTTTACGGAGAAACATCTTACACGGCAAAAGACTTATGCCCTGGTAAAAATGCGGCTTACGTAATTAAAGAGTTTGAATCCAAGTTCCGTCAGACAAATACTCTTAACTGGGAGCAGAAATTCGACAATGCGCATAATGTTTCCGTTCTTTTGGGTGAGGAATTGCTGATTAACAAGGGATGGACTACATCACAAACTTTCATGGGCTTTAGCAGATCTATATCGGCAGAAAAAGTATTTGATTTGTTAGGAAGTGCAGAGTCGTCATCCAGTACGAATTATATCAACCCGAACGATAATATGCTGTCCTTCTTCGCTCGTGCGAACTATGACTACAAATCGCGCTACTATGTATCGTTGACGTTCCGTGCCGACGGTTCTTCCCGTTTCGCAAAGGGTAATCAATGGGGCTTCTTCCCGTCTGCCGCAATCGCATGGAATATGGCCGAGGAGAGTTGGATGGAACCGGCACAAGATTGGTTGTCTCAATTGAAATTCCGTTTCTCGTATGGTACGGCGGGTAATAACCAAGTGAAATTAGGTTATTTGCATGCAGATTTTGAAAACCTGCCGATTAATGATAAGCAATGGCTTAGCATATTTTCAAATATGATGTTGGTGGGTGGTAAGGATAGAATTGCTGCCAATCCCGACTTAAAATGGGAAACTACGATTACCCGTAACTTAGGTTTCGATTTTGGTTTCTTCAACCAGCGCTTGAGCGGAAGTGTGGATCTGTATCTGAATACGACGAAGGATCTGATCATTCTTTACACCTTAGGACAAAGTTATAATGCACAATATCGCAATATCGGTTCAACGGAGAACAAAGGTATTGAGTTCACGATTACCGGTGTGGCTTTAGATAAGCGCACGAAAAATCTGCACTATAATTTGACCATCAGCGCAAACGTCGCTGCAAACCAAACAGTTGTTAAAGATTTAGGCGGATTAACCAGTATGCAAGCTACAACGGCAAGATTTGCGGGACCGACTCAGACGGAGTTCTATGCTTATCCTGGACATGTGATTGGAAACATCTACGGTTTCAAGACAGACGGTATTTATCAGGCATCTGATTTCGCATCGTATGATGGCACATCGTGGAAACTTAAGAGCGATGTGATTGCTCCGCATACACAATTGGGAAATGCATATCCGGGTATGGCTAAGATGGCTGATGTATCCGGTCCTAACGGTACACCGGACGGTAAGATTGATGACAAGGATATCGTGGTATTGGGTAATGCACTACCGAAAGCTGCCGGTGGTTTCTCGATTAACTTCAATATCGGAGGCGAGAACTGGGGTCAGGTTGATCTGGGTGCAAACTTCACCTATTCGATCGGTAATAGCGTGCTGAACTACAACAAGATGGATTGGACTACTATTCTTATGAGTGATAAGAAGACATATTGGCGTAATATGCTTTCAGATGTGTCTTTCAGTAATCGCTATTCGATGTTCGATGCAGCGGGTACGTATTTACCGGATGAAATTTTAGATCGTCCTGAGGTAGATGGTGACTTTAATCTGATGGTTGCGGAGTTAGATGCACTGAATGCAGGAAAGGGACGTTCTCCGTATCTGAGATCATATGCTATCACGGATGAATTTGTAGAAGATGGATCCTTCCTGCGTCTGAACCAATTGACGATTGGTTATTCTTTGGCCGACAAATGGATCAATAAGGCCTATATCACGAAATGCCGTATTTATTTCCAGGCAAGCAATGTATTCTGCCTGACTAAATATTCGGGCTTCGATCCGGAGGTAGATGTATTTGGAAGCAAGAATCCGTTGATGCCGGGTGTTGATTATTCGGCTTACCCGAAATCCAGAGGCTTCAATGTAGGTGTTAACTTGTCATTCTAATCGTTAATCATTAAAAGCAAATAGACATGAAAAAGTATATTTATTGTATATTATTGGGCATTATGGTACTTTGTACCAGTTGTGAAGATTTCTTTTCTACGACTTCGCCCTCAACGATGGATGCTGCATTATTTGCAAACCCGGATCAAATAGAATTAACTATTGCCAGTGTGTATGCGATATGTGGCGAGGAGAGATCATATCGTAGCCGATTGTCCGGTCCGTGGGTAGTACCCGGTACGGATATTGAGTTCTATGCACCGAGTAGCTCTTCTGCGACTCCGGATTATGCCATCTATACGATGACTGCAGCCGGAAATTCAGATTTGGTTGCAGACAAGAAAAACCCGTGGGCATATTTAACAGCAGGTATCGAACGCGCAAGTGTAGCTATCGATGGCATAGAGCGTTATGCAGATACTACAGATGCAAAGGTGCGTTATCTATACGGAGAGGCACTGACACTTCGTGCCTGGATGACCTATGAGATGACGAAGTTCTGGGGAGATATACCTTATATGTTTTCTCCAATGGGAGGTACGAACGAGGCTCTATATCCCAAGAAAGTAGATCGTAACCAAATTTACGAGAAACTGCGTGAGGACTTACGCCATGCAGCGAACTTAATGCCCAAAGCGGAAGATTGTCCAAAAGCAAATAAAAATATTCCCAAAGCTACGGTTGAGCGTATGAATCGCGAGTATGCCCTCGGTCTATTGGCACGTGTGGACTTGGTATATGCCGGTAAGGCAATGCGCCCGGATCAGATGGTTCAAGGAAGTTCATATAAGGTTCAGTTCAATACGACTCCGGAAAAGCGAGTTGAGTTGCTGAATGAGGTATTATGGGCATGCGAAGAGGTGATTAATGATGATGGCTATGGTAAACTCTTGAACAACTATGCCGATGTATTTAAGGCTGTATGTGCGAGCGTAACGGATTATAATCAGTCTGAGAGTCTCTGGGAGATCCCATTTGCAGATGGTTCCCGTGGAGAGTTTATGAACCGTATGGCAGCGTATGTGAATGGAAAGGCAATAAAGTCGAATTTATTGAAGGGAATAGGTACATCAGGAAAATCTAATGCAAAGATTGTAGCTACTCCGTCCTATATCTTCTCCTTCGAGGAAGGTGATGCCCGTAAATGGGTGACGCTGAGTCCGGGTGAGTGGTCGTACGATGCAGAGTCGAAGATCGAAGGTGTTACCGGAAATGTGTTGTACCAGAGTCCTGAGAAGGTGGTTAAAGTCTATTTCGGTAAGTATCGCCATGAGTGGATGACGTTCGTTCCTGCACTTGACCAAGATGGAATCAATGTCCCGCAAATGCGTTTTGCAGATATACTGCTGATGTATGCGGAGGCTGCTATTGGTAGTGTGAGCGAGGTTACTCCGTCTGATCCGATTCGCTTGAATGCGCAGGATTTGTTTAATAAAGTACGTGCGCGTGCAGGCTTGGATCCTAAACCGTTGACGATGGAGAACCTGATGCAAGAGCGTGCATGGGAGTTCGGCGGCGAGTTTATCCGCAAGTATGACCTCATGCGCTGGGGTGTCTTTGCAGACAAACTGTGGGATGCGCAAGAGGATATTGCGAACTTTACGCATATGTCTGAAGGCAAGATTGATTTCTCCGGCACACCGTATGACGGAAAATTGTCAGATGCTATCTACGTGAAGTACGAACCGACGACGGCCGTTACCAAGGATGGTTCGGTAGCTTATCGAATCGCACAGATTTACGGTTTGCAGTTAGGTGAAAACAGCGTACCGGAAGGTTACGTTAGTTCTGAAGAGACAGGCGGTTGGGTAAAGAGCGATGCATATACCAGTTCGGGAAATCCTGCTGCAAGAATTACATTAAACGGACATCGCATCTTCGGCGTGGATTTGACAAAGGAACAACTAGAGGCTCGCCAGTATTGGCCAATCTTTACTCTTAATAGTTCTGCAAACCCAAATCTTTATAATGATTACGGATATTAGAAAAATAGGATTATTGACTATGCTCTTCTTCGGATTTCTGGCATGCAGCCAGAATTCCGGAGGGGATGATCCTACTCCTCCCGGAGACAAGGTGCTTGCTTTCCCCGGTGCGGAAGGCGGCGGTAAATATGCTACGGGAGGTAGAGGAACCAATATCTATGTGGTTAGTTCTTTGGAGGACGATCCGGTTAATCCCCAGCGAGGTACTCTGCGTTACTATCTGCAGAAAACTTTAGGAACGAGGATTATTGTATTTAACGTATCCGGCCGTATTGACTTACAGAATAAATTGGAGATCATGGCCGGCAACGTGACTATCATGGGACAATCCGCTCCGGGAGATGGTATTTGTATTTCCGGTTACCCGGTAGTAGTCCGCGCCGATAATGTCATTATCCGTTTTATGCGTTTTCGTATGGGAGACCAATATGGTCAAGAGGCAGATGCGTTAACCATAGAGAAGGGGCATACGAATATCATGATAGATCACTGTTCTTGCTCATGGAGTACGGATGAATGTTTGTCTATGTATGGAGTGAAGGATGCAACTGTGCAATATTGCATTGTATCCGAAGCGCTTAATAACTCCGTACACGCGAAGGGTGCGCATGGCTACGCGGGTATATGGGGAGGCGAGAATACGACCTTCCATCATAACCTGCTCGCCCATCATAGCAGCCGTATGCCGCGTTTCGACCATGATTATGTGACAGAAGCAAACGTGGCGCCGACGGATTTTATCAACAATGTGGTTTATAACTGGCAAGGCAATTCTGCCTACGGCGGCGAGTCCCGCGCGTCTTCCGGTAACCAACGCCAATATAACTTCATCGCTAACTATTACAAACCCGGTCCGGCTACCAAATCCGGCGTGAAAGCGCGTCTGCTCAATCCAACGACAAAGTGTGGAAACTGCGGCGCAAGCGTAACGCCGGGTAAGTTCTATATTGTGCAAAATATCATGTCCGGTTCTGACGCTGTGACCAATGATAACTGGTCAGGCGTATATCCGGATGAGAGCAGCAAGAAGGATCAATGCCGCTCCGACAAGCGTTTTACGCTGAGCACTCCGATGACGAGTGAGCAGACGGCGCAGGAGGCATACGAGACGGTGCTTGCTAAGGCAGGTTGTTCGTTGGTGCGCGATGTAGTGGATACGCGTATCGTGAGTGAAGTAGCGGCCGGCAATTATACTTATCCGGGGTCTAATGGCTCTACCGGCGGTTTGATTGATACACCGAGCGATGTGGGCGGTGGGCCAGAGTATAGCGGCACAAAAGATTATTCGTTAGATACAGACAAGGATGGTATTCCTAATGCATGGGAGACGGCTCATGGCCTTGATCCGGATGATGCGAAGGATGCCAGAGCAACTACGCTGCAAGAGCCGTATTTGAACCTCGAGGTCTATTTGAATGATATAGTAAAAGACCTTTATTAAGGTTGAAAATTGCTGCAAAATCAAAAAATCTACATTTTTTAGCAAAATATACTTGTTTATATGCGAAAAATATAGTAATTTTGCAGCGAATTTGTAAAATGAACTTTACAATTAACATTAATATTAACTTTTAAAAACTAAGAGTATGAAGAAAATTTTTCTCTTTGCAGCAGCTGCTATTGCAGCAATGACTGTCAATGCAGCTTCTTTCGTTGGTTTTGATGCTTCGA
>JAEEGL016113869.1_pt1 | contig 22639 bp, 20 predicted proteins | sample 9134231 | NCBI WGS metagenome assembly JAEEGL01 (sample SAMN16246548, study PRJNA631951) | gut metagenome | biome: gut microbiome; feature: rumen; material: fiber-attached | host: Bos | place: Iran: Karaj | collected 2018-10
GAGCTTCGTGGGAGTGTGCTCCGACTGCATATCCTTGCCAATTCCGATAGCGAATACGACCAGCGATTGAAGCTCATGGTGCGCGACAGACTGCTTGAAAGCGGCTTGTTCGAGTCGGCGGACAGCCTTTCCGAAGCCGAAGCTATAGCAGAGGAAAAGCTCGACAAGATAACCGACATTGCTGAGGATATTCTCCGCGAGAATGATTGCACTGACAAGGTTACTGCGGAGCTTGCGGACGTTGACTTCGGCGAAAGGACATACGGCGATATCACTATGCCTGCTGGGAGATACCGTGCTCTGCGCATTAAAATAGGAAGCGCAGAGGGGCATAACTGGTGGTGCGTCATGTATCCGCCCCTGTGTCTGCCTGCCGCCTGTGAAGCAGAGAACGAGGTAGGCGGGGACGATTCCGCAGCAGAGGCGAATTTTGACGAAAAAGAACTGGATATACTTCACAAACCGAGAAAATACAAGATTAGATTTGCAATTTGGGACAAAATAAAAAGTATTATTGGCGATGATGATGTGCAAAACGCCAAAAATGAAGAGACGCCTTGACAATTACAGGAAAAGGGTATATAATATTTGAGTAAACAAAGCAGAACTATGCGTTCTCACCGTCGGGCTATGCTGAAACGGTCAATATGTATCGGTAATCGGGCTGTTCTTGCGGCAGCTGTGATATATCAGTGTGTATTGGTGAGTGCGGATAATTTCTGCACTCATTTTTGTTTTTAAATTATATTGCTTGGAGGTGCTTGACTATTAGCAAACAGGAACTGCAGATCAACGAAGAGATAAGAGACAAGGAAGTTCTCGTAATCGACGCTGACGGAAAAAAGCTCGGCGTACTGTCCGCCAAAGAGGCTCAGCAGATTGCATTCGATCAGGATCTGGATCTCGTAAAGATCGCTCCACAGGCAACACCGCCCGTATGCCGCATCATGGACTACGGTAAGTATTGCTTCGAGCAGGCTAAGCGTGAGAAGGAAGCAAGAAAAAATCAGAAGGTCGTTTCTATCAAGGAGATCAGAATGTTCTCCACTATCGACACTCACGATTTTGAGACGAAGGTAAATCAGGCTGTCAAATTTTTAGAGGGCGGCGACAAGCTCAAGGTATCCGTAAGATTCCGTAAAAGAGCTATTGCACATCCCGAACTTGGCAACGAACTTCTTGATCGCTTCAAGGAGGCAGTTTCTGCGGCAGGCACTGTGGATAAGCCGGCTAAAATGGAGGGACGCAGCATCGTAATGTTCGTTTCCCCAAAGGCCGCTAAGTAAGGAGGATAATATAATGGCAAAGGTAAAGGTTAAAACTCATTCGGGCGCTAAGAAGCGTTTTAAGATTACAGGAAGCGGTAAGGTAAAGTACCAGCACACCAACAAGAGACACAGACTTACTCAGAAGGATACAAAGCGCAAGAGAATCGCTCGTAACGCAGGTGTTGCTGACTGCACAAATGCACCTACAATCAAGAAGCTCGTTCCTTATATGTAATCTGTGCGGTGTATCCGCAAAGTTTTGAGCTAATTCCCGTAATTTTAATATTTGGAGGTAAAAGACTATGGCACGTATTAAAGGTGCAATGATGACTCGTAAGAGAAGAAACAAGACTTTAAAGCTTGCTAAGGGCTACTGGGGTTCAAAGAGCAAGCACTTCAAGATGGCTAAGCAGGCTGTAATGAAGTCAGGCAACTATGCATATATCGGAAGAAAGCAGAAGAAGAGACAGTTCAGACAGCTCTGGATCACAAGAATCTCAGCTGCTGCAAAGCTCAACGGAATGAACTACTCGACATTCATGAACGGCTGCAAGAAGGCTGGTATCTCTCTCAACAGAAAGATGCTCTCTGAGATTGCTATCACAGACGCAGCAGGTTTCACAGCAATTGCTGACAAGGCAAAGGCTGCTCTTTAATTCATATAATAAACACGCTTCTTAATTAACTTAAGAGCGTGTTTTTGTTAATTCGTAAATTCATAATGCGTAATTACAGGACTGCTGCGATTACGCATTACGAATAAATACAGGCGGTGTTGTGCTGTTGGAAAACATCATCACTTCAAAAGATAATCCCACTGTCAAGCTGTATCAGAAGCTTTCCTCATCGAAAAAAGAAAGGCTTCAGTACGGCTTATTCGTGTTGGAGGGACAAAGGATAGTGGAGGACGCTCTCCGTGAGGAAAGCGGCATCACTCAGCTGATCCTTACCCAGAAAGCGCAGGAGCGCTTCGGAGAGGAGCTTTTACAGGCTGATTTGAGGAGTACAAGAACCATTGTCATTTCAAATGAGCTTGGCAACAGGATCGCTTCCACGGATACTACACAGGGAGTCTTTGCAATGTGCAGGATACCGATACAGCGCAGTGTGAGGGATATCCTCCGCAGCGGCGGCAGGTACCTTGTACTTTTCGGACTTCAGGATCCCGGAAATGTCGGTATGATCATAAGAACGGCTGACGCTCTCGGCATAGACGGAATTATACTCTCGGGCAGTTGTGATCTGTACAGCCCGAAGGTGATACGTTCCACAATGGGTTCTGTGTTCAGAATGGCAACAGCCGTGGAAAATGACGCAGACGTGCTCTTTTCTGAGCTTGAGGCGGCAGGTGCCGTTACTTCCGCGGCTGTCATAGACAAGGACGCACAGCCTGTAACGGAGTGCGGCTTTGACGGCACTCAGGCAGTCTTTATCGGCAATGAGGGCAACGGGCTTCCCGATGATATCGCACAGCGCTGTACAAGGCGCGTGATTATTCCAATGCACGGGAATATAAACTCACTCAATGCAGCAATGGCTGCGGGCATACTCATGTGGGAGCTTAGCAGATAGAACGGGATAACGTTGAATAAAATAAGGGGGGCTTTACTATGGATGAAACAAAATACTGGTTGTGGCTGAATATGGTATTCGGCACAGGTAATCACCGTATATGGGAGATAATGAGCTTCTTCCGCAGTGCGGAAAAGGCTTATGCCGCACTTTCTTCTGACGATTCAGTGGTGAGCCTCAACGAAAATGAGAACAAAAACGTTCACGGAGTGCCACTGCACAATGCGGAGGTGTTCCTTGAAAACTGCAAAAAGCGCGGCATAGGCGTGATATGTTACAGGAGCACGGAATATCCCGGACAGCTCAGGCATATCTATAATCCGCCGTCTGTGTTGTACTATAAAGGCAATATCTCCTGCCTGCAAAATGAACTTACAGTCTCTGCCGTGGGTACGAGACGGGCTGATCCGTACAGCCTTAAGGCTGCAAAGGAGATATGCTCGGAGCTTTCCGCAAGGGGAACAGTCATAATCAGCGGTTTTGCCGTTGGTATCGACCTTGCATGCAGTATGGCGGCTGCTGAGATAGGCAGACCTACAGTCTGCGTTATGGGCTGCGGAGTAGACGTGGATTACCCGAAGCAGAATTTTGCTTGCAGAGATATTGTCCTTGCAGCGGGAGGAGTTTTTATATCGGAATTTCCTCCGGGAACCCAGCCTTATTCGTCTAATTTTCCAAAGCGCAACAGGATACTTGCTGCTTTGGGCAAGGCGGCTGTTGTATTTCAGGCAGGAGCAAAAAGCGGCTCGATCATAACTGCCAATCTTGCAGCGGGACAGGGCCGGGATGTGCTGTGCCTTCCGCCAGCCGATATATTCAGCGGAGAGTATGCAGGAAATATAAAGCTGCTGCGTGACGGAGCGATCCCAATGTACGATGCTTCGGACGTAATGTACTGCATAAGCGGCAGAAAAGAGCAGCTTTCACAGGAAAAAGTCAAAAACATATCACACGATGAGCCTTCGGAGAAGCTTTCGGCTGTTTCCGAAGACGTGTATGAGCATAATGATATATCTTATGTGCAGGGCAGCGTCATAGCCGAGGAAAAGGCTGATATACCCGATGACCTGTCAGAACAGCAGAAGCGGATAGCCGGGGCGCTCGCAGCGGGAGCTCTTCATGCAGATGAGCTTGCCCAGAGTCTGGAGATAGACCCTTCAGAGCTTATGACCGGGCTCACGGAGCTTGAGATATTTGGTGTTGTCCGCTCGCTACCGGGCAAAATGTATGAACTTATAAGATAAGGGGAAAATCCAATGTCAGATTTAGTTATAGTAGAGTCGCCTGCAAAGGCAAAAACTATTCAGAAATATCTTGGAGCGGGATATGAGGTCATAGCTTCCATGGGCCATGTCCGTGATCTTCCGAAATCAAAGATGGGCGTTGACAAGGATAACGACTTCAAGCCGCAGTATACTGATATGAAGGGCAAGGAAGACGTTATCAGGGAGTTGAAAAAACGCGCAAAGAAGTGTGACAAGGTATACCTCGCTACCGACCCTGATCGTGAGGGAGAGGCTATATCATGGCATATAGCGCAGATGCTCAAGCTCGATATGAACGACAACAACCGCGTTGCCTTCAACGAGATCACGAAAACAGGCGTAAAGAACGGCATGAGCAATCCTCACAAGATCGATGTTGACCTTGTGAACGCTCAGCAGGCAAGACGTATACTTGACAGACTTGTGGGCTATGAACTCAGTCCTTTCCTTTGGAAAAAGGTGAAGAGAGGACTTTCTGCGGGACGTGTACAGTCTGTTGCAGTACGCCTTGTAGTTGACCGTGAAAACGAGATAAGAGCTTTCGTGCCAAAGGAATACTGGTCTGTCGACGCCAAGTTTACGGCTCCGTCATCGAGAAAGGTATTCGACGCCGCTCTCATTGCAGTTGACGGAGAGAAGCTTGAAATTGCAAATCAGGCAGAGGCGGACGATCTCCTCAAAAGGCTTGAAAATGCTGAATATACCGTAAAGTCAGTTAAAAAGCGCGTTACGAAGAAGCAGCCCGCGCCGCCGTTTATAACATCTACACTTCAGCAGGAGGCTTCAAGGAAGCTCAGCTTCAGTGCAAAGCGTACCATGAAAGCTGCACAGGAGCTTTACGAAGGTGTTGACGTTCAGGGCGTTGGAGCTGTGGGTCTTATCACATACATGAGAACCGACAGCCTTCGTATATCCGACGAGGCCAAAAAGGCTGCCGCCGAGTATATAGGAACAGTTTACGGCAAGGACTATCTTCCGCCCGAGCCGAGAAGCTTCAAGACCAAGAGCAACGCTCAGGACGCCCATGAAGCTATACGTCCCTCAACTCCCGAGCTTACTCCCGAAAGAGTAAAATCAAGCCTCAGCGCCGACCAGTATAAGCTCTACAAGCTCATATGGGAGCGTTTCATTGCAAGCCAGATGGCAAACGCTCTGCTGGATACAGTATCGGCTGATATAGAAGCAAACGGCTGTACATTCAGAGCTTCGGGCTATTCGGTAAAATTTGACGGCTTCATGGCGCTGTATGTCGAGTCCACAGACTCCGAGGACGGCACGAAGAAAATGCTTCCCGAGCTCAGGGCTGATGACAAGCTGAAGCTCAAGTCAATATCGGGAAATCAGCATTTCACACAGCCTCCTCCGCGGTATACCGAGGCTTCTCTCATCAAGGCGCTTGAAGAGAACGGCATAGGCAGACCAAGTACCTATGCTCCCACAATAACAACCATCACTTCACGCCGCTATGTGGAGCATGAGGGCAAGGCTCTCAAACCCACCAACCTCGGAGAAGTCATCACAGAGCTGATGAAGGACCACTTCAGGAAGATAGTTGACGCAAAGTTCACAGCCGAAATGGAAAACAACCTCGATGAAGTCGAGCACGGCGAAAAGAACTGGGTAAGCACTCTCCGCGAGTTCTACGACGACTTCTCAAAGACGCTCAAGCAGGCTGAGGAGGCTATGGACGGCAAGCGCGTAAAGGTCCCCGACGAGGAGACCGACGTGGTATGCGAGCTCTGCGGCAGAAATATGGTCATAAAGTACAGCAAGTACGGTAAATTCCTTGCATGTCCCGGATTCCCCGAATGCAAGAACACCAAGAAGATAGTTACGGAGACTGACGGAAGCTGTCCGCGCTGCGGCAAGAAGATGCTGCTGAAAAAGTCAAAGAAGGGCAGGAGCTTTTACGGCTGTGAGGGCTTCCCCGATTGCAGCTTCATGACATGGAACGTTCCCACCTCAGAGCTGTGTCCTCAGTGCGGAAAGACTCTTTTTATGAAGGGCGGAAAATCAGGAAAGCTCATCTGCGAGACAGAGGGCTGCGGCTATGAAAGAGAGCTGAAAAAATGAGCGGATTCGTAAACGTTATCGGCGCAGGACTTGCAGGCTGCGAAGCGGCATGGGCAGTCGCCGGAGCGGGGATAAGGGTAAGGCTTTACGAGATGAAGCCGGAGAAATATTCTCCCGCACACAAGTACGGCGGCTTTGCGGAGCTGGTCTGCTCAAATTCGCTTAAGGCTGCAAGGCTTGAATCCGCTGCAGGACTTCTCAAATACGAAATGGAGCTTCTCGGCTCGCTGACTGTGCCGTGTGCAAAGGATAATTCCGTTGAAGCAGGCGGGGCTCTTGCGGTAGACCGCGAGAAGTTCTCAGACGCAGTTACTGAAAAGATAAAGAACCACCCTCTTATAGAAGTCATAGAAGGTGAAGTGACAGAGCTTCCCGAGGGAACTGTTATTATCGCCACAGGACCGCTTACGCAGGGAGCCATGGCTGATATAATAAAGGAACTCTGCGGCGAGGGGCTCAGCTTTTACGACGCAGCTGCTCCTATTGTGACTGCCGAGAGCATAGATATGGAAAGGGCATTCTTTGCTTCACGCTATGACAGGGGCGACGCAGACTATGTCAACTGCCCCATGAACAAGGAGGAATACCTTGCCTTCTACAATGCGCTCATCGAAGCCGAAAAGGTACAGCTCAAGGACTTCGAGACGCACCCGTTCAGCGTTTATGAGGGATGTATGCCTATCGAGGAGCTTGCCTCGCGTGGAGTTGATACCATGCGCTTCGGTCCCATGAAGCCTGTGGGCATTGACGATCCGCGCACCGGAAGACGTCCGTATGCAGTCGTACAGCTCAGAAAAGAGAACCGCGAGGGTACGCTTTTCAACCTTGTGGGCTTTCAGACAAATCTGAAATTCGGCGAGCAGAAGAGAGTATTCTCCATGATAACGGGACTTGAAAACGCCGAGTTCATGCGCTACGGCGTTATGCACAGAAATACCTTTATCAACAGCCCCGAGCTGCTGAACAGCGACTTCTCAATGAGGAGCCGTCCGGAGATATATTTTGCGGGGCAGATAACAGGCGTTGAGGGCTATATGGAAAGCGCGGCAAGCGGTCTTATGGCAGGCATAGCCGCTGCAAGGAAGATAAAGGGGCTTGAACCCGTTCAGCTGCCCGCCGATACCATGACAGGAGCTCTGTCACGTTATATAAGCGACCCGTTCAACAGCGGAAGCTTTCAGCCTATGGGTGCGAATATGGGTATACTTCCCGATATCGGCGTAAGGATAAAGGACAAAAAGGAACGTTACGGCGCATATGCCGAGCGTGCGGTAAGGTCGCTGAGAGGAGAGCTGGAGAGAATTGGCTTTAAAAATAATAGTTGACGCTTTCGGAGGAGACAATGCTCCTCTGGAAGTGATAAAGGGCTGTGAAAGAGCAGTCCGCGAGCTGGGTGTGGAGATCATACTCACAGGCAGGGAAAAGGATATCAGGGACTGTGCCGGAAAAAACGGGCTCAGTCTCAGCGGGATAGAAATAGTTCATACCGATGATGTTTTTGATATACATGAAGAACCGAAGGAGATAATCAAGTCCGGCAAGAATTCCTCCATGGCAGTTGGACTCGGACTTCTTGCCGACGGCAGGGGCGACGCCTTTGTATCGGCAGGCAGCACCGGAGCTCTCGTTATGGGAGCCACCTTCATCGTCAAGCGTATCAAAGGCATTAAACGGATCGCACCGTCACCTGTCATGCCTGCGGATAAGGGCAGCTTTGTTCTTGTGGACGCAGGCGCGAATACCGAGTGCCGCCCCGAGATGCTGGTACAGTTCGCAGTAATGGGCAGCGCATATATGGAAAAGGTCATGGGCGTCAGGAATCCCAGGGTCGCCCTCCTGAATATCGGCTCAGAGGAGACAAAGGGAAGAGAGCTTGAGATAGAAGCCTATAAGCTCCTTGAAAAGTCGGGGCTCAACTTCGTGGGCAATATCGAAGCAAGAGATATGCCGAAGGGCGAGGTGCAGGTTGTGGTGACAGACGGCTTTACGGGAAATATCGCACTTAAGCTCTATGAGGGCATGGGCAGCTTTTTTGCCAAAAAGGTGAAATGGCTCTACTCGGGAGCAGGAAAGATAGGTGCGCTGCTCTCAATGAAGAAAATAAAGATATTCCGCAAACAGATGGACTACAAGGAAGTGGGCGGTTCAGCTCTCCTCGGTGTAAAGAAGCCTGTTATCAAGGCGCACGGAAGCTCTGACGGAACGGCGTTCTTCAACGCTGTAAGACAGGCAAAGCGCTGTGTCGAGGGCAATGTTACCGGAGTCATAGAGAGCTATGTGTCACGTATGGAATCGTCCGGCAAGGAGTGATACTATGGAAGATCTTGAAAGATTTGAAGAGATAATCGGCTATAAATTCAAGGATATACATCTGCTGAAGCAGGCGCTCTCCCATTCGTCCTACGCTAACGAGAAGAAGCGTCCCAACGGCAGCAACGAGAGACTGGAATTTCTCGGAGACAGCGTGCTTTCCATAGTTGTTTCCGATTTCCTCTATAAAAACCTCAACGTTGCAGAGGGTGAGCTCACCAAAATGAGGGCTTCACTGGTCTGCGAGAAGTCTCTGCATATATTTGCAAAGCAGATAGACCTCGGAAGATTCCTCCGTCTCGGAAAGGGCGAGGAAAACACAGGCGGCAGAGAGCGCCCCTCAATACTTGCGGACGCCTTTGAAGCGGTTATTGCCGCTATATATCTTGACGGCGGCATGGAGCCTGCTTCAAAGCATATCCTCCGCTTTATGCCAAAGGATATCCGTCATGCCAAAAAGCCCGTGTTCAACGACTTCAAGACAGTATTGCAGGAGGTCGTACAGAAAAACCCCGAGGAAAAGGTGGAGTACGTGCTTATCGGCGAGGAGGGACCCGATCACAACAAGCGCTTTGTGGTTGAGGTCTGCCTTAACGATCAGGTCATAGGCAAGGGTACAGGCAAGAGCAAAAAGGAAGCCGAGCAGCTTGCCGCAAAGGAAGCTCTCGAACTCATGGGCTATGAAGCACAGTAACATATCAGTATTCATACCGCATATCGGCTGTCCACACAAGTGCAGCTTCTGCGACCAGCGTACCATAAGCGGCGCACAGCATGCTCCCACGGGCAGAGAAGTGAGGGAGATATGCGAAAAAGCCCTTGCTGAAGTCAAAGATCCGGGAAATACGGAGATCGCCTTTTTTGGAGGCAGTTTTACCGCTGTCTCACGGGATTACATGACAGAGCTTCTTGAAGCGGCTCATGAATTTGTGGGTGATGGCAGATTCAGCGGCATACGCTGTTCCACGCGCCCTGACTGTATCGACTTCGATATATTGCAGCTGCTTAAAAGCTATGGTGTCACCGCCATAGAGCTTGGCGCCCAGTCAATGGACGACGAGGTGCTGGAACTCAATGAACGCGGACATACTGCGGCAGATGTTGAGAACGCCTGTGAGCTCATACGGGCATTTGGTTTTGAACTGGGGCTTCAGATGATGATAGGACTTTACGGCAGCACTCCGCAGAAGGAGTGGGCTACCGTTGAAAAAATAGCGGCGCTGCGCCCCGATACCGTAAGGATATACCCTGTGGTGGTGCTGAAAAACACACGTCTCGGAGAGCTTATGCTTTCGGGAGAATACAAGCCGTTCAGCTTTGAAAGGGCTGTGGACATAGCCGCTTCGGCAATGACCATGTTCGAGGGGAGCGGCATAAAGGTAATAAAATGCGGACTTCACGCCAGCGAATTCGTGGAGCATGATATGGTAGGCGGCTTCTATCACCCTGCCTTCCGCGAGCTGTGTGAAGCTCTTATTTACCGCCATAATATAGAATTTGCACTTGGCGGCAGCAGCAGGAATGCGGTCATAGCCGTTAATGACAGGTGCATAAGCAAGGCGGCAGGACAGAAAAGATCGAACATCGCCTATTTTGCAGAGCGCGGTGTGGACATAAAGATAGTTGGGGATAAGGATATCCCGAAGTATGAATGCGAACTGAGGAGGTGAGCAAGTGTACCTTAGATCACTGGAAATACAGGGCTTCAAGTCCTTTCCCGATAAGATAAGCCTTACATTCGACAAGGGACTTACCGCAGTAGTCGGTCCTAACGGAAGCGGAAAGAGCAATATAGGAGATTCCGTCCGCTGGGTACTGGGCGAGCAGTCCACAAAGACCCTCCGCGGAAACAAGATGGAGGACGTTATATTTTCGGGTACCGTTGCAAGAAAGCCTATGGGCTTTGCCGCAGTTACGCTGAATATCGACAACCGTGACAATACCATACCCGATATCGGCGATGAGATCGCAGTTACGCGAAAGCTCTACCGCAGCGGTGAGAGCGAGTATCAGATAAACGGCAAGCCATGCCGTCTCAAGGACATAAACGAGCTTTTCATGGACACAGGTCTCGGACGCGACGGCTACTCTATCATCGGACAGGGCCGTATCGCTGAGATAGTGGGCGCAAAGAGTTCAGAGCGCCGAGATATCTTTGAGGAAGCGGCAGGTATCTCCAAATTCAGATACAAAAAGCTGGAGGCAGAGCGAAAGCTCACCGCCGCACAGGAAAACCTGCTCAGACTTACTGATATACTTTCGGAGCTGGAGGGAAGAGTCGAGCCCCTGCGCATACAGTCGCAGAAAGCGGAGAAGTTCATAAAACTTGCCGAGGAGCGCAAAAAGCTGGAGATATCCGTATGGGTGACACGTCTCGACGAGATGAAGCTCAGGCTTGACGAGCTGGACGGAAAGATACTTGTCAGCAGAAACGAATACGAGAACATAGAGAACGACATACAGCGCGAAGAGCAGAAGATCGCCGACGGCATAAGGAAAATGCAGGAAAGCACTATGCGTGCCGACGAGCTCCGCAGAAAGATGCTGGAGGAGGAGGAAACAGCCTCCGAAATGAAGTCGGGTATCGCCGTTCTTGAAAATGATATAAAGCACTGCAACGAAGCAGTTGAAGCTGCGCAGAAGAATATCGACAACGCAGAGGAAGCCGGAAAAGCTCTCGAAGCCGAGCGAAAGAGCGCTCTTGCCGGACTTGAGGAGCTTGAAGCAAGGAAAAAAGCCCTCGAAGCTGAGATAAAGGAGACCGAGGAGAGCTTTGAGAGGGCTGAGAGCGAGAGCTCAAAGCTTGGCGATTCCGTTGATAAGGCAGGCAGCGAGATAAACGGTATGTACATCAGGCAGAGCGAGCACCGTTTTAACATAGAGTCGTCAAAGTCCATGATACAGGAGCAGACCGAGCGTCTTGGCGCTCTCCGCGAGAGCAGCGGCAGTCTCGGAAAGAGACTGGAAGAGTACAGCGCACAGGAGGCTTTCGTGAAGGAGGAGGCTGAAAAGAACTCTGCCAAGGCAGAGGAGATACGCAACAAGCTTAGCGGACTTGAAAGACTGTACAAGTCACGCCGCGAGGGCTTCGAGCAGGCTAAAAACGACTTCGAGCGTGCACTGTACGAGCTGAAAGACAAGCAGCAGCGCCGGAAGATACTCACAGACCTTGAAAACAACATGGAGGGCTTCGCAGGCAGCGTCAAGCAGGTGCTTAAGGCTTCAAAGCAGGGACGCATAGGCGGAGTTATGGGAACTGTTGCACAGAATATCGGAGTAGATCCTCAGTACGCAGTTGCCATAGAGACCGCACTGGGCGGCGCAATGCAGAACATCATAGTCGAGAACGAGGATATCGCAAAGCGCTGTATCCGTTTCCTGAAGGAGCAGAAGGCCGGACGTGCCACATTCCTGCCCATAACATCGGTGAAAGGCTATGAGCTCCGCGAGCAGGGACTTGAAAGCTGCGAGGGCTTCGTTGCCAATGCGAACAGGATAGTTACCTATGAACCTAAGTTCAGCGGCATAATCGCTTCGCTGCTGGGACGTATAGTCATAGCGGAGGATATCGACACCGCAACACTTATCGCCAGGAAATACGGCTACAAGTTCAAGATAGTCACTCTTGACGGTCAGGTCATCAATGCAGGAGGTTCCTTTACGGGAGGCTCGGCACAGCGTTCCGGCGGTATCATCACCCGAAAGAACGAGATAGATACCCTTGACGCAGAGATAGCAAAGCTTGAGACCGAAAGGGACACTCTCCGTGAGAAGGCTGAGAAGCTCCGTGCGGAGGCGGAAAAGCTGAGATACGACACGGAGGCAGCAAAGGAGGAGCAGACACAGTGCGAGGCTGACAGAGTACGCATCGGAGCAGAGCTGACAAGTCTTGCTTCACTTGCAGAGCAGCTCCGTACACAGTCTGCGGATTCGGAGAGACTCATAGCAGAGTCAGAGCAGCGCATAGCAGCAGCCCGTCAGAACATAGAAGATTCGGAGAAGGCTCTTGCCGAGACTGAGGCTGAGATAAAGGCTGCCGAGGAAAAGCTGGCCGAGGGACAGGACATACGCGAAAAGCTGCGCATACAGCGTGAGGAGCTGTCCGACAGACTGTCCGAACTGAAAATAAAGGGTATGGAGCTTGCAAAGGACGCAGAAGCACAGGAGCTCGAGCTTACACGTATCGACAGCAGAGAAGAGGAGCTTAAAAGCGGCGCTCAGCGGTTCGTCAGCGAAATAGCCCGTCAGAAGGACATTATCGCACAGAAAGAGACTGAGATAGCGGGGCTCAGGCAGAAGCTTGCAGACTTCAAGGACAATACCGAGTCGTACAATGCAGAGATAAAGCGCTGTCACGAAACCCATACCGAGCAGAACCGCCTCGTAAACGAGATGCAGAACGGTCTCAAGGCTATAAACGAGACCAAGGAGAAGCTCTCCGCTGACGTTACCCGTCTTGAGGAGCGCAGGGAGACGGTCTGCCGTGATACAGACAATATCATCAGACAGCTCATGGAGGTCTATGAGCTTACACGCTCCGAGGCAGTTGCCATTGCGGAGAAGATAGATGACATGAACGCCGCTCAGGCGGAGCTCACAACAATCAAGAACAGGATACGCGCCCTCGGCAGCGTAAACGTTGACGCTATCGAGGAATACAAGGAAGTTTCCGAGCGCTACCGCTTCATGTCGGAGCAGATAGCCGACGTTCAGAAGTCGAAGGCAGAGCTGGAAAAGATAATCACCGACCTTACTTCCGAGATGTGCAGGATATTCTCCGAGAGCTTTGCAATAATCAACTCGAATTTCAAGAGCATATTCGTTGAGCTTTTCGGCGGCGGAAAGGCTGAGCTCATACTCACAGATCCCGAGAATGTACTGGAATCTGGCATAGAGATAAGCGTAGCACCTCCCGGAAAGGTAATAAAGAATCTTATCTCGCTGTCGGGAGGAGAGCAGTCCTTTGTAGCTATAGCAATATATTTTGCCATACTCAAGCTCAGGCCCGCACCGTTCTGTATACTTGATGAGATAGACGCGGCACTTGATGAAGTAAATGTAAGAAAGTACGCTCAGTACCTTAAGAAATTCACCGACACGACCCAGTTCGTGCTCGTAACTCACAGAAGGAGCGCAATGGAGGAGGCAAATGTCCTCTACGGCGTTACCATGCAGGAGGACGGTATTTCCAAGCTTCTGAAAATGGAGCAGGTCGATTTCCAGGAGGACGTTGCTGACGTACAGTAATTAATGTCACAGTTTCGCATTTTAATGCGATATTAATAACAGAACTGATTTGGAGGAAATAAATGGGACTTTTTTCTAAGATATCCAGCGGCCTCAGGAAGACCAAGGAGTTCCTTTTTGGTGGAATACAGAGAGTTCTCAACAAGTTCACCGTTATCGACGAGGATCTCTTTGACGAGCTTGAGGAACAGATGATAATGAGCGATATCGGAGTTGAGACCTCCGAGGAGATATGCGACAGGCTCCGCAAAAAGATCAAGGAGCGTGGTATAACCGACCCTAAGGAGATAATGGGGCTTATCCACGAGGTCATCGCCGAGATAATGGGCGACGATACGGGACTTGATCTTACCGTTTCTCCTGCGGTAATCATGGTAATAGGCGTAAACGGTGCAGGCAAGACCACAACTATTGGCAAGCTCTGCCACCAGTTCAGGCAGGAGGGCAAGAAGGTCCTTGTAGCGGCAGCCGATACCTTCCGTGCAGCTGCTATAGATCAGCTGGAGGTATGGACCCAGCGTGCGGGAGTTGATATCGTAAAGCATGCTGAGGGCTCAGATCCGGGAGCTGTTGTTTACGACGCTCTCGAAGCCGCAAAGGCAAGAGGCTGCGATGTAGTTGTTATCGACACCGCGGGACGTCTGCATAACAAGAAGAACCTCATGGAGGAGCTCAAGAAGATAAACCGTATAATCGATACCAAGGCAGGCGAGTGCTCGCGTGAGATACTTCTCGTGCTTGACGCTACAACGGGACAGAACGCCGTGAATCAGGCAAAGCTTTTCAGTGAGACTGCTCCCATCACGGGTATAGTCCTCACAAAGCTTGACGGTACTGCAAAGGGCGGTATCGTTATTTCCATAAAGAATGAACTGGGTATCCCTGTAAAGCTCATAGGCGTAGGCGAAAAGATCGATGATCTACAGCCCTTTGACAGCAATATGTTCGTTGACGCTCTCTTTACATTCTCCGAGGAGCCCGAGGAGGACGAAGAGGAAGAAGAGACTGAGACAGAGGAATACACCGAGGATACTGAGGACGAGGATACAGTTGAGGTGGACGGTGTAAAGGGCTACTACAACGAGTACGGCGCGTTCATACCTTATGATGAAGATGACGAGGAGACTGAGGACGAGACAGAGGCTGAGAGCGAAGAAGCTCCCGCTGAAGATGATGATACAGACTATGAGGCTGAAACAGAGCAGGTATACGCTGAAGAAGATACTGACGATGAAGAGAAACAGGAAGAAGCTGAATACAGCTATATGACAGAGGGAGAAGAGTCTGACGGCGAGGAAGCTGAAGACGGCTCTGCTGATGAGGAAGCTCCGGACGAGGAAGAAGCAGAGGAAGAGCCCGTAGCTGAACCTGAAAAGAAGAAAAAGCGCGGCTTCTTCAGCAGACTGTTCGGAGGAAAGAATGATGATTAAGCAGCTGGTAATGGCTACGAACAACGCCAACAAGCTCCGCGAAGCAAGGGAGATACTTGCACCTTTAGGCATTGAGGTATTGTCACAGCGCGAGGCGGGAGCAAACTGCGACCCCGAAGAAAACGGCGCAACCTTTGCCGAGAACGCGCTTATAAAGGCAAAGGCTGTATACGAAGCTGTAAGTCTCCCCACAATAGCCGATGACAGCGGTCTCTGCGTGGACGCAATGAACGGCGGACCGGGGGTGTACTCAGCAAGATATGCTCCCGAGGGACAGCACTGTGCCAAGCTCCTTGAGGAGATGAAGGACGTTCCCGCAGGTGAGCGCGGAGCGGCTTTCAGATGTACGATCGCATATATAGATGAAAACGGTCAGCACACCATGTCAGGTGACTGCAAGGGCGCTATCGGTTATGAGCAGCGCGGTACCAACGGCTTCGGCTACGACCCTGTGTTCATGGTGGGAGACAGGACCATGGCGGAGCTTTCCGCTGACGAAAAGAACAGGATAAGTCACAGAGGTGCGGCTCTCCGCGAGCTGTACCGCTTCCTTAAAGAAAGATACGGTGAATAATATGCTTACAAGCAAGCAGAGAGCGTACCTCCGCGGTATCGCTTCAACATACGAGACCATATATCAGGTCGGAAAGGGCGGCGTTACCGAGGCTATGTGCAGGGATATAGAGGCAGCTCTTACCAAGAGGGAGCTCATAAAGCTTAAGGTCCTCGACAATTCGGGCTGGACTGCAAGAGAGGCTGCCGACGCTGTTGCCGAGCAGACAGGGGCTGATGTGGTACAGGTGATCGGAAATAAATTCGTCCTTTTCAAGCGCAACGAGAAGGATCCCGTGATAGAGAATATCCCAAAGGCTAAGTAACAGTATCATACAGGAGGTGCAGCATGAAAGTCCTTATAATAAGCGGAACGGACCATAAGGGCTCGTCCTACAATATAGGACGTATGGCAGCCGAGAAGCTGACCGGACCCGGGAATATCAGCGAGGTGTTCCTGCCACGTGACTTTGACGAGTTCTGCTGCGGCTGCACAAACTGTTTCGTCAAGGGAGCCGATAAATGTCCGCATTATGCGAAGCTGAAGCCCATTACTGAGCTTATTGACGCGGCAGATGTGCTTATCCTGACATCTCCCGTGTATGTTTACCATTGCAGCGGACAGATGAAAGCTCTGCTCGACCACTACGGCTGGCGCTGGATCGCGCATCGTCCCGAAGAGAAGATGTTCAGCAAGCAGGCGATAGTGGTTGCAACAGCTGCGGGAGCAGGCGTGAAGTCCACCATGAAGGATATGGCTGACAGCTGCTTCTTCTGGGGCATACCTCAGACCTACAGGCTGGGCAGAGCAGTTGCGGCGACTGACTGGCAGAGCGTAAAGCCCGGTCTAAAGGACAGGATCAGCAAAAAAGCCGGCAGTATCGCAGAAAAGATACTGAAAAGGCAGGGCAAGGTTCACGTCGGCATAAAAACGAAGGCATTTTTCAAGATAATGAGCCTTATGCAGCGAAACGGCTGGAACAAGGCGGACGCGGACTACTGGAAGGAAAAGGGCTGGACAGGCAGCAAACGCCCGTGGAAATGATAGGAGTGAGGATATGCGTATCGGTATATACGGCGGCAGCTTTAATCCCGTCCACAACGGACATATACATCTTGCGGAGACAGCCGTGAAGGATCTCGGTCTTGACAGGCTCTATTTCGTGCCGTCAAGGAAGTCTCCCCACCGTTCAATGGCAGAGTACGCTCACGACGGTGACAGGCTTGAAATGCTCAGGCTGGCGGTAAAGGGCAGAGATAAGCTTTTTGTCAGCGATTATGAGATTAAAAGCGACAGAGTGAGCTATACTATATACACGGTAGAGCATTTTCGCAGGGAATTTCCTGAGGACGAGCTGTTTCTGCTGGTAGGGAGCGATATGCTCCTGAGCTTTGACACTTGGCATCGTTTTGATGAAATTTTAGGTAATGTCACTTTATGTGTGGTATCCCGTCAGAACGGGGATGTGCCTGAGTTGAAAAAAAAGGCTGAGGAGCTTGAAAAATACGGCAGGATAATCGTTTCCGAAGCCCCTCCAACAGAGATATCCAGCACCGAGGTAAGAAAAAAAATTGCAAAAAATGAGGATTTCACTTGCTATCTTGACGAAAATGTAGTACAATATATAAGGTCTGTAGGATTATATTCAGTTAGAGGTGAAAAAGATTTGCAGTATAACCCTGAGGATAAAAAGAAGATACTTAAGTCAAAACTGACCGCCAAGCGCTATACCCATTCGCTGAATGTAGCAGATGAGTGCAGAAAGCTTGCGGAAAAATACGGGGAGGATCCCGATAAGGCATATTTTGCGGGACTTCTCCATGATATATGCAAGGAGCTCCCCGAGGAGGAGCAGAGAGCTCTCGTAGCCGAGAGCGGCTTCACGGTATGCCGTGAGGAGATGGAGACACGTTCGCTTCTGCACGGAATCGCAGGTGCTTACTACGTTAAGAAAGAATTCGGAGTAGAGGATATAGATATCCTCAATTCCATAAGATTTCATACAGTCGGCAGGGCAGGAATGTCCCGCCTCGAGGAGATAGTCTATATCGGCGACCTTGTTTCCGCCGAAAGGGACTACAAGGATGTTGAAAAAATGCGCAGACTGGCATATACCGACCTTGATCTGGCAATGCTTGAAGCCTTTGCGTTTTCAATGAAGTCTGTTATAAAAAAGGGCGGGGTTATCCCCGTATGCACCGTTGAGGGGTACAATTTTTATACAAGACTGCTTAAAGAAGAGAAAAAATAATGGGAATCTGAAAAGAGGAGTCAAATGAACCGAGAAGAACTTAACAAGGAGTTAAATACAAACGCTAATAACGCTCCGAAGCAGCTCAAGCCGCTCCGAAAGCTGAAAAGAGTAGATCAGAAGCCAAAGGCGACCGTTGTACTGCCCGCATATCAGGGCCAGCACGAGTCACCTTCAATAGATATAAGCATAGGCGACGAGGAAGAGCGTCAGAAGCGTTCTCCCGAGCAGCAGACCTATCACGGCCTCCACGAAAAGAGCGGCGAGAGGCATGCAGTCAGCGAAAAAACAAAAGGCAAAAAGAGCAAAAAGGATATCATTGTAAAGATAACCTCAGTACTGGTGAGTATAGCCGCTATAATCACCCTTTGTCTCAATATGCCGATATTATGGTACAAAAAGAGCGGTCAGCCTGATGAAAGAGTATCCATACTCACATATTTCAAGCGCTGGCAGCCTACAGTTGAGATCGAGGGTGAGCTTGAAAAGCCCACTATGGAACTGAATCTGGATACCGAGATCGTAAATGAGGAATTTACCGACGGACTTGACCTTCCTCAGCTCGTTGAGGGACAGTACACCGTGCTTTTCCTCGGTTTCGACGAGGACGTTGAGAATACCGACGTTATATGGGTATGCCAGTTCGATATTGCAGGCGGAAAGCTCAATATCCTTCAGGTGCCGCGTGATTGCTCAATGGTGCACTACACTACGAATGAGACCACAAAGGTGAACAGCGTATACGCATGGGGCGATCCGAATGTAAGCAATATACAGCGCGTCGTCAACTGCGTACAGGAGTGCTTCGGCATACCGGTAGATGCATATATCACCACTGCCTGCTTTGATATCAGGGATATCGTGGATCTTATCGGCGGAATCCCCATGCACCTCGACAACGAGATCATCTATGAGGCGGACAAGATAATCCCCGCAGGAGATGTTGTTCTCAAGGGCGCAGAGGCAGAGTGGTTCGTCCGTTTCAGAAACGAATGGCTTCAGGGCGATATCGGACGTGTACAGAACCAGCGCCGCTTCATGCAGGCAGCTATGAAGAAGCTTTTCTCCATTGTAAAGGACGAGGGAAAGATGAAGCTCTACAGCTACCTCAACACTATCTACAAGAACAAGTGGATGGCTACAAATATGAGCGTTGAAGACCTCAGCAAGCTTGCAGACTTCTGCTCGACCCTGTCTCTTGAGAATGTAAAAGTAAATATGGTGCCCGGTGAGGACGCAAAGTATTACTACACCAGTGAGGACTTCTACTGGATATATTCTATCCACAAGAGAGCGGCAATAGATATGATGAACGAGTCGTTCAGACCATATCAGCGTCCAATGCTCCTCTCGGAGAGCAATATCGTTGAGTTTATCGACGAAGGAAACTACAGCTACAACGACTATGACGACACGGGATCTACATTTGCAGAGCTCGAACATGCTACCGAGCCTCTGAGAGACCCCAGCAAGAAACCAGCGTGGAAGGAAGATTGATCAATGACCGAGCAGGAAAAACTTGAGCTTATAATAAAAACTCTTGACAGCAAACGCGGCGAGGATATTCAGGCGATAAAGATATCAGATCTTACAATACTTGCCGATTACTTCGTTATTGTAAACGGTACCAGCAATACTCACGCAAGAACTCTTGCCGACGAGGTGGAATTCGTGCTTTCACAGAAGGGCACAGAGCCGCAGCGCCGTGAGGCTGATACGGGAAATACATGGATAATACTTGACTATGCGGATATCATAGTTCACGTTTTCTACAAGGATACGAGAAACTTCTACAAGCTCGAGGGATTGTGGGCTGACGGAGAGCAGATTGATATCAGCAGTCTTATAACCAAGGAGTAATAAATGGAGACCGCTAACCCTAAGGGACGCACCCTTTGTATCGCCATAAGCATTTACCTCATAGTGAAAGCCGTACTTAACATGATCATAGGCGGCGGCTTCAGCTTCAGCGGCGCATTCATTGCTGCCGGACTTGCCGTTATGCTGTTCACGGGTTTCAAGTACTTCAATTATATCGCTGCTGCGGTGCTTGCAGTCACAGCGCTGGTATATCTGCCGCAGAACATATCGGATATCGGTTCAAACTGGCTTTATCTGCTGGAGGGTGTCGCCGATATCGTCTGTGCGGTGCTTTTGTGCGTACACAAGGACATAAAGGAACATTTTACGAAAACAATAACTATCAATAATTAATAAAGGAATGATATGAAATGAGCAGATATGATTTCACGTCTGTTGAAGCCAAATGGCAGAAATACTGGGAAGAGCACGAGACCTTCAAGACCGATGTCTGGGACTTCAGCAAGCCAAAGTTCTATGCGCTTGACATGTTCCCGTATCCGTCGGGAGTAGGCCTTCACGCAGGACACCCTGAGGGCTATACAGCTACGGACATCGTTTCGCGCATGAAGCGCATGCAGGGCTATAATGTACTCCACCCGATGGGCTACGATTCATTCGGACTTCCCGCAGAGCAGTACGCTGTTAATACGGGAAATCACCCTAACGGCTTTACTCAGGAAAATATCAAGACCTTTTCAAAGCAGCTCAAGGAACTGGGATTTGACTATGACTGGTCAAAAATGGTAGCAACATCAGATCCTGAGTTCTACAAGTGGACTCAGTGGATATTCAAGCAGCTCTACATGGACGGCTATGCAAAATACATAGATATGCCCGTAAACTGGTGCGAAGAGCTGGGAACCGTACTCTCCAACGATGAGGTCATCGACGGAAAATCAGAGCGCGGCGGTTTCCCTGTAGTAAGAAAGAACATGAAGCAGTGGGTAATTGACCAGCCCGCATTCGCAGAGAAGCTCCTCGAGGGACTTGACGAGATAGACTGGCCCGAGTCCACAAAGGCTATACAGCGCAACTGGATAGGCAAGTCAACAGGCGTGGAGGTCGAATTCGACATCGTAGGCGGCGGCAAGTTCTCTATATTCACCACCTGTATCGAAACTATATACGGTATCACATTTATGGTGCTTGCTCCTGACGGAGCCGTAACGGAGAGCCTTCTCGACCGCGTACAGAACAGGGAAGAGGTACAGGCTTACATCGACGAGACCAAGAAGAAGAACGATATGGACCGTACCGAGCTCAACAAGACCAAGTCGGGCTGCGAACTCAAGGGCGTTACATGTATAAATCCCGTAAACGGCAAGGAAGTCCGCATGTTCATCGGAGATTTCGTACTTGCAAGCTACGGAACAGGCGCAGTTATGGCAGTTCCGAGCCACGACCAGCGTGACTTTGAGTACGCAGTAGCTCATAACATCGACATGATCCAGGTAATCGACGGTAAAGACGGACACATCGACGTTTCCGGAGCCGCAATGGAAAAGACGGAATATCTCGGCAAGGGCTACAAGCTCATAAATTCCGAGGAGTTCACAGGCCTTACGGTTGAAGAAGCCAAGGAGGCTATCACACAGAAGCTTGAAAAAATGGGCAGGGCAAAGCGTACAGTGAATTATCACTTCCGCGAGTGGATATTCGCCCGTCAGCGTTACTGGGGCGAGCCTGTTCCTGTTGTACACTGTGAGGACGGAACTATCCATGCTCTTGACGATGAAGAGCTCCCGCTGATACTTCCCGAGCTTGACGACTACAAGGGCAGGAACGGCAAGGCACCTCTCGAAAACGCAACAGAGTGGAAGAAGTACGACCACAACGGCATAAAGGGCACACGTGAGACCTCGACTATGCCGGGAAGCGCCGGCTCAAGCTGGTATTACTTCAGATATATCGATCCCCACAACGACAAGGAGTTCGCAAATCAGGAGCTCCTTAAGCACTGGATGCCTGTAGACCTCTACATTGGCGGTCCCGAGCACGCTGTAGGACATCTTATCTACTCGCGTATCTGGAACAGATACCTCTACGACAAGGGCCTTGCGCCTACAAAGGAGCCTTTCAAGAAGCTTGTTCATCAGGGCATGATCCTCGGCGAGAACGGCATCAAAATGGGCAAGCGTTTCCCCGAGTTCGTTGTAAATCCCTCGGATATCGTAAGAGACTACGGCGCTGATACGCTCCGTCTCTACGAGATGTTCATGGGACCTCTCGAGGTAAGCAAGCCGTGGAGCAAGAACGGTGTTGAAGGCGCAAAGAGATTCATTCAGAGAGTATGGAACTTCTTTACCGACGCCTCCAAGCTCACAGACGCAAACGACGGCGCACTTACAAAGGTATATCATCAGACGGTAAAGAAGGTAACTGACGACTTTGAGAAGCTTGCCTTCAATACAGCTATCAGCCAGATGATGATATTTGTCAACGCTGTATATAAGAACGATTCCTGCCCGAAGGAATATGCCGAGGGACTTATAAAGATGCTTTCGTGTATCACTCCCCATATGGGCGAGGAGATATGGAGCATCATGGGTCACAGCGATACTATCGCATATGAGAACTGGCCCGTCTACGACAGTGAGCTTTGTAAAGAGGATACCATCGAGATAGTTGTACAGGTAAACGGAAAGCTCAAGGCAAAGCTGAATATCGAGGCCGATGCCGACAAGGATTCTGTAATGGAAATGGCTATGAACGACGAAAAGGTCAAGGAGTCGGTTGAGGGCAGAACAATACTCAAGCAGATATATGTACCAAATAAGCTTGTTAATATTGTTGCAAAATAACGAAAA
>JAEEGL010567571.1_pt1 | contig 22637 bp, 13 predicted proteins | sample 9134231 | NCBI WGS metagenome assembly JAEEGL01 (sample SAMN16246548, study PRJNA631951) | gut metagenome | biome: gut microbiome; feature: rumen; material: fiber-attached | host: Bos | place: Iran: Karaj | collected 2018-10
AGGTCCAAAGCATTGGGCTGATCGCTCTGCACGGCCATCGCTCCGCCGAGCTTGATCTTCGACAGACGGTCGGAGATCTCGGAAAAAACGACCTCCAGTCTTCCGATCGCAGCGACGACCGGATCGGAAAATTCCCGAAGAAGCTCCGGCGTGATCTCCTGACGGATCTCCGGCCCGGGCTCCCGAAGGTGTTCCGGAGCGAGCTCCGGGCGGATCTCCGAGACAGTCGTACGCTTCTCAGCAGATGATTCGCGGCGGGGTTCCGGAGCGGCTTTCTGCAAAAGCTCCGGCGCCGCCTCGCGGATGAGCCGCCGGATCGTTTCGCTGTCCGGCGCGCGGTCGGTGGTATCCACGAGAAATTCAAGGCTTCTGATGACCTCGGCGATCGCTGCGTAGGAGCATCCGTCCGTCGCTTCGGCGAGCTCGTTGAGATCGACATAGTGCTTGAGCGCGCTTGCACGGTCGTCAATGAACGCGCGGCGTTTTTCGGGATCGGGCAGGGTGCACACGCAGCAAAGCAGAAGATCCCGGAGGATCGACGGCAGCACGGGCGGTTCCTTTGCGATCAGGATCAGAAACAGCGCGGGAAGCTCGTCGGGATTGTCCTTGTATTCGTGGGCGATCCTGCCGAGGAACGGATAAAGCTGACCGGAATAACCGCATTCGTCCGGCTCCTCCAGTACGATGCAGACGCCTTGTTCCCGGTCGTAGAATTCATCCAGAAGCGCATTGATGCGCTCTGCAAGCTCAAAAAACCCGGAGACGCCTTCCGCAAGGCTTGCACCGGTCAGAAACACCGGCGCGCAGTCCTCCTGATCCAGCGCCTGCAGGATGTGGTTGGCGGCATGATGCTTTCCGCTTCCGGACGGGCCGGAAAGGACCACGCCGGAGGGCCGCTCGGTCTTCCCGCGCAGCACCAGCCGGCTCAATGCTCCTCCGAGCGCCGAAGCGTCGTTCAGCGTTTGATTCAGGATCAGGTTCTGAAAGCGCTCGGATTCCTTCAGATGGAATTCGAGCCAATCCTTCGTCGTTTTCATCGGTCCATACGCGTCCGGCGCCGCTTATCAGTTGACCAAGCCCCGGACCTTCTCTTCGAATGCGGAAAGCTCTGCGCGGCTGTCCTCCTTGTTGGACGGAGGATTGGCGAGGCGGACCTTTTCAAACATCTCCCGGGTAAGGGTCATTTTTTTGTTGAGGATCGCGTCGGAGGCGGCGCTGTCGGTCGCAGCGACGTCCACTTCGCCCTTCTCGTTCTTCACGCTGAACTGCTGTACCGCCATTTCCCGGATGTCGACGTAGATGATCTCGACGATGCGGATCATATCGCGGAAGCTGTAATTGTCGGTGCGCTCCGCCATTTCGTCGGGGGTAAAGCCTTCCTCAAGCGACAGAGTCTGGAATCTATCCGTAAAGAATTTCTTCCGCACCTCTTCGTCGGGCAGGGGAACGGGGACCAGCGAGATACGGTCGAGCATTGCCTCGTCGACGCGGCTCGGGAAGTTGGTCGCGCCCATGAAGATCACGCGCTTGCCTTCTTTCTTCATTGCGTTGTACGCCTCGAGGAACGCGACGGTCAGGCGCTTTTCATGTCCCTCGACATGCGGCATCGCACGGTTGACGCAGACGTTTTCGATCTCGTCGATGAAAACGATACAGGGCTCGTTATCGATGGCCGTCTTGAAAACGGCGTCGACGGTCTTTTCGGCAACGCCGACCAGACTTGCGTGGATATCGCCGCCGACCAGGCTGATGAATTTGAAGCCCTTCCCGGCCATTTCGTGCGCAAACGCATCGATAATGGTGGATTTGCCGGAGCCCGGCGGGCCATAGAAGAAGAAGCCTTTAGCGGGCGAGATACCCAGAGCCTTGTCCGTCTTGATCCAATCAAGATTGCCCGCTTCCCGCATCAGCTTATCCTTCTGGTCCTGCATGCCGACAAGCTTGCTGAAGCCGTCCTTCGGAGGATTCTTGAACCACCCGGCGACGGTCTCGGCCGGGACTTCCTTGCTGGCGTGACGGATGGCGACCTTGTCGCCGTTCAAAAGCGTATAATTGCCGTCCTTGTCCTTCGTGAGCTTCGTGCCGGCGGTGCTGTCCTTTTTTCCGTTGTTCGATTCCCGATTCTCGACTGCTTCGGGCTCCTCGGCTTTCGGCGGTCTCAGATACCTGACGATGCGTTCGACCTGCGCTTCGCAGTCCTTTTTGCGGTTCGTCCAGATGTTCACGACAGCCCTCTGCGAGAGATTCATATTGATGATCTCGCTGCAGACGTTCATTGCCTCGCGGTAGAACTGACCTTCCTCCTTGGAGGGAACGCCCTTGTTGTCACGGTTCGCAATTTCGGCTTTTCTGATGAGAATGTTGTACTGATTGGTCTTTTCATTCATCAGCTCGCCGTAATTCGTTTTGCCGATATTGAAATCCATAAATGCTCCTTTCGTTATTCGGGACGGTGAATATCCATCATCGAATCGATATCCTCAGCAGGGATGTCGTCGATGGCTTCCTTCGCATCGCTGCCCAGCACGGAGTCCCAAAGCGTGTTATCATGCTCGCCGAGATCTCCGCTCTTGCGGGCGGCTGCGATGTCCACGGGATTCCTGGCAAGCGCAAGGCATTCCTCGATGTTGCCGGTACGCTTCAGATCTTCAAAGAAGCTGTCGAGGATCTCCTGCTTCTGCTGAAGGGCGGCGTTCGAGGTGATATAGCCGTAGACGTTCCTGCCGCGCCGGTTCATAATCTTGGACAGCTTCGGTGCGGAATGCTTTCGGTCGGCCATCAGGTCGACTGCGGTGCCGAGCATGTCGTATGCGTAATTGACGCTGTCGAAGGTAGAGATCGTCTTCAGGGAATAGATCGCGTCACGGACCATCATATAGCCGATCGCGGCGTCCCACATGGTCTGTTCCTGAATGACGGTATCGGCGCCCATCTGAACGCCCTCCGCGATGCTCTTCGCCTCGTGGCGGATCGTGCGGTTGAAGTCGTTCTTGCAGATCTCCAGCTTACCGCGGCACACGGCGAGCTGATTCTGCAGTTCCGCCGCTTCCGCGCGGGCAAGGTTCGCTTTCTTGAACTTGCGGTTGCGCTTCAGTTCTTCGATCGCTTTCTTTGCTTCCTCGATTTTATTGGTTATGATCGACATATTCTAAGCTCCTCCCGATCTGATCAGTTGTGGATGTATTCGCCCTCGTCCTCCGAAACCTCGATCGACTCGATCAGTTTTTCGGCTTCGCGGGCCTGCTGCTCTTCAAGCTCCTTCTTGAGGACCTTGAGCTCATCTTCGGAATAGAGGCCGAGCTCCTTCAGGCCGGCTTTCGCCTTGGCCTCCAGAACGCCCGCCTTCTTAAGCTGCAGATTACGGATATCCTCGAGTGCCTTTTCGGCTTCCATCGCGGCGACCTCCCGCGCGCGGACTGCGCCCGGCGCGTTGTCGAGCTGTTCGATCCTGCCGTCGATCTCGTCCAGAAGCTGCAGGCTCTCGTCGATCTCGACATCGGTCTCGGCCAGTTCCTTGAAGAGCAGATCGACCTGTTCTTTGTACTTGTTCATCAGATTCGGGTCTGTGACGATCGGCATCTTGGCGACCTTCGCATAAAGGACCTCGATCTCGTTGTTCTTCGTGGAGAGCTCCTCTTCGCCCTTGACCAGCATGAAATTCTTGAGGTTCAGACGGGCTTTCGCCATGCGGCGCTCGACCATCATGATATGCACCTCGCGCTGCTTGTCGTTCCAGCGGATGCGATTCTCGACGGAGTCGTTTTCAATGATCTCCTGATATGCCTGGTTCATTTCGTAATCGTTCTTCAGAAGCTCATACAGCGCATCGGTGTCGTTGTCGCACTTCTCCTTTTCGGATGCGTACATTTCGCGTTCCCGTTCGACGTTCTGCTTCATGCGGTCGGAGACCTGGGAGAGGTTGACGAGCGTGACCCAGCTGTCGAGATACTTCGTGTTGGTTTCGACAAAGAGCTTGAAAAGATCCGGCTGATTCTCGGGGATCTTGTTCCGAATGTTGGTGAGACCGCGCAGAAGGCCCGCCTTCGCAGCGAAAGCGGCTTTTTCGTCGCCTTGCTCGATCGCCTGCTTGAACAGGATGGAGAGCGTCAGGAGCTTTTCGTCGATGCTCCGGATGTCTGCGCTGAGCGATTGCGGGTTCTTGAGAAGGATGCTCTGGATCGCGCGGGAAGCGTATTCCAGATCGCCGTACGGCCTGTTGGGATCGCTCTTTGCGTCCAGAACCTCCTTCGGGAGCTTGCTGTGCAGGAAATCGATGGAGGCAAGCTTGTCGACGATCGCCGCTTCATTCTTTGCGGTGTCGTTCGTGATGATCTTCGCAGCTTGTTCGGCTGCAGCCATCTTGGCTTCCTTCCGGTGTGCAAGCCATGCGGCAAAAGGATTTCTGGAAGTCGTCCCTCTTCCGGATCTGGCCTTGGAAAAATCGGGTCTTGGCATGTGTATTCCCCTTTCCGGGACAGATACTGTGTCCCACAGTGTATTGTTTTTTTATATCCTATATCCTTTTCCCACGCTAATGCTGGTAATTCGGATTGATATCGAAATCGGATTCAAGCAGAACGAAATCCTCGTCCTCCGATCCTTCCTGTTCGCGATCCGGCAGATCCTCGTCGGACCGATCTTCTTCGCGCTCGCACCGGTCCTCCGTCAGCGGCTCGTACGGACGCTCCTTTTCCGCCTCGTTCTTCTTCAGGATCTCCTCGGAGAGGCTCTTTGCAAGGGCTGTGAACGACGACAGCGGTGCCGCCGCAAGCTTCACGACCGAGGCCTGCACGGCGTCCTCGTAAGTCTCGAGCATGTGCCGCGCGGCCGCTTCCTGTTCCTCGAGCTGGCGCATGGCAAGCTCGGTCAGCTTGCTGCCGCCGGAGCGCAGATCCCGGCGATTGTACGCAAGGTTGCGTCGATGCGTATCGTACAGCGCCGAGCAGCCGACATAGTTTTTGAGCTGCCCGATGACCGAAAGGATCGCGCCTTCCTCGGAGCTGTCCTGCTTCACGTCGATCCAGTCGAGGCAGCAGCTGACGGAATACAGCAGTCTGCGCACGGTCCCCGCGTCGCCGCCGTCGTCTGCGGCGGGAAGCTCCGAAAGGAACATTTCGATCATCTCGCCGACGCGCGCGTTCTCTTCGCGATTGCGGGGAGAGAGGACCTTCCTGCGGATCTCGTCAAGCAGTCCGGCAATCTTTTCCCGCTCGCCGCCCTCGGCGTTCGTTGCCGTCTTCAGCCGGATACGCAGGCATCTTCCGGCATAGCTGTCCGCCGCCCGACGGATCCCGACGGTATTCACGGGATCCTCGACATATCCGCAGCCGAGCTCGCCGAGGTAATTGCGGATCCCGCCGGAGGCGGAGACCTGCATCGCCTTCGCAACGAGCAGAGTCCAGTTTTCGTTCCGCTTCAGCCAGGTATAGAGATCGCGGAAAAGTCCGTCCGGCTGAGGAAGCTGATCCTGCCGCTTTTTCGACAGATCGCGAAGCGCCGGGTTGTTCATCCATTGGAGCAGATATGCTTCCATGACGTCTCTGCGATCCAGATCGCGGGCTCTTTCTGGCTCTTCCAGGAATATCCTGGCAAGGATGCAGCGGATCCGCTCGGCCGTAAAAAGGTTCAGAAACAGCATTCGGTCCGGCATGCTCCGGTACATCACGGAGTACATATCGCAGGGCTTTGCCGTGGACAGCGCCGCGATGGTCTTCTCTCCGAGCTGCGCAAACACCGGCGCGTTCAAAAAGTACCGCTTCGAGCCCTCTGCTTCGGGGGGAGCGGTCAGCACCAGGATCCCGGTCCGCTTTTCCTGCGAAACGAGCTTCGCAAGAAAGCCCTTTCGCGCGTCGGCGGAGAAGTAATCGCAGAAATCCTTTAACGGAAAGACGATCGCGCTGCGGTCCTGGTCCTTTGCCCAAAGCTGCTTCAGGATCCAGTCGCACAGATCGTCGCCCTTGGCCTTGGTGCTTCTGAGTTTCTGCAGAAGTCCGCGTTTCTCGGGCACGACCCGAAGAGGCTGTCCGTCCCCGAACGTACCGACGCAGATGGAATCCTCGCCGCATTCGACAAAGTACACGTGCGCATAGCCCTGGCTTCTCAGCTTCAGCCAGAGGAACCGTTCAAAATCCGGCGCGAGCGAATCGAAGCAATAGAAGGTGTCGTTTTTGTTTGCAAAGACATAGTGCAAACGTGCATCAGGCGAGAACAAGCGGTCACCTCCCGGCGTCCGGCGCACTCATGAGCCGCCAGAAAGGCAGATCGCGAACAAGCACCGGCTGATCGTCTGCGATCTTGACCATGCTGTAATGCTTTTTCAGGCTCTTGACCGCGGCGTGGATCGCGTCCGTTTCCTTGCTCTTTGAAGAGAGCTTGAACACATATTCGATATCCTTCTGCTTGAGATCGCTGACGGCATGCACGGCCCAGGTGAGGATATAGCGAGAGAAATTGTCGCTGCCGCTGACGAAATGCGCCAGACTCTGCGTGGAGAGCATGGTGCATACGCCGAATTCGCGTCCTTCCTTCAGGATCCGGCGCAGAGAGGGGAAGTCCTCCTTCATGAGATTATCCGCTTCGTCGACAAGGATCATCTCGCGCAGCTCGCGGTGACGGCCGTCGGTGAGGCTCGAGCCCAACGACAGCATCTGCGCATAGAACAGGTCGAGCGTGATCGCCGCGACCGTGCTCTGAATGTCGGAATCGTATCCGGAAAGGTCGATCACGACCACGCCGTCCATGAGATCGCGCAGCGAGCCGGAGGAAAGAGGATTGTCGTCGAACAGCCGGAACTGATGGATCTTTTCCATGGCCGCGTCGAGAGAATCCGCCGTTTTGCCCGCGGTCTCCGAATAAATGCGGTATACGTTTTCAAAGGTCGGCGGATGCTTTTTCCACGTTTCGGGACGTTCGGGGTCGATCCCTTTTTCTTCGTATGCATCCGTAATGCATTTGTGAAGACGCCGCTGCTGCTTTGCGCCGAGCGGAAAGATCCTCGAAAGCGTGTCGACCAGCGCGTTCGCGGTGTGTACCGGCAGCAGGGGCTTGAACGTCTTCGGCTCGACGAGGGCGAGCGGATTGTACGGAAGACGGTAGGGCTTCAGGATCCTCGCCCCGACGGCGTCGACGAAGTCGCGCTTTGTTTCGTTATAGTCGCCCTTGTAGTCAAAGATCAGAATACCGAGCTTGCGGTGACCGAAATTCGCGTCCTTTTCGCGGATCAGCTGGCAGACGACGGATTTCGTCATCTGCGTCTTTCCGGTGCCCATCGTACCGATGATCCCGATATTGGGGTGCAGCACCCGTTCCGTATCGTTCGGCGTCCAGAAAACGGGTTCGTCGGTTTCGTCGAGATCGCCGAGGCGTACCCGCATCCCGGGAGAAACGAAATCTGTCTGTTCGTCGGTCGGCATCTCTGTTGCGGGCGCGGACTGTTCCGCGGACGGATTCACAGGCGTTTCCTTTTCGGGGATCTCCTGTCCGGAAAGCGCGGAAAGCTCTTCACCGTAGGAAAGGAGCAGCGCGGCGACGTGCGGGCACAGGCCCGTTCCGCCCTGCCTGCAGCTGCAGGCGCACGAAACCACAGTCCGGGTGTTCGGAGCGACTGTTGCGGACGGCCTTGTGATGAACTGAAATCTGTCGGCAGCCTTTGCCTTCAGAGTCACTGTCCCGTCCGGATTCGATATCTCACGGAGACCCGTAAGGCTGTTCTCGCGCAGAAAAGCGGCGCCTTCCCGATGCGCAGCCTCGATCAAAGCAGGATCTCCCGCGTAATACAGCATAGCCCCTCCCGAATGCTGATACTTTCCCGTATACAGCATGCATCATAATCATGTATCTGCTATATTATAATGGATATTCTGAAGATTTTCAAGTGTTCGATACGGAAAACTGTCATTTTATGCATGGTAAAAGCGCATATTGATTCATACCCGCGACAGAAAGGGGCTTGGTTTTTGATATGGACACCCGCCGGAAACTGTGGTAAACTATCGACATCAACAGGAACGACAGCGGGAGCGTGGACGGATATGTGGATCTGTAAGGTTTGCCGAACGGCGAATAACGAAAGCGGAGCGTGCAAAAGGTGCGGATTCGATCCCGGCCGGGATTACGAATCCTATCCGACGGCCGCCTTATTTGACTGCTCAGGAGCGCGGTCCGTGCAGGGCCTTTCCGAGCGCTTTCTTCGCGCTGTCGATCCGGCGCTCGTCTTCTGCGAGGGCTGCGGCGGCGCCCGATACTATTACAGCGCCGCTTCGCGTCGGCTGATCTGCTGCGACTGCGGACGGAAAACGACGCTGAAGGCGTCCGCGCCCGAACCGCCGCAGGAAACGTCGGTCCGAATCGTTCCGGTCTCGATCGGATTCAACCACGTTATCGGCGTCAGGCGGGACGGCAGCGTGTTGGTCGCGGGAAACAATAACAACGGACAGTGCGACGTCACCGGGTTCCGGAACATCCGCGCCGTCTCCGCAGGCTTCTTGAACACGCTCGGCCTCCGGAAGGACGGAACGGTCGCCGCGGCGGGATTCGGCGAGGAGGAGAAGAAGACGATCGACGCGTGGACCGATATCGTCGCCGTCGCCGCAGGCAGGGGTTTCGGCGCAGGGCTGAAAAAGGACGGAACGGTGTACGTTTCCAACGAGTCGCTGGATTATCTGAAGACGGTCGCGTCCTGGACGGAGGTCGTCTCGATCACCGCAACCAATAAAAACCTTTACGGCGTCCGTGCCGACGGGACCGTGCTTTCCTGCCGCATCCTGCCGTCGAAGATCGCGTCTTTGGTCGCGAAATGGACGGACATCGACGCCATTGCCGCAAACGAAACGTGCGTGTTCGGACTGAAGCGCGACGGGACTGTCATTTCGACCGCGCGGCTGCCGGGCACCGCCGCGGCGGGCGTGCAGACTGAGATCTCAAAATGGAGGAACGTTCGTTCGCTTTCCGTGAGCACGAACCAGCTTGTGGGCCTCAAAGCGGACGGCAGCGTCGTTTCCGTCAACATCGCAGCCGGTTCGCTGCTTTATGAGCGGCAGCTCGGCGCAAAGGAGATGACCGGCGGCGTCAGCTTCGGGACCAAAGCCATCGCCTCCTGGCGCGATATCAAAGCGGTATTTGCCGGCGAGACGTACACGCTCGGCATCAAAGGCGACGGTTCCGTTCTGATCGCCGGGATCACGACGCTGGACAGACAGCTTTCCGGTTGGAAAAACATGCTGCTTCCCGCATAAGAGGATCAACGCAAAGAGGCTGTTCGAAAACGCAAAACCGTTTTTGAACAGCCCCTTTTGATTTTATACTGCCTCATGCGGCGAGCAGCGGTCTGAGCCAGACGATATAGCACACGATGAGCGCCGCGTGCAGGATCATGAAGATCGGCAGACCGACCATAAACTTCTTGTGCAGGGTCTTGTGGTGAATGATGCGCATCGTGATGTACATCGCAAAGCTGCCGAAAAAGAACCCGATCAGCATCAGCACCCGTTCCGGTGTGCGGTTCCAGCGGCCGACCCGCGCAGCCTTCTTGTCGTAGCAGGTGATCGCCGCCGCGACGACGCTCATCACGGCAAACGCCGCGATCAGCAGATAGTCCGTAAAGATCATGATGTTCTCTCCTTTGCTGCTCCCGGTCTCGCACGGGATCCTTCGATATGACTCATCATATCATACCGCATCCTTCATTGCAAACGGAAAATCGTCGGATTTGTTCTTCCGGTTCTTGCAAACGTCCGAAAAAATGGTATAATTCAAAATAGAGGGCATTTCGACAAGGGAGGGCAATGATGGACGTCATCCGAAAATTCGAGCCGTTGTTCGGCGATTGGTATGTCGAGAGCTTTATCGGCGCGGGCAGCTTCGGCCGCGTATACAAGATCTACCGGGAGGAACTGGGACACCGGTTTTATTCCGCGCTGAAATACGTCTCGATACCCGCTGAGGAGGAAGAGGTCGGCGAGCTTCGTTTGAACGGCATGGATGACGGCTCAATCTCGACCTACTACGGCAGCCTTGCGCAGAATATCTATTCGGAGATCACCCTGATGAACGAGCTGAAGGGAAACACGAATATCGTTTCCTTCGAGGATTCCAGGATCGTTCAAAAGCCCGGCGGGATCGGCTACGATATCTTCATCCGTATGGAGCTTCTGGATAGCCTGAAAAACCGTCTTCGCAAAGGATTTCTGTCGATCGGGGAAACCGTGAAGCTCGGCAAGGATCTCTGCAGCGCGCTGATGCTTTGCGCGGGATACAGAATCATCCACCGGGATATCAAACCCGACAACATCTTTATTTCGAAAACCGGCGATTACAAGCTGGGCGATTTCGGCGTCGCGCGGCATCTTGAAAAAACGGCGACGTTCATGAGCAAGAAGGGAACGCCGAACTACATGGCGCCGGAGGTCTTCAGGGGCGAATCATACGGCGCATCCTGCGACGTCTATTCTCTTGGGATCGTGATATACCGGCTTCTGAATGAGAACCGGCTGCCGTTCCTTCCGCCGGTCCCGCAGCCGATCACGCCGGAGATCCAGGAGCAGGCGATCGTCCGGCGCATGCGCGGCGAACCGCTGCCCGCGCCGAAGCACGGCAGCGAGGCATTGAAGCGGATCGTTCTGAAGGCCTGCGCCTACGATCCGAAGGAGCGCTACGCCTCCGCCGCGGAGATGAAGCAAGCTCTGGAGCGGATCGTGAACCCTGCCGATGAGCCGATCGAATCGCAGCGTACGGAAGCGGTTCGGACCCAACCGACCAACGAAAGAACGATCAGCCTGTTCAATCATACGCCGGACGTGCGCGAGCAGAGCGGCAAAGACGCAACGGTCGGCCTTTTTACAACGACGCCCGGCAATGCGAAAACAGCGCAGAGGACAGTGGGACAGTCGAAACCGGCCGTTCCGCAGAATGGCGTATTCTGTCCGTATTGCGGGAGATCGCAGAAGGCCGGGAGCGGATTCTGCGCGTTCTGCGGGAAGCCCTTGTACGTGCAGAGAAAGCAGGAGAATGTCACGGCGCAGCCTCCGGAGGAAAAACCGAAGAAAAAGAATCGAGCGATTTATTGGATCATTCCTGCGCTTTTGTTGCTGACGGCGGTCGTCGTTCTGGTCGTCGTCCTTGCGGGAAAGGGCAAGCCCGCGCAGCAGGCGGAAGCACAGCCAACGGAAGTATCGAACGATTTGCCGACAAAGGAACCTACGGCTGCGCCGACCGCAACGCCGGAGCCGACTGCAACGCCGGAGCCGACGCCCACGCCCACGCCGGAGCCCACGCCGACGCCCACGCCGACGCCCACGCCGTCACCGTGGATCGAAGGAGATTGGCATTGGTTGCTGAGCAATGGCGTTCTGACAATTTCCGGCGAGGGAAATATAAAAGAATATGACAGGAACGGCAGCCCGTGGTATGAGAACCGTAAGAGCATCAAGAAGGTCGTGATCGAGGACGGAATCACAGGGATCGGAAGTTATGCATTCTCCGGATGCAGCAGCTTAAGCAGCGTTACGATCCCGGGCAGCGTGACCAGCATCGGCAACTACGCATTCGACGGATGCAGCAGCCTGAGCAGCATCACGATTCCGGACGGAGTGACAAGCATCGGCAACTACGCATTCAAAAGATGCAGCGGCCTTACGAGCATTACGATCCCAAGCAGCGTGACAAGCATCGGCGATTATACATTCTACAAATGCAGCAGCCTGAGCAGCATCACAATCCTGGGCAACGTAACAAGCATCGGCGACAACGCATTCAGCTATTGCAGCAGCCTGAGCAGCATCACGATCCCGAGCAGCGTGACAAGCATCGGTGAAGGAGCTTTTTTAGAAGTGGCTGATATCGTAGTAGAGGATGGAAACCCGGCGTATTGCAGCATAGACGGTGTGCTGTTCAGTAAGAATCAGACAGTATTGATCCATTATCCATGTAACAGATCAGGTGCGTATTCAATCCCGGACGGAGTGACAAGCATCGGCGACTATGCATTTTATGAATGCAGCAGCCTTACGAGCGTCACGATCCCGAGCAGTGTGACAAGCATCGGCGAATATGCATTTGGGTATTGCAGCAGCCTTAAGAGCATCACGATCCCAGACGGTGTGACAAGCATCGGGGACCTCGTATTCTATGAATGCAACAGCCTTAAGAGCATCACGATCCCGGACGGTGTGACAAGCATCGGCAATAGCGCATTCGAAGGATGCGGCAACCTGAAAAACATATATTTCAAGGGCAGCGAGGCGCAGTGGAAAGCGATTTCGATCGACAATAACAACGATCCGCTGCAAAACGCAGCGATCCACTACAACAGCAACTGATCGGAACATCGGCCTTTTGCGCGAACATCAAACCGTTTGCAGAGAAGGCTGTGACAGAATAAAAAAACAGAAATTTTCTGTTTCGATAAGGGGAGAATTATGGACAGAATCAAACAATTTGAGCCGTTGTTCGGCGAATGGCACGCCGAGAAGTTCATCGGCGCGGGCAGCTTCGGCCGCGTGTACAAGATCTACCGCGACGAGCTGAACAACCGTTTCTATTCCGCGCTGAAGTACATCTCGATCCCGTCCGAAGAGAGCGAGGTCAAGCAGCTTCGCGCGGACGGCATGGACGATGCTTCGATCTCGACCTATTACGGCAGTCTCGCGGAGAACGTGTCGCAGGAGATCACGCTGATGAATCGCCTGAAGGGGAACACGAACATCATTTCCTTCGAGGATTCGCGCGTGCTTCCGAAGCCGGGCGGCGTCGGCTACGACATCTTCATCCGCATGGAGCTTCTGGAAAGCCTGACCAACCGCACCGCCGAGAAGCCGCTGCCGGTCGAGGAGGTCGTCAAGCTCGGCCTGAATCTCTGCAGCGCGCTCATGCTCTGCGCAAAGAACAGCATCATCCACCGGGACATCAAGCCCGACAACATCTTCATTTCCCCGAACGGCGATTATAAGCTCGGCGATTTCGGCATCGCGCGTACGCTCGAAGCCGCCGTGACGTTCATGAGCAAGAAGGGCACCTATAACTATATGGCCCCCGAGGTCTATAAGGGCGAGCGGTACGGCGCGACCTGCGATATCTATTCTTTGGGTCTCGTCATGTATCGCCTGCTGAACAACGGCAGACTGCCGTTTTTGCCGCCCGCGCCGCAGCCGATCGGTCCCGTCGACCGCGAGAACGCAATCATCCGGCGCATGAAGGGCGAATCGTTCGCCGCGCCGTGCAATGCCGATCCCGCGCTCAGCCGCATCGTGCTGAAGGCCTGCGCTTTCCGTCCGGAGGACCGTTACGCCTCCGCTGAGGAAATGCACAGGGATCTGTTCATCTACAGCGTCGGCGGGAAGCTCCCGATCGGCGATCCCGACATCAGCCGGACGCAGGGGTCGCAGACGCTTCGTTCCCCGAATGCGACGCTGCGTTCGTCCATCAGGCATAAGGGACCGCAGGACGCAACGGAATCGTCCCGGCCGATGCGTACGGGAACGGTGGACCGCTCGCAGCCGGAGCGCGGACAGCGCTCGGCGTGGGAATCGCCCCGCATGTTCAACGCGGAAGCCGAAGCAAAGCGCTCGGTCAAGCCGGAGCCGAAGCCGGAGAAGAGACCCGAGCCGGAACCGAAGAAGGAGCCGAAACCCGAGCCGGAGCCGAAGAAGGAGCCGAAGCCCGAGCCGGAGGACCGGACGGGAGAGTCGCTTTGGACGCCGATCCGCTCCGTGTCCGCAGAGCCTTCGCTCAAGGAAGAATCGAACGATGAGTTTACGCAGAGCGCGGCGCCGTGGAACCCGAACCGCTCCGTGACAAAGGAGAAGCCCCCGATCCGGGAAGAATCGAAGGACGAGTTTACGCAGAGCGCGGCGCCGTGGAACCCGGTTCGCACCCTGACAAAGGAGCCCTCAACGGCGGACGAGACCTTCGACGAGATGACGCAGAGCGCGGCGCCGTGGAATCCGAATCGTTCTCTGGTAAACGCGGAACCGCCCAAAAAACCGGCGAAAAAGGAGCCGGAGGAGGCGAAGGACCTGCAGAAGATGATCGATTACTTCTCTCAGAAGACCGATCTCTATCGGGAATACGACGCGTTGGCAATGCAGGTCGTGAACAAGCCGAAGAACAACCCCCTGTTCCTGATCCTCGGGATCGCTGCGGCGGTATTGGGCGTCGTGCTGACCGCCTACGGCTTATATCCTTGCATCATTCTTGCGCTCGGATCGCCGGTCCTGATCGTGCTCTATGTCAAAAAGAAGAATGCGGCAAACCTCGCTTACCGGCAGACGGTCGAGCGTTTCGCCGCCGCCGGACAGGAGCTTTATCGGCACTATATCGACTACGGCTCCTGCAGCGTCGGTCCCGAGTACACGAACCCCGCGAATCTGAAGGCGATCCGCGCGCTGATCCAAAAAGGCGAAGCGAACGACGCCAACACAGCGATCGGATCGCTGAACGCGCAGGCAGCACAGAAGAACGTTGCCGCCGTCACGGCCTATCGGCGGACGTCGGCGGAGAACGCGGCGGCCAAGACTTCCGTGCCGATCGCGTTCTGTCCCAAGGGAATGTTTGATTTCCGCTGACCGATACATCTCCGGCAAGAAAGGAATATGCATATGAAACACATCATCGCCGCGGCTGTGACCAAGACCGGCCGACGGAAAAACAATCAGGACAATTTCATGCTTTCCGGCGTATACGCAGAGCTTGCGCACGACGCCTTTGCGCACCGCGCCGAGAGAGATTCCGATCGGCCGTTCTTTGCCGCCGTCTGTGACGGAATGGGCGGTGAGAGCTCCGGTGAGCGCGCCTCCTACATCGGATGCAAGACGCTGAGCGCCGCCTGCGGCGTGCTGACGGACGATTTCTCCGCGAACAAACAGATCGTAACGAAGGCTGTTCTGACAGCCAACGATCGCCTGTGCGAGGTGATTCGAAGCGGAGAGACGGGGCGTATGGGCAGTACGGTCGTTGCGGTCCTTATTCAGAACGATCTTCTGTATTATACGAACCTCGGCGACAGCCGGCTGTACTTTTTGCGCGACGGAAAGCTTATCCGGATGACGAAGGATCACACCGAGGGACAGATGATGGTCGACGCCGGCGTGCTCACGCCCGAGCAGCTTCTGACCCATCCGAGCCGGAATAAGCTGAACCGGCATCTCGGCATCATGCCGGAGGAAATGCGCCTCGAGTGTCCCGTATACAAGGACGTGGCGCTGCTTCCCGGCGATCGGCTGCTGATCGCGAGCGACGGTGTGTTCGGCGTGCTCAGCGAGCCCGAAATGACGGTGATCCTTTCCGGGAGCGCCCCGGCTGAGGAGAAGGCCGCGCAGCTCGTTGATCTGGCTTACCGGAACGGGAGCAAGGACAATATGACGGCGTTTGTCATCGAGGTCGAGGCTGCGCGTGCGGCGGACTCCGCTCCGCGTGCAGAAACTCCGTTCCGGGATGCGGCTCCCGCCAAGCGCGCAGAGATGCCGTTCCGGAATACAGAGCCCGCAGCCCGGCGTGAAGCGCCAAGCCGTCCGTCGGCCGCAAAGCCGCAGGCAAAAAGCGACAAACGCATCATGAAGGCCGCCGTGTGGATCGTGATCGGTTTTGCGGTGATCCTGCTGGGGCTGATCCTGCTTTTGGTGTTCACCAAGTGCAGCAGCGAGCCGGAACCCACGCCGGAGACCGAACCGCCCGTGACGTCCGTGTCCCCGTCCGCGTCCAAACCGGAACCGTCGACTTCGTCGGAACCTGCTGCTTCGCAGCCTGCCTGGATGCCGGATCCTGCGTCCCCGTCCGCGCCTGCTTCGGAGAAGGAGCCGACCGCAACGAAGACGCCGACGCCCGAGCCGAAACCTGCGCCGGAGTCCGAGTCGTCCGAGATGCCTTCTACGTCGACGCCTGCACCGGAATCGTCGACCGAGCCCTCGTCTGAGTCGAATCCATCCGCGCTGCCGCCTGCGCCGGAATCGTCGACCGAGCCCTCGTCTGAGACGAATCCATCCGCGCTGTCGCCTGCGCCGGAATCGTCGACCGAGCCCTCGTCTGAGACGAATCCATCTGCGCTGCCGTCTGCACCGACCGATGTACCGACGGAAGTATCGGCACCGTGGGCCGAAGGTAATTGGGACTGGTCACTGGACAATGGCATCTTAATGATTTCCGGCGAAGGGAACACAAAAGCATTTGACCGGGACAACAGTCCGTGGTATGAAAACCGTGAGAGCATCAAACAGGTCGTGATCGAGGATGGAATCACCGGCATCGGCAGTTGCGCATTTTTTGGTTGCAGTAATTTGACTGGTGTCACGATCCCGGACAGCGTGACAAGCATCGGCGAAGGCGCATTCCTCGGATGCAGCAGCCTGATAGCAGTTTATTTCGAGGGCAGTGAGGGACAGTGGAAAGCTGTTTCGATCGGCGAATTCAACGATGAACTGAAAAATGCAAAGATCTTTTACAAAAGCAACTGAGCGGTGCAGTCGATCTTGCGCCGTAAACGTCAAGCCGTTCGTCTGTCGGTAAAAGCAGTGCAAAATATGGAATAGAGGTTTTCCGGTTCAACAAGGGAGCAAGCATGGACGTCATCCGAAAATTCGAGCCGTTGTTCGGCGATTGGTACGTCGAGAGCTTTATCGGCGCGGGCAGCTTCGGCCGCGTGTATAAGATCTACCGGGAGGAGCTGGGGCGCCGGTTCTATTCCGCGTTGAAGTATATCTCGATTCCTGCGGAGGAAGGCGAGATCCGGCAGCTTCGCATGGAGGGTATGGACAATAACTCCATCTCGGGCTATTACGACGACCTCGCGCAGAATGTATATACCGAGATCTCCATGATGGACAACCTGAAGGGTCATACCAATATCGTATCGTTTGCCGATTCGCGGATCCTTCCGAAGCCCACAGGGATCGGGTACGATATCTTCATCCGTATGGAGCTGCTGGAAAGTCTGTCCGGTCGCATGATCGACGATCCGCTGACGACAGAAGAGATCGCAGAGCTCGGCAAGGACGTTTGCAGCGCTCTGATCCTCTGCAAAAGAAAAGGGATCATCCACCGGGACATCAAACCCGACAATATCTTTATTTCCTCGAACGGCGATTATAAGCTGGGCGATTTCGGCGTTGCGCGGCAGCTCGAAAAAACGGCGACGTTCATGAGCAAAAAGGGGACGCCGAACTACATGGCGCCCGAGGTCTACAAAGGCGAAGAATACGGCGCAACCTGCGACGTCTATTCCCTCGGCCTTGTGATATACCGACTTCTGAATGAGAACCGGCTGCCGTTTTTGCCGCCGATCCCGCAGCTGATCACGCCGGAAATACGGGAGCAGGCGATCATCCGACGCATGCGCGGCGAGCCGCTTCCCGCGCCGAAGCACGGAAGCGAGGTGCTGAAGCGGATCGTTCTGAAGGCTTGCGCCTACGATCCGAAGGATCGCTATGCCTCGGCTGCGGAGATGAAGCAAGCTCTGGAGCGCATCACAGATTTTGCCGATGAGACGACAGAATCACCCGCGATCCCGGCCCCGGCAGAACGGCCGCAGCGCATGGTCCCGGTCCAATCGAGCAATGAACGAACGATCAGCCTGTTCAATCATACGCCGGAAGTGCGCGAGCAGAAAAACGAAGATGCGACGGTCGCCCTGTTCCAAAGGGCGCAGACGCAAAAAGCTCCGGAAAGAAAGCCGGAGCCGGAAGCAGCGCCGGAAAAAACGGAAGAAAAGCGCAATCCCGCACCTAAGCCAGAAAAACCGGCGGATCGGAAAACGACAGACAAAGGGCCCAAGAAAAAACTTTTGATCATCGGCGCAGCAGCCGCTCTCGCGGTGATTGCGGCGGTCGTCCTAATCGTCGTGCTCGTGGGAAAAGGGAAGTCTTCGCAGCAGGCGGAAGCGCAGCCAACTGCGATTTCATCGTCGCAGCCTGTATTGACGGAAATACCGACAAAAGTGCCGACGAAAGAGACGACCGAAAAGCCGACGCCTACGCTCACGCATAAACCAACGCCTACATCGTGGGATGAGCCGGCTGAGCCTGAACCGACGCCGTGGGTTGAGGGAGATTGGGACTGGTCGCTGGAAAACGGCGTCTTGACGATTTCCGGCGAGGGAAATATAAAAGAATTCGATTGGAGTGTCAGCCCGTGGTATGAGAACCGGGAGAGCATCAAACAGGTCGTGATCGTGGACGGAATCACAGGGATCGGAAGTTATGCATTCTTCGGATGTAGCAGTCTTACGGACGTCACGATCCCGGACAGCGTGACAAGCATCCGCGACGATGCATTCTGCGATTGCAGCAGTCTTACGGACGTCACGATCCCGGATGGTGTGACAAGCATCGGCAACTACGCATTCGACGGATGCAGCAGCCTTACGAGCATCACGATCCCGAGCAGTGTGACAAGCATCGGCGACTATGCATTCTTCTATTGCAGCAGCCTTACGAGCATCACGATCCCGAGCAGTGTGACAAGCATCGGCGACAATGCATTCTTCTATTGCAGCAGCCTTACGAGCATCACGATCCCGAGCAGTGTGACAAGCATCGGCGATTATGCGTTTGTACGTGTAGCAGATATTGTAGTGGAGGATGGCAACCCAGCATATTGCAGCATAGACGGTGTGCTGTTCAGTAAAGACCAGACAGTATTGATCCATTATCCGTATAACAGATCGGGCGCGTATTCGATCCCGGACAGCGTGACAAGCATCCGCGACTATGCATTCTACGGATGCAGCAGCCTTACGAGCATCACGATCCCGGACAGCGTGACAAGCATCGGCGACTATGCATTCTGCTATTGCAGCAGCCTTACGAGCATCACGATCCCGAGCAGTGTGACAAGCATCGGCGATTTTGCATTCTACGGGTGCAGCAGCCTTAAGAGCATCACGATCCCGGACAGCGTGACAAGCATCGGCGACTATGCATTCTGCTATTGCAGCAGCCTGAAAGACGTTTATTTCAAGGGCAGCGAAGCGCAGTGGAGAGCTATTAGGATCGGTGAAGAAAACGATTCGCTGCAACACGCAGCGATCCACTATAACAGCAATTAAGCGGCGGGATCGGAACGCAGACGTTTCCGCTGCGGGAAAGCTTGCCATGCCTTCTGCAGCATACAAACGGTTCCGGAACGCTTGGACGGCAGCTTTCACACTGTTCAAATACTGTCAAAAGATTCCGCAAAAGCTTTACTTTGATTTTTGAAAAGAACGTGGTATACTGTTTCAGAACGTCGATCGCCGTCGGATCAGCGTCGCGATCGGCGTTTGCGTTTCGCCCGGAACGCTGCGGAGAAGAGGATGAAACGAAAGAAAACCGCCCGGATCGTTTGGATCGGCATCGCCGCCGTTCTGCTCCTTGCAGTCGGCTTTGTTTGCGTACAGTATATCGGGCTGAAGCCGATCCTGCACGTCGAGTTCGGCGAGACGCTGCCCGCGCCGGAAACGGTCGGACGGCCCGGCGACCGCTATGACAGGGATTACGGCGCGCTGCCGATCGGAGATCATATCGTAAAGATCGTGCGTCACGGCATTCCGACGCCGATCCTTGTGAAGGTCCGCGACACCGTCGCGCCGACCGCAGAGCCGCGGGAACGGACGATCGCCTACGGCATGACGCTTTCGCCGGACAAGCTTGTGACGCGCATCCGCGACGCCGGCGTCGTGGCGGTCTCGTTTGCGGAGCCGTTCGATTTCGATCGCGTCGGGGATTTTCCGGCGGAGATCGTTCTGAAGGACACAGCCGGAAATACGAGTACGGTGGAGAGCACGGTACACATCGCAGCGGTCACGGAGGGGATTGCGCTCGAGGCGGGCGCGCAGGTCCCGAAGCCGGAGGAATTTCTGATCGAGGGCGTCGAGGCGGAGCTTGTTACGCCGCTTACGGAGGAAATGCTGCATCATGTCGGCGAATATCCTGTGCAGTTTTTGCTGAAGAACGGGCAAACGGTCGAAACGAAGCTGACCGTTTCGGACACGGTCCCGCCGACGGGCGTGGGGAAATCGCTGTGGATCCGGCCGGACGAGCCGCTGAGCCCCGAAATGCTGGTCGATCAGGCGAGCGATGAGACGGACCTGACCTTCACGTTTGTGAATGCGCCGGACACGTCGCTGATGCACGCGCAGAACGTCACGGTCCGTATGACCGACGAGGGCGGCAACAGCACGGACGTTGAGTCCGCGATCGCGATCTCGCGCATCGAGCCGACCACGGTCGAGGCGTCGGATCAGCCGCTGTCGCCCGAGATGCTCAAAACGGTCGAAGCGTTTTCCACGGACGAGCCGTTCATTCCCGACAAGCCCGGCATGTACACGGTGCCGGTAACGATCGGCGGCGAACCCGATTTCGTGCTGGTGACAGTCGTCGACACGACGCCGCCGACGATCGCGCGTCTCGACGCGGGCGAGCGGTATACGCATCATACATATGCGCCGGACGTCTTCTTTGCGCCGGAGGATATTTCACCGGCGACGCTTTCCTGGATCGTCGAACCGAACTGGACGGTGCCGGGCGAGCAGACCGTGCGTGTGCGCGCAAGGGATCTGTACGGCAATGCCTCGGACTGCGAGGACGTGATCACGCTTTCGGAGGATACCGAGCCGCCGGAGCTGTACGGCGTGATCAACCGCTCCGGCTATGTCGGCGAGCCGATCGTCTATCTTGCCGAGGTCTATGCCGAGGACGCCGTGGACGGACGCGTCAAGGTCTCCGTGGAATCGCAGGTGCAGCCGGACAAGGCGGGCAAGTATACGGTCGTTTATACCGCAGAGGACGCCTCCGGCAACCGCACGAGCACGGAATGCAAATTCACGCTCGTCGCAGCGACGGTCTCCGAGGAGGAGGTCAAAGCGCTTGCGAAGTCCGTGATCGATACGATCATTACGCCCGATATGGTTACGGCGGAAAAGATGAAAGCCGTGTTCGACTATGTTCGCGGGCACGTACACTATGTCGGCAATTCGGACAAGTCGGACTGGCGGAAGGAGGCGGCGCGCGGATTCAAAACCGGCCGCGGCGACTGCTTCACATTCTATTCCGTCACACGCGCGCTTCTGGACGAGCTCGGTGTCGAATACATGAGCGTGACGCGGCTCGGCGGCAGAACAAGGCATTACTGGGTGATCGTAAACATCGGCACCGGCTGGTATCACTACGATCCGACGATCGCTCCGCGGCACAAGCATAAGTGCTTTATGTGGACGAACGCGCAGTGCCAGGTCAAGCCCTATTTCTGGCGTTACGAGAAATCCAAGTACCCCGACATCGCGACCGAGAAATTCGACTACGATGAGGTCGTCCGCATGGAAAAGGAAGGCCTGCTGCCGTAAAAGAAAGGGTAACGGCGGTGAGAGATCCGGATATCGAAGTACGCTTTATATTCAACGGGGAAAGAAACCATCCGGCAGCGGATGGATATCGCCCTGCACATCTGCTGAACGGCAAATACCTGACGACAGGGATCCATCATTATTATGAAACGAATTCGGTTGCGCCGAACGAGAGTGCAATCGGAACCATCACGTTTGTTTCGCCGGAGTATTATCAGCACAGCCTGTCTGTGGGTGAAACAATCCAAATGCAGGAAGGAAAACGCATTGTAGGGTCTGCGACGGTGCTGCGGATCATGAATCCTATGCTTGACCGGAATTATGCCGACGATATGCAGCGCGTCGGACAGCCAAATTCAGCCGAAGCAGTTGAAAACCGCGATCTGCTGTGATATAATCACTTGTAATTTGTTCGGCACTCGCCGCAAGGAGGAACTTATGGATCTGAAAGCTTTGGTACGCAACATCCCCGATTTCCCGAAACCGGGCATTCTGTTTCGTGACATCACGCCGCTGATCGGCGACGCGGACGGCTTTGAAACGCTCGTCAACGAGATGGCGCAGCCGCTGTTCGACCGGGACGTCGACCTGATCGTCGGACCCGAGGCGCGCGGCTTCATCTTCGGCTCCGCGCTCGCGAGCACGCTGCACGCGGGCTTCGTTCCGGCAAGAAAGCCCGGCAAGCTCCCGTATGAAACGATCGGCTATGAATACGGCCTCGAATACGGCACCGACGAGCTGCAGATCCATGTGGACGCGATCAAGCCCGGTCAGCGCGTTGCGATCGTTGATGATCTTCTGGCCACCGGCGGCACCGCGCTTGCCTGCGCGAAGCTCGTCGAGAAGGCGGGCGGCGTCGTGGTCGGCTGCGTGTTCGCGATCGAGCTCACCGATCTGCCCGGCCGCGAGACGCTCAAGGGCTATCCGGTCGATACGATCCTCAAGTATTGATTGCATATACAAACCGTAAGAATACGCCCCGAGCAAATCGGGGCGTTTGTACGAAAACGCACGAACAATCGTCGCGGCCGCTCGAAAAAACCCTTGCGTTTTCGCAGTATTTGTGCTATAAATAAAAAGCACCTTGCCGGTGTGATGGAATTGGCAGACGTGACGGACTCAAAATCCGTTGGGCTAATCACCCGTGTGGGTTCGAGTCCCACCACCGGCACCATTTCGAGTGGAGATAACTGACTCGAGTTATCTCCACTCGATTTTTTTTGTCCGTTACGCAGACGCTGTTCTGGGAAGGTAACGGACCGCTACGCCCTTGCGTGTGTTCTCCGTCACGTCTTGTTTCGGATCACTTGGCAGATCCAGATACCCCACAAAC
>JAEEGL012215564.1_pt1 | contig 22637 bp, 21 predicted proteins | sample 9134231 | NCBI WGS metagenome assembly JAEEGL01 (sample SAMN16246548, study PRJNA631951) | gut metagenome | biome: gut microbiome; feature: rumen; material: fiber-attached | host: Bos | place: Iran: Karaj | collected 2018-10
CAAGAAGTGAAATTTAATGCCAATTCCCAACCTTATTATGTTGTGCTCAACTCTAAGGGCGAACTCATGTCAGGACCATTTGTCTATAAAGAAGACATTCAAGGGTTCCTCGACTTCTTGAAACGTGGAAAAGATAAATATGACAAGGAAAAATAACCGTGAGCAGAAATTAGAAGCTTTTGGTAAACTTCTTGACGTGATCGACAACTTGCGTGAGAAGTGCCCGTGGGACTCGGTGCAGACCAACGAAAGCATGCGTCCCAACACCATAGAGGAGGCAATGGAACTCGCCGAGGCCTTGCTCGGCGATGACAATAACACGATTAAAAAGGAACTTGGCGACGTGCTGCTACACGTTCTGCTTTATGCGCGTATAGGAGAGGAAAAAGGGGCCTACGACATCGCTGAAGTGTGTGATGCCCTGCGCCAGAAACTTATATATCGCCATCCTCATATTTATGGCAGTGACAAAGTGGGTGGAGTGAAAGAGTTGCTCGAACACTGGGAGGTCATCAAAATGAAGGAGAAAGGAGGTAACAAGACCGTACTTGGTGGTGTGCCTTCTACTCTGCCATCGCTCATCAAAGCCGAAAGGGTACAGGAGAAGGCTGCAAACGTAGGCTTTGACTGGGAAAAGAAAGAGGATGTGTGGGATAAAGTAAAGGAAGAGCTTGCCGAAGTGGAGGATGAGCTAAAAGCTGGTAATGAGGTGAATACCGAGAAGGAATTTGGCGACCTTTTCTTTGCTATGGTAAATGCTGCAAGACTCTATGGCGTACGTCCCGACAATGCCCTTGAGAAGACTAATCTCAAGTTTATCGCTCGTTTCAATCATGTGGAGAAACGAGCAAAGGAACAAGGCAAGCGCCTCAATGAAATGACCCTTGCAGAGATGGACGAACTGTGGGATGAGGCAAAACACTTAAAGTTAGGAGAATGAAAGTCTGTGTTACCGAGAAACCCAGTGTTGCAAGAGACATAGCGCGGCTGCTTGGAGCTAACGACCGACATGAAGGCTACTTCGAGGGAAATGGCTACCAAGTGACATGGACCTTTGGCCACCTGTGCACCCTGAAAGAGCCTAACGACTATACAGACTTGTGGAAACGGTGGAGCTTAGCTTCGTTGCCCATAATTCCGCAACGCTTTGGTATAAAGCTCATTGAAGATGATGGCATAAAGAAACAGTTTAAGGTTATTGAAACACTGATCGCTAGTGCCGACGAAGTGATTAATTGCGGTGATGCTGGTCAGGAAGGTGAGCTCATTCAGAGATGGGTGTATCAGAAAGCACGCTGTAATATCCCTGTGAAACGACTTTGGATTTCGTCGCTTACTGACGAGAGTATCCGCGAGGGGTTTCAACAACTGCAAGATGCTTCAAATTTCGATAACCTCTATTTTGCAGGTCTTTCACGCGCCATTGGCGACTGGATTTTGGGTATGAATGCCACCAGGCTCTACACCCTCAAATATAGAAATTCCTATTCTCGCAATGTGCTGTCGATAGGTAGGGTTCAGACTCCAACTCTTGCTCTCATTGTGGCACGCCAACGCGAGATTGAGAATTTTGTGCCTGAGGACTACTGGGAAATCAAGACCAAATATCGTGACACTATCTTTAATTCTACTAAGGGCAAGTTCAAGACTGAAGGCGCTGCAAGCGAAATAGTTGAGAGCATCAAGGATTTTCCACTCACAGTGACTTCTGTGGCAAAGAAGAAAGGCAAAGAGGCACCACCGCGCCTATTTGACTTGACGAGCTTACAGGTAGAGTGTAATAAGAAATTCTCTTACAGCGCCGACGAGACGTTGCGACTCATTCAATCGCTTTATGAGAAGAAGGTTACCACTTATCCTCGTGTTGACACCACCTATTTGAGCGACGATATCTATCCTAAGATTTCAGGAATCATGCAAGCCATGAAGCCTTATGCTACTCTAACCCAGCCAGTTCTGGCTGGCAAGCTGCCTAAGAGCAAAAAGGTGTTTGACAACAGCAAAGTCACCGACCACCATGCCATAATTCCCACCAATGTTGACCCATCCAGCGTGTTCCTGACTCGCGAGGAGAAATTTGTCTATGACCTTGTTGCTAAGCGTTTTATAGCGGCATTCTATCCCGATTGCGAGTTTTCGACAACAACTGTGATGGCAAAGGTCAATGACTATGACTTCAAGGCCACAGGAAAGGAAATCCTCAAAGACGGGTGGCGAGTGATTTATAATAAGGACAAAGCGCAGGTAACTGATTCTGATGCCAAGGAGAAAGATGAAGATGACAACGGCATTATGCCCACCTTTGTTGAGGGAGAAAGTGGTCCTCATGAGCCATCACTCTTGAAGAAGACTACACAGCCACCAAAGTATTACACCGAGGGTACTTTGCTTCGTGCTATGGAGACAGCGGGCAAGTTTGTTGATGACGATGAACTGCGCGATGCTATGAAGGAGAACGGCATTGGGCGGCCCTCAACGCGAGCGGCAATTATTGAGACCCTGCATAAGCGCCACTACATCGCCAAGCAGCGCAAGAGCCTTGTTGCCACAGCAGCTGGCATCCAACTTATTGATACTATAAAGGAGGAACTGCTCAAATCGGCGAAACTTACTGGCCTTTGGGAGAATAAATTGCGTAAGATTGAGCGTGGAGAGTTTAGCGCTCAGCAGTTTATTGATGAACTCAAGGCGTTGGTCAACGAGATAGTTCTCAACGTGTTACGAGACAATTCAAGCACTATTATCAGTGTGCCAAGCGACGATGAGAAAAAGAAATCGCAGAAGGCCGACGGCGAGAAGAAACCACGCAACCCACGTCTTAAATCAATAGAAGAAATCGTTTGTCCTGCGTGCGGCAAGGGACACATCATCAAGGGCCGCACGGCCTACGGATGCAGCGAGTTCCGGAACGGATGTGATATGCGTCTGCCCTTTGACACCTATCCTGCCGACCTCACTCCAGCTAAGCTCAACACCATGATTAAGAAAGCATTCAAGAAATGAGTGATACAGTGCAGTATATAATTGTGGGCATTGTCGTTGCTGCTGCTTTTGCTCTGGCGGCACGCAGCATTTACCGTGCCATCACTCACAAAAGGTCGGCCCTCAACCCTTGCGATAGCTGCAAACTCAAAGATAAGTGCAGCAAGGTGCGTGATAACTGTGAAATTAACCCAGCAACCGAGGAGATTAAGAAATAATCAAGATTCCAATTTCCAATGGAATGAATTAGTCGAGAAATCGCTTCTCAAGTCCTTTGTAGTGGTCGATGCGGCGGTCGCGGAGGAAGGGCCACCAGCGGCGCACTCGCTCAGTGCGGTCGAGGTCCACATCAATGATTTTCTCTTCCTCGTCGGTGCTTGAAGCGCAATGCAGTATTTCGCCTTGTTGGCCAGCGATGAAGCTGCTTCCCCAGAACTCTATGCCATTGGTCTGACCGCTTGGGTCAGGCTCTAGTCCCACACGATTGACAGTTACAACTGGAATACCATTGGCAACTGCATGACCTAGCTGCACTGTCATCCAAGCGTTGAGTTGACGCATCTTTTCGTTTTCATTATCGCTGCTCTCAAAACCGATAGCTGTAGGGTAGATGAGGATATCGGCGCCTCGCAGCGCCATCAGTCGTGCTGCTTCAGGATACCATTGGTCCCAGCATACCAGCACACCGAGCCTGCCCACGCTGGTGTCGATAGGCTCAAACCCCAAGTCTCCAGGTGTGAAATAGAATTTCTCATAGTAGGCAGGGTCATCGGGGATGTGCATTTTGCGGTATTTGCCAGCTATTGAGCCGTCTTTTTCAAATACAACAGCCGTGTTGTGGTACAAGCCCTTAGCACGGCGTTCAAAAAGCGAAGTTACCAGCACTACATTATTCTCTTTTGCTGCCCGTGAGTAAATCTCGGTCACGTCGCCAGGAATTGGTGTGGCAAGGTCGAAATAATTCACATTCTCCTCTTGGCAGAAATAAAGCGAGTCGTGTAGTTCTTGCATCACAATGAGCTGGGCTCCATCTTTTGCAAGGCTTGATATTTTATCTAGCAGACGGGTGCGGTTGAGCTCCACCTCGCTGCAGTTGCGTTGTTGTATGATACCTATTTTCATATTTTCAAGAATTTTTTGGGTATCTGCATAGTGATGCAATGCAGTGACCCATGTTGTTGTATTAATGCGTTGCAGTCGATGCCCACAACGTGGCGATTGTGAAATACTTGTGATATTGTATCGAGTGCCAATTTGTCATTTTCGGGTTGATTATAAATGGGTGCAAGCACCTGCGTGTTTGTTATCAGGAAGTTGGCATAGGTGGCAGGAAGCCTCATGCCATCTTCATCATATATAGGCGCAGGGCATGGTAGTGGCACAAGCTTGAAAGGCTCACCTTGTGCGTTGGTCATTGCTTTGAGTTCTTGTTCCATGCGTTGCAGCGAGGCATATTGCTCATCAGTTTTGTCGTCACATTTCACATAGAGAATAGTGTTGTTAGGAGCGAGGCGAGCAAGGGTGTCGATGTGTGCGTCGGTATCGTCGCCACTCAGTTCACCGTTGTCGAGCCATAGCACTTTCTTTGCACCGAGTCTAGCCTTGAGCATTTCTTCAATTTGTTGCTTGCTCAAATGTCTGTTCCGATTGGGCGACAGCAGGCATTGACTTGTGGTGAGTATTGTGCCCCTGCCGTCGCTCTCTATTGAGCCGCCTTCAAGTACAATGTCTTGGCAACATACGTTATCGGCATTGAAAATGCCATTTTGGAACATCTTCATGCAGATTAGGTTGTCGTGGCACGCAGCAAACTTCAATCCCCAAGCGTTGAATTTGAAGTCTAGCATCAGTTGCTTGGTGTTGTCAATTATAGATATGGGGCCGAAGTCTCGTGCCCAAGTGTCGTTGGTGTCTATTTCTTGGTATATGATTCTATCGTTATGATCGATGTCGCTCAGTTGTCGTTTCACGTCATCAGTGTTTGGAGCAATAACGATGAGATGCATCTCGCGCACGACGGCGCGTGCCACCTCTTTGAAGCACGCTTGTGCCTCATCAAGCATGCGTGACCAGTCGGTGCCACAATGGGGCCACGCCAGCATTATGGCGTCTTGCGGTTCCCATTCGGCAGGGAGGGTTTTTAGTTCATAGTTCATAGTTCATAGTTCACAGTTGAGAGGGGAGAGAGGAGAGTTGAGAGTGAGAGTTTCCCGACCTCCGTTCCACGATCCACGATCCACGAAATCCGTTAGAATTCCTCGCTCATGCTATCCCAGAAGTCTTCTCGGTCACGCATCTGCTCATCAATGAAATCTTGATAACCTGTCTTGTATCCGTAGCCCATATCCTCACACCAAAGCTTGTAGTCTTCTTCTAGTTGTGGGTCATCATTCATCATGTCCACAAATTCTCGTTCTACCTCTTCGGTGTTGCTGAGTTGGTCGAGCAATGCCCTCAAAATTTCGGAAATGTCGTTCATGTTTATTAATTTGATAATTAGATGGTAAATGCATTTTAGTGGCTCAAAAATACAAATAATGGTGTGTTTAGCAATAGAAAATATAGAAAACTTATTAACAAGCGATGAAATTTAGTTGTTTTTGTTGTCAAAATAACTAAAAAATGCACTACTTTTGCACGCCAACAGAAGAAATCAGTATGAAGAGATTAGTTTTTTTGCTTGCTTTACTTGCCGTTTTAATGATGGCATCATGCACTTCGACCGACCAAAAATTGCGCTCCATGATTCCCAGTGATGCAGTGGGTGTGGTGAAGATTGATTTGCCTAGCATCCTTGATAAGGCTGGAATCAAGAACGGCGAAGATAAGGATGCGTCGCTTGCTATTCCATCGGCCCTTAAGGATGTGATAGACCAGGCCAACGCGAATATTGATGACGACTTGAACATAATTGGCGATGTTGTTAATTATTTGCCTGAGTCGGGAATCGACGTGAATAGCAACTGCTACATCTTTTTGTCGAGAGGAGCATTACAGGTTGTGGCATTGTTGCCTCTAGATGATGAGGACAGGGCTAAAGAGGTGGTGGGCAAGATTGCGCATGGCAAGATGAAACAGATGAGGGGTGTTGACTTCGTTTCTCATCTCGACTATGCTTTCGCTATCAATGACGACGTGCTGATGGTAGCGCGCAAAATCAACGCGACCGACGACGAGGCTAGTGCTGCCGCCAAGCATATCTTTGACAATCCCAAGTCGAGTTTATTAGAAAACGAAGATGTAGCCAGGGCTATCGATGCCGAGGACTGTGATATTGCTGTGTATGTCGATGCCAAAGGCGTGCCTTTGTTTTTTGAAAACTTAAATCTGGGGACCGCGATGGGCGGTTTCTCCCCGGCTGCAATTTTTGATGGCTTGGGCATCAAGGCAATGACAGCCACGGTCAATTTTGATGTCTCTAACAGGGAGGATGAGAAAGCCGAGATAGTTACCGACTTCATCTGCGCAAGCAATGGGTTGTATGGCATGTTCTACGACAAGGTCGTTGCCACTGCGGCAAGTGGAGATGGAGCCAGCGCGCTTGAAAAGCTGCCTGGCGACTTTGGCACCTATTTCTCCTTGAGGCTTAATGGCTCTGCGCTGATTAAAATGCCTGGCGTGTCTAAGGTGCTCGGGGCTCTGCCTCTGCAGGGGATAGATTGCGGCCTCATCATTTCTTCGCTCGATGGCACCATTGTGTGCGGACTGGAAAAGATTGATGAGGGAGATTACAATTTTGGCATCTCGGCACAGGCAACCTCGCCCGGGGCGGTGATAGATGAGATCGTCGATTTTGCTGCACGCCATGGTCAGCCGCCAGTTTTCAATGCCGACGGGGAGTATCAATACGACACCAGCGATGGCAGCAAGGCTCTGGTAATGAACAATACCAATGAGGTGGTATATTTGAGATGTGTCAACTATGTGCCAACCAATTCGGCGGCACAGTGGATGCCCCTTGCCGACACAATGAAATCTTCTACCGCCACCCTCTTTAGGCTCGTTAGGTTGGGTGACAGCCACGAAGGCAACTTGTGCTGGGGATTGCGAAACAAAACCCATGGCGAAGGATTCTACTTTACCGAGGATCCTAATGAGAATATCGTTATCTCTGCAATGAAAATCTTCTGCTGGAAAGAACCTGGTGGCATGGGTGATGATGAAATTGGTTTATCCGATTATTGATATCGTTATATCAAATAAAAAAATGTCCTTTATTAGAGGGCATTTTTTATTTTACCATTTCTTCGGCTTGATTTAGAGCGTCGGGCTTGCCGATGTCGAGCCAGGCGTAGGGCGTGTGCTGCACATAGCCCTTGATGATGTGGCTGTGGCAGTGGTCAACATAGAAGGGCGTTGTCGAGAACTTGGGCTGTCGCTGCGAGTAGCGCTCTAGCTCCTGAAAGATGCTAGGCGAGATGACATGGATGCCTCCAAAAGCCATAAGGCGCATGCCGTCGCGGCAGCTGAAATGTGGCGGGCGCGTCTCGCCAGTAGATTTGTTGATCCATCCCCGCAGTCGGTAGTCGCCGTCGAGCACGAAGTAGCGGCTCGTGGCGCGGTCCTTGACCAGCACAGTGGCCCATGCGTTGCTCTGCACATGGCTCTGGTACATTGCTTGCAGGTCGATGTCGGTGAGAATGTCGGCGTTGTGGACGAGAAAGGGCTGATCGCCGTCGAGAAACTGCCTTGCCTTGAGGATGCCTCCACCGGTGTCGAGCAGCATGTCGCGCTCGTCGCTGATGTGGATATTGAGCCCGAAGTTGCCGCGTGCCTCAAGGAAGTCGATGATTTTCTGCCCAAAGTGGTGAATGTTGATGGTAATGTCGTCGAAGCCAGCCTTGGCGAGCCGGTTTATCACCCGCTCGAGCATGGTTTTGCCGCCTATCTCGACAAGAGCTTTGGGGCGGTCGTTGGTCAATGGGCGCAGCCGGGTGCCGAGCCCCGCGGCAAATATCATCGCTTTCATTCCTGCACGGGGTTGAAGGTGCGGTCGTGCCCGCTCTGCTCACGGTGAGATAGCTCCACACGCACGTTGAACTTCTTGTAGATGTGCTCAGCCAGATGCTGGGCGGCATATACCGAACGGTGCTGCCCGCCAGTGCAGCCGAAACACACCATCAGGTCGGTGAAATTGCGCTTCATGTAGCGCTCCACCGACTCATCGACCATGGCATAGACGTGAACGAGCCACTGGTCGATGGTGCTTTCCTTCTTGAGGAACTTGATCACGTTCTCGTCCAGACCAGTGAAAGCTTTGTACTTGTCGTACTTGCCGGGGTTGTTCAATGCTCGGCAGTCAAACACGTAGCCACCGCCGTTGCCCGAGGGGTCATGGGGAATGCCCTTCTTGTAGGCGAAGCTCATAACCCTAACGGTGAGAGACTTCTCCTCGCTGGTGAAGTCTTTCATGTTCACCAGTTCATTGATTATCTCGCTCAGGTAGGGATATCGGTCAAACGAGCAGTTGGTGACAAGGCGGCGCAGGTTGGCAATGGCGGGAACTATACTGTTTTTCATGAAGTCGGGCTTCTTCTCAAAGTAGCCGCGGAAACCATAGGCTCCCAGCACTTGAAGAGTGCGGAAAAGCACGAACAGCCGCAGGTTCTCTAAAAACAGTTTCTCGTCAAGGTCGGGTTTGTAGGTCTTGAGTTGTTCAAGATAGGCCTGTATGAGTTCTTTTTTCAGGTCTTCGGGATACTTAGCCCGTGACTGCCATACAAACGAGGCCACGTCGTAATAGTATGGGCCACGACGACCTCCCTGGAAGTCGATATAGGCGAGGCGGCAGTCGGCAGGATGCTCTGTATCACCAACTATCATGACATTGCGCGACTGGAAGTCTCGGTACATAAACGTGTCACTAGGAACCGACAGCAAATCGCTTGTGAGGGTCTCGAAGTCGTTCTCTAACAGGTTCTCGTTGAAGACAACTCCAGTTGCTTTAAGGAAGCAATACTTGAAGTAGTTAAGATCCCACTTGATAGAACGCTCGTCGAAGCACTCTGCTGGATAACACTTGCTGTAGTCAAAGCCTTGAGTGCCACGAAACTGAATGTCGCACAAATCTCTCATTGTGCGTCGCAGCAGTTCTTTCTCCTCGCTGGTGAAAGCGTGAGTTATGCTGCTGCGGCGAATCTTGTTCCACAGGATATTTTCGGGTTTGCCGCCTAAATCTTCTTGGATGTAGGCCATGTGGTCGTCACTGACTCCAAAGACTGTGGGAACCGACAGTCCTTGCCACTTGAAATGGTTGGCCATATAGATGAAGGCCTCGTTTTCTTCACGAGACTCACCTATCACTCCAACGATAGATTTATCGCCTGATAGGCGGTAGTAACGTCGGTTGGAGCCGGCCTTGTCCATTAACTTTATCTCGGTGGGCTCGCTGCCAACGCAATTTTTATATAATTCTTTTAAACTCTCTATAGGATCCATGTTTTACTCTTTATTATTTGCAAGCAAAGTTAGCGGTTTACTAAATACTGTTAGCAAAGTTTATTGTTAAAATAGCACAAATGGGCTAAAACTCGCTCGTGAAATGGAATTTTATCTTTGGGAAATCTTGCTGTGCCATCTGGAGTACATAGCCCGAATCGGCGAGGAACACGTCACGGCCCTCGGTGTCAACTGCCATGAACTGGTGCTTGCGGTGCTTGAAGGCGTCGAGGGCTTCTTGGTCATCGCTCTCAATCCAGCACGCCTTGTATAGGCTAATTGGCTCCCATCGGCATTGCGCGTTATACTCATGCAATAAACGATATTGTATTACCTCAAACTGCAGTTGACCTACTGTTCCAATAATCTTGCGGTTATTGAACTGGTTGACAAAGAGCTGTGCCACGCCCTCATCCATAAGTTGGGCGATGCCTTTGTTGAGCTGTTTAGTCTTCATTGGGTCGTTGTTCTCAATGTACTTGAACATCTCGGGCGAGAAGCTTGGCAGTCCTTTGAAGTGCAAGTTCTCTCCCTCGGTGAGGGTGTCGCCAATCTTGAAGATGCTGCCACTATCGGGCAGACCTATCACATCGCCTGGAAATGCCTCATCGACCACGTCCTTGCGCTGTGCCATGAACGCGGTAGGTGCCGAGAAACGATAGGTCTTGCCGCTGCGCACATGCAGATAGGTGGAGTTGCGGTGGAACACGCCAGAGCAAATCTTCACAAAGGCGATGCAGCTGCGGTGGTTGGGATCCATATTGGCTTGTATCTTGAACACGAAGCCGGTGAACTTCTCCTCGCTTGGCTCCACTTTTCGCTCAATTGCCTGGACTGGCTTGGGAGAAGGAGCTATCTTGATAAAGCAGTCGAGCAGCTCTTTCACGCCAAAGGTGTTGAGCGCCGAGCCGAAGAACACTGGAGCAACTTGGGCTTCGAGATAGTCGTTTACGTCGAAGTCGGGGTACACGCCTTCAACCAGTTCAATGTCTTCACGTAGTTTCTGGGCATCATCGGCACCAACCTGCTTGTCGATTTCGGGGGAGTTGATATCGTCAATCTCCACACGCTCGGTAACGTGCTGCTTATCGGGTTTGAACAGGTCGAGGCTTTGCTCATATATATTATACACACCTTTAAAACGAGCACCTATGTTTATGGGCCATGTTAGAGGGCGAACCGAAATTTTCAGCTCTTGCTCCAGCTCATCAAGTATGTCGAATGGGTCGCGGCCCTCGCGGTCGAGTTTGTTCACGAAGATGATTACTGGCGTGTTACGCATGCGGCACACCTCCATCAATTTGCGGGTCTGCGTCTCAACGCCTTTTGCTACATCCACCACTATGATGACGCTATCCACTGCCGTAAGGGTGCGGTAGGTGTCTTCGGCAAAGTCCTGGTGGCCAGGGGTGTCGAGAATGTTGATTTTGTAATCGTTATAGTTGAATCCCATCACCGATGTGGCTACCGAGATGCCGCGTTGCTTCTCGATATCCATCCAGTCGCTTGTAGCGGTTTTCCTGATTTTGTTTGATTTCACAGCACCTGCCACATGAATCGCACCACCAAAAAGCAGCAGCTTTTCGGTCAAGGTTGTCTTTCCCGCATCTGGGTGCGAGATTATGGCAAAAGTGCGTCGTTTAGTTATTTCGTCGTTAAAAGCCATTTATAGTTATCAGTTATCAGTTGTCAGTTATCAGTTATCAGTTGTCAGTTTTGAGTTAATCTTGATGTTCTATAAGATCTGGATTTTATTGTGCATTATGAATTATGCATTGAATTAATGCATTGTTCTAAGCTTTCTTCCCAGTAGGGGATTTCGATGCCTAGGGTTGCTTTTATTTTGCTCTTGTCGAGGACGCTGTAGTGGGGGCGGGTAGCGGCTGTGGGGTAGTCCTTGGTCATGCATGGCAGAACATGGCAAGTTGTGATGCCTGCAATGCGGTGGATTGCCATTGTGAAGTCATACCACGAAATCGCGCCTTCGTTGCTGAAGTGATAGATTCCAGGATGCCACTCTTCGCAGTTGATGAACGATGCGATAACACTTGCAAGATCGAGGGCATTGGTTGGGGTGCCCACTTGATCGCTCACCACGCGCAGAGTCTCGCGGCTGCGGCCAAGCTCGAGCATGGTTTTTACAAAATTCTTGCCATGAGGCGAATATAGCCATGCAGTGCGGATTATAATGCTCTCGGGAGCAATGTCCATAATGTGACGCTCGCCATCGGCTTTAGTCGATCCATAGACCGATGTGGGGCACATGGGATCATCCTCACGATATGGGCGACAACTGGTGCCGTCAAACACATAGTCGGTGGAGATGTGGATGAGTTTTGCTCCATGTTTGTGTGCAACTTGCGCCAGCAGGGTAGGGGCTTCCACGTTGAGCTTGGTGCAAAGTCCCACGTTGCTCTCGGCAGCGTCAACGGCGGTGTAAGCGGCACAGTTGACAATATACTCCACCTTATTGCTGACAACGCAATCTTCAATGGCAGCAGCGTCGGTGATGTCGAGTTCTTCAACGTCGGTATAGATAGCGTTGACAAAGATGTCGCCTTCAAGCACCTTACGCATCTCTCGACCAAGCTGGCCATTTGCACCTGTGATAAGTATGTTTTTTTTGCTCATTACTATTGTATTTCGTCTTCAAAAATCGGCTTCTCCTCATTTTTCTTGTAATAGGCAGCGAGTGTGCCTATGAAATGTGATATCTGGTTGATGGCAACCTGTGTGTCTTTTCCTATCTCCTTGCCTTGCAGCTTTAGCATCAGTGTGCCGTAGAGGGCATTGAAGCAGGTCTCTAGTTCGCCCACCTGTTGCTCTTCGGGAGTCTTGGCGCGCAATTCCACAATAAATGGCAGAGTCTTATAGAACTCGGCTCCATATTCGGGATGTTTGGGGCTCTTGAGCAACTCATTGTGCAGGTCGGTAAGGCGAATGAGCACATTTTTGTTAATTTGAAGATGCCCAGCCTCTTTCTTGCCTTCGTGCTGCATCATCATTATTAGGCCTTCCCACCAGTCGATAATCTCTTTGCGGGTATTCTCGTCAACATCATAGCGGTCGATGATGCCCGCCTTTATTTTGTCGATGTCGAGCTCAAAGGCGCGTATGATATCCTCCACTTGCCACATATAAAGCAGATACTCAGCGATGTTCTCTTTGCGTTTGGATTGTGCTATAATCATCTGTCATTTATCGTTTATCGTTGACAACTTCAACTCTCATCTCAAAACTGTGCGAAGCGTTATCCAAATTTGCTGATTTGGCGCAGTTTTGCCTCATCAACTATCTTAATGCGGCGGCCATCAACTGTGATGATGCGCTCTTGGGCAAATGCCGAGAGGGTGCGTATGGCGTTGCTTGTGGTCATGTTCGACAAGTTGGCAATGTCTTCGCGAGCCATATATATCTTCAGCGTCTTGCCGTCTTCCTCGAAACCATAATTGTCGATGAGTAAAATCAGAGCCTCGGCAAGGCGGCCACGGATGTGCTTCTGTGTGAGTGTCACAATCTTGGTGTCGCTGCCGCCAAGATTCTTCGACAACTCGTGTATGAAGAACCATGCCAGATCGCGGTTGTTATCAATCATGCTTTTAACCAAGTCCATTGGCAATGAACCTACAGTAGATGGCTCAAATGCCGCTGCGCTTGAAACGTAGGGCTCGCGTGCAAAATAGGCTCGATAACCAAAGTATTGGATAGGGCGGTAGAGGCGCAGAATCTGCTGCCTGCCGCCAATGCCGTCCTTATAAAGTTTTACCTTGCCTTTAAGCAGGCACCACAGATACACAGGATTATCTTTTTCGGCGTATATAATTTGGTTCTTCTTAAAGTTGTGAACCTCAAAGTTGTCGGTTATAAGGCGTTTTTCTTCCGATTTTAGCAGGCTCCATATCTCTGCCAAGTCTTCACTAATCACCTTCTCGAGAGTGCTTTTTATACTCATCTGCTAAACAATTATGCTTTAAAACATGCAAATTTAGCACTTTTTTCTGAAAAATGAACCACTAAAGAGAATTTTTTAAAGACTATTAAGGACTAAATCAATATTTGGCTTATTGGCACTTGTCATTTCAAAAAAACTATTAACTAATAACTGATAACTGACAACTTTTTACTAACTTTGCAGGCGATTTTCAGAAACAATTAAATAAAGCACTATAATGGATAAAAAAGTAAGGGTACGTTTTGCCCCATCACCCACTGGCCCGCTGCACATTGGCGGCGTGAGAACTGCATTGTTTAACTATCTCTTTGCTCGCCAGAATGGCGGCTCGATGATTCTTCGCATTGAGGACACCGACAGCAACCGCTTCGTTCCTGGTGCGGAGGAATATATCAACGAGGCATTGCAATGGCTCGGCATAGGGATTGACGAGGGCGTGTGTGAGGGAGGCAACTATGGTCCTTACAAGCAGAGCGAGCGTCGCGACATCTACCGCAAGTATGTGAAGCAATTGCTCGACGATGGCAAGGCCTACATCGCTTTTGATACCCCTGAGGAACTCGATGCTAAGCGCAAAGAAATTGCTAATTTCCAATACGATGCAAAGACTCGTGGCATGATGCGCAATTCTCTCACATTGCCAAAAGAGGAAGTTGACCGCCTTATTGCCGCTGGCGAGAAGTATGTGGTTCGCATCCTTATTGAACCTGATCAGGAGGTTAAGGTCAACGACCTGATTCGTGGCGAGGTAACTGTAAACAGTTCGGTGGTTGATGACAAGGTGCTCTACAAGAGTGCTGATGACCTTCCCACATATCACTTGGCAAACATCGTAGATGACCATCTGATGGAAGTCTCTCACGTGATTCGTGGCGAGGAGTGGCTGCCTAGTGCCCCATTGCACGTGCTGCTCTATGAAGCATTTGGCTGGAAAGATTCAATGCCACAGTTTGTGCACCTGCCATTGCTGCTCAAGCCCGATGGCAAGGGCAAACTTAGCAAGCGCGACGGTGACCGTTTGGGTTTCCCCGTGTTCCCACTCGAGTGGCACGATCCCGTGAGTGGCGACATCAGCAGCGGATATCGCGAGCGTGGCTATCTACCTCAGGCTGTTGTTAATTTCCTTGCCTTGCTTGGTTGGAATCCTGGTACTGACCAAGAGATTTTCTCAATGGGCGAACTTATTAAGGAATTCTCGTTTGAGCATTGCTCGAAGAAGGGCGCGAAGTTCGACTTTGAGAAAGGCAAGTGGTTCAACCACGAGTACCTTATCAATATGGACGACGCAGCTCTTGCCGAGATTTTCAAGCCCGAGCTCGCAAAGCATGGCGTTGATGCCTCGCAGTTCAGTGACGATTATATCACCCGTTCTGTGGGCATGATTAAGAGCCGCATCAGCTTCGTGGGCGACATTTGGGACAATGCTAAGTTCTTCTTTGTGGCTCCCACCGAGTATGCTCCCAAGGACATCAAGAAGCGATGGAAGGAGGACACTCCCGAGACCATGCGTCGCCTCATTGAAGTTATCAAAGGCATCGACGACATGACAAGTGCCAATGCCGAGGAAATCGTGTTAGGATGGATTAAGGACAACGAGCTTCACATGGGCAACGTGATGAACGCTTTCCGCCTCACCGTCGTGGGCGAGTGCAAAGGTCCTCACATGTTTGACATCGCCGAGCTCATGGGTAAGGACGAAATCATTGCTCGCATCGAGCGTGGCATTGAGAATATAAAGCCTGTAGTTGAGTGATTCATGCGCCTAAAGCTGATTGCTATATTAATTGCGTTGATGCCGGTACTCACACTAAGTTCTCAGGAGCTGGAGTGGAGTGTGGACATGAATGCAGTGTTCAAGAACACCGAGAGTGAGTATTGGGGCTCACCTAGCAACACTTATATTTTCACTCGCATTACTCCACAAATTGGTGTGTCGCTCGACAGCGCACGTCACCGCATCATGGGTGGCGTCACTTGGTATCAGCCCATGAATGACCAGTTGCATGGTTATAAGGTGCTGCCGGCAATCTATTATCAATATAAGGATAATGCTAAAGGATTGGGATTTAAATTCGGTGTAATACCCAATGAACTTAATGCACATTGCCCAACTTATTTGCGTAGTGACTCAATAAATTTCGTTCAACCCAATATTAAAGGTGCAGTTTTCACAATTGACAAGCCACATTTTTTTATGTACTCTTGGTTTGACTGGCGGCAGATACAAACGAAGAATAAACGAGAAGCATTTGATGTCACGGGGCAGTTAGGGTGGAAAACAAATAAAGAGAATAATTATTTTTCGGCATCGGCTGTCTTGCGATATAATCATTTGTCGGTAAGTAAAATGCATTATGATGGCGAAGGGGTTGTGGATAATTTTGTGTTCTGTCCTCAACTCTTTTACGGGCACTGGTGGTCAAATACTAGTCTCTATTTTTCGGCTTGCATGCTGATGTCGTTTGACCGTGACCGTGTTGGCGACAACAAATGGAACTCTCCTGTTGGATTCTATGCCACAGCACAGGCAAGTTGGAAATGGCTGTCATTGACCGAGAGTTTATATGCCGGAGATCATCAAATGCCGTTCTACGAGAAATATGGCAGTCTGCTTTATCAAGGTGATCCTTTCTATCACAATAAGATATATAGTCGTACCGACCTAGTAGCGACAATATTTCAGAAAGACTTTGTGAATCTAGAGGCACGACTAACGTTCCATGCCTCGGAGGACAAAAAAACAGCCTTCTCTCAGCAGGTGGCTGTAAGATTCTTTATCGACAATAATATTTTGAAACACCATAAGAACAAGACTAAGGGTGTTTCTAGGTTGCCTCTATCTCCACAATTTTAAAACTAATCATATTTTAAATGAATTTCCTATATAATATTGCGATGTCCGCTACTGCCTGGGGAATGCGCTTGGCATCACCTTGGCACCACAAAGCTAAACTCACTGTGCAAGGCCAGAAAAGAACTATTCCATATCTGAAAGATACTCTTGACACAGATGGTGGCTACATTTGGATCCATGCGGCATCACTTGGTGAGTTTGAGCAGGGTAGGCCCTTAATAGAGAAAATCCGAGAGGAGCAGCCCGATGCTAAGATTTTGCTCTCATTTTATTCACCTAGTGGTTACGAGGTACGCAAGAATTACGACAAGGTAGATGCCGTGTGCTATATGCCCGTCGATACCCCACGGCGTGTTAAGGAGTTTCTTGACGTGGTGAAGCCCAAGATGGCAATCTTTGTGAAGTATGAGTTTTGGGGCAACTTCCTTGAGCAACTCAAGCAGCGCAATGTGCCCACCTATATTATTTCGTCAATCTTCAGGCCTAATCAATCATTTTTTAAACCCTGGGGCGGAATGTTCCGCAAGATGCTGACCTGCTTCACTCACCTCTACGTACAAGATGAGGAGTCGCGTGAACTGTTGCATGGTATTGGTGTTGACAATGTTACAGTGTGTGGCGACACACGCCTCGATAGGGTGTTGCAAATCAGAGCGCAAGCCAAGGAGTTTCCTGCTATTTCACAGATGGTGGTTGGCAGCAAGAATGTGATGGTTATGGGCAGCTCGTGGCAGCCCGATGAGGACATCGTCATTCCTTATTTCAACTCACATCCCGAGATTAAGCTCATCATCGCTCCGCATGAGTTTGACGAGAATCGTCTCGAGGCAATGATGGCGCGCATCAAGCGGCCTGTGGCGCGATATACACAACTTGAGGGGATAGATCCAGCCACGCTCGATTGCATGATAATCGACTGCTTCGGCATTCTGTCTTCTCTATATCGCTATGGCACAATCGCCTACGTGGGCGGAGGATTCGGCTCGGGTATTCACAACGTTCCTGAGGCTGCAGTTTATGGCATACCTGTTATTTTTGGTCCTAAGCATGAGAAATTTAAGGAAGCTGTAGAACTTAACGCCTGTGGCGGAGGCTTCGCCATAAGCGACGCCCATCAGTGCCACGAGGTTCTAGACAAATTTCTTGGCGATAAGCAAGCGCTTGAGGATGCTGGCTCTGCCGCCATCAACTACATTGAGGCTCACACTGGTGCTACTCAGCAAATATATAACGATTTGTTTTAACCTAACCTCCTTACTTAGCTGTTAGCCTGTTATCCTTCATGCGGACTATGTATTGCTGAAGGATGGCTCTTATCTGGCGTTCCATAAACGGAAGTTGCTGGAATTGGCCCTTCTTGCTCAAGAGATTGTTCTTTAGCGAGAAATCCTCCTTAAACTTATAGATTCCAATGAGCTCGTTGTTGCGGTATTCTATCATTAAGTCATCGAGATAGTACATTGATGTGCCATCACGGTCGTTAAACACATAGTTCACATAATTTGGACTATCATCAAACGCGTCCTTCCCAAATGAGAAATATGGTTTCTGGTAATTGAGAAGACCAAGTATGGTTGGTGTGATGTCGGTCTGTTGCATCAGGCGAGTGGAGTCGCATTTGACTGGAAGTTGACCACCTGGAGTGTAGAAGAAGATAGGTATCAAGAATCGTCCCATGTCATTGTTGTAGTCACTGCGATGAGAAACACCGCAATGATCGGCTGAGAAGACAAAGATTGTGTTCTCAAACCATGGCTCGTTCTTCACTTGCTCGAAATATTGTCTTATCGCATAATCGGCATAGCTGATGGAGCGGTGCATTGGAATCTCTCCGCGTGTGAAGGTGTTTTCAAACTGCTCGGGTATCTTGAAAGGCTCATGGCTTGATGCGGTAAAAACAGTGAGGAAGAATGGTTTGTCCTTTTTGGCATATTCTTTAGTATATTTGGCAAAATACTGCAGATAAGGCTCGTCGAAAATTGCCCATGTGCCATCAAAGTCATCTTTGTTGGGATACTCATCCATTCCATAATATTGTTCAAAACCAATGGAAGAGCAAAATGCTTTGAAGCCTAAGGTGCTGTTTGGGGCGCCATGGAAAAATGCAGTGTTGTATCCTTCGTCACGAAGCATTTGAGGCAACGCTTGAAGGGTGTTGTTGGAGTAGATGTAATAGCAGTAAGGATCAATATATCGTGGAATGCCGGCAAAGCTGGCTGGCATGCAGTCAACAGAACGCGCACCATTGGCAAAGCTGTACTCAAAACAGTAGCTTTGGCTCAGTAACTCGTCGAGGAATGGAGTATAGCCACGATAGTGCCCGCCATCTTTATCTTTGTTGAAAAAACCTGTGTATTCCATTGAGAAACTCTCCATTAGGAAAACCACCACATTCATGCGGCGCATCTCGCCTCCGCGTGGAGTGGAGTTCTTGACAGGGTTAAAGATGCCATCGAGTTCTTCTTCTTTAAAGAACTTCGGGTCTTTATATCCGCTTTTGTGTATGGTGGTTATCATGGTGAACGGCGTGTTTAGCACAATTGCTGCCTCAATAGGATGTTTACAGTAGAGCTCGGCGGAGTCTTGTCTCATGGGGTGCATCTTCAATGATAATCCACCACGCAGACCAGCAAATGTCAAGAGTAAAGCGATCAAGAAGATTCCTGTGTGGATAGGGTAGTAGAATTTGGCAGATGGGTAGTCTTCTTTAGAACGGTTTTTCTTGATGGGGTTATAATATAAGAAGATTATAGCTGCAATCATGGCGATTCCAAAGAGCCATACCTGCCAGTAGCCAGTGATGCTGTTGAGGAAAATCTTGCCGAGATTGCTCTCTCCTCCAAATTCTGAGAACATAATCCATGTTGAGCGGCGTCCTCCAAACTCAAAATATACGATATCGGCAGCGTTGATTGCAATGCCTATAATATTGATAACTAGGAATATGATTTTTACAATGCGCTGATATTTGATAGTGTCGCGGCATTTTAGCGGTATAAACTGCATAATCACGCACAATACGTTAAGATAGCAAAGTGCGCTGATGTCAAATCTTAGTCCTCCTAACGACATTGTCATCATGTCGCCATAGTTTACATCAGGAAAGAATCGAGTGTTCATGAAATAAAACACCCAACGGGTGATCATGTAAATCGCTAACATGATCAAGAAATTCACAGCCATTATAAAGCCTGGCTCTTTAATGAACTGTTTTTTATTTGGAATTAACTTCATTTGTTGTGGTCAAAAATCGTTATCAAAAGTTGTGCAAAATTACAATAAATATTTTTCTCTTCAGCAATGTGTAAATGATTAAGTGGCGCATTTGTTAAGAATTGACATTGCCTTATTCAAAAAAAGGGGGAGAAATAGTGCTGTTGTCATTAATTATTACTAAATTTGCCTGCTTTAACGAAAAATTTTGACATTCATAATGACTGACAATAAGTTTAAACTACTTGCCGGACCTTGTGTTATAGAAAGCGAGAAAAATGTGATGCTTCTTGCCGAGGCACTGAAGGGCATTGCTGGCAAGTATGATGTGGACTTCTTTTTTAAGGCTTCATGGGATAAGGCAAACCGCACTAAAGCAACAAATTACCGAGGACCTGGATTGGAAGAGGGACTGCGCATACTTGAGAAAGCAAAGACAGAGGTAGGCGTGAAGATTGTCACTGATATTCATGAGCCAGACCAAGCTGAGGCTGTAGCACAGGTTGCCGATATCATTCAGATTCCTGCATTTCTGTGCCGACAGACCGATCTGCTGAAAGCTGCTGCTATGACGGGTAAGATGGTGAACATCAAGAAAGCCCAGTTCTCGAGCCCAGAAGAGATGGCCAACGTGGTAGGCAAAATGGAGCACTTTGGGTGCACTAATTTTATGCTGTGCGAACGTGGCAACTGCTTTGGTTACAACAACTTGGTTGTTGATATGGCAGGATTGGTGAGATTGTCGCGACTTGGCTATCCTGTGCTTTTTGATGCAACGCATAGCGTTCAGATTAGCGGCGGCGGTCTCAATCACGGCAATAGCGGAAAGAGCGAGTTTGTGCCTTATCTGGCAAAAGCCGCAGTAGCGACTGGCGTGCTTTCAGGCCTTTTTATGGAGGTTCATAATGACCCTGCTAATGCACTTTGTGATGGCAGTTGCATGCTTCACATCGACAATCTCGACAATTTGCTCAGTCAGATAATGCGAATAAGAGAAATCGCTCAAGAATAAGATATGCTTATACTTAAGAGAATAGTTCACACCACCATTTGGGGTGGTCCAAAAATTAGCCGATTGGCAGGCGTTGAGGGCGACAGCATAGGTCATCTCTACTCACTGTATTGCCGTGAAGGAGTCTCTAATGAGATTCTGAATGGTGAATGGAAAGGCCGTTGCCTGAATGAAGTTTTTCCGCTTTTCAAGGACAAGGTGTGCATGGCTGAGTATGAGTATTTCCCTCTTACTCTTGCTTTGACCGAAGCACAAGAGAACCTTAGCATCCAAGTTCACCCCAATGATAAAGCAGCTCAGAAACTTGAGCAACGAGCACGTGGCAAGCGAGAGTCGTGGTACTTTATTGATGCGCCCACTTCGGGCACCATTATCAATGGATGTACGTGCCATGATAAGGAACAGGAGAGGGAGATGATTAAACAAGGCCAGTTTATGGAGATGGCCGACACTCTCGCTGTTAAGAATGGCGACTATGTGTTTGTGGAGCCAGGCACACTTCATGCAATTACCGCTGGCAGCTTGGTGTTTGAGATTGAGGAGGGCAGTGACTTCACTTATCGCTTCTACGACTATAATCGTGTTGATGCACAAGGCAACCCTCGCGAGCTTCATGTTGAGAAGGCAACTAGCGCACTTGACATAAATTTGAAGTCGGTGGTCAAAGCTTATAGCGGACAGGAGATTAAAGAAAAAACTTACAGTACAAAACTGATAAACAATATTAATAAGTACACTAACGAAAGCGCCACGCTTGAGTGCTTCACACTCGTTAAAGGATTACTTGATGCCGATGGCATTGCAGTATCGCCTGGTTCAACCATTTTATTGTGGCCTGGTGAATCACTCAATACCTGCCAAGTGCAACTCGCTTTCGTTTCAAAGATTAGGGAGGATAAGGTATGATATATTCACCATCATTAATGTGCGCCAACTTCGACAACCTCAAGGCTGAGACATTTGCGCTTGAGGCTGCAGGTGCCAACCGACTCCATCTTGATGTCATGGACGGACGATATGTCCCAAACTTTGCTATGGGACTAGGCGATGTGAAATCGGTGTGCCGCAACACGTCACTGGTAACCGAGCTTCACATGATGATTATGGAGCCCAGTCGTTATATTAAGATGTATGCCGATGCTGGCGTTGATATAATCTATTTCCACCCCGATAGCGACAGCCACCCATTGCAGGTGATTAAGAAGATTAGGAAAGAAGGCCGCAAGCCAGGCATAGTAATCAATCCTGAGACCACAATCGAGAGCCTTGCCGAATATTACGACTTGGTTGATAACGTGCTTCTTATGGGTGTTAAGCCTGGATATGCTGGCCACATCTATCTGCCTTATGTTGAAGAAAAGATAGGGCAGCTTATTGAACTCAAAGACAAGTATAATCTTGAAATCATTATGGATGGCGCTTGTACAGTAGAGCGCATGAAGCGCTGGGTGAAGCAAGGTGTTGACGGCTTTGTACTTGGAACATCATCGCTATTCGGGCACTTGGGAACCTACAAGGAGATTATCAACAGAATTAAGCACGAATGTGGTGAATAAGACAATGAAAATCAAGCTTCTGGTAATGGATGTTGATGGGACTCTGACCGATGGAAAAATCAATATGGGGCCCAACGGTGAGTTGTTCAAAGCCTTTGACATTAAAGATGGGTATGCCATCAACGAGATGTTGCCTGCTCACGGCATAGTCCCTGCGATTATTACCGGGCGCATTTCAAGCATAGTAGAAAACAGGGCGCGCGAGTTGCACATTGATGAGCTCTATCAAGGAAAACATGATAAACTCGACACCCTGCGTGAACTCATGCAAAAATATGCCTGCTCACGCGAAAACGTGGCATACATTGGCGACGACATCCTCGATATCGTGTGTATGCGCGAATGTGGCTTGGTAGGCTGCCCTGCTGATGCCTGCCAGCAAGTGAAGGATACTGCGCAGTATGTGTGCAAGAAGAATGGCGGTGATGGCGCTGTTCGTGAGTTTATAGAGTATATACTTGAAACTGAATAACCTGCTGCAAGTAAAAAATGAATATTCAAGATAGAAATGCATAATTTTATCTTGAAAGAATAAAGAATAATGATGATGTGCTGTTAGAATCGGAAATAACTTGGCAGTGGAGCGCAGCGCAACGTAGAAGTTATTCTGATTTTAACAGCAAGTCGACA
>JAEEGL012972053.1_pt1 | contig 22637 bp, 19 predicted proteins | sample 9134231 | NCBI WGS metagenome assembly JAEEGL01 (sample SAMN16246548, study PRJNA631951) | gut metagenome | biome: gut microbiome; feature: rumen; material: fiber-attached | host: Bos | place: Iran: Karaj | collected 2018-10
CGTAAAAATCAAAGTCGGTTCCCCCGATCCTGAGAGAGATATAAGAAGGCTGAACAGATGCCGCGAAGAACTCGGATCAGGCGTTAAAATTATGATGGACGCAAATCAGGGAATGGACGTTCCGAGCGCAATTTCTCTTATTGACGCTGTCAAGAGCCTCGGTATTTACTGGTTTGAAGAGCCGGTAAAAAATACCGATTTCCAGGGTTATGAAATAATCCACGGCAAGACGAATATCTCTCTTGCTATGGGAGAAAGAGAATATTCCACCGTAGCGTTGAAGGAGCTTATTCAACGTCATTCAATTGACCTTTGGCAGCCTGATCTGATAAGACTCGGAGGGGTGGATTCATGGCTTGAATCAGCACATCTTGCAGAAGCGTATAACATACCCGTTCTTCCTCACTATTACAAAGATTACGACGTCCCGCTGCTTTGCGCTATAGATCATCCTTACGGCGCAGAGTCGTTTGACTGGATCGACGGAATAATCGACAATACGATGCGGATCGAAAACGGATACGCATACCCGCGCGACGGCGACGGATTCGGATTCAGATTCCTTCCCGAAGCGCTGACTCCGATCGAATAATCAAAAATCAGAAGGGACAATTATGAAAGAAAACGGTAACACAAGAGCAGAACGTGAGCTTAGCGGGCTTACCGGTATCGTCACAGGAGGAAGCAGCGGAATAGGCTATATGATTTCGAACTGTCTTGCTTCCGCAGGAGCAACCGTTTACTCGATATCAAGGACCGGTCACCCTAAAGACGGATATCCGGAGAGCAATAACGGGGTTTATCACGTCAAGGGCGATATAGGCGACTCAGAGGAAATGAAGAGAATCTGTGCTGAAATCGCCGAGAAAAACGGCGGAAAAATAGATTTTCTGATCAACAACGCAGGAATCAGTTATAAGAAACGCGCCGAAGAATTTCCAATGGATCAGTTCGATAAGATTATGGAAACAAACGTGAGGTCGGTTTTCTCAATGAGCGTTATTTGTTATCCGTATCTGAAACAAAGTCCTGCAAAAGGAAGAATAGTTAATATTACAAGTATGAGCGCGCACCTCGGATTTTCACAGGTTGTTCCCTACTGCGCAAGCAAAGGTGCGGTGCTAGCTATGACAAGAGGGCTGGCAGTGGAATGGGCTTCCGACGGGATAACAGTCAACAGCGTCGCCCCCGGATGGTTCAAAAGCAATATGAACAAACAGATAGTCGACGAGGAAAGAGAAAAAAAGATACTTGCGCGTATGCCTATGCATTCATACGGAGACACGAAAGATATAGGAGAAACCGTCAGATTTCTCTGCGGTCCGTCTGCTTCATACATAACCGGGCAGGATTTTGCCATTGACGGCGGAGCTCTTGCCTACGGATATTGAATTTTTAAAATTACTTATTTTTTAAATCACTGAAAGGAACAACTTTATGAAGATCAAACTTGCGGTTATAGGCGGAGGAAGCGTAAACTGGATGCGCGGCCTGATGAGAGACGTTTATACACTTGAAGGCGTCGACGGAGGGAAAATAAGACTTGTCGACCCTAACGTTCCGCACGTTACAAGCGTTAAAAATATGCTTTTGAAATTTAACGAACTTACGGGAAAATCATTTGAAGTATCAATAGTCGAAGACCGAAAAGAAGCCATGACAGGATGCGATTTCGTTCTTACAACGTTTTCTCCCGGAGCTATGGACGCATTTTTCAATGACCTTGAAATACCTGTGAAGTACGGAGTAAGACTTCCTGTTTCCATGACCTGCGGAATATCCGGTATTTCCGCTGCGATCAGAACGGTTCCCGTCGCATATGAAATAACTCAGGAAATGGAAGAGGTTTGTCCAGGCGCAATTCTACTTAACGTTACAAACCCGATGACTGCTGTTACAAAAGCGTTTAATCTTCCTGCAAAAACTGTTACGGTTTACGGCATCTGCCATGAAATAAACGCTCTCGAAGGATTCGTACGCAGAGTTTTAGGTATCGGAAAACCCGCCGGAATGGATATAGGAACTTATCTGTATTCGTATCTGCAGGAACAGGGTTTTGAATATGCCGTAGCAGGTATAAATCATTACATCTGGCTTGTAAAAGCAAAGCTGAACGGAGAAGACGTACTTGATAAATTTTATCAGTATGCCGTTGAACACGAAACCATTGACGGTAATCAGCCAAGTTATCAGGCCACTAATCCTTACGTAAACAACTGTCAGGCAAAACTTACGATGTGCCGTCAGTTCGGTTATCTTCCTATCCCGGGAGACCGCCATCTTATAGAATTCTGGCCGTCTCTTTGCAATAATCAAACCGGTTTCGGAATGAAATACGGAGTACTGAAGACCACCGTCGACTCTCGCCGACTTGACAAAGTTCTTCAGAAGCAGTATATAGACCGTATCGCAAGCGGAGAAGAAAAAGTCTCTTTCTCAAGGTCCGGAGAAGAGATAATCAGTATTATGCAGTCTTATCTTGATAAATCCGAGATAGTGACGATCTGCAACCGCCCGAACGTCGGACAGATTTCAAATCTTCCCGAGGGAGCCATTGTTGAAACACTGGTCAGAAAAGAAAAAGACGGGAAAATCAATCCGATCCCTGCAGGAGAACTCCCCCGCCCTATTCATCATCTGTGCTATCTTCATACAGGAATCAACGAAATGGTAGTAGAAGCAGCGCTAAACGGCGACCGCAAACTTCTGATTGAGGCAATGAGCATCGATCCGTCCACCGGAACGATGGACTTCGGAAGAATACCGGAACTCGTTGACGACCTTCTCACCGCAAACAAAAAATGGCTGCCGCGTTTTTTTGAATAATTTGAACCAATCAAAAAATAGGAGAAAGACAATGGATAATGAATTTGCACCGTTTGCGAGAGTCTCACTTGCTAATTTTTATAACGGAACACATAATTTCGACCAGTTAAACGACTTTATAGTAAACCGTCAGCTTGAAATGCTGAAAAGATCAGATCAATTACGCGACAAACTTGACTCCGTTGAGAAAGTCAAAGAATACGCAGCAGAGAAAAAGAAAACGTTTCTTTCAAGTTTCGGAAGCATCCCTGAAAGAAACTGCCCGCTGAATCCGAAAATTCTGAAAACCACTCAATTTGAAAGATACAAAATGGAGAGCGTTGTCTTCAATTCCAGAAAAGGCGTATATATAACGGGCAATATGTATATTCCGAATGACAATAACAAGCCGTCTCCTGCGGTTTTATTCGTATGCGGACATTCTGAAGATGCCAGGATGGCTCCGATATATCAAAGGGTTTGCCAGACACTGGCGAACGCAGGTCTTGTCGTTTTAGGAGTGGACCCTGTCGGGCAGGGAGAAAGAAAAGATTTCTACGACCGCACGACCGGAAAATATGCGTTTAAAGGCGCTGTAGATGATCACGACCGATGCGGAATTCCTTCAATGTGCGCAGGAAGATTTCTCGGCGCATATATTATCTGCGATCAGCTTGCATGTATAGATTATATGCTTACCCGTCCGGAGATCGACCCTGAAAAAATAGGAATTACCGGGTGCTCAGGCGGAGGTCTTCAGACTTTATATGCAATGACGGCCGACGACAGAATAGCTGCGGCTGCTCCGGTAGCTTTTACTACCACCAGACGAGATATCATTTACACAAGCCAGGTACAGGATGCATGCCAGATATGGCCGGGATGTGCAGAGTACGGATTTGACCATTTTGAACCGTTTATCATCTTTGCTCCGAAACCGGTTGAAATAATGACAGTCAGCGCAGACTTTTTCCCTATAGAAGGCGCATATGAGGTACTCGAAAAATCAAAATATATATACTCATTATTCGGCAAAGAGAAAAACGTCAGTCTGTTCGAATACAATGATAATCACGGTTATCCTCTTGCAATAGCGCAACGCGCTGCAACATTTTTCTGCAAAACATTCGGTGTAGAAAGAAAAAAAGACATTACCGTAAATCCGCTGCCGATACTTGATATTCAAACCACAAAAACCGGAAACGTACTGGGAGACTTCAGCGATGCGCTGACGATTCCGGATGAGACCGATGTTATAGTTTCAGAACTGAAAAATCGCAGAAAAGAGCAGTCCCCTAAAGAATGGCTTGTATCAATTGTCAACAAAGACAGACAATATTCAAAGCCATGGCTGCGAATGTTCTCCCCCGGATGGTCAGGTCATATAAACGGCTACACCGCCAGATATTCGACATGGTGGGTACAGAAATATCTTGCGGCATACGGTATCATGTTTGTTAAAGGCCCACGTGAAACCCCTGTTGATAAACCGACGATTATTGCCTTATGGGACAACGGAACCGCAGCAGTTCCGGAACGCGAAGACTGGATCAAAGCAAAATGTGATGAAGGATTTCAGGTATTTGTCGTCGATCTACCCGGCTGCGGCAATAATGAACAAACCAAAATATCCGGCGGACCATATCGCGGGCCCTGGAATATAATGTACAGATTATCAACTGATCTTTTGTATATGGGAGACAGCATGACAGCAATGCAAACCTATAATCTGATCAGAACGGTTGATATGGTAAAAGATATACTAAAAATCAACGATATCACATTATTCTGCGATGGAAAAGAAGGCGTTTACGGTATACTTGCCGGATATCTTACAGATACCAAAAGAGAATACGGCAGCAATCTTATGACCAGCGTTGAGAAAGAAATTCTTGAACCGAGACCTTTCCATTACGATAATACTCTGAATTATGTTATTCCGGATATGCTAAGCCATTTTGACTACTATGAACTCATGTGACGCCAATAAGCATAATCTGAAAGTACCACTCAACTTCTCTTAAAAAAAGTATAAAAAAAGATTCCCTGCCGGGAATCTTTTTTTCTTTTGTTTTATACCGCGTCAATCGTCGATACCGAAATCGTCATCTCTTCAAGTACTTCAGATACAATATTCGCGGTATCGAGAGAGGTAAATATCGTAACTCCGTTTTCGGTTGCGCATCTTCTTATCGATACGCCGTCCTCACTGTGACGAAGTCCGGAAGAAATTCCGCGTGTATTGATAACGTAACTTACGAATCCCTGCCTCATTATATCGAGTATCTCATTACTTCCTTCGGATATCTTTCCGAGTTTATGAGTTCTGATGCCGTTTTCTTTGAGGAAGAGAGCGGTACCCTCCGTAGCGGCGATATTGAAGCCCATTCTGTAAAAGCGTCTTACCATAGGCAGCGCCTCTATCTTGTCTTCATCTGCAAGCGTTACGATTACGGTTCCGTAATTCTGAAGTTTCATTCCGGAGGCCTGAAGAGCTTTGTAAAGCGCACGGGAAAGTTTATCGTCGTACCCGATCGCTTCTCCGGTAGATTTCATCTCGGGGGAGAGATGCGCGTCAAGTCCTTTTATTTTGTTTGATGAGAATACAGGGACTTTAACGTAATATCTTGTTTTTTCATCAGGATATATTGTGAATATTCCCTGTTCTTTCAAAGATTTTCCGAGAATTACTTCGGTAGCTATATCTGCAAGTGAAAATCCCGTTGCTTTTGAAAGGAACGGAACCGTTCTTGAAGAACGAGGATTCACTTCAATAATATAAACGTTATCGTTTGAGTCTACAATAAACTGAATATTGAACAGACCTTTTATTCCGATCGCCATACCGAGTTTTTTCGTGTATTGGAGAATTATCCCTTTGACTTTATTTGAAATTGAAAACGAAGGATAAACGCTGATGGAGTCTCCGGAATGTACGCCTGTTCTTTCAACAAGTTCCATAATTCCCGGAACAAATACGTCGCATCCGTCGCAGATAGCGTCAACCTCCACCTCTTTTCCCTGAATATAATGGTCGACAAGAACCGGCTTATCCTCATCTATTTCAACTGCGGTTTTAAGATATCTTCGGAGGGATTCATCGTTAGCAACGATCTCCATCGCTCTTCCGCCGAGCACGAAGCTGGGACGGACAAGAACAGGATATTCGATCTCATTTGCAGTTTTTACTCCCTCGTCGATGTTTGTTACAGCACGACCTTTAGGCTGAGGAATTTCAAGTTCTTTTAACAGTTTTTCAAATTTCTTTCTGTCTTCAGCCTTATCGATTGCTTCGCAGTCGGTTCCGATTATATTAACTCCGCGATCGAAAAGTGGCTGGGCGAGATTTATTGCCGTCTGACCGCCGAGAGATGCAATAACTCCTATCGGCTTCTCAAAATCAACGATCGCCATAACGTCTTCCGGAGTCAGAGGTTCGAAATAAAGTTTATCTGAAATATTGTAGTCTGTCGAAACGGTTTCGGGGTTATTATTGATTATTATTGCTTCGTAACCCGCTCTTCTTATCGTCTGGACGGCGTGGACAGTCGAATAGTCGAATTCAACTCCCTGCCCGATCCTTATCGGACCTGCTCCGAGCACCACGATCTTCTTTTTATCAGTGTGAACTGACTGATTTGCTCCTGAGTAAGAAGAATACAGATATGCAATATATTTTCCCGTATGAAGAGTATCGACCATTCTGAAAACAGGAACTATGCCCTTGGATTTTCTGTAATTATACAACTCTTCTTCAGTTATGTTCCAAATCGAAGCGATATATTTGTCCGAAAAGCCCATCTTCTTAGCTGATTTCAGAACGGGAACGCTGTTGATATTCGATTTAAGAGACTTTTCCATATCAACGATATTTTTTATTGCCTCAAGGAATATCGACGTTATCATTGTTATCCTATGAATCTCATCCAGAGGAACGTTCATCCTGATAAGGTTTGCGATAGCGTAAATATTGTCATCGTGAAATTCAGAAACGTATTCAACGAGCTGCTCCTTCGAATAATCATTGAATTTCTTAAGAAGCAGATGACAGACTCCTGTTTCAAGAGAACGGATAGATTTAAGAAAACATTCTTCAAGCGTTGAGCCTATTCCCATTACCTCGCCGGTAGCCTTCATCTGTGTTCCGAGTACGTTCGGAACGTTGCTGAATTTATCAAACGGGAAACGCGGGAATTTTGCAACGTAATAATCAAGAGAAGGATTAGTAAGCGCGTTTCCGCCGGCAACCGGAATCTCGTCAAGCCTCATTCCGACTGCCACCTTAGCGGTTACTCTCGCTATCGGATATCCGCTTGCTTTTGACGCCAAAGCCGACGAACGGGATACTCGGGGATTTACTTCGATAAGAAAGTATTTGCTTGACTCGGGATCGAGGGCGAACTGAACGTTGCATCCTCCTTCTATCTTCAATTCACGAATAATTTTAATTGCGCTGTCGTTGAGCATTTTCTTATCTTCTTCACTCAGCGAAAGAATCGGAGCTACTACGATAGAGTCGCCGGTATGTACTCCTACAGGGTCAACGTTTTCCATACCGCAGACAGTAACGACGTTATCCTCCGCGTCGCGCATAACTTCAAACTCGATCTCTTTATACCCTCTTACGCTCTTTTCAATCAGAACCTGGTGAACGGGAGACAGAGCGAAGGCGTTCGGAGCAAGGTCAGCCATCTCTTCCTTATTGTTTGCAAATCCTCCGCCGGTACCGCCGAGTGTGAAGGCCGGACGAAGAACAACGGGATAACCTATTCTTTCGGCAGCGGCAAATGCTTCTTCAATGCTGTAAGTGATTTCAGAAGGAATTACCGGCTCTCCTATAGATTCGCAAAGTTCCTTAAAAAGTTCACGGTCTTCCGCTTTTTCAATACTTTCGCTGCTCGTCCCGAGAAGTTTTACCTTACATTCGTTAAGAACTCCTTTCTTTTCAAGAAGCATCGCAAGGTTAAGACCTGTCTGTCCGCCGATACCCGGAACAATTGCGTCCGGACGCTCATATCTGATTATTTTGGCAATATACTCAAGAGTCAAAGGCTCCATATATACTTTGTCGGCAATCGAAGTATCGGTCATAATCGTTGCAGGATTTGAGTTTGCAAGAATAACCTCGTATCCTTCTTCTTTTAAAGCAAGACAAGCCTGAGTACCCGCGTAATCGAATTCTGCCGCCTGCCCTATCACGATCGGTCCAGAACCAATAATTAGTATTTTTTTAACGTCTTTTCTTTTCATTTTTCTCCTCCGAACCTTTAATTATTCATCGCAGTAAATACTGTCGCAGTATATACAGCGGTAGGTATTCTTTTTTCCTCGAACTGGTTCAAACTCATGAACAAGTTCCTGTTCAACTGAAGTTATACAACGCGGATTCGTACATCTCATCCCTTTAACAGAATTGACGATTCTGTTTTCACGATAATCGGTCTGAGACAAGAGCTTAAGTATCAGCGCCATACGCATGTATTTACCGTTCTGAGCCTGTTCAAAATAGCACGCCCTTTCGTCGTCATCCACTTCTACCGAAATCTCGTTAACGCGCGGAAGAGGATGCATTATTATCATATCTTTTTTTGCGTTTTTCAATTTTGCACAGTTGAGGACGTAACTGTCTTTCAGACGTTCATATTCATCCTCACTTCCGAAGCGTTCCTTCTGAATCCTTGTCATATAAAGAACGTCAAGCTTGTCCATTTTTTCTTCAAGGCTGCGTATTTCCTCGTAATAGATTCCTTTCGGCTTTATGACTTCGTCGATTATATAACGCGGTACTTTCAGTTCATCCGGGGAAATCAGATAAAATGAAATGTTACTGTACCTTGACATTGCATTTATGAGAGAGTGAACGGTTCTTCCGTATTTGAGATCCCCGCACAATCCTATTGACAGGTTGTCAAAGCCACCCTTTTTCCGATAAATCGTGAGGAGATCGGCAAGAGTTTGCGTCGGATGAAAATGTCCTCCGTCGCCTGCATTAATCAACGGTACTCCGGATCTTCTTATTGCTGCAAGAGGAGCGCCCTCTTTCGGGTGTCTCATCGCTATAATATCCGCGTAATAACTCACTATTCTCACCGTATCAGTAACGCTTTCGCCTTTTGCTGTCGAACTGGATCCTGCATCCGAGAATCCGAGAACGTTACCGCCGAGTTCATACATAGCCGCTTCGAAACTGAGTCTGGTTCTTGTAGAAGGTTCAAAAAACAAAGTTGCCAGTTTTTTCCCTTCACATTTTTTTGAATAATCTTTTGGATTTTTTATAATGTCGAGAGCGGTTTTACATAAATCTTCCAGTTCTTCGACTGAGAAATCCATTATGTCTATCAGATTTCTCATTTTATCCAGCTTTCATCAGACGGGTTGTTTCTGAAGGCAATCAGTCTTGCCACGTCTTCCTTTTTTATGATACCCTGCTCGCAGGCTACCTCCGCTACCGTATCAAAATCCGTAAGAGAATGGTTTATAATATCGGCGCTTGCAAGTCTTTCAAGTCCTTTTTTCATTCCGTAAGTGAAAATACTTACTATACCCAGTACGTCAGCGCCTGCTTCTCTGAGGACGTTTACGACCTCAATAACACTTCCTCCGGTCGAAATAAGATCTTCTACAACAACGACTTTCTGCCCGGGCTCGAGTTTTCCTTCAATCTGATTCTGTCTTCCGTGGTCTTTTGCACCGCTTCTGACGTAACCCATCGGCAGACCAAGGATATGAGCGGTTATTGCTGCATGTGCTATTCCGGCAGTCGAAGTTCCCATAAGGACCTCAGCGTTCGGGTAATATTTTCTGATAAGCTCAGCGAGACCGTTTTCAACGTCAATTCTGACTTCCGGAGCGGTCAACGTCAATCTGTTGTCGCAGTATACAGGGCTTTTTATTCCGCTTGCCCATATAAAAGGCTCTTCCGGTCTTAGGAAGACTGCTCCAATCGAAAGCAGATCTCTTGCAATTAATTTTTTCATATCTATTCTCCTGTTATTTTGAAAAATCTTTAATAAACCGTCTGTATTCCCTTACCGGGTCATCGGACGCTGTAATCGGTCTTCCGACTACGATAAAATCAGAGCCTATTCTTTTAGCTTCAGACGGTGTAGTTACTCTTTGCTGGTCTCCAACGGCGTTTTCAGGATATCTTATACCGGGCGTAACGGTGAGAAAATCATTTCCGCAAACAGAATGAACCTTTCCCGCTTCAAGAGGAGAACAAACGACGCCGTCAAGTCCTGAATTCTTAGCATTCAAAGCATACTGTATTACTACTTCGTATATAGGTCTGTTTATAAGAAGCTCGTTTTCAAGAGTATTCTGCTTTATCGAAGTCAACTGCGTTACTGCAATCAGAAGCGGCCTTGTGCCGTCAGGACGAGTAAGTCCTTCGAGAGCTGCCTTCATCATTTCCGATCCTCCGGCAGCGTGAAGATTGCATATATCAACGTCGAGAGAGGACAAAACTTTCATTGTTTTTCTGACAGTGTTCGGAATATCGTGAAGCTTAAGATCGAGAAATATTCTGTGCCCCATACTTTTTATTTTTCTAACTATGTCAGGACCTGCACCGTAAAAAAGTTCCATACCTATTTTAACAAACGGCTTTTCTTCTTTAAATATTTCAAGAAAAGAGTAAGTGTCTTCGCCGGATGCAAAATCGCAGGCAATTATAACGTCTCTGCTCATCTTTTAACTCCTCCAATAATATTTTTAAGTTCGGTTATGCCGTACTTATCCATAACTTCCGGCAATTGCTCAATTATCTTTTTGCATATGAAAGGATCGGTAAGGTTCGCGGCTCCTATCTCGACGGCCGTTGCTCCGGCAAGCATCATCTCAATAACGTCTTCGGCAGATGAAATCCCGCCCATTCCGATTACGGGAATCCTGACTGCTCCGGCAACCTGATATACCATTCTGAGCGCTACCGGAAATACAGCGGGACCGGATAATCCTCCGGTAACGTTTGCGAGAATAGGTTTTCCGGTTTTCAGATCTATTCTCATTCCCATCAGTGTATTGATAAGACTAATTGCGTCTGCTCCTGCGTTTTCGCATGCTTTTGCAATAGAAACTATATCAGTGACGTTAGGAGACAGTTTCATAATAACCGGTTTACGGGTCACTTTCTTAACTGCCTCTGTAACTGCCGCCGCAGAATCGGCGTTTGTCCCGAAGCTCATACCTCCGCCGTGAACGTTCGGACAACTGATATTGACCTCAAACCAACCTATCCGGTCCGAAGCATCCAGCTTTTTGCAGACCGCAACGTATTCATCTATGGAAAATCCGGAAACGTTTGCCATTACCGGTTTATGAAAACATTTTTTCAGTTTTGGAAGTTCTTCATTAAGAACCGCTTCCACTCCCGGATTCTGAAGACCGACGGAATTCAGCATTCCGGAAGGCGTTTCCGCTATTCGCGGAGTCGGGTTTCCGAATCTCCGTTCAAGTGTTGTTCCTTTAAATGAAAAAGTTCCCAATATATCGATATCGTAATACTCCGAAAATTCATATCCGTACCCGAAAGTTCCCGAAGCGGGGATGATGGGGTTATCGATCTTTATTCCGCACAAATCAACGCTCAGTCTTCCCACAGTATTTCTCCTTTCTTCAAAACGGGTCCTTCTTTGCAAATGCGTTTGTATCCGGTCAGAGTCTTACAGGAACAACCCATACATGCGCCGAATCCGCATCCCATCCTTTTTTCAAAACTGAACTGACCGTCGGTTCGAGACGTTTTATAAACCGCTTTAAGCATAGGCTCCGGACCGCAGGTATAAAAATATGAATAATCAATATTTTTCAAAACGTCTGTTACAAAACCCTTTTCTCCGTAAGAACCGTCAACAGTGGCAACAAAAGTTCTTACTCCGAGTTCATTGAATTCTTTTTCGTAGAAAACCTCATCCTTTTTGTTAAAGCCAAGAATCGCGGTAACGCTGACGCCCTTCTCTCTCAGTTTTGCCGCAAGATAATAGAGCGGCGGAACTCCTACTCCTCCGCCTATCAGAACCGGATTGCTTCCGCATTCAGAAACGTCATAACCGTTGCCGAGGCCTGTCATAAGTTCAAGAACTTCTCCGGGGACGTTCGATTTCAGTATCTCTGTTCCGGTTCCGACCACTTTATAAATCAGGGTAAGACAGGAATTATGAACGTTGCAGACTGAAATCGGACGGCGAAGAAATAATCCGTCTATTTTGATATTTACAAACTGCCCGGGGCGCTTGATTTCAGAAACGTCGCCCTCCAGAATCATTTTATATACGCCCGACGCTATCGGAACGTTTTCTTTAATTGCAAAATTACTTATCTTCATATTATTAACCGCCTATCAAATCACGATCTACGTATGCTATTCTGCCGTCAGATACCGTCAGCATGCATTTTCCGTTTACTTTCCAGCCCTCAAACGGCGTACTTTTTCCCATTGAAATGAAATCATTCGGATCGACCGCTCCGGTATAATCTAAATCGAATACCGTAAAATCACGTGTCAGTCCTCCGTCTCTGATACCGAATCGCTTCATGGGATTTTCGCGCATCAGTTTCATAAGATGAGGAAAAGTTATAATTCCTGTTTTCACAAGATAAGTATAAGCAAGCTGAAAAGAAATCTCTATCCCGGAAACTCCCATAAGACTTTTTTCAAGTCCCCTGCTTTTTTCCTCCGCACTGTGAGGAGCATGGTCTGTAACGATCATATCGATCGTTCCGTTTTTTATCCCTTCTATAAGGGCATCACGGTCGGATTTATCCCTGATTGGGGGATTCATTTTGAATCTTCCGTCTTCCCGGAGCATACTGTCGTCAAGAAGAAGATAATGCGGAGCAGTTTCACAAGTTACGTCCAATCCTTCAGCCTTTGCTTTTCTGATAACGTCTACGGTTTCTGCTGAAGATACGTGGCATACGTGATAGGAACACCCTGTTTCTCTTACAAGTTCAACGTCTCTTTTTACCGGTCCCCATTCGGATTTGCTGCATATTCCCCGGTGACCGTGATCAGAAGCATATTTCCCTTCGTGTATATATCCGCCGTTTAAAAGAGTGTTGTCCTCACAGTGAGCGACAATTACTTTTCCGAGTTCTTTGGATCTGATCATTGCAGATCTCATAATATCAGGATCCTGAACTCCCTTTCCGTCGTCTGAAAACGCGATCGTTTTCCCGGCAAGCCGGTCAAGGTCCGCAAGTTCCTTCCCCGCTTCGTTGACAGTGATCGCACCGTAAGGATAAACTTTAATCACCGCGTCGCGGCGGATAATCTCAAGTTCTTTTTCAAGGTGCTCTTCACAGTCGGGAACCGGCGAGAGATTCGGCATTGCACATACGGCAGTAAAGCCTCCGTGAGCAGCAGCCTTCGAACCGGAAAGAATGGTTTCTTTATAAGAAAAACCCGGCTCCCGCAAATGAACGTGAACATCTGCAAGACCGGGTAAAACAATATATTTTTTATCAGAAAAAGAAAGTGTGAGATCATCGGAAAAATCGGATAAAACGTCTACGTAGAAAGAGGTCTTCCTTATTTCGGAATCGATATAAGCGTTAACGTTTATAAAATCAAGTTTCATAACAACCTCACAAAAAAATGCCTTCCCCAAGGAAAGCACAACAACCAAAGGCATAATCTGTCGATTATAGCCTGAATGATATAATTTGCAGTCCTTGGCGACCTCTCAGGATCATCCTTAAAGTACCTGAAGTATTATAGCAAAGAGTTTTTCATTTGTCAAGTTATATTATAACATTATTTTATAAATATTCTCCGCCGCATTTACGTGCGGCGGAGAAATCAGATCAGTTATTGATCAAATATCCGTAGAAAAGTTTGTCCATATCACAAGCTACCGGATAACGAAGCAGATCGTGACCGTGATCCATAGTATTATTGATAAGCGCAGTGCCTCTGTTGAAATAATAAAATGACAGTTCATCCTCGTCATTGTCAACGGTATCATCCCAGAGAGTGTCGACGTGATACCATTTTCCGTCTATTTCAACCATGTTCCACGAGTGAGTATCGCTGTTGATTACTATTGTGTTGATTCCCGCAACGTTTCCCAGTAAACAGAACGCATTGGCGTATGAGAGACAGACACCGTGGCCGTCAACAAGAACGTCGTATCCGTCCGGGTTCGGAAGTCCGTAAACAACTTCGTATTTTGTGTGTCTGACAATATATTCGTGAAGTTTATACTCTTTTTCCAGATCGGTCATTTCACCGGTAGTAACACTGTTAACAATTTCCTTTGCGCGGTTTACCGTTAAAATCGCCAAATCAAGGTCCAGATCACTTTTTTTGAGTGCGTCACGAATCGTTTTGCTGTCTTTAACAGCTTCAAAATCAAGGATACAGTTGTTTCTTACGTCAAGCATTTCAAGATGCTTCAAAGACTTCAGAGGTTCAATATAATTAAAATAATTATTTGCAAGAAACAGATATTTCAGATTTTCAGCTGTCGCAATATTCGATACGTCTCTGATATTACAGTATACGAGACCGAGAGTTTCCAACTTTGCAAGGCCGGACAAATCGGGAATTTCCGAAACAAAACTGCGTCCAAGCTGGAAATCCTTGAGCGATGATAATCCAATTATAGGGGATAAATCTGAAACGAAGGTGTTTTCTGCATAAAATTGCTCGAGAGAAGTCAGACGTTCTAATCCCTTAAGCGAAACGATACCGTCTGCCTCAATATTCAATACACGTATGCTGCTCACAATCGGAACAGTCAGCAACGCGTCCGGAGAATATCCGAGACTTTCACGTATCGCTTCGGCCAACGTCTTGTCCATTTCAAATCCGTCGGTATTCGGGTCAGGCTGATATTCGGGGAACGAAGGAGCCTCGACCTCTTCCTGACCGGGAATTGATGAGATACTGTAATTACCGTTTATGATTTCACTCTCATCATCATAAAAGAAATCCGACTTAACCTCAGCATCCTCTCCGGAACACAAAACGGTTATATTCATGAATTCGTCTTCGTAATACAGTTTCATTTTATCATCGGACACAGAAAAAGCAGAATCGTATATTGAAGCAAATTCCGTTCCGAATTCCGAATCAGAAGAAAATACTCTGAAATAAACTTCTTCTGTGTTACGTCTGTAAAAATCAAAATAAAATTTAGTATCAGAACTTTCGTATCTGTAAATGATTCCCGTTTCAGGATCAAAGAACGTCGGAACAATCACCGGAGGGTCGACCTCTTCGGTCGTCAGCGGTTTATCGGTTTTTTCATACGTAGTAAAAGGCGCAGCCGTAACGTTCGTGACGCGTTCAGTCGTCACGGGAGGAACGTCCGTCGAAACGGTTATAACCTTTTCGTCAGAGGTAACAGGCGAGTCTGTACCGGGCTTTTTTGCGCATGACGCTATAAACACGGTTATGATAAGTAACAGTATTATTATTCGTTTCATAATTAGTAATTCTCCCAAACCATCAATAATTATAAAGCAAATTACAAAAAAAGCAAGTTTAAAATCAAAAATAAAGGATTTTTTTAGAAAACATATTGAAAAAAGCAAAGCTTTATTGTACTATTATTTCATAAATAAAAATATGGAGCATATTATGAAGAACAAAAAAATCATCATCAGACTTATCGTATGCGTCGCTGTTCTCGGCGTTGCTATTCTGGTAGGATTTCTGACCGGAGTTTTTGACGATTTTAACGTCAATTTCAATTTCGCCTCTTTGCTGAAACTTATTTTAATGATTGCAGCGGTCCTTGCAGTAGAATCAATTCTTTCTTTGCTGCTTACGCTGCCGAATCCCAGCAATCACCGCGTTCGCTCAATTCTTTCAATAACCGCCAGCCTTCTGAAATACGTTGCGTTCATAGTAATTCTCTGCTGGGGACTTTCGATTATCGGGGTCAACGTTTCAACTATCGTTGCCAGCGTCGGAATTATTGCGCTTGTTGTCGGCTTTTCCGCAGAAAGTCTTATCGCAGACGTTGTTACCGGAGCTTTTATGCTGTTTGAAAATCAGTACAACGTAGGCGATATCGTGGAAGTTGACGGTTTCAGAGGAACCGTAACAAGTATCGGAATAAGAACGACATGCCTTACCGACCCCGGAGATAACGTAAAGATTGTCAACAATTCAGATATGAAGAATATTCTGAACAGATCCGATAAAATTTCGAGAAGCGTTTCCGAAATCGCAATTCCTTATTCGACAGACCTTGAAAAGCTCGAAAACGAAATTCCGGCTCTGATGGAAAGAATATATGAAAAACGCACCGACGTTTTCAAAGCTCCTCCGAGATACCTCGGCGTTCAGGAACTTGCTGACAGCTCAGTCATTCTGAAATTCGTCGTTGACGTCGATGAAAAGGATATATACTCCGGCGTCCGTCTTCTGAACCGCGACCTGCTTCTCGGATTCAGATCACTCGGCGTAGAATGCCCGTTCCCGCAGCTGGACGTTCATTCGGATAAATAACAGTGTTCATCAAAAACGAAACGGAGGTGAGCCTCTTTGCGTCGAAACACAGCCGATGAATTCCATTTTAACAGAAACGCGGAAGAGAGCGTTCCTAAGAGAGAGTACTTCTCTTCAGAAGAGTTTTCAACACCGCCGGCATTAATCGAGACGGCTCCGGAATACGACGGAGATTTCACCGTTGAGAAAACGCAAAAGACAAAGAAAACTAAAAGATCAAGACACGACCTTCTTAAGAAGATAATTATGATTCCCGTTGCCTCGGCAATTGCCGTCACGACTATTACACTGTCATCTTTCGACGTCGACCCGCTCGGAGAAGACTTTCTTAACAACATCAATATCATAGACGATTTCAATGAAATAATAGAAGGAAAAAACAGATTTCCCCGCCTTCCGAACCTTGACCCGGATTTTGCCGGAAAATACGCCTGGTCGGAATTCGGTTCAGAGGAATTTCTGATCGTTGACGGCAACTATCTGTGGGCAGGAACCATGTTTACTGAATTCGAGGCCGAACACAGAGGAGAAGAATTCCCCGTCGGAAATATTCCCGGAGCATCGTACGACAAGAAAAAGAACGTTCTTACGCTCGAGGACTACCACGGAGGAAATATCGAAGCGAACCTCATGGGCAACGGCTTCAAAATCAATCTCGTTGGCGATAATTCCGTTGATTCAGTTATGATCTGGGGCGCCATGTACGGCGGAAGCGTTACATTTACCGGCAGCGGAAGCATAGTTATCAATAAAGATATGACAAGTCAGACCGGTATTTATCTTGAGTGTGAAAACAGCCCGTCATGCGTAATGGTTGATAACAAAGCAACCGTTGACGTTTACGGCGAAAGCGCTATTATTATACACTGCACCAAACTCAAGAAGGCCATTTACACCCTCGAAGGAACTACGATAACGGGAGGAGAATGCGCCGAAGGAGAATTTGTTAAGTCTTTCGATTACGTATACGATGAAAACAATAACCCGATTATGGATGAGGACGGAAATTATATTACCGTAGAAAAAACTGTTAAAGATATAGCAAAAGAACTTAACACAACACTTTATGATTATTCAGTCGTAGATGAAGAAGGAATCCCGTCAAAGCACGTTCTCTTTGAACCGGAAACCTGAGTAAAACAATAATTAAGCCCCGACGCTCGGTAAGGCGTCGGGGCTTATTGCATATATGGATACTATTGTTTCAATCACCGAACGGAAATTCAAAATATACTTTCTTGCCGGGATGCGCTTTTTTCATTTCTTCATATTCCGCAAGAGCTCTCTGATAATACTTTTCTTCCTGCTCCGTCATTTTAAACGGCAGTTTTTCCGGTTTCTTTTCATTCATTATATTAGTAAGTATTTCTATTTCTCTGGGATTGTGTACACCTTTGTCCTCATAGTACTTGACTACTTCGGGCTGTAAATAGTGGTCCCATGATACCGGCTCTTTTTTTATCATATCTTTCTTCCTCCTGAAAAATAATTATTCAATAATCCAATTCAACGATTTCTTTCTTTTTCAAGCTCGCGACGATAATCGCGGTCGAGCGTTTCAAGTCTCTTCTGCAAGTCGCCGTTTTTTCTGTCATAATCTGCGATTCTGCGTTTGTAAGGTTCCATGCTCCGTTCTGCGCTCTAAATATTTCTGTCAATTGTTTTGACCTGCTCGTCAAGTCTTTTTATCTGATCTTCATAGTTTTTTCTCTGGCGAAGATAATTGTCTTTGGTACGCTGATAATTATCTATATTTCTTTTTTCATTATCAATATATCGTTTGTTGGTTTCGATTTCTCTCCTGATTCTGTCCATTTCCTGAGAAATTCTTGATGATTCCATAATAGTACTCCTTTAATTATCATTTTTCTGAAGCAACATCGTTACCGTAATTATCTCTGATATTGATATGCGTTTTATAAATATCCTCCATAAAAGAAAGCTGTTCAAGGGTAAAATCTTCTTTGAAAGATATTTTTTCATTATAATCACGAAAGAACAGCTCGTTCCACAAATAAGTTCTGCTTCTTTCATTGACAGAAAACAAAAATCTGAACTTGCTGAGAGCATCGTAATAGTCTTCGTTCCGTTCGCTCTCAAATAGCGGATCGGAACAAAACCCGCCTTTCGGAAATCCACTTTCAAGCAACAGCCGGATTTCTTTATTTAAACTCATTTTTTCGCCATTTGATCCGTTCATATGCAAAACCTCTTTCTTTTTTATTTGTGTTGTGCACAACCACCGTAGTTATTATAGCATATTTTCAAGAGAAAAAGCCGTGTTTTTTTAATTTTTTGGGGCTTTTTTGCAATATTTACAGTTTGGTTACAGTTTGTTAATCAAAAACAGCAAAAGTTCAAAAACGAATTTTCGTTCATTTTTTTAACTCGTTTATTTATAAAATGAAAGGCATATTATTAAGCGTAAAGACGTGAGAAATAACGTTAATCAAACGTCAGTTCACCTTTTATCATGAAGAGCAAAATAAAAAAAGGTACACAATCATGTACCTTTTTTCGTTTGGCAAAGGTATACAATTTTGATACAAAACGTTCTGTATAACTTTCAAATCGTTCTGGATACCCTGTAATCGTTCCGAATGAATTTCAAATCGTTCTGAATGACAAGTAATCATTTTACATATAAAATTCTTACTCACTGTCATTATGTGGTTAATAAAACGAGAAAATGTGGTTAATGAAGTGGTTAATATTTTTCGTTAAAAAACACCTTTGATACTATCGTAGGTGTTAAAATGATCATTTATACAGCTAAACGAGGCATTGTTCCTGCTCTTAAATCAAAATAAGCAAGCATTTTATCATTTATATACTGTGGATCAATTGAATCTATTGTTGTTATTTGTTTTACAAAAATAATATTATCATCTTCAAGTTCGCTGGAAATGCATATTTTTCCTTCTTCAAACCATATTAGACCCCTATCAAACAATTTGTGATGATTCTCGCACAACCAAATTCCATTATCTCCATCAGTTGCAAGTTCAAATTTTCTATCAAAAGATAAGTCGTCACGCTTTCTAATAGAAGCAACAGGATATATATGAGCAGCTTGCACAACTTCTTCAATCTTACATCCACATAATACACATTTTTTCTCACCATCAAACTTACTCAATAAGTTATAAATAAATTTTGGACTACGTAGTTTATCTTTTACTGTATCGCTATCACCATCATCAAATTCTAATGTATCATCCATTATTTCAAATAAATGTTTTGAATTTTTTGTTGAATAAAGTTTAATGGCTTCAATATCATTATCACTAATTTTTTCTGATTCATTATCTACAATTTGATATAGTTTGATTGGCTTATCTGTAATTGCTGAAATAGAAATGCAAAATAAAGATGTTTCCTTTTGATTAGCTCCAAATGTTTTCCCATAAATATGATAACATGAGCCTTCATCAGTAACATAAGTGGATTTATTTCCGCTGTTTCTAGATCTCAATTCATTTCTACTTCTAATTAAATCTTTTACAGAAGTAAATGGTATCGGATTAAAATGTGGTAATCCAAACTCTCTATTTAAGAATATAATACCAGTAGTAGACATTAGTCGATACATAAATTTTAAGTAGTCAGTTTGATTGTTTCCGTGCTGAGGTAAAAAATAAAAATAAAATTTTCTCATTTTTTTATCTCTAGCATTTTTTTGTTCTACCAAGAATTGAGATAATGCTGTTGGAACTGATTGTAATTGAGAATTTCGAGCTGTTAGCTCTCCATTTGCTGACATAGCTATATAATGTATTTCATTATCAGTAATCAGTTTTATCATTCTACCAACTATTCTTTCTTCTCGCCATTCAACATCATAATCATGAGTTTTCAAAATTCTAAAAGAAATATCATCTAGTATACCAGATGTTAAAAATGTATCTACTGTAGGCATCCTATCTTGTGCGCCTATTCTATTTATTATAAATTTTGGTCTACTCATAAATAACCAGCACCTCCTCTCTCCCTCGAATTTTAATATTCTTTACAGATGCTTTATTTTCATTAATCCATTCTTTTAGATATTTGTTTTCCTTACCTTTATACTCTAGGATATTTGAAATTAGAATTTTACAATTCTTTTCTTTTATTGAATTCAAAAAGGTTATTAATCTTTTTTCTTCATTCTCATTCCAACCTTTAAATCCTCTTTTGCCGTCATTATAACTTCCAAGTGTGATTAAGTATGGAGGATCGATATATACCAGATAGTTTTTATCTATTAGCTCTGTGTACTCACTAAAATCTTTTGAATTAAATGAGACATTTAAATTTTTTAACCTGGCTGAGAAAGAGATTATTTTTTCTTTAATACTTTCGTTATAGCCGCTTTCTCCTATAGGATTATTAAATTCATATTTCGAATTAAATCTTATTTGTTGCTGAAATCCAAATAAAATAAGTGTAAACAAATAAATGAGTTTATCAGGTGTATGCTGCAACTTAACATTATATTCATTACGGTAAGATATATATTCTTCTTTTGCCTCTTTCTTTAATCCATATTTTTTTATAATCGAATCAATTTTCTTCAAAAGTGTCACAGTATCTTCCTTTTTAAACATTTCAATTAGATCTCGTACAAGAAAATTATAATCATTATAAATATAGGTATTAAAGCCAAAGCCATTAGAGCCTACATTAAATCCACCACCCATTAAATCAATTAAAATACTTTTACCAAATAATTCTGGCTTTATATACTGTATTACATTAGTTTTTCCACCCATGTAGTTAAGAGGGCAATAATATTCAACACTTTCAATAGGTTTTTTCCGAACATAGAATAAATACTCAAAATGTTGATCGTCAGAAAATGTTTTATAATTTCGATATTTTTTATAAGGGATTTCAATCAATTCGATTGAATCTTGATAACCATATCTTTTAAAAACATTTAATATAAATTCTTTTGACATAATTCCATCAGAACTATAACTCATTATTATGTGTTCTGCTTTTGTCATACGAATTACCTTTTCAAATTCTACCTCAACGTAATATGGCTTGGACCAGTTATCAGATACATCATTGAAATGTCTTCCTCCAGTAACACCTGTTATTTCCGGATTATCATTTCTAATTAAAGTTTCTAACAAATGATACTGCACAGAATATTTATTCTTTGTATATGGTGGATCAAGATATAATATATCGCAATCAACATCCCCTATTATGTCTACAAGATTATTGTTGTATGTATCAGTAACAATAGGAGTATTTTTACTAACAACTGATTCTATAGGAAGAAATTTAATGTCTTTCACCGCTCTTGGATCCCATTGTTTTAAAAAGGCTCCATATACGCCGGCGATATTTGCAACTTTAGAAACCGATTCTAATAAACAACCTAATAAATAACAGTATTCATCGTCGTCGATTAAATGATTATTCTTCCAATCCTCAATTTGAATTCTAAAATAATCTATTCTTCCAGCATTGTAGTCATTAAAATACATTCTTCTAGAAAGTTTAGGTGCATAGTTTTGTGAGAAAAAACCTATTCTTACTTCGTTATTATTATTAAAATAATCTATCGGATTAAAACCTAATAGTTTAAAACTACAATTTTGATTTATTATTCTTCCTTTTGAAAAAACAGTTGCTAATTTCAAATTATCATTAAGTATTATGTTATAGTAATTCTTAACGCTATTTGAAACTGTGCCTGTACCACAAAAAGCATCAAAAAAAGTTTTCCTATCAATCAAAAGATTTTTCTTTTTCAATAAATCTAATATTTCTTCAGTTAGAGACTCTTTGTTCCCTAAATATCTCATAATAGCCTACCTCTTTCATATCAACTATGAAGAGATAGAAGTCTCAAATTGTATGAATTATTAGAACGAAACTTTTGTTGATAAAATATCTGAAAAATATAGCAATTATCGTGCTCTCTATAGCATTTTTGAGAAAAATATAGTATACTATATAAGAATTATTGAAGAATTTTAGAGGTATCAAAACGTATACATTTTTATATTGCGTTTGATACCTCTTTTAATTTGCCTTCATACTTGATAAATCCTAGTTTTTATGGCTTTATATGTAGAAATGGAGGTGATTAAATTGATTTATGCGTATATACGTGTTTCAACTAAACAACAAAAAATCGATAGACAATATGAAGAAATAAAAGCTCTTGATATTGATGATAAGAATATCTATATAGATAAAGAATCAGGAAAAGACTTTGATAGAACTAATTATCAAAAACTAATAAGAAAAATAAAAAAAGACGACCTACTAATTGTTAAATCAATAGATCGCCTGGGTAGAAATTATAAAATGATACTTGATGAATGGGCTTATATAACTAAGGTTAAAGAAGCTGATATTAAGGTAC
>JAEEGL016154296.1_pt1 | contig 22636 bp, 13 predicted proteins | sample 9134231 | NCBI WGS metagenome assembly JAEEGL01 (sample SAMN16246548, study PRJNA631951) | gut metagenome | biome: gut microbiome; feature: rumen; material: fiber-attached | host: Bos | place: Iran: Karaj | collected 2018-10
AGGTAGAGGCATCAGGCTAGTGCCATTAAAAGACCGGGGCATCAAAGCTTCGGAAATTTATAAATATCAACCACGAGTTGGTAAATAGCCATAAATAAAAGGCATCGGATCGATTGATCAGGGGTCTGTAAAGCAGACAGGCAAAATAACAAAATATGCTCAAAAATAAAAGGTGGTCACATAATTCGTGATCACCTTTTGCTTTGTGGCTTTTCTGTGTCCATAATTGGTTTACAATAATCATGGTTTATTGTAGGATTGAAATAAGCGGCAGGCAGAAAGGGGCCTGTCTTAAAAACGTGGATATTGCGGGTGCTTTGCGAAAAATAAGCAAAGCATTAGTAAGGGACGGTAGAAATCCGGCAGTAAACGGTATAGCGTTTGAAAAACAGCCGGACCAATGCGCAGGCAGGCATTCGGTCGGGTTATTAAGGAACGCTATACTAAGGAAAACAGGCATTTTAGCCGATATATACAGATACAGCAGAAAACTTGGATAAAAATGAGGCAACCGGTTAACATAATCAAGTAACAATGAACAGGAGACGCCATGTTTAAAGACAGATGGAACAGTATGAATCAGTACAGAAAGCGTGTATTTGCAGTATCGCTGGCAGCGGCGGTGGCGACCACCACCATGAATATAGGAAGCCTGGCGGTCAACGCAAGCAATAATGTGCGGGGGCGGGAAATAGTAGCCTTCGAGGAACTGCCCGAAGATGTAGCTGATCAGAAGCTGCCCATAGGAGGAGAAAAATCGGACCTGAACCTCCCCGATGAGCTTAATGTGCTCCTGTATACTGAAAAGTCCGAGGATGAAAAGCCTACGGAGAGCGGAGTCAAAAAGCTTGAAAATGAGAATACCGTTAAGCCCGCGGAAACCCCGACGGAGGAAAGAGGCGATGTTATCGAGGAAGAGCCCTCAAATGCGGATACCGTGGAGAATACTGAACAGCAGGATGCGGGAAATGATGAAGCTCCGGTAAATAATGAGGATCAGGGCGGGGAGCCGGTGATTGAAGATCAGCCCGCTAACGACGACACAGGAAATGATGAAGACGCGGACAGCGGCAATTCAGATAATCCGGATAATGAAGGAAACGGCGACGAGGGCGGAGCCGGGGAAGATACCGGGGATACCTCCGGCAAGGCATTAAACAGCGTCTTTACTGCTGTTAAGAATACCTTTGTGCCGGTAAAGGCATATGCTTCAGAGCCTGATGATGATGAATTTGATGAATATGATGAAGCCGATGAAGATGATGAAGCCGATGATGCCGATGATGCCGATGAAGAATACACTGTATCCGGGGATGAGACAGGTGATGGGGATGCCGTTGATGAAGACGCTGATAAAGAAAGCGGCGATGAAGACGGAACAGACAGCTCAGGGAAAGGCGGAAGAGCCGAAGAGGCGTCTGAAGAAGCAACGGAGGATCCTTCAAAGGCTAATGACGAAGACGAGGATAAAGACAAGCTGAGCAGGCTTTCTGACGGCGAGGAAGTCACGCTTTCAGGAGTAAGATGGAAGCTTGACCGCGACAAGAGCGAATACGGCACCCGTTTTCAGGCTGTAAGGGAGGGAGATGTATTCGTTTTCGTGCCTGATATATGGGATTTCGGTCTGAAGACAGACCTGGATCTTCCCGAGATAAAGGTCACGATAGTAGCGGAAGGCGAGACCGTCAGCGGAGACTCCGTAAGCGGGGATTCGGTCAGCGGAGATTCCGTCAGCGAGGACAGCGTGTCAGGGAATGAATTCGACCAGTTCATGATAGTGGACGGAGTGAAGGTAAGAGTTACGGCTCCGAAGGGCGTATTTCCGGAGAATGCCATGCTCAAGGTGCAGAAGATAGATAATGACGGCGCGAACTTAAGGATAGAGCAGGCATTGAAGGAGGATATGGGTCTTTCCGACAGCACGGAGATAAACGGCGTGGGTCCTGACGGCAATAAGGAAGGCTCGGAAGACCAGAATGAAGACGGTGATAATGAAGACAATGATGACAGTGAGAATGAGGACGGTGAGAATAAAGACGGGGGCAGTGCGCCCACAGGCGAAACCCTGAAGTACATATCCTTTGATATCACCATCACCGATGCCGAGGGAAATGAGATCCAGCCGAACACAGAATACGGAATGGCAAATGTATCATTTTCCCAGGCGGGCATTGTATCGGAATATATTGCCGATCCGCGTGAGGTAACGGACGGACTGCTGGGATCGGGTAATAAGGAAGAAGACGAAGAAAAAAGCGAGGGTGTATACGGAGAAGGGGATGAGAATAGCAAAGCATTGAAGACCCTTCGTGTCTATCACTTTGATGACGAGTTTGAAAGCATGGAGAAGCTTGGCGCAGTCATAGACGGCGCAGACAATGCCGTAACGGTGGAAGCCGGACATTTCTCGCCCTATACTGTGGCGCTTGGTGCGACGGCCGAAACAAAACCTGCAGGCCCCTTTATTATCAAATGGTCAGGGGGAGATTGTGTGGTTAATTCACGTGAGGGTGCGCTCCCAAGTGAGGTTCAATATGTAGTCGAGGTTAAAGATCATATCGGAACGGATAGTTTTAATATTGAGGTTTCGAAGAATCCTAATTGGGCTGGAAGCGTAATCGGCCACAAGCTAAAATTTACAGGAAACGGCACAGGAAAGGTAAATATCATACTAAATGGCATAACGGTTCGAGAGTCATCTTCTATTACTCAGCTTTCGTATCATTGTGTCGAACTGAATAATCTTGGTAAAGCTGATCTTATATTGAGGAACGGAACCAAAATATCAAACGATGCCCAGGGAAGAAATGCGCTCGTCACGCCAGATACAGATACAACGCTGGTGCTGGGTGAGGGAAAATCGGAGATATACAGCGGGACTAGGTATTATTCTGCTATAGATGCAGTTGGTAGGAGTATTACGATAAAAGCAGAGAATGATGAAAAGAGCAGTACCAGCAGGCTGGATATATATGCTTTTGGGTCAGGTTATGCTCTTACAAGAGTGAGTCAGCTGACTCTTGAGAGCGGCCTTGTACGTATTCAGGGTACTGCTTCAGTGGATCATATACCAAATGTGATCCTGAACGGAGGATTCTTTAAGTGTTATAATGAAATGCCATTATGCAAGACTGGGGATAGGTTTGAGGTGAACGGCGGTACACATTATCTGAGTATGGGGGGATGGGATAAAGGCATAGCTTCCGTAAAGGGGGGCAATGTGAATTTTAATCATGAGGGCGATGCACAAGCTCAGAGGATCGGATATAGTGTCGGAAATACAAGATACTATTCCATTATTGATCTGGGAGAAGCGAATGCGGACAAAAGGATCTACGGAATTCTGGTAGCGGATAAAACCGTTTCGGATGACGAGGCGACAAAAGACGTTTACGGGGTGAAAGACTGCTATACCGATGGTTATGGCAAAGCTTATATATGGCTTCCGAATAGTAATAAACGTATTTATGGTGTTGAGACAGACGGAGCGGGGAGCGGCATCTATGTCAATGAATATGGCGCATTAACATATGCACCACTATCATACACAGATACCTCGGCCGCTTATCTTCTTACTAAGTTTATCCCATATAATCCAATAGACATGGACTCTTTTGACGTTGATGTTGCATCAATGAATAAAGGTCAGAATAAATTGGCAGGTTTTATTTCCTTTATGGATGATGGTGGAAAAAGATACGGAAAGGGCGGTACTACACCTATACCTGATAATGATCCGGACACATTAATAGATAATTTATCCAATCAATTGTGGGATATAGACTGGACATTGAAGGACAGCAAGGGAAATGTACCTGCTAGTACCGATATCAGGATATATAGATATCCGGAGTTTAACAGAACCAGAGGATGGAGCAGTAAAGATGATTCAACAACTACAGGTACAGCTAAACTTGATATAGAGAATTACGGCTTATATACCCTGACTGCCACCGTATATGACAAGATACGAGGCAAACGGAGCAAGGATATTCCGATCAGGTATCTGAAGCCTGTAGAATCGATCAAACTATATGTACACTCTGATATCGAAGATTTTGAGGTAGAAAAAATATTGGTCGAGGCAAAGGATGTTTATAAATTCACGGTATCTCCGAACGGCGATGTACATATGAAGTATGATAATCCGAGCATAGAAAAGGCTGAATATGTCTTTAAGGTAGAACCCAGGGATGCCACATACAGAGCTGTCACCTGGTCATGGGATAAGAACCAAAGCTCGGCAGGAGTTAAGATAACGGGAAATGATACGTTTACCGCAGCAATACCGGGAGAATATGTAAAGGGGCTGATAGCAACGGTGAAGGACGGCAAATACTCCGGAGATGTTGAAGCGCGGTTTAACGTTCAAGTGCTGCCAAGGGATTTTGAAGCGGAGCTTAAAAAGGATTCCTATCAATATACGGGAGAAGAGATAAGGCCTAAGCCTGTAGTATCTGAGAACGGTGTAATCCTTTCGGAGGACGTCGATTATACATTATCTTATACGAATAATGTGAAGGTCTGCGACAAGGGGGCGGCAAACCCGCCTACCGTTATAATCAAGGGCAAGGGCTCATATTCCGGAACAGAGGATATAGTAATTCCCTTCAGCATCACAAAGCTGCGGCTGGAGGATGCCACGGTATTATTGGATAAAGAAACATACCAGTATACCGGCGGCGTGATAAGGCCTAAGGTCAAAGTCACATATGAGGGCAAGACTCTTAAGGAGGGGGTCGACTATAATATCGAATATCCGCCTAATGCCATAGAGAATGGCACTTATACATTATCTGTCAATGCGGTAGAAGGCGGGGGCTACTCCGGGACGAATTCGAAGGGCTTTAAGATAGCAAATCTTCCTACCGGCAAGATCACTATAGTTAATAAGGAATTTACAACCCTTCAGGATAAAGATGAGATCGTTGCATATGTTAACACTGCAACGACAGGAAAAGTTGAGGGAAAGCTTCCCGAGGGAAGCTCGGGCACTCTTGAAATGGAATATGCTGTATCACGTAAATTCTACGGGAGCGAAGAGGAACTGAAGAATGCACCTCGTGCTGATGTTCCCTGGACATCGTCGGGGGATCCCGTTACATCTGAAGGAAATAATTACATTTATGCATATATAAGATATGCTGCAACAGGTACTACATATATTTCAACAAAAAATATTGTGGACGACCGCACAAAGCCGACAATACAGATCACCAAGGCTGAGCTTGTCGGGACTGTAGGAAATGCAACTGTCTTTGGAGAGGATGAACTGAGCGGCATTGCAAATTATTATGTACTGGCTTTAAGGAAGGGCAGCGTATCTCCGAATGCGGCTACTGTCAGTAAAAACGGCGTAAAGAGTACTTCGACAAATATATCGATACCAAACCTCACGGCAGGGCAGCAATATACTTTCTATGCAGTGGCGATGGATAAGGCCGGCAACCTGAGCGCGGTCGTCCAGAAGGACAGCACCATGGGCAAAGGAGACATGAGCGCCACGATAAAGGTCGAGGATCATTCATATGACAAGATCCAGGGCAAGCAGGAGATTGATGACTACTATAATGAGCAGAAGGAGATAAAGATAACCGGTACTGCTGTAAACGGCGTGGAAAAGATAGAGTACTACATTACGGACAAATTCTACACGTCCATGACCGAGCTTGAAAATGAGGCGGCACCGAAGAGCCAGAAGACTTCGAATACGACACAGAACAGCGGCACCGAGACCAATACGACCGTGAATAAGTGGTCGACCTATAATGATAAGTCGAGGCCGTATCTGGTGCGCAATAAGCTTAATTATATCTATGCCAAGGTGACGGATAAAGCAGGATATACATACTATGTATCCTCCAAGGGCATATGGGAGGATGAGATAAAGCCGAAGGTCAGCAGTACTTCTGCCACGCCAAAGGACAAGACGGCCACCGGGCAGGTAAAGGGCAAGGATAATGAGAGCGGCGTCAAGTACTATTATGTCCTTGCAAAGAAGGCGACTGAGACAGCCCCGAAGGAGGCTAAGGATGTCAAGAACGGCGGGATCAAGAGCGAGGACGGAAAGTTTGACCTTACAGGGCTTACGGCCAATACTAAATATGTGCTGTATACGGTAGTAGAGGATAAGGCCGGCAACCTGTCTGAGATAAAGAAGACAAATATGACCACGAAGAAGGAAACGAGCACTGATAAGAAGGCGGCCGGAGCCGGAGCGGGAGCAGGTGCCGGAGCCGGAGGAAAAGACGCTGCAGGAAAAGGCAGCAATGTCGACAAGCGTACCGCGGGAGCAAATGACGGATCCGCATCAGGAAACTCATCGGGATCTGAAGCAGTGCGTGACGGCGTGCCTTACATAGAGGACGCGTCGGACGGCATCCTGATCGGAAGGGAAAAGACCTCCGGATGGGACCGTATAGAGGGTGAGCTTGGAAAAGCCACTGCCCCGGCACAGGTCTACATCAATATGAACGGCTCGACGGAAGTGCCTGCAGCGGCATTTGACCAGATAAAGGACAGGGATGTCACCTGCACCTACATAATGGATGATGATATCTCCTGGACCGTAAACGGTACGTCATTTACGAATAAGCCCAAGGATATAGATTTCAGGGTGCGTAAGGATACGAAGAACATTCCTTCCAAGCTGATAAATGAGATAGCCGATGTATATCCGCATACGAACCTCACGCTTGAGCATGAAGGGGAATTCGGGTTCACTGCCATCTTAAGCGTCAATGTGGGCAAGGATAATTCAGGAATGTACGGAAACCTGTACTTCTACGACGAGGACAAGAGCAGTCTCGAGTTCCAGGAGGCTGTAGAGATCGACGGAGGCGGAAGGGCATCGTTTAATTTCGTGCATGCTTCCGACTACACAGTGATAATCCGGGGCGATGCCCTGACGGAAAAGACGGCATCATTGCTGACGGATGATCTCTCATCCAGCGGCGACGGCACCGGCTCGAACAGCGGCGGTCCGAGGAATGTATCAAGGAATACAGGAAATATCTGGCTCCTTATCGTATCGATCATATGCTTCCTGCTATGCGGGTTCATACTCTTCATGCCTGATAAGAATAAGAGACGCAGGCGTTACTCAAGGGCATGAGATGACAATAATCGCCGTAGACGACGAGAAGCTCGCCCTGGAAGGATTAATGACGGAAATAGCGCTTGCCGCGCCGGAGGCCGAGATAAACGGCTTCCGGACGGGCAAGGATGCTGTAGCCTACGCAAAGGGACTGGAAAAGCTGGATGTCGCCTTTCTTGATATAGAGATGCGTAGCATGAGCGGCCTGACATTGGGCGAGAAGCTGACGGAACTTTTTCCCGATATCAATCTCATATATACGACAGGTTATTCGGAGTACGCGGTGGATGCGATCGGCCTTCGCTGCAGCGGTTATGTATTAAAGCCCGTCACTGCCGAGAAGATAAAGCGCGAGCTTGATAATCTCAGGAACCCCATAGAGGATACCGGGGAAAAGAAGCTCTACGCGAAGGCTTTCGGCAAGTTTGAGGTGTTCGTCGACGGAAAGCCGGTAAGGTTCCGTTATCAGAAGACAAAGGAGCTTCTGGCCTACTTAATAGACAGGCGCGGAGAGCTCGTTCCCAATGCGGATATCGTATCCGTGCTGTGGGAGGATGACAGTCCGGACAGTTCCCATATTTCATATCTTAAAAATATCAGGTCCGACCTCATAAAGAGCCTTGATGAAAGCGGCTGCAAGGACTGCATCATGCGCACCAGGGGCGAGATGGGGATACTTCCCGGCTCCATAGACTGTGACTACTATGATTATCTGGATAATAAGGGCGTCGAGGGAGCCGACAAGCTATTTAAAGGCGAATATATGTCACAGTATTCCTGGGGTGAATACACGCTTGCCCATCTTTACGGAGACTCGGACGAATGGATCTAGAAAACGGCTCTTTTATGGGGATGCTCGGCTGGATACTCTTCGGCCTGTCGCTTATCTTCGTGGCGGTCCTCTTACTTCTGCTAAAAAAATACTCAAATGAGATAATGAAGCAGGGCAGGAAGGTCGAGCGTCAGAAGGGTGATATCAAAAAGAAGGAGCAGGCGATAAGGAACCTGCAGACATCCATAGCCCTGTCGCAGATCAAACCCCATTTCCTCTATAATGCGCTGAATTCAATATATGTGCTCTGCGGAAAGGACCTTGAGCAGGGGAGAAAAGCGATCTCGGATCTTTCCGATTATTTAAGGATGAACATAGGCTCCATAGAAAGCAAGCTTCCGATAGCCTTTGACAAGGAAATGGAGCATGTAAAAAAATACCTTGCCATTGAGCAGCTGAGATTTCCCGATGAATTTACCGTAAGCATTCTTACGCCGGTGACGGATTTTCTTCTTCCGGCGCTTTCACTGCAGCCGCTTGTTGAAAATGCGGTCAGGTACGGGGTGGTCCCAAAGGGAGAGGACGGTCTTATCCTTATAACCACCCGGGAAACGGATAAGGAATATGTGGTTACCGTAATGGATAACGGACCCGGGTTCGATACCATGAAACTGGAGGAGCTGGAGGAGGATGATTCTCCCAACCACATAGGAATAATAAATGTCCGGGAACGGCTTCAGAGGCTGTCTAAAGGGACTCTCGAGATAAGGTCCACCATAGATTACGGAACAGAAGCTATTATTAGGATCCCCAAGAAAAGAAGTTGACATAAAGCCTAGAAACATATCTTAAGTTATAGATTCCACACACATTTGAAGGCTGTGTCTTTATTGTGTCCTTTAGGGTGATACAATACCTTACGTTGAGTAATTATGCAAACTGTCACGGGGTGTTTTTATTCGTGACGGTGTCATTTTTATTTTGAGTGTTATGTATTATCTCTAAATAATATCGGGGGAAACATGAGCAGCAATCAACTTTATCCATTCGAGAGAAACAGGTACTACCCCGGAAAGATGCTGACAAGCGTCGATTTCCAGGCGGAGCAGAACTACTACATCAACAAGGAGAGATTCCTGAATAACCTGATGTACGGACGAGGGGTCGTCTGCGGCATGGGAGTATTCAGTCTGGATGACCAGTCCGTGCTGATAGAGAGCGGAGCGGCGATAGACGGATCCGGAAGGGATGTCGTCATAGATTCGTCCGTTGTAAAGAAGCTGTCGGCGATAACCGGGTTTGACAGTCTCCAGAGCGATGTGGCAAGGCTTAAGGTGCGTTTTAAGGAACAGGATGTCCACAGCGTTTATTCCGTAAATCATAAGGAAGATGACAAGGAATATGAGTTCAACCGCATAGCAGAGGGGTATGAGCTTTTCATTGCCGACAAGACCGAGCTTGACATGGATCTCGGTTTTGAAACGGAGTTTCTGACAAGGGAGATCATGTTCAGGAGCGAGAACTTCTCCGGAGAGATCGTGATGCCCGCCATAGTCTGCAAGGGCAGGACAGTAAAGATAGTCCTCGAGATAAAGAAGCTTTCCGATGCTGATGTGAGGCTGACATGCAGGGGAATACTGGAAACCCCCGTTTTTTCCACGGCGGAGGACGAGCATGAGATAGAGATAGGCGTGGAAGACGTAAGCCTTTCGATGGACGGCGTCATAAGGAAGGAATACTGGGTCAAGGTCGAGGATACCCCGGCGATAGAGAGCGAGCTGATACTGCGCAGCGGCACGGCTGCTGCTTTTGAGGATGAGGCTGCGATAAACACGGCGGCGCATTTCTCGATGAGGGTCAGGCTTTCCGAGGCAACGCCTTTAGAGCTTGTAAGCCGTGAGATAGGAAAGACGAACCTTGAGATGATGAGCGTCGGAATGACCGATGATTCCATTCCTCTTGCGGATATCAAGCTGGTGCGAACTTCCAACAGCTACATAATAGAGAGCATCACCGAGGAGCAGGTGAAGCACTATGTCATGACTCCCGCGCAGGAGCTCATGAGGAATGATTATCTTTCATACTATGTGAAGCCCGTGGATCTCATAAGACAGAAGGGGAACGCGGAGTATCAGAGGATAGAGAGCAAGGGAGGCAGGAAGGCAGACTTTTCAAACATCGCCACCGGAACCCTTGAGATACCTCTCGGAAGAAATGCGAGAGAGGGGGATATCAGGTATTCAGGCGAGATAGCTCACGGTCTCGGACAGGGAAACGTCTATGTAGACATAGGCTACAGCTATGTTTCCGATGATCCGACGCTCGGAGCCAACCAGAAGAGCACTATATACGGCAATCCCGATCTTTTCAGCTATCAGAGTCAGAGGCTTGCGGATGTCGAGACGGCAGTCAAGGTGCTCAATGAGAAGGGAAGCTTCGTAGTGGCTGCAAGGCTTCTGCGCAATGTGGAATATCTTGTCCTTACCTTCAGATGGGTCGCGATCAGGTTCCCGTCGGGAGATGAGATCGAGCTTACAGAGGATTATTACGATAAGAGCATTTCCGTGGATACACCTACCGTCATCATGGGAACCAAGGAGAGCCATTTCTTCGGCGTAAGGTTCAACAATATGAAGGCCGCGAGCGTTACATATGAGCTTACGGCGCCCGGAAGCGGTGAGATCAGCTCTGACGGCATATATACGGCGCCTACCAAAGAGGGCGTTTATGAGATACGCATTTACTGCACGGATATGCCGGTCATATGCACATACGCATATGCGATAGTAAGAAAGAAGATGATAGACGATCCTTCGTCGGCAGAACAAGGCGGTGAGGTCAAAGGATGACCTTTAAGTCCCGCAACACCAGCTATAACGTAGTCTCAACCATCTTAAGCACGGCGGTGAACGACTGCTTTACGGCAAGGCCTGAAGGTGGGAATGACGGCAGGGAATTTACCCTTGTCGTGGTAAAGGAGCATGAGACCGTTAAGACATTGATGGAGGTCTTAAGCCGCGGGCGTGAGAAGTCCGAGCTTCTGCTTGCCGCGAACGGGGATCCCGCGTCAGAGGGAGTCCTGGTAGAGTCCTTTACCCATGGCGGAGCCTATGTGATGGTCTTCCCATACAGGCAGGAGAGGCCTCTGGACAGCTTTTTCGTGGGAGAGGCATACAGCCTTACGCGATGCGAAGATATCTGCACGAACCTCATGCTGACATGCATATCATGCGCGCTGCCTTACCCCGTGCTCTATCTGATACTGGAGCAGGGACTTATCAACCTCGCAAAGGATGACAGCATTTTCTTAAGCTACGGGCTGGACCTGACGAGGCTTGACGCGACAAAGACAGAGCGTGACTGCGCGGTGTGCTGCGCGGACATTATGCTCAAGGTCCTTGAGACAAAGTCGGATCAGAAGAATATAAGCTATGAGCTCCTGTCAAAGAAATCGGCCAATAACAGCTACAGCCGGTTTACGGAGCTTTACAGGGATTTAAGGATCGCGGCGACTCCCGTCAGGAAGACGAGGATCCTTATAAAGATAAAGAGTTTTTTCTACAGGAACGCAGACAGGCTGTTCGGGATTTTATTCTGGGTCTGCCTGATACTCGGGATAGTGGCACTGGTGCTTCTTTTAACCCATCTTGTATGGGGGGACGTACCGTTTTTGAGGATATTTTTTAACAGTTTCAAGAAGATCGGAACGGAGTCATTACAGCAATGAGCATAAGAGGCCGGATAATAGCATGTCTTTGTATATTGAGCGTATTGGTTTCCCTGGTCATTTTATCACAGGTGACCGGAGACATCGTGCATGTACCTGAGTATACGGAATTCAATAATGGAATATCCGCGACTACGGGTAATTATTACATGGAAAACTGGAACCATAAGGGACGTCTGTACCTTGTAAACCGTTCGGGCGACGTGCTGGACATGACAAACTCAAGTGATGTCGACATGGACATGATCCACAGCATAGATATCGCCAATGACAGTATTTACGCGGTCTATTCAATGGTATACAAGTTTTCGGAAGATGAGTACCATATTTACAAGGTTGCCTCCTACAGCCCGGATCTGAAGCTTATGGCATATACCGGTGATTTCCTTATCGACGGTGATGAAACGGTTAAAAGCATTGATGTCGATACGGAAGACATGTATATCACCACCATAGGCGTTGACGAGGATACGCTGAACGTATATGAGATATCCATGGAAGAGCTTAAAGAGCCCGACGGTCCCATTATCGACGTTTACAGCCAGAACAGTGTTAAGGAGATCCAGGATTATCTGAAAAACCTTCAGCAGCCTGTTTCCATTGTATACAGGGAAAGCGACGGCAGCAGTCTATTCTCTGATGCCTATTATAACGGCACGGATGTAGTGATACTTTTGAATTCCGATGCCCTTTCCGGCAAGTTCCTGCCGGACTACAGGGTAAAATCCGCTGTGGAAGCCATGCATTTCAACATCGCCCAGCAGATGTCGCTGTATTCAAACTATGTGACATGGTGGCTGGGAGGGCTGCTCATCTGGTTCATACTGATGCTGCTCATATATATGATGCTGCGCCGCAGGAACCGGAGCGTCTATGTCCTCATCATCACGCTTATCATTTACCTGATCATACTCGCAGGCGCTTTCTACTTTGTGAAGAATCATTATGATATCAGCGAGACCAGGCAGAATGTGCGTTATGCCGTGCTCGCGATGAGGCAGCAGTTTGATTACTGGCCGGATCTGGACACAGCAGGAATGGATGAGCCGGACTTCTACGAGAGCGAAGACTATTCATACTTTGTGAGGCAGCTCAAAAGATACATAAACAGCGGGCATAATAAGACCGTATTCCGCGATATCTTTATCATGAAGAAGAGCACGGGGGATATCAAAGTGGACGCGGAGGGCTTTGACCGTGAGAATGCGTCGTTCGTGTACGGCGGGACCCTTGCCGACATACAGACCCAGATGAAGCAGCATTCAAGTTATGCCGTATCCACATTCTGGCTGGAAAACAAGCTCATGATGGCAGTCGCGCTGCCGGATGACAATCCCGCGTCTGATTACTGCCTTGTCACCATCTGCTACACTGATGCGGCCTTAAAGACCTTCTGGAACGATTCGAAAAAGGTCCTTATCCTCTTTGTATTAGTATTCCTTATAGGAAGCGTACTTATAGGGTTTATCTTCTATCTGGAGAACCTCGACCTGAAAAGCCTGGAGCACGCGATGCGTGATACAGCCCTCGGACGCACTAAGCTGAGCGTGCCCGATACCCCGGCGGAGGATATGAAGTCCATGTGGAATTCCCTCTCCGAGATATGCAAGCGCATGGAGGAGATAAATTATGAGAAGTTCAGGATATTCGAGGCTTATTACAGGTTCGCGCCTAAGAATATCGAGACCATCATGGGCAAGGATTCCATCTTTGACGTAAATAACGGCGACATGACAAACATCATGGGAACGCTGATGCTGCTTTCATCAGGCAGTGAAGGCTTCGGTGAGAAGAAGGTCAAGAGCCTTACGAACATAATGTCCTATATGAGCCAGTTCTCCGATGAGCAGGAGGGCATCCTGGTATCACAGGACAGCTCGCTATCACTCCTGAAATTCCTTTTCCTGGAGGATTATACCAGTACGGCAGCGCGTGCTACGCAGTTCCTGCACAGGAATTCATCGGATGAGGATGCCGATTTCGTATCGGGCTTCCTTTATGATGACCACTTCATATACGGGGTCGCAGGCATCAAGGCGCAGAGCTTAAGCTTCCTTACCTCGCCGCGTTCAAAGGAGATGGAGGATTACGCGGTATGGTTCAGGGAACTGAGGATACCGCTGGTAGTGACCGAGGGCGTGGCAAAACGGGAGGATCCCGGCCAGACAAGGTATATAGGCTTCATCGTGCTTGAGCCGGACGGACAGCGCGTAAATCTTTATGAGGTGATTGACGCTGAGATCGCAAGGCTGCGTCAGGTGAAGCTGACCACCAGGAGTAAGTTCGAGGAGACGCTGGAGCTTTTCTTCAACAAGGAATATTACCTGGCAAGGAACCAGTTCTCCGAGATACTGAAGGAATGTCCGGAAGACAACATTGCAAGATGGTACTTATTTGAGAGCGAGAGATACCTGAACGGCGAGATAAAGGAAGAGGACGAAGGAAAGTTCCGCGTCTTCACTTCATAGAAAAGGTAAGAGATGGGCGATAATTTATTCAGTGTATTAATATCGACAGTCAAATCGAGGTTTGCCCCGATAGTCTCCAAGCTGCGCCTCTGGCTCAGCTGGAACTATGTAAGGACCCGCATCGTCGGCGGGATCAGGGACTTCTTCTACAAGCTCCTTGATGTAAAGCCGAAGAATAAGAACGACTACTATACGATATTCGGCTGGATGGTAAGCAAAAAGCTTGCCTACGCCATCATTATCATCGTCGGGGTCTTAAGCCTGTGGTATATAGGGGCTACCAGCCAGATATTCACCAAGCTCACGCAGAACGCGGGCATGAGGACATATAAGTACAATTCGATCCTGCTCCGCCTTGCAAAGGATAAGGTCAGGATAAAGGCTAAGTCCGGCTATATCGCATATGAGGGTGAAGTCAGCAAGGGATACTGCACCGGCGAGGGTTCCCTTTATTCCCCCAAGAACGTGCTGCTTTACAACGGAAACTTCCTGAAGAACCGCTATGAGGGCGAAGGCTCACAGTACTATGAAAGCGGCGCCCTGCATTACACCGGGACCTTCCATGAAAACCTTTATCAGGGACAGGGAATGCTATACAGGGAGGACGGAACGGAAGAGTACGAAGGCGGCTTCTTTGCCGGAATGAAAGAGGGAGCCGGAAAACTTGTGGACGGCGGAAACAACGCGCTTTATCAGGGTAATTTTTCTGCAGACGAGATAGTTTACAGCGAGCTTCTGGGAAAGAGCCCTGAGGATATAAGGACAATGTACTTCGGAGACCAGGTCCTTTACGAGGAAAGCGCGGACATGGGATCTGATGCGGTCGTGCACCTTCGGGGCATAGATGCGGTTTATCTGGCCCAGGGGAACGGAAGCGCGACAGATGACAAACTGAAGGCTTCGCAGGTGCTGGTGCTTAAGGATACTTTCAAGTCAGGGACTTTCGAGGCAAACGACATAGAGGGAGTCAAGTCGATACTGGGAGATCCAATATATGAGGGAAATTCAGCGGCCATACTTCCCGAGGCTGTGGCCATAAATTCCCTGAATGACCAAAAGAGGACTTTGAAGGGAAAAGTCGACATGGAAGTGGAGGCCGTGTACACAGACGATATCATCGTAAACAGCATGGACATGGACTATACCATTTACGTATATACATTTAAGAGAGGTGATCTGGTCTACTCATTCGTATGCGATGAGAAGGGCGGTAATTTTGCTTTTTACGAAATAATGGAAGGCGGAGGCGATGACGGTGAGTCTGCTTAGCGCATTAATAAATAAAAAGGCCTTAAAAAGGGCGGTCGCGGCAGTGGCTGTATTTTGCGTTTCCGGAACTCTTTGTTCGGTGCCTGCAAGGGCAGAAGACAAGAAGATGACCCTTAAGGACGCGAGGACTTCCGCGCTTGCGAACAGCTCGTCCTATGAGTCAGCCGAGATGAGCGTTGAATCCAAGCAGGCGTCACGTGAAAGCGCGCTTAAGGCGATAAAGCTGAAGCAGAAGAATATGTCCACTTTCAGGTGGTCGCCTCTCTTCAGTTTCAAGTTTCCGGAAAAGCCCAACTTCGCGCAGGCATCGGAGTTCGAGCTTAAGCCTTTGAAGCTTGCTTCCGATATCGATGTGGCGCAGCACAAGGTCCAGGATACGGTATTTGCCGTAAACGAGCAGGTGAACAACCTTTACGTCGAAATAGTCACTGTTCAGGAAAAGCTTAAGTTCAACGAATCAAGGCTTGATTCATTGAATGACGGGATAGCGCACAATAAGGCAAAACTCAAACTCGGGGAAGCAAAGCAGGAGGATATCGACAGGCAGCAGAAGAAGGCTGACGCCCTCTCGAATACGATAGCGGCGGACAGAAGGACGCTGGAAGCTGACCTTAAGAAAATGACAAAGCTTACGGGAGTTGATGTCACGACCGGATATACCTTCGAAAAGCCTTATGTGGAGACCGTGATCGACAGGACATCGCTGCCGCAGATAATAAATTACACCGAAGACCGTGACCAGGGCTACTATGAAGCCTGCGCAGCTTCAACGACAGCAAAGGTGACCCTCAATACGAACTACGGCCTTATGAGGAATAAATACGGCTCCGATATCGGGATGATATCAAGCTACGTGAATTCGGCTCTTAACGGACAGGATATCAGCGCGAGGGCTTTCAAGAACAGCTATAAGGCGTTCCTTGACAAGATAGACAGCTACTGGAAGGGCAAAAAGAGGATCTTCCTATTCGTTAAAATTCCCAGGGAATGGCTTAAAGGAAGCCTGGACGGTGCCCGCTATATAGAGGATGACCCGTACACCCTGTACCAGAATGCCCTTGATTACCAGAGCGCAAGGAAGGATGAGCAGGCCGCGAAAGATGAGCTTGACCAGAGCGTGGAAGATTCCTTCAACAACTATATCTCGGTCCGGGCGTCCTACCAGCAGTATCTAAAGGATCTGGACAAGATGGATCAGGAGATGAAGCAGTATGCCGTACAGAACCGTCTGGGATATATGACCTTCGAAGAGTACCAGGATCAGGAGGATGCATACGAGGAGCTTCAGAATTCGCTTTTTGATTCCATGAAGCTTTACACCACCACCCTTTATTCCTTCGACCGTCAGACCTGCGGAGCTATATCCGCGCTGCTTTCGGGTACGGATCTCGACATGAAGACAGCTGTCGTGGGAGAGAGCTACGTGGATAAAGACAGCAAGCAGGCGATGTACTATATGAAGTCGATCATACAGAGGGAGCTTTTCGAGCTTACGATCTTCATACCCAAGGATTTTCCGACGGAGATCAGTGATTTCGAGCTCTGGTGCGACAATGTGCAGATCGGTGAGAGGACTCCCATAGACAAGGCCTTAAGGCATCTGGCTCTTACAAAGGACAAGGTAAGCCAGGTGAAGATAAGGCTGTATAACGGAGATAAGGTCGTGGACGACTGCGTGATTGATGCTTCCGAAGAGCAGGGAGTGCTGAATATCACGACATCCATGGAAATAAAGAAGGATGAGACCGGAGTAGTGGGAACCTTCACAACGGCGCTGAGCGATGTGACAGGGCTTGTGACCATAAACTTCAGCCCGCTTGAGAGTGAAGGCATCAAGTACTACAGGGTGCTCGCGGAAGACGGAACGGCTATGGGCGACGGCAAGATCAGGCCTGTGACCAGCAGCTTCAAGCATCTTGGACTTGTATCGAATGATCTCTCCAAGCTCAAGATAGAATGCTACGATGAGTCGAAGTCGCTCAAATACAACGCTTATCTTGACCAGACAAACGGAAAGATGATGAAAAAGACAGAAGAAGACACACAACAGTAGGTTTTCGGGAACGGGTAACGGGAAACGTGAACGATATGAAAAAAAAGAAAAACAACCATAAAAAAAGAATAGTTCAGATATTGGCCGTATTGTTGATAGCAGGCATAGCCGGGTTTTTCATAAGGAGGAACGCTCTCGCTCTTTTCAATGAGGAAGAGGCCATGAAATACAGCGAGTACGCATCGTCGCACACGATAGAGGATTCCACGCTTTTCGTCGGAACCTATCTTATCAGCATGGCTGCCGTGGAAGACGATCTCTATCAGAAGGCGAAGGATGCAGGCAGTGAAGCCAACCAGACGAATATCTACTATAAATCCGAGCTTGGAGACGACCAATGGTATGACGTGACCAACGCAGATTCCCTCGCGGATATCATGAACGGCGCGGTTGCGATACCGGAGAGCGAGCTGGCTGATCTTTACGTACAGTACGTTGTCAGCGCGGACGGAACTATGACGGATGTGCTTGAGGGAGACGAGGTCAATCCTTTTGACATACCGGATCCTTATAAGCTTTCGAAGCTTAAGGAGCTGGAGCCCTTATGGCTTCAGTATACGATGTCCGCTTCCGCAAATGAGATAAGCGAGACCGACTTCCTTACCAATAACAACTCCGACAGCACGGGGAATAAGAGGAGCGATGTATATACATATCAGCTGTTGACCGCGTTCTTTGCAATGGACTTAAGGGATGACGAGACCGACGGATATGACGCGGACCTCGCGAGGCTTAATGAGGCATATAAGAGCTACAAGGCTTCGGGGCAGGATGATGAAGCGAAGATAGTCTACGATCTCATGGCAAAGGTGGATGCTTCCAGGCGGGCAGTAGTAATGAACAAGCTGGCAGTCGCGGAGGTGAATGCGCTGGGAGTATTAAATGACCTTGCAAACGGCAAGTATTATACGGTATCCGGTGACTTCCTTGATCCGGATAAGGCCCAGGATAAGAACAGCGAAGATAATAAAAGCGATGATTTCAATGATGTGACAGATGATCCCGACTATATCAGGGATCTTAAGGAATCGGTGAGCCATCAGTTTGAATCGGGCGATGACGCGGACTCTGACGAATGGTGGAGCGTCCTCCAGAAGGATTATGAGAGAGACCTGCAGACTCCTTCTACAAACGGGGCTCCTTATAAAACGAACAATGACCTTATCGATGCCATCGGAACCAGCAATGAAAACTGCGAGCAGAGCTACAACACATACATGGCAAATGCTCTGAAGGACGATGATACAGTATTGGGCCATGCGGAGTATGAGTATTCGACACAGGTCATAGAGCAGTCGAGCGCCAGCGGCGCGGGCGGTCCCATCAACATGCTCAGGGATGTGCTGAATATAAAGGAGAACATCGTAAAGAATGCGGACAGTGAGATCAACCTTCTTGATTCATCACTTCTTGATCTTGCGGAAGGCAATTACGAGGAAGCGCTGACTTCCGGAGTATCTTCGGGATACACGGCAATGATGAACACGGGTGCAGGCTCAGCGGCGGCAGATTCTATGCTGGATGAGGAATTCGATACGGCGGAGAAAAAGCGGACCGAGCTGGAGTTCCTTATTGATGCATACAAGCAGAGGGAAGAGGCTGCCCAGGCGCTTACATATGTGAACGGGTGCATAACCTGGACCAACGGACTGTACGACGGGATCATGGATGATGCATTCAAGCAGAAGGCTGCAAGCTCGGTAGACCTCCACCTGAAGTGGCTTCAGGATCTGGCAAATCAGATCAAGAACGGGAACGACAGCCTTAAGTCGAAGATGGACCAGCTCAACGACAAGAAGGAAGAGCTTCAGAGGAAGAGAGACGCTGCTCTTGATAATAATGACCTTGCCGGAGCAAACAGCTATGACAAGATGATCGAGGCGGTTGACAAAGATATTGCCGAAGAAGAGAAAAATACGGGCGTGAAGTCCACGGATGATGCGGCAAATGCGATACTTAACAAAGGACTTCAAAAACTTGCGGATGATCCCAAGGCGGATGTCTCGTCAGAGATAAGCGCTCTGAAAAATATGAATGAAAATGAAAAGGCTGCAAAACTTCAGAGCAGGAAAAACGGTGAAGCAGGATCGGGCAAGGATGCAGGATCGGGCAGCGGATCGGGCTCAGGATCAGGCAGCGGAGCAGGCGCGGGAGCAGGCGCGGGAGCAGGCGCGGGTGCAGGAGCAGGCGCGGGAGCCGGTGCAGGAGCAGGAGCAGGAGCAGGATCGGGTGCAGGCTCAGGAAGCGGATCGGGCTCCGGTTCAGGATCAGGAAGCGGCTCCGGTTCAGGATCGGGTTCAGGATCAGGAAGCGGCTCCGATTCAGGCGCTGGCAGCGGAAAGACAGAGGCTGATATCCTTTCAGCGATACAGGCGCTTTTCGGAAAAGGAATAGATGAGCTCAGCGCGGATGAGCTTGCGATAGTCACGGCAGCAGTATCGAGGTTCGGACGCAGCGGAAATTATCCTGCTCAGTCGCTTGCATCAAGCTATGCGGAGCTTATGCGTTCGAAGAACAGCAAGTATCTGTACAGCCAGTATGATCTGAAGACACCGAGATATATAAGTCTCAAGACGATCGGGGACTGCAGCAGCTTCAGGTACTTCTATGATGATACGAGGAAGACGGCGACAATGACGGAAGGGGCAAAGGTATACTCCTTCAAGGCCGGAACCGGCAATCTGAGCAGGGGATCTGCAACGGAGAAGCTTAAATATGATGTGGTGATGCAGAGGGTTCCGTTTATTTCGGAAGACGACGCGTCAGACCTTTTTGAGTGTCACTGCGAATATGTGACAAATTCAAGCTACGCCGTATGCCTGACTGAAGCCATGGAAGGCAAGGCAGCTGAACTGCTTAAGGCATTGACCGGGGACGATTCGAAATAAAACGATACGAAGAGCATCTACCCGGAAAGTCGGGAAGATAAGCTGATATCAGGAACAAAAAAAAGTGATACGGCGGAAATAAAAAATTCAGCCGGAGAGGTAGAAAAATGGCAGATTATCCCATAATTGCAGATGTAAGCGCATATATAGTGAGGACGCTCAGGGAAAAGATGTGTCCCGAGCCGATACCTTCACCGAACAATATCGAGATATCGTCCCCTCTGTCACAGGATGTGGACTATATCGTAGGCCTGTATCTTTATGACGTAGTAGAGGATGTGCAGGTCACAACTCCCCGTCTCGTAGAGAGGGGAAGGGCAGAGCTTCAGAAGCCGCCGAGACCATATGCTTTATATTATATGGTCTTTATAAACGGTTCCTCCCAGATGGGATTAAAGGCACCGGATATACAAAAGATCATTGGCAAGGTAGCGCAGATAGTGAACGATAAGCCATCTGTATACCCCAATGTTCTGCAGCCATGGCTCACCACGCAGGAGCCTCCGATCACACTGTCTCAAGCGAAGATAAGTCTGGAGGAGAAGGTCAGGGTGTGGCAGGCGATCAATAAGCCTTATCAGATCAGCCTGTTCTACAAGGCGGCACCCGTATACCTTTCAAGCGGCGATATCATTGAGACGCCTCGTGTCGTGGATGCAACCTTTGGGCTGCATGTACCGGGAGCGGAAGAAGCCTGACGCTTCGATACTCCGGGTAACCGTAAAAAGCTTCGATGTAATGTCGGAGCGGACTAAAGTAAAGTCCGGGAACTGCTCATAACGGTTTCCTGACAAGATTAAGAAAGGAGGAAAAATAATGGCAGCTTCCGTGATCACAGCTAAACTGGATCTTCTGGTCCGGCTTATTGATACGACTACGGGAGCGTACGTAGAAGAACGCACTATTGTTTTCAAGAGAGACGGCATTCCCGTCAGGCCGGAGCCTAGAAACCCCGGAACTTATGTATTTATTAATACCGGCAGAGAGGATTTTCTCATGCAGATAGAAGTATTCGGGTATGAAATATATAAGAAAGAGGTTCGTTATGAAGAGTTAGACGAAAGGCTTCCGGAATGCGATGTGTTCCTGATGCCATCTGAGAGCATGTCGAGGGGGGAAAAAGTGCTGAGTTTCTCGGGTACTCTTCCTTTTCTTAAGAAAATAGAGGCGGTATGCCTTGGACGGCCTGTCTGCTTTGCAAATAATTATGTTGCAAAGACAAACGCCCTTTCAGTATTCCTGAGTTCGGGCGGTACAGTAACACTGACAGACAAGTATTACGGTTTACTGCACTCAGACAAAAAAAGTTACGAAAAAATAGAGGTGGAGAAATCTTACACACCTCAGTCTGTCAAACTTAAGGAGCCGATACAGGAAGAGCAGGTCTCAAATCTTGCGGTGATGCGCGTGATATTCGGGTCTGTCGACGAGGACGGAAATTATCTTTTGAGAGTACGTGATTCGGGAACAGATCTTAAGTATCTGGTACGTTACGAGTTAGATGATGAGATCATTTTTTCAGAGATTGACTTTAATGACAAGGAGGCAACAGATTGAGCTTATTATGCGCAGTGGGTGCAAATCTATTATGCAGCTTCGGCACAGCGCCGGCGCCCTTGAAGGTCACTTCGCAGAGCATAGTGCTTTGTGAGGGAAAGCCCGCAGCCACTATCCAGGATGCGGCGCCGATGAGCAACATAGGGCCCTTTGCAATGTGCACGTCACTTGCCAATCCGCAGGTCGCAGCAGCTACCGCGGCAGCATTGGGCGTGCTTACACCGCAGCCTTGCATACCTGCTCCCGCAGGTATATGGATACCCACGAAACCAAAAGTCTTAATAGGCGGAAAGCCCTGCCTTACGCAGGACTGCAAGCTTATGTGTTCCTATGCGGGATCGATAAGCATAACGCTTCCGGGACAGACTAAATCAAATGCAAATTAAAAGCTAAACTTAAAGAAAGGAAAGATATTAAGATGGCAGAATATTTTTCACCAGGAGTATACGTAGAAGAATACGATAATTCTCCGCGCAGTATAGAAGGAGTAGGAACAAGCACGGCGGGCTTCATCGGTCTTGCCGAAAAAGGACCCGTTATCGGCGCTCCTGCATTTGTTCCGAATTTTAAGGCATTCACACAGCAGTTCGGCGGATTCTTGAGTGAGTTCGCTTACGGTGAGTACAGATTCCTTGCAAACAGCGTAGAGCAGTTCTTTGCAAACGGAGGCACAAGGTGCTTCGTAATGAGGGTCGCTCCCCCGGACGCAAAGGCTTCGAAAGCTGAAAAGGGACTGCTCACGGTAACTGCTAAGAACCCGGGCACATGGGGCGACAAGGTTCAGGTAACACTGAATACCGTAAAGA
>JAEEGL011872696.1_pt1 | contig 22634 bp, 18 predicted proteins | sample 9134231 | NCBI WGS metagenome assembly JAEEGL01 (sample SAMN16246548, study PRJNA631951) | gut metagenome | biome: gut microbiome; feature: rumen; material: fiber-attached | host: Bos | place: Iran: Karaj | collected 2018-10
ATCCGAAGTCAGAGGCCAGTATTTCCTGTAATGATAATGCTTCGTATTCTCCTGGCTCGCCATCAGCTGCAGACCGAGAGGCTTGTAGTGCGTATACTCTCTCTCCAGCATCTCCAGATAACCGGCATCCGAAGGATCTCCTCCCCTGCTGATCCCCTCCACAAACTCATCGCAGATACCGGATACGTCGTAAAGCTTCACATCAGGCAGGTTCTCGCGCCACTCAAATATCGTGTGCTCGTTGTAATAACATTTGTTATAAGTGCATTCGGACGACATGATATAGAATGCCGCCACCTCGTTGGTCGCCTTGAGCTCCCTCGCAAGAAACCACAGCGGCTTCGAGTACGTCTCACGGCACACGAACAGTATTCTCTTACCATACAGATTAGGGTATTTTTCCTTAGTAAACATACTACATCATCTTACCATATATGCGCCTCAAAAGACAGTTAGAACAGTTTCCCTGTCTTTCTACGCTTTCGCGCGTGTTGGTTGCGGTATTATCTGTTTTCAGATACCAGCGCCGCAATGATCAGCACGACAGCCGCGACTGTCGCAAATTGTGCCCGGAAAGTAAAGAAATAGTGGATATATGAATGATTGTGTAGCACCAGATACCTGACATACGGCACGAGCCCCACCAGAGCCAGCAGTATGACACCCCCCCTGTCGAAACCATCCCGCCTGTATACGAAGCCGATATACACAGCGCTCAGTACTATTATGGTAAATCCCATGACTCCAAGGGCACCGTATCCGAGAGGGAAAAGACATGCGATGTTTCTTGTCACCGCACCGGTCAAAAAAGAAGCAAGGCTTACTCCCATATCACCTCCGAGTCTTTCAGATACATGCTCCCCCACATAGGGCATCGCATTCTCCTGCATTACGACAGAACACATGAGCCACTTCATCCCCCACATGCACACGTATCCCAGGACCCAGGCGATCGATGAGAAAAGAGACATCCTCACGTCTTTTCTCTTAAAGAAAGCATCACTACTGTTATCCTTCCTTCCAAGCCACAGTATCACAAGAAGCGGCACCAGAAGTGTGATCGTCTCGGTTGTGAGGAAATCAACAAAAGACGTGATCATTCCCGCAACAGCAAAGAACACCGTGTAATGATCTTCCATCTTTTTTCTATAAAGCAGTATCGCTAGTATCGATAATATGAGCATCAGCAGGAATGTCCATGTGTATTCAAGTGAAAGAGGCACAAAATATGCACGTGTCATCACGAAAGCCACAACGAAAGCGATCACCAGTGGATATTCCTTAAGCCTTGCACAGATGATGCAAAAAAAAGCCAGCAGCAGTATGAGAAGAACGGCGTTCAAAACATAGATACCTTGCAGATTTAAAAAGAGAAGCAGCGGCCTTACCCATGTTATGGATCCGTGCCAGTAGCGCAGGTACTGCCTGTTCACTCCCAAGTCATTCTCTACTGCGATCAGATAGTTCTCGGTCTCCTCATGATCGGGAGTGAAGTAGTAAGCAGAAAGCATGACTGATCTGAACGGATACTCGGCGCTGAAATGATATGCGATATTAAGCAGGATCGCGTCCGCGTATTTATCGATACAGCTGCCCTCCAGCCCCTCAATGACATAGCCGAAGGGCTCTCTGTCACTCAGATACTGAGCCGATTCCAGACTATGCTGCCTGATCGCCTCTTTGGGGATCAGGGCAGATAATATAAGAAGCGCCGGCAGTATCACTGCTGCCGCCATGATGATCATTGCTTTTTTTATCATAGGCTATATATTAAAGCACCGGATCTCTCCGGTGCTTCAGGTCTTATTATCTGTATCAGTCCGTGTAGATCAGTACGTAAGCATAACCTTCAACATTCGGGCTGACCGTGATCTTATTCGGATCCTTATCCATATCATCCAGCTTTATGACATTGCCGCTCTTATCCATCGCAAGGATAGCGAACTGCCTTCCTGCCTTTTGATACTCATTGGGAATGATAAGCTCTATAGTCCCATCCTTTAATGAATACTCATTCTTGCCGTCTACAGACATGGACATTGAAAAAGCCCATTTCCATCCCGCCGGTACGGCAGCTCTAAAGACACCCTCTGCCAGATCGGACTGTTTCTGCTTTCCAAGGATCGCATTTACCTGCTTCACTTTATTTTTGCTGTAATATGTTGCAGAGATCGCATCCGGATTATTTATAAACGGTGTTTTGTCTCCTTCGTCATCGTCCTTTTTGTCGGATCTGTTGGTTGTCTTCTCTGCCTTCTTTGCTGCCTTCAAAGATACTATGACCGTTTTCACCCAACCATCGTCACGAGATATAGTATCACAGCCTACTACCTTCCAGCACTCCGCACCGGGATGGATTCCTCTCGCATTTACTGAAAATGTACCGCCAGTCCCATTATTTCCGTTAGAATCTTCCCCCAGATCATAACCTTCCATATCTTGATAATTAACACGCAGCTTTCCGCTTTGAAGTACGGCTGTTATAGCATCTCCTGCGTCGACCTCTTTTCCCATCGCACTATTTAGCGTTGTCGTTATAGAATTGTTATAATCTTCTTTAGTCATACCGGCTATGTCACCATAGGCATCCGGTCCGATATGCAGTGCCTGAGCGTATATATTTGCCGCAGGGATGATGGTCATGAGTATCGACAGTATAATGGCAACAAACCCTTTCTGTCTCGCCCTGATCACCGATTTGTTAATCGAATTATCGCACCCCCCTCACTCAGGGAGCTGTCTTTGTTTATATCATCTATATCTCTCATGGTATCTGTATCTCTCTTCCAAAAAACTCTGTCACCAATTCACCCACGTATTCTACATTAAATGCCTCTCTGAATCAAGCCTGCCAAAACGTCATTTAAACAAAAGTCGCTCAAAAAAATGCGTGCAATGTCTTGAAGGTCGTCCGGGGTAGTGCAGGGAAGATCAGACAGCTCGCCTGATCAAGTTCAATTTAAGACGTAAATTAAATTAAACTTGACATATTATCAAAAAATAGTATCATTAGTTCAAATGAAAGTGTAGTTTAAATCGAACTAAAATCTGACATAACCGGGAGAGGCGTTTATGGAATATATCAGAAGAGAACTGGAAAGAAAGTTTTTGGCCATGAATGATGTTTTTAAGGCAGTCATGGTAACGGGAGCCAGACAGGTAGGCAAATCCACTATGCTTAAAAAAATGGCTGAAAGTGAAGAGAGAACCTATGTGAATCTGGACAACTCCAGAGACCGGGAACTGGCGAAGAGAGATCCCGGTCTGTTTTTTCAGGTATATAAAACACCAATCCTGATCGATGAAGCCCAGAAAGCTCCGGAGTTGTTTGAATATATTAAGATGATGTGTGATGAATCTGAGCGGACGGGATTGTTTTGGCTGACCGGGTCAGAAAGCAAAAAGCTCTTAAAGGAAGCACAGGATTCTCTTGCGGGAAGAATCTGTATACTGAAAATGTATAGTCTTTCTCAGCGGGAAAAAAAGGGAAAGAGTGATATTGGAGAGATGGAGTTCTCTTACACCTCACTTCTCAAAAGATCCAGACAGTTTCCTGAGAATAATCTTCCGGAAGTATATACACACATATGGGAAGGCGGAATGCCGGGGACTATCGGAATGACAGCCGAGCAGCGCATGGAATACTACGAGTCTTATATTGAGACCTATCTTATGCGTGATGCGGTCGATGATAACGGCATCAGTGATACGGAGGGATTCAGAAAAGTGCTGAGAGCCTGTGCAGCCTTTTCCGGAAATCTGGTTAATTATTCAGATATAGCTCAGGCCGGAAATGTATCCGTACCCACAGCGAAAGAATGGATAAAGATCCTTCAGTCAATGGGGATCATATATCTTCTTGAACCATTCTCAAATAATGAGTTAAAACGTATGATAAAAACTCCTAAACTATATTTTTGTGATACAGGACTGTGTGCGTATCTTTCCATGTGGACGAGTATGGAAACGCTGATGAACGGCGCGGCCAGCGGGCACTTTTATGAAAACTATGTTGTTTCTGAATTCCTGAGAATGTATTCATGTTCAGAGAATAAAACGAACATGACTTTTTACAGGGATACAAACCAAAAAGAGATCGACATTGTCCTGGAGGAGAATGGAACTCTCCATCCGCTGGAGATCAAAAAGAGCAGCAATCCTGAGAAGAAAGCGATCAGTTCGTTTCGTTTGCTTGAAAAGAGTTCACTGAAGGTCGGTGAAGGGGGAATCATATGTATGGCTGCTAAGCCGTTTCCGCTGGATGAGAATAATAATATTATTCCGTGCAACATAATATAAGTTATGAGCGAGCGTAGTATGCGAGCCATAACTTAACGAGCAATTTAAGCAGTAAATCGCGAGATTATGACGGTATAAATACCGGGAAGTCATTCCCCGCGGATCAGCTCTGACATACGGCGGATAAAGTATCTGACAGGCTGCGTCAGCTGATGGACGATGCCGCGTATGCTCCTGTCCCCGTAGGGGAGGTCGCACTCAAAGTCCACCCTGTAGTCTCCTGTACCGTAATAGGCCGCAGTCGCTCTGTTATAAGGATCACGATACTCTTCATCGCCCAGACCCGTACAGTTCTCCAAATCGATAGATCTGTCTCCCACTATGGCTGAATAAACCGGCGGCGGCATTATCGCAGGGAGAGTCAGCCTTCCGTTTGTCCCGGCTTTTTTCAAAGTCTCTATCTGATCTGTCATCTGACAGTAAAAATCGGCATCCACCAGCAGACTGCACAGTATGCTTACCACCTGGGCACCACCCGTTATCATTGCGATATTCTTAAACCATCCGCAATGATAAGGAAAGACATCGGTTCCTGTGCGATCGAGGGCATACAAGGCTGCTGCGAGCAAATATATGACAGAAGGGTATGTAGCCCGTATCGGATACTCCGGAGACATGAGCATTACCATGGGTATGGCCCATGCAGCGGCCTCCAGTGCCCCGATGTAGCGGTCTGCCTCCGGCGTGCGGCACTGCCCGTTCATCAGGTATATCAGTATCGGAAGCTGCAGCGGCAGTTCACGAAGTACCGTAGGCAGGAAGCCCTCCTTGAAATATGCCTTGAACATATAGGGTGTATAGAGATATTCATCGGGCAGATACCCCGGGAACCTGTCATCGACATCCGTCGGCAGTGTATTACTGTATTCCCGCTCTATCCCGTATTTTATCTTGTTTCCGGGTGCGATCATAAGAAGCAGTACTCCTGCCAGACAGCCCGCAAAGCCGACCCTCATCCAGGAAGCGCTTTCTTTATGTATCTCGGCATTTATGAGCTCCATACCCGAGAGCATCAAAGCGGCTCCCGCGCCGGTCTCTGTCGTCCATCCTGCAAGGAGCCCCATAGGTGCGGCAAGCCAGACAGGGATCCTGTACGAAGGATCATGATACCTCCGGCTGTATTGCAGCACGAAAGCCGACTGCAGCACACCCACCCACATGTAGTTCATGGATCCCGTAAGCCACATACAGGTAGCTGCCAAATGGGGTGCACAGGCCCAGAAGCCCGCGGTGAGCACCATCGCCTTTTTGTGAAGTGCCAGTTTCCTGCCCTTTCTCCTGTTGCCAAGACACGCACACAGTCCAAGCTGTGACAGCATCACCGCCGTATTTGCCATGTCAAATTTTCTTTTGCTGTCAGGCATCAGGAATATCTGGACCAGAGATTCCGCTATCGTCCTTCCGTCCCAGGTCTTGTAATGTGATATCTGGGACTTTACCAGATCACGGACTGTCTTCACTCGCCTGTACCGGTGATTGCCGTATGCGAGGTTTCCATGTTCCTCACCCTCCCAGATGAAAGAATATGGATAATCATCCGCATATTTGGGCATCATCCTGTTCTTCAGGTACATGACCCCGCCGAATGCCGCAAATATCGTGACTGCAATAAGTTTCTGCTTATCTGAACGTTTCATAAAAAAGTCTTTTCATTCTTTTAACAAAGCTCCTGCAGGGTTTTACTATCCTGTATCTTGCAGCCTCCCTGCCCTCACCGCGGTACGGATGATCCTCGACAGGCTCTGCCTTTATCGCACCCGTGCCGTAATACGCCGCTACTGCCTTGTTGTACGGATCCTCCGGATTGGCATCAAGCCAGGTGGCCTGAAGCATATCATCTTTAAGCGACCTGTCTCCTGCAAGATACGACCAGAAATCAGAAACAGCCACGTTTTGTACGCTCACATCAGGATCTTCCCTGTGCTCCCTCAAAGTCTCGATCTGACCCTCTATCTCGCAGTACAGATCCGCATCCGCTATCAGCGAAGATATATAGTTTACTGCAAATGCTCCCGCTGTCATGACAGCAACTGCCTTTACGGGGCGCTCCCATTTCTTTAAGGTCTCCGGCGTGATGCGCTCCCATGCATACGCGGATGCCGTAAGAGACAGCAGGCTGGATACATATGCTGCGCGCACCGGATACTCGGGCGAGAGCATAAGCAGGACCGGTACACCAAAGGCCGCAAGTTCAAGAGAGGCAAGATATCTTCGATCATCCTTTGTCCCATGATCTTGCTGCATAAGGTACAGCAGTACCGGAAGCTGCAGAGGAAGCTGCCTTAAGATGACAGGCAAAAATCCGTTCTTAAAGTGGCTTGCAAACATCTTTCCGGTATATACATACTGCGGAGGCACATTTCCGAGTCCGTTAAACTCCTCGGGCATGATATCGCTGTATTCCTTTTCCAGCTGATATCGCCTGAAGTTTCCGGGAGCAAGCATAAGCAGTGCATATCCCGCACATGCACCCGCGACTCCGGCCGCCATCCATGCAGTATGCTCACTCTTCTTTCGTGCCGCAATGTATCTGACGGATGAGAGCAGTACGGCGACGGCTCCGCCGGCTTCGTTTGACCATCCCGCAAGGAGACCCAGCAGCGCCATAAGAGGCGCAGACTGCCTGTGATCCGCCTCATGGCAGCTGTTGCCGTACGGCAGCAGAAAGGCAGACTGGATAAGTCCCGGCCATGAGTAATTGGCTGCTCCGGTGGTCCAAAAGACAGTGTGTACGTTATACGGTACGCAAAACCAGTATCCTGTGGCAAGAAGAAACGCAAGTGATGCCGAGATCCCCTTACCGTCCTTCTTCCCCTTTGCTCCGGCAGCGCAGAAAAGGAGCTGCATGAGGATAGATACGGTATTCAGCCTGTCATAGGTTTTCTTGTCATCCTTCATCAGGACAAGCTGGTTCATGGTCTCCGCCACTGTCCTGCCGCTCCATGTAAGATAATGCGAAAGCTGCGACTTTGCGAGATCCCGCATATTCCTTACCCTTTTGTACTTCTGGTTGCCATATGCGAGATTGCCGTGATGCTTTCCGTCCCAGATGAAAGAAAAGGCATAGTCATCCGCATACTTCGGTAATATGCGGTTTTTCAGGTACATCAGTGTCCCGAAGCCGGCCAGTACCAGCAGTCCGCCTGCAGACTTCGAAAGTCCTTTTCTTCCACCGGATCGTTTCATTTACCTGCTTTTATCCGCAGACCGGCGTATGATATCGGCAGCATTTGTATCGCCGCTTTTTTCACTGATCAAAAGAGTACATACGGCATCATATATCTTTCCGAAACGCTCTATGCTTTCCGGCAGGTATATTCCCGCATCGTAGTTCAGCTCCACCTTTGTACCCTCTTCATCCTCATAGATATTGAGTTCTAAGGGCTCTATCGCAGCCTGCTCCTCCCGTTTCGGATAATCCACGCCCATAAGCATATCGTCTTCGGGAGCATCAAGCAGATCTCCCTGATACAGGAAGCATAGCATCTCCCTGTCGTCTCTTTTCATAAAAGGCGATACACTTCCGTGCATGACGGCCTCTCGAAGCTGGCGGCCAAGATCTGCAGCCAGTGACCTTACCGTGTCGTCCTCTTTGATACCGAATGCCACCGGATAATCTCTGATCAGAAGTCCCGCCGCACGCATTGTCCTGATATCGGCCCTGCCGTTGTAATTCCATGAGAGCATCACACGCTGCGTATCATTGTATGAAGCAAGAGCGAGTGCCGAAGAGAGCATGTAAAAAGCGCTCGCTGAGATATGGAGCCTTTTTGCAGCTTCATGTGCCTCTTCTGTCTTAAATGACACCTTGCATTCCATGCATTCCGCCTTGTTTACTTCTCCGGACAGATCCGGTCTCGGAAGCCTGTCGAAATCTCCCCTGTAAGCATTACGGAAATACTCCCTGTCTTTCTCCCTTACCCCGGCCTTCACTGCACCGCTCTGTTCGCCAAGCAGCGCGAAATAGTTATCGTAAGGTATCTTCTCTCCCTTCATGGCGGACAGGATATCCTCTACAACGATCTTAAGCGAATAGCCGTCGCAAATGATATGGTGTACGTCAAGAAACAGAGCAAGCCGTTTGTCTGAACGCATTATCCTCTTTCTGAAAAGCGGCTTTCCGTCAAATGTGAACGGCTTTGCAAACTCTTCCGATGCCTTATCGATCTCCTCCTCCGATGCCGCCTCCACCGTCACATCTACGTTATTCTCCGGTCTGTATTGCTGTCTCCAGCCGTCTTTAGTCTTTTCAATGACGGTAAGCAGGGCCGGATGGGATAAGAAGACCTCTCTCATTGCATCCTGCAGACGTGCCTCATCCGTATCGGGAGCAAACTCCAGCACTATGGGCAGATTGTATATGACACGCCCGGGCATGGCTATCTCCTGTTCAAGGAAATACATCTGCTCGTCCGTCATAGGATAAGGTCTGTCATCACCGGCTGTATCATCTGACACCATCCCCTCCTTAAGCGCCCTTTCGATATTTCGTACCGTGCGCTCCCTGTAGATCACCGTTACCGTAAGCTCAGACAGTCCCGCCTCAGACACGACACGAATGGCAGAAAGAGAATCGCCTCCGAGCAGGAAGAAATCATCATCTATGCCTATCCTGTGATCTCCGGCATTAAGCACCTTTGCATATACCTCACAGAGTTTTTTCTGTGTATCGTTTTCGGGAGCGGCATAGGAAGCATAGAGCATGCTCTCATCCGGCTCCGGCAGAGCCTTTTTATCCACCTTTCCGTTCTCGTTCAAAGGTATCGTATCGATCGATACATAGCAGGACGGTATCATATATACCGGCAGCATATCCTTCAGTTTTTCAGCCATTTCCGCTGCATCCAGACTGCGTCCGGTCTTATGGTATGCACACAGGTATCTGCTTCCGCCCCTCTCCCATACCTTCACCGCCGCGAAGTCGGTATCCAGCACCTTTCTTACCGCAAATTCCACTTCCGCGGGCTCTATCCTGTTGCCGTTTATCTTCACCATATCGTCGATACGTCCGAGGAGAGTATAGTTGCCCCTCTCATCCACACTCAGATAGTCCCCGTTCCTGAAGTAAGTGACTCCGTCAACATCTACAAGATCAGCCCTGTCTTCATCATGCAGGTATCCCCTGAAATACGGAAGATGCATGCAAAGCGCCCCCTCCTTCGGATTCACCCCGCCGTCCTCATCAAGGAGTACAAGCCTTGTATCCTCATCCGGTGTACCTATGGGGGTATTCTTGTACGCATGGTCCAGATCGAAGAAGAAAGGCAGATAGGAAAATTCAGTGGGTCCGTATGCGTTCATCACAGGGAAACGGTCTATGTACAGATCCACCGCTATCTCTCCGGTGATGTGCAGCACCCGAAGATCCATTCCGCCTGCACTCTCAAGCGCCTTTACGAGTGTCGGCGGCATACATGTGGCATGTATCTCATGCTTCTTAAAATAAGCAAGAAGACCTGCGGGGTCCCTCACAAGAGTCAGCGGTATCAGATGCAGCGTGTTCCCCGTACTCAGTATGCCGGACATCAGATACAGTCCGCCGATAAATGTCTCCGGAGCGATATTCGCATAGTTCAGAGGCATGTATCCGTCTATGGAACGGTATGTGGAAGAAACGATATTCCTGTAGATCCCGTATTCCTGTACCACACCCTTGGGTCTTCCCGTGCTGCCCGAGGTATAAAAGATAAACGCCATATCATGAAGATTGGGATCTGCCCATCTGTCTGCGGGAAGAGGCTCTTCCTGCATGGCTTTTTCAAAGTTCTCCTCATCCATGACAAGAGCGGCCCCGCTGTCCTTTATGATGTAGGAGATCCTCTCCTCCCCCATCATATCCTCTACACCGACCCAGGCTGTACCCGTCTTCATGGCTGCCAGGCGCACTGCCACATAATGCACTCCCCTCGGGACTCTTATGGCTACCACATCCTCACGGCCTATCCCCTGCTTTATGATCCAGGAAGCTACTCTTCCGGACATATCGTCAAGCTCCTTATAGCTTGTCGCTCTCTCACCTCCGTTGTCGACTATGGCTGTCTTATCCGGAGTATCCTGTACGAAATGATAAAACTTTTCCAAAAGCTGGATCATTACTGTCTTCTCCTCCTTATTATGCCGGTTGTCCTCCGATTTCCGGTGTGTCTGATCTGTCGTCTCTTTCCCGCAAGAGCTTTCTGTAGTCTATCTCAAAGCTTGCACGGTTCAGTCCAGCCGTATTCTGGTACTTCCCCTTTCCAAAATCCTTTATGAGGAAAACGACCGTATAGTCCGCCAGTCCGGCGGGAAACTTGTCTATATCGGAAAGGTCAAACATCTTTCCGTCATACCACATCACCACATTCATTGACCCTGTATAGCAGTCAAAATATGCATCGACATGCACATATTCATTGTCCGGATTGTTGTCGCGGATGGTTACGCTCATATCTTCCAAAAAGAGCATGGTCTTTTTCACCGCCTTCCGGGGCACGTGCATGCTGTCCAGAAACTCCCGGGTCTTTTCCCTTGCCGCTACTATCTCCTCCGGGACCGTCTTGAAGCTCAGGTTCAGTGATTCCTTATCCCTGTCTTTTAAAAGGAACGGGAAGCCCTCCCTGTCATAATGTAAGTAAATGAATAAAAGCAGTATACCCACACTGACATATGTGCAGATGCTCTCTCCCACCCATACGCCGATCACACCAAACGCACCTGCAAACACAACGTTCAGTATCAGACGCACCACCAGAGTGTCCAGAGCATTGCCAAATATCTGCAGTTTATATCTTCCTATGTCCAGATAGTATTCAAGGAACACGCCGTTAAAGACAAGAGCGATCGCTGACAGAGAGGTAAGCCTGCAGGCCCACGCGGTAAATCCGACAAGCTCCTCCTCGATGCCGTAAGCCATCGGAAACAGCGGAGCAGCTATCCATACCACAGCTATGAATATTACCCCCATGATCATTGTGATCTTGAATCCGTACAGTACAAGTTCCTTCATGGCTGAGGTATTCCTGTCGCCCCTGTAGGACAGGAGCATGGTCTTCATCGCTTCATTCACGCCTCCTCCTATAGCCATCATCTCATAGATAATGGACGTGACAGCGAGTACCGCCAGATAATCTTCACCGAAAAACCGCAATATGAAAATATTCAGGAGAAATGAATAAATGAAATCGAAAACATTGTTTGCACCGTCTGTGCCGCCTATTATGAGCATTTCTTTAATCTGCGCGGGTCTGAAGCGGAATACAGGTCTGACTCTGTATCGCTTCCCGGCGAAGTGGGATATCGCGATGATAAAAGCGAGCACAGTTCCTATGGCACTGCCAAGAGATACGCCGTACATTCCTATGTGCAGTGCAAGTACCAGTGAAAGCACCGCATTGCCGAAAAGCATGGCGACGTTTGCAAGCAAAGCCCTGACCTCATCTCCGTCTATATATACTATCTCGGTAAGCAGTGAAAGAAGCGGCGTGATAAGAAAGGTGATACGGTAGAAGCTGAAATACTGTTCACCGTAGGTACGCACCACACCCGTTTCGCCCATCAGATCAAAGTAGAAGTCCCCGAGGAGAAAAGAAGCGGCGCACATGACAATTCCGAATATGACAGCCATGACCGATGCCATACCCAGTATCTCCCGGCTCCTCTTCCTGTCATATTCACCCACCGCACGCATATACAGCACAGCCGCCCCGCTGCTTACAAGTACCTCAAAGACAGTACCCAGCGTGAGTGCGGGATCTATCAGCATCTCACCGGACACGGCATCGGATCCCATCAGGTTTCCGACTATCAGCCTGTCGGTAGCCTCCATTACGATATTCTGCAAAGCATCCAGTATAGATACGAACAGCATGGCCTTCATCTTGGCCTTGCCGAGATATCCTATGTCTTTGTTATGCTTCAGCAGCATGTCAGTCTCCAGATCATTTTCAAGCTTGTATTTATCCCTTTCAAAGGATTTTTACTCTGCTCACGATAATAATCGTTTTACCGGACACACTCATTTACAGCTTCAAGATATGCGTATCCCTCGCAGGTATCAGCCTCCAGCATCGCTCCCTCACCCCATTCATTCCAGGCATTTATAAAGACAAAGCTGTCAGTGGATATTTTTTCATTTAGTTTACATAAAGTTTCTTTGAACTTTTTTGGAGCAGCCCCCGTATATACCAGTCCCTTATATCCGCGTCTGGGGGTATTGTCCCATCTGGCGATTATCCCGGGATACTCATCCGCTCCGTATTCCCGGCTTACTATCGCTTTATATATACGTTCTATCGGGATCCTCCGCTCCAGTATCTCTTTGTGAAAGACCCTGTTATATCCCTGTCTTACGGCGGTCGATACATTGTACATAAGCTTGCCCGCCACCTCAAGGTCCTTCTTCAGGGAATATCCCGGTTCGAAATAATAATATGCATCGCAGATCGCGCGCTCATCCCGTCCCTGGGCAGTCCGTCCGCCGACAAGGTATATCCCCGGAAAACCTGCTTCCCTCGCCCATGCATCGAAGCACTTCCTCATTTCAGGAAGCTGATCTATATCATACGTGCGGTAGATGCAAAGCATGGGTTTGCCGTCCTGCTTTATATAGCGTTCATCCTTAAAGAAAGGCAGAAGATAATCAAAATGCGCCTTCCAGTCATCTTCTTTGCCGTATTCCTGTCTGATGAGTACGTCTTCCATACGCCCGTACCACGCCCTGGTCCAGGTCTCGTTGGCCCAGCAGAAGCAGTATCTCGTATCTATTTCGGGATGCGAAAGGAGTATCTCGCCGGGACGCTCCATCAGTTTATGGCCGGTGAAATAATAATGATAAAAGACGAATCCGTATATACCGTACTTTTTTGCAAGCTCGGCCTGAGCCTTCAAAGTCGTACCGGTCTCATCCGACAGATCGTAATACTCACCGCCCTCCGGCACTCTCGGCTGATCATGTCCGGCATACAGAGGCTTTGCTTTACGCACCGCAGACCACTCCGTATAGCCCTCGCCCCACCACTCATCGTTTTCAGGGAAGGTGTGGAACTGAGGCAGATACAGTGCCAGCGGCCTCATGCAGTCCCTCCGGTCTCCGTGGCGCTGCTTCCAGCAGGTTCAGACTCTCCCGCGTTTTCCGCTGCCGGATCCGTTTCTGTCAGGATCCTTACCGCCCTTCCGAGTGCAAAGTATACTACGGGTGCACAGAGCTCTATCTCAAGCACATTTGAGCCTATCGACATTAAAATAGCGCAAGTTATGACTGCTATCTCGGGTACGACCTTCCTGATATTTCTGTATGCCTTGGTATATACGAGTACAAGAATGAACAGTATCAGGGAAGTCCCTATGATGCCCATCTCCGAGTAAAGCTTTACCAGTCCGCCGTCCGCTATGATGTACTCCTGAAATCCCGCTGCCCTGTGGCCGCGGCTTCCCAGACCGTCTCCCAGCCAGAAGTTGTGAGTCCTGTTCACCACATTGACCCATGAGCCTGTCCTTTCTCCGAAGCCTGCGGGTATCGATGAAAGCCTTGCCCAGAACTTGTCGAAGACGCCTCTTGCAAAGACAAAAATACCTGCCACGACAGCAATAACACCTGCTATGCCGATCCATATATACTTTCTGTTTGATTTTTTTCCGCCCTTATAGGCCGTAAAGCTGAAGAAGATCAGCATCAGTATGACTGAGAACATGGCAGATCTCTGATTGGCCATGAAGGTGAAGATGATCGAAAGCACCATATATATGATGCCCTCCCTGCGCCCGGCACCGTTCTTCTTCCAAAGAAAGAAAGATGAAATGCACATGGCATATGCCACAAAGCATCCCATGGCCCCGGAGCCTATGACAGATTCCATCCTGACCCTTGCCGTGGGTGCATCCGCAACGGATATCAGTGAATTCTCATACGCAAAATCCAGATAAAACTGCGGTGTGAATATGAACATCACAGCTCCCAGAAGCCCCATTGCAAGCGCCGCTATGACAAAGCCTCTGTAGTATCTGTCTGCTTCGTCCTCATCAAATCCCCTGCCGGCATAATAAAAAACCATCGGCAGAGCCGTAGTCGTGACCTCACCTGCATATACAGCCACAGGCATCCCGTATGCGACGCACCATATCCCGGACAAAAGGTTGTATATAAGATAAGCCGTAAATACCTTGTCTTCCGTTTTCTTTACCGTGACAAGCCCCAGCATGGCTATGCACGCAGCTCCCAGCAGCAGTACAGCCGTCAGGCAGATACCCGTCCTGATACCGCTTATGAAAAGATGCATGGCATATATCAGTGTCGCTATGGGATATATCAGATATATGTAGTTTTTTATGATCTTCTTATACATTTATTCTGTCTTATCTGTCCGTCAGTATACGGACTGCCTCCTTCAGGCTTCCCGCCGTTATGTCAGGCTTCCTGTAAGAAAGCCTTGCGCAGACGTCGCACTTCAGATCTCCTATGAATACGGACTTCAGTCCCGCAGCCTGTGCACATTGTATATCGGTATACGAATCACCGGCCATAAAGGATGCCTCCATGTCGCATGCATATTTCTCAGAAGCCTCTTTTATAAGCCCTGTCTCCGGCTTCCTGCATCCGCATTTGCATATGAGGTCCTTCTCCGTACTTCTTTCACTGCCCTTAGGATGATGCGGGCACATGAATACTTCGTCTATCTCCGGGATAAGTTTACATAACTCTTTGTTGATATCCCACAGCTCGCCAAGGCTCGTCTTACCTTTCGCTGCAGCAGGCTGATTGGTGATGATAAAGACATAGTAGCCTGCATCCTTTAGCGTCTTGACCGCCTCAGCCGCGCCGTCGAGTAGCTTAAGTTCGGATACTTTAAGCGGAGAGTCCAGCTGTTCCGTATCCTCGTTGAATACTATCTCATTCAGCACGCCGTCCCTGTCAAGGAAGGCTGCCTTATGCTTCACGTCGAACCTGTCCCTGGCATAATCGATGAACTCCCTGTAGGAGTCGGGACGGCCTATCTCATAGAAACGTCTTTTCACCACAAGACCTGCAAGCTTACCCTCGATCGAGAGTCCGTGCTGTATCTCCGACAGGTCGAAGGCCTCTCCTTCCTTACGGTCTTTCAGGACCTCCTTTGCAAAGACGTTCACGCCATAGTCTATATACTTCATGCGATCATCGGGCTTTTTGTCGTACAGCTCTATCTTCCCGTCATTATAGATCACATTGCTGCTGTCATATCTTCCGTTATTCTCAAGGAGTGTCATCAGGGAAAGTGCGCCTTCCTTCTTTGCCATGCGATATCTCCACACCACTTCCCTGTAGTCTATATCCATGAAGGAGTCGGCGTACACCAGCATGAAGTCATCCTCCAGCTTATCATACGCCTTGCGGAGTGCCCCTCCCGTGCCGAGCAGCTTCTTCGGCTCGTTATCGGCCTCTTTACCGTCGCTGTCTCTGGAGTAATCTATGCTTATCCCGTAATCCGCACCGTCACCGAAATGCTCCTCTATCTCCTCTGACAGATATCCTGTACAAAACAAAAATCTCCTGAAGCCGGCAAGTATCAGAAGTCTAAGTTCATATTCAAAAAACGGTCTGTCGTTTACGGGAAGCAGCGGCTTGGGGCACGTTGCCGTGATCTCTCCGAGCCTTGTCCCCAGGCCTCCCATCATGACGACTACCTGCATATCATCCATATCTTTCATTCTGAGCGTCTTTTATCTTCCATTCCCCTGCTCTTATCATGCGCCACAGTAAGCCATGACGCAGCAGGATTTTCTGTATGCAATGAATGGGAGCGCCGGCGATGAAGGCGCATCGCCAAGCGACTACGAAGCAGCATACAGGAAATCCGGCAAATCAGAGCGCGTTGACGATGAGATGCCAGACTATACCCTGAAACCCTTCCGCATGCGGCGTGATCCTGCCCTCATCCACCACGGGTATGAGCACACAGGCATCGCTCACCTGCTTGGAATATCCGCCGTTCCTTGATACAAGGGAAATGATCCCGGCTCCCTTTTCCTTTGCAAGCTTGAGTGCTGCAACGATATTCTGGCTGGTGGTCTCGCTTCCGCCGCCTACGGAGAATACCATTACGGCATCCCGGTCATTTATGTGCGACGTTTTGAGCCATTCTGTGAAGGTAGTATCCCAGCCTTCATCATTGGTCCTGGCAGTAAGCTCGGATACATTGTCGGTGGGAGCATAGGTCTCTATGCCGCCTATCTTCCTGAAGTCATTTACTGCATGAGATGCATTGGCTGCTGAGCCTCCGACTCCAAGGATAAAGAGTCTTCCTTCTTTGGCCTTGACGTCACGGAGTATCTCCACCGCCTTCTCTATCTGATCCTGCGGCAGCCCGTTCGCCACCTTCACGGTCTCCTCTATATAGTTTGAAATATATGCTTTAGTATCCATAAACTCCTCCTGTGAGCCTGCGTATGCAGTCCCCGTTCTTACTGTTCGTCAAAAAGCCACTCATTATCCATGATGTATTCCACGGTCTTGACCACGGCCTGCTCTATGGTATATTCCGGCTTCCACCCGAGGCTTCTTATCTTCTTCGTATCAAGATAGATGAAAGGATTGTCTCCCACCCAGCCTCTGCTTCCTCCGGAGTATGAAAGCTTTGGTGTTACTCCCATACGCTTTGTGATCCAGCCAACCGAATCATTGACCTCGCAGTACTCATCGGTACCCAGATTGTAGATATTCACCTTATCCGTACATTTTTCTATGACCGTGAGGATCGCATTGATGCAGTCTCCCACGTACAGATACGACTTTTTCTGATGGCCGTCCCCGAGGATATAAAGGTTTGCAGGATCATCCTTCAGCTTCTTGTAAAAGTCAAAGACATGTCCATGGGGATATCTCTCTCCCAGTATCGATACGAACCTGAAGATATATCCCTGGAAGCCAAAGCCTTCGCAGTATGATTCGATGAGTCCCTCTCCGGCGACCTTTGATGCCGCATAAAGAGAAGTCTGCACCGGAAACGGCGCATCCTCCGGAGTGGGTATCACCTCAGCCTCACCGTATACCGAGCCTGTGGATGAGAAGCCTATGCGTTTCACGCCGTTCTTTCTCATCGCCTCAAGTACTCTTGCCGTATTAATGGTATTCTGCTCCAGATCCTTCAGAGGATGCTCAAGACCGCGTCTTACGTCTGCATTTGCCGCAAAGTGGAATACGAAATCCACTCCTTTCATTGCTGCATCCAGCTTATCTTCTTCCTCGAGCCTTGCCTCCACCAGATGAAACTTCGGATGCTCCATCGCATCCTTCAGATACTCCCTATGGCCGGTGATGAAGCCGTCATATACAGTTACTTCATGCCCCAGACTCAGCAGTCTGTCGGCCATATTGGAGCCTATGAATCCGGCACCGCCGGTAACAAGAAAATGCATATCGTCTATCCTTCCCGTATGTAAGTATATCCGTCTGATCACATACAGGGTAAGTATAGCATATATCACCCTAAATAACTACTTCCTTGTTTGTATGACCACTATATATTGTATTGCTCTTTCATTCTTCCCAGAAAAGATCATCGAGTGTCTTATCCAGTGCCCTGCATATCGAGATGCAGAGATTGATGGTCGGATTGTAGTCACCCTTTTCTATGGCACTCATGGTCTGCCTCGATACGCCGCAGATCTTTGCCAGCTCATCCTGTGACAGATCCTTTGCGGCACGGGCTGATTTAAGTTTGAGATTTTTCATACTTATTCTTCCTCGCTCTTTCCGTTGTTATCCATCACATGCTTGATGAGCATTTCACACATGATGATAAAAAGCATTATCACTACCATGATATTGAGCATCGGCATGCCAAGCTTTCCGTCCTCCATGAGACTGCCGTTTAAGATCGCTCCTGCAGCCAGCATCAGATTGAGTGCCAATGCGCCCATGATCACCCATATATACTTCTTTCGATCATTATTGAGTCCCCAGTACACATCATTCCAGATGCAGAATGCACCAAGTACCGTACATCCGACAAATATGCCTGCGACATGAAGGATATAATCCTGGACCGGGAACTCTATGCCGCTCATCGTCAGTATCATCATCAGTGCTTCGTATACTATTACAGTGTAGAATGCTATGGTATATCCCTTGCCTCTTACGAGAAGCTGGCGCTCATCATACTCTGTCTTTATCTTTTTGTTCGTGTTTACAGCTTTGAAAACGCATACACATATCACCAGTCCCATCATCACTCCTATTGCCACACCCATCGATCTTCCCATATCCATTTTCTGATCCTCCCTGAATCATTTATTTTCTTTTGAGCCTTATACCCTCATGCGTGAGTATTGCTTTGCCTGCATGCACGAAAGTACGGATTGCTCCGCTACGCTTTCGCGCAAATAAAATGAGACGTCATCATCTTATATGCAGATGATAACCCCTCAATAGAATAATGTCAAGTATATTTTACATTTTATTTATAATATTTTACTAAACGCTATTGAACTGCCTGTGCCAGGAAGTTTTTCATCATGGTCACACCATCAGGTGTCATGATGGATTCCGGGTGGAACTGAAGTCCGTACACCCTGTCCGCCACATCTTCTACAGCCATTATCTCCCCGTCATCGGCTACAGCAGAAGGGGTAAGCTGTGCAGGAAGAGTATCGGGATCTACCGCAAGAGAATGGTATCTTCCTACAGTAAAGGCTTCAGGCAGCCCTTTGAATATCACGCTTTCAGCTGTATGCTTTACCACAGACTGTTTGCCGTGCATCAGCTCTCTCGCATAGGTCACCGTCGCACCGTAAGCTTCACAGATGGCCTGATGGCCGAGACATACTCCCAATATCGGGATCTTTCCTTTAAGCACCCTTACCGCATCTTCACATATGCCCGCATCAGCAGGTCTTCCGGGCCCCGGAGACAGTATTACCGCTTTCGGGTCCATCGCAAGTATATCATCCGGTGTGCAGGCGTCGTTTCTTATCACCTTTATATCCGGATCTATCGCTCCTGTCATCTGATAGAGGTTGTATGAAAAACTGTCGTAATTATCTATGAGCAGTATCATTCCGGCATCTCCTCTGCAGTACGTATAGCCTCCACTACAGCACGTGCCTTGTTCAGGCATTCCCTGTATTCATTACCTGCTACCGAGTCAGCCACTATGCCTGCGCCGGATCGTACAAATACCCTGCCGTTCCTCTTGTAAGCAAGCCTTATGGCTATACACACGTCCAGGTTGCCTGCAAAATCCACATATCCGACGGCTCCTCCGTAGATGCCGCGCCTGTCGCCCTCGAGTTCATCGATCAGCTGCATGGCGCGTATCTTCGGTGCTCCCGAAAGGGTCCCCGCAGGAAGCACGGCGTCCACTGCATCTATGGCGTGAAGCTCATCCTTCATCCTTCCGCTCACCTCCGAGCCGATATGCATCACGTGCGAGTATCTTTCCACGCACATGTATTTTTCTACTTTTACGCTGCCGAATTCGGAAAGTCTGCCGAGATCATTCCTTCCGAGATCGACGAGCATGTTGTGCTCGGCACACTCCTTCTCATCAGCGAGCAGCTCCTTCTCGAGACGCACATCTTCCTCATAGTCCTTACCCCGCGGCCTTGTCCCCGCCAGCGGAAATGTGCGTACCGTTCCGTCCTCGACCTTGACCAGAGTCTCCGGAGAAGCACCTGCCATCTCGATATCATCACCTGAAAAATAAAACATATACGGTGAAGGGTTGGTGGTACGGAGTACCCTGTAGGTATCTAACAGGCTGCCTTCAAAGGCTGCTTCCATCGGATTTGAGAATACCAGCTGGAAAATATCTCCTTCGTGGATATGATGTCTTATCTTTTCTATCTTCTCCGTGAAGATCTCCTCCTCAAGGTGAGGCTTCAGCTCTTCCTTGAGCCTGCCCTTTATATGAGGTGCGGTCTCACCCGAGCGCACAAGAGTCTCCATCTCGTCGAGCTTCTTTTCAACACGGATATAGTCTTCATCTATATTACCGGTATGTACATTGGATATAAGCAGTATCTTCTGTCTCAGATTGTCAAAGCAGATCAGATCATCAAAGAGCATCAGATTGACATCGTCAAATCTCTCCGTATCTTCGGATGTGAAATGAAGAGACGGCTCTCCATACTGCACATAGTCGTATGCAAAATAGCCCACGAGTCCCCCCGTAAGAGGAGGCATATCCTTAAGCTTTGGTGACCTGTTGTCGGCTATCACCTTACGTATGTATTCCCCGGGGTGATCCACCCTTTCTTCATATACTTTGCCGTCCTGTACCACCTTAAGCAGATGATCCTTGCAGGATATCTCCATGGACGGCTCATAGCCGAGGAAGGAATACCGTCCCCACTGTCTGGCATCCTCCACGCTCTCAAGCAGGAATGTGTGCGAGCTGATGTTGAGCAGCACACGGAGCAGTCCGACGGGTGTCCTTATATCGGCCATCATCTCCCTGACGACGGGGATCCTCTTATAATCTCCCGAACGGGCGATCTTATGTATTTCTTCAAGTGTAGTCTGTCTCATTGCTTTGTATGATAGCATAACCTCCAGGCAACATCTACCGTAATGTGGATGTCATCTCCCAGAAGATCACGGCACTTGCTGCAGCCACGTTCAGAGAGTCCACTCCGTTCTTCATCGGGATCACTATCCTGCAGTCACATTTTTCTGTCACATCCTTTGGCAGTCCGTCTCCCTCCGAGCCGAAAAATACCGCAGTTTTTTGCTTTCGTATATCACCTGCTCTGTCAAGCGGCACGGCATCATCTGTAAGTGCCGCAGCGAGCGTGGTATATCCTCTGTCTTTCAGCACATCAAACAGAGCTTCTGCCCCGTCCTCTTCCGGCAGGACTGCCCATGGCACCTGAAAGACACAGCCCATACTCACACGTATGGCGCGTCTGTAGAGCGGATCGCAGGAGTCGTGGGAAACAAGTACGGCATCTATGCCTAAAGCTGCAGCCGATCTGAATATGGCTCCCATGTTAGTCGGATTCTCTATGCCGTAAAGTATGGCTACATGCCTGCCCTCATCCAGCAGTCTTCGGTGATCAGGCATCTCACGTCTTTTCATGGCAGACAGGAACCCGCGCGTCATGGGATAGCCCGTAAGCTTGGAGATCACCTCTTTAGAAGCAGTATAAACCGTCACGTCCGGAAATCTCCCGGTGATGCTTTCTGCTTTTTCCGTCAGGCCGTCTTCTATGAGAAAAGACTCCGGGACATATCCGGCATCCATGGCACGTATGATCACATTTGCACTCTCTGCGATAAAGAGTCCTTCTTCCGGCTCATATATATGCTTCAGCTGGTTCTCATTAAGCTGAGAATAAACTGACATTTTTTCACTGTAGATATCCGTGATACGCTCCATCCGCCCGGTCCTGCATCCTCCCCGCTGTCGGATTTCATGAGAAGCATCCGACTTTTCTTTGAGTCAGTATCGCATATGATCAGTGCTCTCGTCTATTCTTTTCATGTGAAAGACAGGCCTATCCCACTGTAATTATTCTGATAAGATATGATATCATTAGAAAAAACGAACCGAGCAAAAAGGATCCGGGATATGCTAAGATACTGTACTTACTGTGAAAAAGATTTTGATTTCCCTCCGCTTTCCGTTTCGGGAAAGGATGATCTCATATGTCCCGAATGTGGCAGAGTCATAGGCAAAAACAGCAGGAACCCTGCAGGTAAGGAACAGATCGAAAAGACGGAAGAAGAGATCGGCAATCTGTATGCAAGACTTTTGCATCTGTCATATATCTTCTATCTCACGCTTGGTATCATCGGTGTTCTGGCTTTTGTGACAGGTTCTGTTAAGCTTCTGTATATCGTTACCGGTATCTCCATCACTGCATATGTTTTACAGTTTCTGACAGGGACCCTTACCTTTGTATCCGGTCTGATATTCCTGCCTGCAGGAGCTGTTCTCGGATATATGTATTTTAAGAGTATCCCGGGCCTCTGCCTCGGGATACACGTAGTCTTTCTTATCCGACATCTTGTGAGAGATGTTATTTTCCGTCTTATTTTCTTCCTTTTGGGTAAAGCCGGCAGCTGCTGAGCCTTCAGGCGGTATAGCGCTTTACTGTATTTATCACGGACATCAGATAGCCACTTCCAAACAGATTTAGATGGTTCAAAAGATGGTATAGATTATACAGATCTCTCCTGCCCTCATATCCCGGCTGTATATGATACACTTCATCATAGCTTCTGTAGAAGACATCCGGCAGACGGCCGAAAAGCTCCGTCATGGCCAGATCCGCCTCAGCGCATCCTGCATAAGCCGCAGGATCTATTAGCATGGCTTTCCCGTCGTGTCCTGTCATTATATTTCCCGACCACAGATCGCCGTGTATAAGCGACGGACGTTCAG
>JAEEGL013231186.1_pt1 | contig 22633 bp, 12 predicted proteins | sample 9134231 | NCBI WGS metagenome assembly JAEEGL01 (sample SAMN16246548, study PRJNA631951) | gut metagenome | biome: gut microbiome; feature: rumen; material: fiber-attached | host: Bos | place: Iran: Karaj | collected 2018-10
CCCCGAATACGCGCCCTGAAAGGGCAAAAGCATTATGGTGGCGGTGGTGCTTTTGCCCTTCCAGGGCGTGCTTACCTTGGTGGCCCGATACCCAGGGCGCTGCCCTGGGCTATGAGCTCGTTGGCCTTTCAGGCCGCTTTGCACTTGCCCTCCGTCGCCGTAGGAGTCACGTCTCCCCTCCTCGGACACGGATGGCCCAAGGGCAATCCTCTAAAGGCCAGGAGCGCCCCAACGGGGCAGCAAGCCTACTTGCTCATGTAGATGTCAAGCGTGCCACCTTTGACGAGGTCCTCGTGACGCAGGATGAAGGGGGCTGTGTAACCCTTTGGCATCTGCTGGAAGGCAGGGTCAGTGGGCAGGGGCTGGCCGTTGAGGAGGACGCGCTTGATGTAGATGGCTTTGTCCGTGAGGCCGTGAGTGCGGATGGTGAAGGTCTTGCCGCCGCCCACATGGATGGCGGCTTCCTGGACCAGTGGCGAACCGAGTACATAGCGTCCGCCGCAGGGTTCCACCTGATAGAACCCGAGTGCCGAGAGGATGTACCAGGCCGACATCTGCCCCACGTCCTCGTTGCCGCAGAGGCCTGCGGGCTGGTCGGTGTAGAGCTCGCGCTGGATCTGCTTGACGACCTTGGCGGTCTTGCGGGGCTGGCCCATGAGGGCGTAGAGGTAGGCGATGTGGTGGCTGGGCTCGTTGCCGTGGGCATACTGCCCTATGAGTCCGCTGATGTCGGGTTGTGCATTCTCGTTGAGCTGGCTGTCGGCGGTGAAGAGGCTGTCCAGGCGTTTCACGGCGATGTCACGCCCGCCGAGCATCTGCATCAGGCCTTCCACATCGTGGGGCACCAGCCACAGGTACTGCCAGGGGTTGCCCTCGGTGAAGGGTCGTGTCTGGTGCTGCGGGTTGAAGCCCTCGAGGCTCTCGAAGGTGCCGTTGGCGTTCTTACCGCGCATGAAGCCCACGCGCTTGTCGTAGAGCTGCGGATAGCCGTGCGAGCGCTTGTCGAGGTAGGCTGTGCCCTGACGCACCTCCTCGGATGTGTTCCCTGCTTGCAGGATGGCTTTGCCTGCCTGGGCTGCTGCCCAGTCGGCCAGCATATATTCCAGGGTGCGTGAGAGGCTCTCGCCGTGGTGGTCGTTGGCCACGTAGCCGTAGCGTTTCATGTCATCCAGCCCGCGTTCATCCATGTTCAGGCTCTGATACATGGCGTTCCAGGCGTCCAGGGAATCGCGGACGAAACCCTTCAGCAGCAGGTCGGCCAGTATGGGCACAGCGGGACAGCCCACCATGCAGTTGGTTTCCTGCGACATCAGGTGCCACACTGGCAGTTTGCCCTGCTCGCGGAAGATGCGCAGGTAGGTGGTGGCAATGGCGGGCATCATCTCGGGCAGGATGATGGTGGAGAGGGGTGCAGCGGCACGGTAGGTGTCCCAGAGGGAGAGGGTGGTGAGGTAGTTGGAGTTGAGAGCGGAGGTCTGAGAGTTGAGAGTTGAGGGTGACTGGCTCCTATAGACGCGGTTGTCTGCTCCGCGCCAGTCGCCGCTGGCATCGTCCCAGGTCTGCGGTGCCACCATGAAATGATACATGGCTGTGTAGAAGATGCGGCGGTCACGGTCGCTCTGGAAGGTGGCTTGCACGCGTCCGAGCTCGCGGTTCCAGGCGGCGTCGGCAGCAGCGCGCATGGCCTCGAAATCCCAGGCCTTATCGCCCTGTCCCATTGCCTCGGCATTGAGGTTGGCGAGGGCATTGGCCTCGGAAACAGGGCTGAGTGCGATGTGCACGAGCAGCGGCTCCTCGGAGCTGGTGACTTGCAGATGGTAGATGGGTGCCGTGCCTTCGCCGCGCTTGCTCTTCAGCTCGGACTGCCTGTAGATGCGGCTCTTCTGGTTGAGGCGCATGACGAAGTAGCAATGCTGCACGTTGGCCCATCCATGGCTGATGCGGTAGCCCACGTAGGTGTAGGGATCGATCTGCTGGAGGCGACCCCACAGGAGCTCATCGTCAACACCGTTCTCGAGGTCCACGTACAGGTGGTGCTGGCTGCCCTGCGGGAAGGTGAAGCGATACATGGCGGTGCGCTGCGTGGTCGTGATCTCGGTGCGGATGCCGCTTTCTGGCAGAACGATGCTGTAGTAGCCCGGTCGCACCTCTTCCTGTTCATGGCTGAAAGGGGTGGCAAGCCCTGCGCGCGAGAGCGGCAGGTCCCTGACGGCTGGCATGATGGCCACGTCGCCGAGGTCGGAACAGCCCGTTCCGCTGAGGTGTGTCTGTGCGAACCCCACAATCTTGGTGCCGCTCTCGTGATAGCCGGAACACCAGTCCCAGCCCGATTCTATCTGTGTGGGGCCTGCGTTGACCATGCCGAAGGGCACGTTGGCACCCACGAAGACATGGCCGTGGTCACCTGAGCCGATGCGCGGGTCAACATACTGAGTGAGATTCTGTGCCATCGCAGCAGTCGTGGCCAGTGGCAGGAACAGGAGCAGGATGCTTTTTTTCAAGGATGTCATCTGAATGATTTACAATTTGACGATTTACGATTTATTGACAATGGTATTGATTTCTCAACTTTCAACTTTCAACTTTCAACTCTCAACTTTCAACTTTCAACTCTCAACTTTCAACTTTCAACTCTCAATAGAGTCTTGTGATTTCAGCACCTTTGTAGTAGTAGTGCAGAATCTGCTCGTAGGTGTAGCCCTGCTCGCCCATGACGGCAGCGCCGATCTGGCAGAGTCCTACGCCGTGACCCCATCCGTGGCCGTGGAGGATAAAAGCTGCCGGTACCCCGTCGTCACCCAAGCCCTGCCGTTCCACCTCGAAGGCGGCACTCTTCAGATGCGTCTCGGAGAGTGCCGAACGGATTTCCAGCTCCTTGCCGATGGTCATTGTCTTCTCAGAACCTATGATTTTCAGCTTGATGATGCGGTCTCCCGGGCCGCGTTGAATGGGTTGCAGGTCAATGATGTCGCCCATCTCCATGCCCAGATGCTGACAGATGAGGTCATGGGCCTCGGCCTGAGTGAGCACCACCGTCCAGTCGTGGAAGTCGGTGGTTTCCTGGTCGTAATCGTTCAGCACCTGACTGATGATGGCAGGGTCATGGGTGTCGCAGAAGGGGTCTTCCACGCTCTCGAGGTAGGAGTGGTGCTCGTTTTCCCAGCAGGTCTCAAACTCCTCGGTGTGGCCACCGCAGCACTTGGAGAAGCGCGCATCGCAGATGTGGCCGTCGGCGGTGAGCACTTGACCGCGTGTGGCAGCCACGGCCTCTTCCACTTCGGGCCGCGTGGCACGCGTAATGCCTTGATACCGTTGGCAGTGGTCATCGGCGCAGACATCGAAGATGGTGTGGTCCTCGCGGTCGTGCCAGCGGATGATTTCTGAGTCGGTCTTGGTGAAGGCAAAGAATCCTTGTCCCGACTGGCTCATGCGCTGTCGTTTCTCCATCTGTGCATAGAGCCAGCTGCGACTGATGACGGCCGAGGCTTTCAGATATTCCGGCGAGCAGGTGGCACTCATCTCGCTACTGATGACGCTGGCCAGGTATTTCTCCACCTCTATATCGTTGATGCACACGATTTTCTCCTCCTCCACCACGATGCGCAGGGCTCCGTGGAAGGTCTGAGCCTCGCGCCGTTCCCAGTGGAACTGTTTGCCGATGACCATGTCCTGAAGGGTGAAGCTGGCCTCGGGCGTGGCTGGCGTGAAGGTGAGTTGCCGATAGACTTGTCCGTTCCACAGCAGGCCACCGTCATCGTAGGTCACCTCCTGTGGTCCTTGCAACGTGGTGCCCTTGGCCGTGTAGTCTCCGTTGAGGGTGAAGCGGACGGCGCTGGCCGAGAGGAGGCCGACGGAGAGGGTGGCAGAAATCTCGGACGCTGCCAAGGCAACTTCTCCCGCGGTTCCTCTTGCATGGAGAGGCGAGTGGTCACTCTTTCCCATAGACCGCTCATTAGCAAAAGCATACACTCCCCGTTCCATGGGAGAGGGATAGGGGTTGAGGCTGTTGGGGGTGAGACCGTCGGTGGCGAGGATGGGTTTGTCCGTGAGTTGTTCAATAACAGGTTGCAACTCATCCTCCGTCATGGTCACCTCCCGCAGGATGTCCGCTATCCGTTCTGGCGTGATTTTCTTGAAGTCTTCCTCGCGTGGTGTGATGATGAGTCCGCCCAGATCCAGAGCACCCGGACTGATCAATAGCTGCTCCTTTCCCTCGGCTGCATAGCAGTCGGGACGGTGTTTCTTGCGCGGGAAGATGAGCGTGACGATCTCGTCGCTTCGACTCTCGTCGCCCTTCTGTCGCCAGCAGATGATGTTCATGCGTGGCTCGTCCTCGCCCTCTGGCGTGGGCAGCGCCTTGTACAGACGCTGACACAGCAGGCTGTCGGTCTCCTCGGGCAGCGACCGGATGACGAAGACGGGACAGACCCAGCTCTTGAGCAGGAACAGCCCGCAGCGCTGGCTGACGTTGCCTGCATCAACCATTTCCTGGGTCTCGCCGCCTGTGAGTGGATATAACTTTTGCAATTGGTTCTCATAGAGTTCCCAATCCCTCTCTATAGGCACGATGTCTCGCGAACCGGCCTGCAGATGCATGTGATCCGGACAGGATGCGCCACACAGAGGACCGTTGTAGAACACGATGTAATGCGGCATCGTCCACGCCAGATGGCGCATGGTGCCGAAGTGTTCCCAGATGGCTTGCGGTTTGTGGCGGCGGGTGGGAATGGTGAAGTGACGTGGCAGGATGGGGAAGGGGTTCAGCAGCACTTGATAGCGGTGGCGGATCATGAGTGCCTTTTGTTCCTTAGGGCGGTTCTCGTCACAGAGGAAACAGGGTCGGGCGGCGATGGAGGCCTTGTCGATGTGTGCCGCCGTGGAGACCATGCGGGCGGGATTCCACTGGGCGGTGAGGGTGATGTCAGAGGAACCCGAGCCGCCGGGAGTCCCCACGGATACCAGCAGCTCGCGCTGCTGCACCTGTGATGCCAAGTCGTCATAGCGCTGACGGGCAGCACCCCATTCTTCTAACTCGCGGTCGAAGAAGGCATCCACATCCTCTTCCGTTGCATCCTGACGCCAAGTGGCGTTCAGCGCTTGGCGCGCACGGATCTCGTTGGTGCGCAACTGGTCCTTGTAGAGGTTGTTGCGGTTCACCCTCTCGGTGGAGAGGGCGGCATCGCTGTTCCCCTCCCAGCGGCGGCAGAGATAGAGCTCGTCGAAGATGCGTCCGATGCGGTATCTGCGTCCGATCATCAGCCCCAGAGCATAGTCCTCGCCATAGCTGGTGTTGGGGATCTGTATCTTGCGCAGCACGGGCGTGTAGAAGGCACGCGGTGCACCCAGGCCGTTGATGCGCAAGGCGTTGTTGCGGCCGTTCTGCGGTGTCCATTCGCGGTGGTCAATGAGTCCCGGCGGCAGCGTTTCCAGATGGAAGTCCGTCATGCGGTAGGAACCGATTACCATGGCAGCACGCTGCTCGCGGAATGCCTCCACGATGCGCTGCAACGTATCTGGTCCGCTATACAGGTCATCGCTGTCCAACTGCACCACAAAGCGACCGCACTGGGGATGGTGAACGGCCAGGTTCCAGCAGCCGCCAATGCCCAGGTCATCGCGGTCGGGGATGAGGTGGATGAGGGCAGAACCACCCTCTGCGCTCCTGCATGCTTCCACGGCTTCGCTGGTCCCGTCATCACTGTGGTTGTCCACCACAATGAGGTTGAAGGGGAACGTCGTTTTCTGCTGCAAGACGCTGCGGATGGCATCTTCGATGGTCCGCACGCGGTTGCGCACGGGTATCACCACCGTGGCTTCCACGGGGAACGCCTCGTCATCGAAACGGATCTCATCAAACTCATCAGGCGCCAGCAGGGCACCGATGGATTTAAGATGTCGCGTGCACGCGCGTTCCATTTCTATTTGTCGCGCGCGATTACGCGGATCGACATAGTCAAACTGCTTCTGCCCAGAGAGGCGCGTGTCTGTCTCTACCTCTGTGTAGAGCGGTTCAGACACGTGCACGGGCAGCATCCGACGCGAGAGGAACAGGCGCAGGTCATAGAGCCCGGCAAACTGGTATTCCCGCAGACGTTCCTGACGGAAATAGTCCTGCACGTCGGCCGCGCGCAGCAGCAGCAGAGAACCGAAGTCAAAGTCATCACGCACCGAACCTAACTGATAGTCGATGAGCGGTCGGGGCTGTACCTCGCCCGATGGCAGCAGGATGCGATGATCGGCATAGACCAGCGTGGCACCACTGTCACGTGCCACGGTGAGCATACGGGTCAAGGCATGATAGCCCATGTTCAGGTCGAAGCGCTTGGTATAAAGCAGGATATAGGGTGCTGTGGCTTCGGCCGCCATCTGCCGGAGGCTCTTGGTTTGGAAAGGATGGTCGAGAAGGCGGACACAGGCCACATTCTCATCGGCCTGCAAGGTCTGAATGGTGTCAAACCCCTCCTCGAGGTCTGTAAACGGGAGGAAACAGTCTATCTGGGACATAGGCAGAACAGAAATGGGCGCTATGGTCTCACTTGCGTTTCTTGCTCTTGACGCCCTTCTTCTGGGCGGCAAGGTCAAGGACACGGATGTTACGGAGTTTCAGACCCTCGCCGTGACCGCAGAAGCAGATGAGGCCATCGGGGTTGAAGAGGCCGGGATGGCTCTGGTGGTCAACGGTGTAGGGATTGGGCTTGCCCTCTTCGGGAGCCATGTTGTGGCCCTGACAAGCCTCGCGGATATTGCCATCAACAAGCACTTCGCCGTTCAGGGTGACGGTGATGTGGTCACCTTCGGCACGGATCTCCTCATAGTTCCATTCGCCCAGAGGCTTGTGCTTGTAGCGCTTGGCGGGAATGATGCCATAGACAGAGCCGTGAACCTGATACTCGCGCAGGCCTTTGTAGATGGGGTCATCGTGGTCCAAGATCTGGATCTCCATACCCTCGTAGGCGGCGTCCACGCCTTCCCGTGTGCGGATGCCCACACCGTTGTTGATGCCGGGACGCACAAAGCAGAACTCAAAGCGGAAGACGAAATCGCTGTATTTCTTCGTCGTGTAGAGGTTGCCCTCGGAACCATAGTGGGCACTCACGTAGATGGCACCGTCGATGGGAACGTAGTCACTCTTGTTGCCTGTCCACTGATCCAGGTTGGTGCCGTCAAAGAGCAGCTCAAACCCAGCCTTCTCTTCCTCTTCCGAGAGTTTCGTCACTTTGGCCGTGGCTGCATTGGGGTCATCAATGATCTTGGGCAGGATGGTGTTGATCTGGTCCACGGCATAGCCGGCATCGGCGTTCTCGGTGTGGCTCTTGAAGACATTCTGCGCCTTCAGCAGCATCTCGCGGACGTGAGCGCCGCGCTGCATGGGCTCATTCTTCTCGATGAGGTCGGCCACAGCATGGGCGGCTGCCAGGTCGTTGGCTTTCACGTCCAGGTATTGTGCTGCCAGATTCAGGGCGGGCTCATTGCCGAGGGTGCTCAGGGCAGAAAGATAGCTGTTGACGGTGGCTGCTGCGGGTTTCATGTCCAGCGCCTGCTTGTAGAGCTGGTATTTGGTGAGGTTGGCCCAACCGGCAGGCTTGGTGAGGGCGAGGGCTCGGTTCAACATGGCGTCGCGGTTGGTGGCATCGGTCTTGGCGAGGCTCATCAGTGGCTCCACCACATCTGTGCTGGCCACCTTCAGCAGCGCGGCACGGGCAGCAGCGCCGTTGGCGCCGTTGGCAGCATTGACCAGACCGATGATATCTTCCTTGTTGGCACGTTGTGCCATGAGGCCGAAGTAGCGGTCTGGGTAGGGGAGGAAGCGGTTGAGCAGGTCGGCAAAGTTATCGTCGGTGACGATGGCTGCCAGGCTTTGTGCTGCGGTGTTACGCAGCTGGTCATTGCCCATGAGGGCCGTCAGCGGCTGATAGGCAGCTGTGATGTGGCGTTCACCCACCAGGGAGATGAGGGCGGGACTGACGTTGGCACCTTGGCTCTTCAGAGCATCCAGAACGCCATCGTTGATGCTGCCGTTGAAGGTGGTGAGGGCTGCACGTGCGATGGCGGACTTGTCGCCATCCAGCAGCCCGATGAGGGCGGTGAGTGCATCGTTGCCGCCTATCTTGCCTGCTGCCTCAATAGCGGCGGCAGAGAGCTCGTTATCCGCGGAATTGATGGCTTTTAACACGGTGCTGATGGCCGATTCATCATGACGGTTCCCGAGCCAGCGCAGCACGTCGGCTTGTGCTTCGGCTTTCAGCTTGGGATAGGCCTTGCAGACGGCAGCGGGGAAATCAGCATTCGTTCCCAGCTCAAGGGCGGTGTTGCGGATTTGTCGGTCTGCGCTCTTGAGGGCTTTCAGGAGCAGGGCTGGCTGCTTCTTGGCGGCAGTAGCGGACACCTTGTCGCGGAACTCGGCGATGGCACGTGAGGCGGGAGCCACGCTGCTGAGGTCTTCCACAGCGTGTTTCACCTCCACACTGCCGGGTGTGAGCTTGTTCAGCTGATCTTGCAGGAAGGTCTTGTTACCCTCGTCGGTGCATTGGGCAATAGCGGCTTCCAGACCTTTCTTCACGGCAGCACAAGCGGCTTCGCGACCTTTCTGGGTGACGTAGCTTGTGAGACCGTCGATGGCATATTGGAAGGGGGCGTTCTTGCCTTCTGCTGAAGGTCCGAGCATGGCAGCAAGCTGCTGCACACCTTCGGCACCGGTGCCGGCAATCTCGCTCATGACTTGTTCCAGGACATTCAGGTTCGGTGCCGGCAACTGTGCCAGTCCGTCGGCAATGATGGTGGAGGTGACACGGTTACGGCTGTCCTGTGCGAAAGCCTCTCCCCAACCTCCTTCTCTGTTTAGAAGAGAACAGATGTTCAGACCGAATAGAAAGAACAGCAGCGACAACAGCTTCACCGCCGTTTCCTTTCCCACGAGCGAAGTGTGTATCTTATGACTTTGAGGATGTGATAGTGTATTCATAAGGATGAAAATATGATGCAGTTGAAATAATATTCAATAATATTCAGTTGAAATAATACTCAGTTTGAAAAACGATAAGAATGGCTCAAGTTCTCACTCTTTCCTTCCTATATTTTCCATTCTCCGCGCATGGGCTGGTCAATGAGTGCGTTGGCGGCATCATCGTCGATAAAGCGCTGTGTCGCGGGGTCGAAGTTCAAAACCTTACGTCCGAGGCGCAGACCTACAGCACCCATATTCACAAGCGTACAGCTGTGGTGGCCGTTCTGCTCGTTGAGGGCAAACTTCTGGCGGGTGCGCACGCACTCCAGGAAATCCGTGCGCTGGGGTTCTGGGTCGGGCAGTTCATTGATGAGCTGCTGCACGTTCGGGATGGTGCACTCGAAACCCTTATAGACCTTGCCCTTCGGACCTTCGATATAGGCCAGCTTGCCTTTGCTCTCATAGCCTTCGCCCTCCAGCACAATCTGACAGCCGTCGGCATAGGTATAGGTGATCTTGTGCCAGATACCCACGGCATCATAATGCTGCTGCGGGGCATCGATTTCCACCTTGACGGGGAACTCATCGTCCTTGTCCAGCATATACTGCACGGGGTCCAGGTAGTGCTGACCCATATCTGTCAGCCCGCCACCGTCATAGTCCCAGTAACCGCGGAAGGTCTGGTGCGTGCGGTGGACGTTATACGGCTTGAAGGGAGCCGGACCCAGCCACATGTCATAGTTCAGTTCTGCGGGCACGGGTTCTGGCTTGAGGTTGTCCTTGCCCACCCAGAAGAATTTCCATGTGAAGCCTGTGGCGCCGGAGACGGTGACCTTCAGTGGCCAGCCCAACTCACCACTCTGGATGAGCTTCTTCAGCGGCTTGACAGGGGTGCCCAGACCATAGAACGTGTCGGTGAAGCGGAACCAGGTGTTCAGCCGCAGGATGCGGCCATAGCGCTGCACGGCTTCCTTCACGGCCTTGCCCTCGCCGATGGTGCGGGTCATGGGCTTTTCGAGCCAGATGTCCTTACCGGCTTTGGCGGCTTCCACGGCCATGAGTCCGTGCCAGTGGGGTGGGGTAGCGATATGGATGATGTCGGCACCGGACTGGTGGATGAGGTCGCGCCAGTCATCATACGCCTTCACGTCTTCCTTCAACTGCGTCTTTGCGGCCTCCACGGCATTGGTGAGGTGCTTCTTGTCCACGTCACACACGGCCAGCAGCCGATAGGCTTCCGAGGAAGAGAAATGACTGGATGAACGGCCTATTCCGCCCACACCTATGATGGCTTTTGTCAGCTGGTCACTGGGGGCTATGAATCCTTGGCCTCCCAACACTTTTCTGGGTACGATGGTGAACAGCCCGGCTGCTCCCAGCGTTTTCACAAAATGTCTTCTGTCCATGAATATTGAGTTTAAAGTATTTAATAGAACACGCCTGAAAAGAATCGATGACGCTATTGCGCTGTAAAGTTACGCTATTATTTGTTATGAGATTCTTTTGGGGCTGGTTTTTTCACACACTTTCACACTTGAATTGTTAATCTGTGGTAAATTCTTGGGCAAACGATGAGAGAATGGCGAGTTTTTTGTACCTTTACGCCCCCAAAAAACATGTTTATGAAGATATTTGCTGTAGGAATGAACTATGCTGAGCACAATAAAGAGCTCCATGGCGCGTTATATAAGACAGAGGATCCCGTGATCTTCACCAAGGCTGATTCGGCACTGCTCACCGACGGAAGGCCATTCTTCATCCCGGATTTCACACAACGGTGTGACTATGAGACGGAAGTGGTCGTGCGCATCTGCCGGCTGGGAAGGAGCATTCCTCAGAGGTTTGCGCATCGTTACTACGATGCCGTGACCGTGGGCATCGACTTCACGGCACGCGATCTGCAACAGCAGCTGACAGCCAAAGGCCATCCATGGGAACTGTGCAAAGGCTTTGACGGGTCTGCCGTCGTGGGACGATTCATCCCGAAGGAGTCGCTCGAGCATGACATCCAGGACTTGCACTTCCACTTGGACATCAACGGCCAGACGGTGCAGAAGGGACACACGGCAGACATGCTGCGGACGGTGGACGAACTGATAGCCTTTATCAGCCAGTTCTTTACACTCAAGACGGGTGACCTCCTCTATACGGGTACGCCTGCTGGCGTGGGACCTGTTCATGAGAATGATCACCTCTGTGGCTGGCTCGAAGACCAGAAACTGCTGGAGTTCAATGTGAAGTAAGTTAAGACTTGAAACATTGAGACATTGAAGTATTGATTCTTTGAGAATTGAAAGTTGAAAACAAACAGATAAAAAATGTCTTTGACGTTGAAGACTCTATATAAATATAAGGTGTTATGCATCTGCTGCCTGTTGAGCCTGTGCCCGTTCGTGGCACATGCCCAGAAGGACTTCACGCGCTTTGACTGGAATGTCTTGCGAATAGACAGCGTGTTACCCACCTACACAGAAGTGGTGCCCCTGGAGACAGATTACCGCCTCTATGACTATCGGGTGCGTGTGGCCTATCCCGAATGGGCACCCCTGACAAAAGCCGAAGCTGCTGTGGCACATCGTTTCCGGGGCCTTGTGGCAGATACATTGCAGATAGAGACGTTCGTGGGAATCAGCCGTGGACGCGGACTGCTGGATATTTCCTTTGTGCCCGTCATCTTCCGTGAAGGACGCTTCATGAAACTGTTGAGCGGCAAAGTGGAAATCATTCCCCATCACCCCCAGAAATCCCGGCAGCTCCAGAAATCCCGGCAACCCCAGAAATCCCGGCAGCTCCACTCGCTCCAGTTGTCCCACTCCTCCCATGCCCCCCTTCTGTCCCCCCCAGACACCAGCAACACTCGCCCCTCCCGATGGGCATCCAACAGTGTCCTGGCCAGTGGCAAGTGGGCAAAGATCAGCGTGACAGAGGACGGTATCTACTTCCTCAGCAACAGCCAGATCAAGAGCATGGGCTTCACCTCTCCCGACAAAATCCGGATCTACGGTTATGGCGGACACCGCCAGCCCGAGATCATGAACCCCGACACAGATTGGGATGATCTTGAGGAAGTGTCGGTGCTGCCCGTAGCAGGCGGTTATCTCTTCCTGGCCAACGGCCTCGTCTCTTGGAACGCCGGCAGCCATGTGACCAATCACTATGCCAACGCGGCCGGCTACTTTGTGACAGAAGCCGCAGAAGCCCCCGTGGCACCAGAAGCCTCTGTGGCACCGGAAGATTCGATTCCACTGTCCACAGTCCAGGCCTACGCCGTCCACGACCCCGATGAGTATGCTTGGTTCCAGGGAGGACGGGTGCTGGTGGAGCGCTACGACTATGCCAGCAGCAACAGACGCAGCTACACGCTCACCCTGCCGGCTACGCCGGCCAAAGACTCGACAGCGTACCTGAAGGTATCTTTCACGGCCAGCAACGACACACCGACTGAGGTGACACCCACCTTCAATGGAGAAGCACTGACAAGCATGACCGTTTCAGAATTGTCAAGCGGCTATTCTGCTGCCGCCAGTGCCATACGACGCTATACCGTAAAGAACCCACAGCAGGAAAACACCATCCTGTTCACCACCACCGCGGGGCAACATGCGCGGCTGGATTATGTGGAATTGGCATACGAGGCACAGCTGTCCATAGACCCCGCACATCCCTCTTTCCAGTTCATGGCACAGGGACCGGCCACCTTCGATATCCTGTATGCCGAAGGGCAGCAGCCGCAACTGTGGCAATTCCCGGAACCGGGAAGGCAGGCACACGCCTGGTCCGGACAGACGGTGACCAATGACAGTGGCCGGAAAGTGTTCCGGGTCAGCGTCTCAGGAGAGGGACTGGAAGATGTCCAGCGATATATCGTCTTTGATGCCGCACAGGCATCGGCTTTTCCTTCACCGACAGTCGTCGGCAGGATACCCAACCAGAACCTCCATGCACTGGACTCCATCGACATGGTCATCATCACACCTGCCAGCGGATTCCTGGATGCACAGGCACAGCGTATCGCAGACGTCCATTCCGAAATCGATGGCTTGCGCTGTCAGGTGGTGAGGGCCGACCAGATCTTCAACGAATTTTCCAGCGGCACCCCAGATGCCACAGCTTATCGCCGTTTCCTCAAGATGCTCTATGACCGAGGCCTGGAAGGGGGAACAGCACCCCGCTACTTGCTTCTCTTCGGAGACTGTGCTTGGGACAACCGCATGAAATCGGCCTACTGGACGGGCTATGCTCCGGAGAACTTCCTGCTCTGTTTCGAGAGCGAGGACTCTTTCAGCGACACACAAACCTACGTGATGGAAGAATACTTTGCGCTCCTCGATGACGGAGAGGGACGGGCCCTCACACGCGAGAAAGCGGACCTCGGCGTAGGACGCTTTCCGGTTCGTACGGTCAAAGAGGCCAGGACGCTGGTGGACAAGACGATTCAATACATTCGTGCAGAGCAGGCGGGCGCGTGGAAAAACGTGGTGTGCTTCCTCGGCGATGACGGTGACAATAACCAGCACCTGCAAATGGCGAACGACGTAGCAGACAGTGTTGCCGCTGCTCATCCGGAAATGGAAGTGCGCAAAATCATCTGGGATGCCTATAAACGAGAGAGCACCGCCTCGGGCAACAGATACCCCGAGGTGCAGCTGATTCTGCAGAAGCAGATGGAAGAAGGTGCGCTGATGATGAACTATACCGGTCACGCATCCACCTACTGCCTCTCTCATGAACAAGTGCTGCGCATCGAGGATTTCGCAGCTTTCAACAGCCCCCGTCCGCCCTTGTGGGTGACGGCCGCCTGTGACGTGATGCCTTTTGACACGCAGAAAGCCAACATTGGAGAAACAGCCCTCCTGCATGAGACGGGTGCGGCCATCGCTTTCTACGGAACCACACGCACCGTCTATGCCAACGCCAATGAAGAGATGAACCAGGCATTCTGTGCCAATGTGTTTGAAACGGATGAGGAGGGACGTCCCAACCGTTTGGGGGATGCTGTCAGGCTCTCAAAGGCTCTTGTCATCTATTGGGCAACGTCTGAGAACTATGATGGATCTGCCCACACGGCCAACCGCTTCTATCCGGTGAACAAACTGCATTATGCACTCCTGGGTGACCCCGCACTCAGGCTGGGAAGCATCACCAACCACGTCCTCCTGGACAGCATCAACGGTACACCTGTCAGCCAACTGCCGGCAGACTTCACTATCCATGCTGGCAGCAAGGTACGACTGGCGGGGCATGTCGAGGATTCCGAACAGCAGTTCATGAATACTTTCACGGGAACACTCGCGGTGCGACTCTATGATAGCCAGAACAGGATCACCTGCCGGAACAACGACGGCAAAGCTGCGCAACCCTACACCTTCTTGGCCTATGACAAAATCCTGTACAATGGTCAGGACAGCATCCGCAATGGGCGCTTCAGCATCACATGCCCCGTGTCGATAGATATCAGCTACAGCAACAAGACGGGCAGACTCCTCTTCTATGCGCTGTCCAAAGACCGACTCACAGAAGCCAACGGCTACAACGAGGACTTCTGTATCGGTGGAACAGAACCGAATCTCAACGACACCATAGGGCCGCACATCCTGGCCTATCTGGGCGATGAGTCTTTCCAGGACGGAGATGTCGTGGGGGCTACACCCTTCTTCATCGCTTCCTTGCAGGACGAGAGTGGCATCTGCACCGGCGGCAGCAGCATCGGACATGATCTGGAACTGGTGATAGACGGCAAAGCCGCCACCACCTATACCCTCAACGATTATTTCGTAGGCGAGTTCGGAGATTACAGCCGTGGAACGGTGGCCTTCTCCATCCCCGCCATGGAAAAAGGAGAGCACACCTTGCGTTTCAGGGCCTGGGACATGATGGGGAACACCTCGTCCACCACGCTGCGATGCACCGTGGATCCCAACCTCAAGGTCAATATCCTGGACCTGCGGTTAACCAACAATCCGGCTTCCAGCACCACCACATTCCTGCTCACCCATGACCGGCCCGGCAGCCAGTGTGACTTCGTCCTGGAGGTATTCGACTTCAGCGGACGCCTCATCTGGAGCCACAGCGAGAGCGGGGCTTCCTCCACAGGACTGTATTCCATTCCCTGGAACCTGACCACAGGACAGGGCAATGCCGTGGGCAGCGGTGTCTATCTCTATCGGGCACGCGTCAGTTGCGACGGCAGCGAGCAAGCCACAGCCACACAGAAACTCATTATCAATAGAAAGAATTGAGAAAGCCCCTCTTCGCCCATGGAACGCCCCAACGGGGCAGCAAGCACTTCCCCTCCGTCGCCGTAGGAGTTACGGCTCCCCTCATCGGGCACGGATAAAGTTGAAAGTTGAAAGTTGAAAATTGAAAGTTAACGTGTTAACGTGTTAACGTGTTGAGTGGGCAATCCTCTAAAAACCCTCTTCGCCCAGGGAACGCCCCAACGGGGCAGCAAGCACTCAGCCCAGGGCATCGCCCTGGGTACGTATGCATCCAATAAACGCGCCCTGTAAGGGCAAAAGCATAATAAAGTATAGTGAATTATGAATTAAATAATGATATGAAACAAAACACAGCCAGTCAAATTCATACGGCTCCCTCCCTGTCGGGGAGGGTGGGGGGCGAATCTTCCCTTATCCTTTTGTTCCTCTGTTTATTCTTCCTCACCACTCCCTGCCGGGCTGATGACGAGGGCGACCGCGAGAACACCTTCAACCCCGTGCAGTTCAGCGTTGTATCGATGAGTATCGCTCCCGATGCACGTGGCGGAGGTATGGGCGACGTGGGTGGTGCCACCGAGGCCGATGTCAACTCTCAATATTGGAATCCTGCCAAATACCCCTTCTGTGTGGGACGGGCAGGCATTGCAGCCAGCTACACGCCGTGGCTCCGCAAATTGGTCAACGACATCAATTTGGCCAATCTGGCGGGCTTCTACCGCATCGGCGATTACAGCGCTATCAGCGGTTCGCTGCGTTACTTCTCCCTCGGCGACGTTAGCTTCTGGAGTGATGAGATGGCTGGAGGTGGCACCGTAGGAGCCACAGAGGGCATGACCATCCGCCCCTACGAGATGGCCATTGACGTGGCCTATTCGCGTATGCTCTCCGAGACCTTCTCCATGGCCGTGGGTATGCGTTATATCCTGTCAGACATACAGTTCGACTACACCGCCGAGAGCTCGCCCGGTACGGCCTTTGCGGCGGATATTGCCATGTACTACAACAACTACCTCATGCTGGGCAACCGCGAGTGCGGCTTGGGACTGGGACTCAACATCTCCAATATCGGCTCCAAGATCAGCTACGGTGGAACGGATAACGCCGAGTTTATTCCCACCAACATGCGTCTGGGTCTGAACCTGACGATACCTTTCGATGAGTACAACCGCTTCTCCATTGCCGCAGATGCCAACAAGTATCTGGTTCCCACCTATCCCATGCAGGAACCCGACGAACTCGACAACGACTACATCGACCGCTGCCAGCGCGACTATTATGACCTCTCGCCCATCGCCGGTATCTTCAAGAGCTTCCATGATGCCCCCAATGGCTTCAAGGAAGAATTGCAGGAGATACAGTGGAGCCTTGGTTGTGAGTACTCCTACAACGACCGCTTCTTCCTCCGTGCCGGTTACCATGACGAGCATGCCAACAAGGGTAACCGCAAATATGTCACAGTGGGTGCCGGCTTCAAGATGAATGTATTCTCGCTCGATGCGTCCTATGTCATCTCTACCGCACAGTCCAATCCGCTGGACCAGACCATGCGCTTCACCCTTGGCTTCGATGTCGATGGCATATACGATTTATTCGGTAAACGCAGACGATAGATTTCATCATGTGGTACGATTTTGAACAATCAAGGTATAAAGGTACACTCATTTTTAATGATGCATCTTCACGTCGTTTTGTTTTTCAAAAAGACATAATTAGGACTCTGACGGAGAAATATGACATCATGCTCACCTCGCTCTTGGATTGTGAGGGGCAACGATGGCTGTTGCTGAAAATCTGTGATGCGGGTACGATGGGTACACTTGAGGATTTCGAGACAGGGAATAATAAGGAAGAGAATTTCGCCTGCTATCGTATCCTCTATGAAATAGTGGATCCTGCGTTCTTGTTTGACTATGTTGATGCCCTGAAATCCAAATACCATTGTCAACCATACAGAAACATAACAATAGCTTATTATCTGTCCGATGAGCATGGCTTCCTGAGTGTTACTGAAGAATCATTCTATTCCATATTTTAATTCCTATGCGCATTGGTTTCGGATTTGATGTCCACCAGTTGGTGGAAGGCCGCGAGCTATGGCTCGGCGGCATAAAGATAGAACACACCCTCGGCCTCCTCGGCCACTCAGATGCAGACGTACTCATCCATGCCATCTGCGACGCCCTCCTCGGTGCCGCCAATATGCGGGACATAGGCTTTCACTTTCCCGATACCGGGGCAGAGTTTGAGGGCATCGACAGCAAAATCCTGCTGAAACGGACCGTGGAACTGATAGCCACCAAAGGCTATCATGTCGGCAACATCGATGCCACCGTCTGTGCAGAAAGACCCAAGCTGAACCCCCATATCCCCGCCATACAGCAGTGCCTGGCCAACGTCATCGGGTGTGACCCCGACTGCGTCAGCATCAAAGCCACGACCACAGAACGCCTTGGCTTCACCGGCCGCGAGGAAGGCATCTCGGCCTACGCTGTCTGCTTGATCAGCTAATAGCTTTTCAGCCCTCAATCCAAATCTTCTCATGATTATTTGAGTCCATTCGAAAAAGTCCTGAGGGGATTGTTAGCCCTGCCCCTCTGTCGCCGTAGGAGTTACTTCTCCCCTCATCGTGCACGGATAAAGTTGAAAGATCTCCAAGTATGGAGCGATCAGGGTCGAGCGCTTGAAAGGTCAAGCGTTGCAAGCGCCGAGCGGAAAATTGAAAGTTGAAAGTTAACGTGTTAATGTGTTAACGGCGCAGCCGTGTTAACGTGTTGAGAGTTACGTCTCCCCTCATCGTGCACGCATGGCCCAAGGCCAATCCGGGCTAAAGGCCTCTTCGTCTTGGGAACGCCCCAACGGGGCAGCAAGCACTCAGCCCAGGGCATCGCCCTGGGTACGTATGCATCCAGTAAACGCGCCCTGAAAGGGCAAAAGCTTTATTCCGTTGGTGCCTTTTGCCCTTACGTTTATCTTGGTGTAAGGTACCCCCAATAGCATTTCTAATAATATTTTGAATGAATTTTCTGATAATTTTGAGCGTAGCGACCATTTAAAAGTTATGACTGGCCAGTTCCTTTATTGGACTGTACTTGTTAAATGTTGTTTAAAACTGCCTATTCCGATTATTTTTTTCATGTTTTTTGACATTGTTAGGTGAATAACACGTATCTTTGCCGCCGAAATTTATCCGCTTCTGTCCCAAGAAACGGAAGAAATGACAAAAACCATCGTCACAGGACCACAATACCTGCTGACCGGTGGTGATGTCAGAACAGGTTCAGATGCTGGCCATGGACGATACCGACTCCTCAATAGGACGTCACATCGAGATTCCGCTAAAACAACAAACGTTGGCATTTGATACCATTAGGATACACAATAACGGTGGTGCAAGGATCATGCACCGCAAGAAGAAACTATGTCATGGAAGAAAATGCAATTGACAAGATAGAGACATCCAACGTCCCCGTCTGGCATGTGATGCTTCACCTCGCTCCGGAAAAGATAGAACGGCAGTTGCAGACGGAAAATGTGGAACGCCAGACCGACGGATTCCCGCTCCTGGAATACTTCATCCCTTTCCGCTTCCTCAGACATGCCGTACCCGAGAAGTTCACCGACCATGCGGACCAACAAGAACGCGATGCTCAGGAAACCAATGATTTTCGCGATGACCTCCGTAACTTTGTGTTCATCAAAGGTACACCCAAAGAGGTGGAGAAACTGGTCATCAGCCGATGGAACAGGGAGGGACGCCTGCATCTGCGTTTCTATCGCACACGATCTGGTACTAAGATCCTCATCCCTGATAGGGAGATGATCCCGTTCATCACCCTCTGCAGTGAACAGCGGCAGCGCTTCACCATTGGGCCCCCTCTCAAGAATATACAGGTACGAGAGTCTGTCGTGATCAGGCGAGGCATCTTCAAGGACTTCCCCGCAACCGTCCTCGATGTGCAGCACACCGCCGATGGCATCAGCCTGACGCTCGGCATCCCCATGTTCAGCGGCATGAAGACACTGCATCTGCCGGCATTCCGCACGGCAGATGTGCGTCTGGAAAAGGGGACGACCGCCTTGCTCAATGACCACTTCATCGACAATGTGGAGAGCGAACTCCTGGCCATCTTCCGACAGCGCATCCTGCGCCGGGAGACAATGAAACACCAGGCAAAGAACGTCGCCACGCTCAACAGCCTGTTCCATTTCAACTACCTGAACATGAGCGACGAAGGCATACATCGCCATTTCCGTGCACTGATGCTTCTCTGTGCCATCCTCCGCAAGGATACCTACAGTGCAGAGGCGATAGCGGATGAACTGGCGAGACTTCTTGGCGATGTCACAGAACCTGCTACGGACGAACAGGCCTACATCATGGCAGTCCTCTATCTGCACACCCGCGATGTCCGTCTCCGCACGGCCGTCAAGGAATATCGCCGTCAACAGCCGTCCTGTTCGGAATCCCTCCAACGTCTCATCTCACTCATCTCCAGAATCAAAAACAGATAACTCCTGTCATTCGTGCTTTTCGTTCCTTTCGATGTAGAGTAAATCGTATGCATCTTCACCTGAAATGAGAAATATTCGCTCACAAATTTGGCAGTTACAATAGAAACACCTACTTTTGCGGTCAGATTGAAATCACATAATTTATGAATACTCCAATAGCTATTCCAACAAATACAACTTCAGAAATTTCTGCTGTAGATGCATTATGGACCCTCATCAAACGACAGACTAAGAGTGTGCAAAAAGCATTGGCCATTCGTTTGGTTCAAGAAGAAGTCATTTCAGCCCAAGAAGCAGAGCGTCATCGCCAAGAAGCCTTAGTAAAAGATAGTTTACAGAGGGCATTCCGAGAGCTGCAAACAGGAGAGGTCTGCCATGATGCACGACACCTTTTTGTATAATTTCTATTGAATACTTACCTTTGCTGTAATCTGATGGCTGTATCTATTGATTTCTTACCAGAATTTGCACGAAGGGCAAAAGTGCTGGCAAAGAAATATCATTCTTTCCAGAAGGATTACCAGACTCTACTTGATGAATTAGAGAAGAATCCTTTTCAAGGCACTCCATTAGGTTCCAATGTATATAAGGTCCGGATGAGTATCACATCAAAAGGGCATGGTAAGAGTGGAGGAGCTCGTGTCTTGACATATAATGTCCTGCAAAACGGTGATGATGTAACCATTACTTTGATGACCATATATGATAAATCAGAAATAGAGAACGTTTCAGATGCATATATTAAAGGCCTTGTAAAAGAGATAATTGGTTAACAATTCCCTCATTGTCCACTAAAATCGTATGCATCTTCGCCTGAAATGAGAAATATTCGCTCACAAATTTGGCAGTTACAATATAAACACCTACTTATTCCAACAATAAAGAAATAACTTCTTGGATACTGCAACAGATGGAAATCATGCTAATTCAATTGGCTTCCCAACTGGACAGCAAACGTCCTATGTCAGGCCTCTTTCGTCGTTTACGCGGAATAGCTCATGCTCCAATAGATTTTGATTACAAAACAGAATTGGCAAATCGCTATTCAACAGAATGAAGCACTATCTAATGTCTGCCTCATACCCTTTTCTTGTGCTGAAGACCCTGCAGTTACAATCAATCTCATTGTAGCACTTTTTGAGCACGCAGTGCGTTGTTCTTCAGACTCGCGTCTTGGCGAGGGAGACGCTCGAAGAAGCGAACAAGTTCGAGCGTTTGCCGAAGGCTATGGTCTGCGTTACGTAGAAACGAGTGCTGTTGTCGGGACGTGCATAAAAGCTCGCTTTTAAATACAACGACACGACAGCAGCACGTAGGTCTGAAAGACCCAGACCGCAGACTGAGGTGTTTTTGCGGTTTTTGTCCGCTCGACCTTTGGTCGCTTGGCACTTCAAGAACTCGTTTACTTGTTACCTTGTTTTTGCGGTTTTTATTCTAACAATCAGTGGTCGCTATGCGCTCTCCACCGCGCCTCCTGTGACCTTCTTCTCACCAACCCAATATCCTAAATAGTATTAACAAATTTGGTCGTTCCACGGAAAAGAAATACTTTTGCAAAGCAAAACGGATAATATTGACATGGAAGAAAAACTTGTATCAGAAGTCAGTGAACCCATTGTCGCATACGGCCCCCATTCCTATGCAGATGTGATGATGATGATATACTCCATGCAAATCACACCGGAAGTGAAAGAGCATGTAGGTCGGAGATTGATGCTTGAAGTGACTGAAAAGAACCTCTCAAAAGCATTTCGCCGTCTTGACCAATTAGCCCAACTCAAGAATAACTGGGATGGTTATGGAGCTTTGCCCGTTTCTGCTCAGGTGATGAACAACATACGCCGTATCTTGGTTATCTCTGATGATGAGGATTGGGACAGTTGGACAATATCGCCAGATGTCAATGGAACAATTTGCCTATACTCTCCTAAGACGAAAGCCAGCATAAGTATTGGTGCAGAAGAATATTCATATTTTGCAATGATTGATGGGGTACGATATGGTGAAAGTCATGTCATGTTTACACCCCTCTCCCTATTGGAACTAATGCGAAAGTTTGGCAGATGAATATAGATACAGAAATCATATCCTCGGAAGAGGTTGTTGCGCGACTCGTCTCTCCTATATGGGTCATAGACGGAATCCTTCAACCTGTTGCCTTTACATTGAACCTTGGAGAAAGTTACCTTTCTGTAAATAGACTGTCTGTTGATTCCTATTCAAGCGATATCTCTGCATTCATCTTGAGACATCCGTCCTTTTGCATAGATGCCAAAGAGAAAAAATACTATCGTGCCTTACTTTCTGTTGGAGACGTGAGACGATGTGATGTCAAGGTTGGTAACACGGAATTGAAAATAAATGTAGAGATAGAACCACGTGACAGCCATACAAAATCACATGCAGGCATTTTCGTGCGTTTTCAAAATTTCAATATAAAAAGCTCCCAAACTCTTAATCTGCATCCAGTTGCTAAGGATGTATCAACAGATAGCATACTCCTTGAAGTGCGCACGCATCTAATGAATATAGCTTCATTAGAGTTATGTAATTGGGAGTGAGTACTTCTTGTTTCCTATATTTTTAATGGCCCACATCGTTGATTGATGTAGGCTTCTGCTTCATTTGAAGAACCCGTGGAGAAAAACAATGGTCTGACAATCTAACCCGTCTAATTAGCTACGAGAGTAACTGCTCAGTCATGCTATGTAGGGTCGGCCTATCGGCCTAAAAAGAGTTGAAAATTGAAAGTTGACGTGTTAACGTGTTAACGTTTTGAAGTTACGCTCAATTGCAGTTCTTATAATTTTTTGATTTAATTTTCTAATAATTTTGAGCGTAGCGACCACCTGGAAAGATATACTGAGTCGTTTCGGTTATTGAAACAAAAACAAACAAAACACCGCTTCGCTGAAAAACCTTCCTCTGAAGTTCAACAGACAGTATAATCATATCAATC
>JAEEGL013948374.1_pt1 | contig 22633 bp, 21 predicted proteins | sample 9134231 | NCBI WGS metagenome assembly JAEEGL01 (sample SAMN16246548, study PRJNA631951) | gut metagenome | biome: gut microbiome; feature: rumen; material: fiber-attached | host: Bos | place: Iran: Karaj | collected 2018-10
CTTTGGTGCATCTGGTTCTATTACATATTCGTTCGTATGCGATTGCGTAGAGTATGGTGATTGGAAATACGGTATCAGAGATGATGGATTGGCATTTTCACTTATGTCATTTGGTGTAAAGCTTGCACAGGCACTTACAGGTGCAATTGGTGCTCCACTTTTAGTAGCTGTAGGATATGTTGCTAACCAGGCACAGACAGCAGGCACAGTTACAGCAATCAACGCTATCATCAACATTGTGCCAGCAGCTATATTATTAATCGCTTTATTACCAATACTTTTTGGTTACAAGCTAGATGCCAAGATGATGGATAAGATTACAGCAGAATTAGTAGAAAGAAGAGCAGGTAACTAATTATGAAGTTTGGAAATATTTTTCACTTGGGAATCGTAGTAGAAAACCTTGATTCGGCCGTAGAGATTTATGAGAAGGAATTAGGCTATGGTCCTTTTGAAATGGGAGATGGTAGCTTCTTTGATGACAAGGTTGTAAATGGCGAAATAGGTCCAGGTCTTCCTATGAAGACAGCAACTTACCGTTCAGAAACATGCGAAATCGAGCTTATTGAGCCAACTGACCCATCTATTTATAAGGATTTCTTAGATGAGCATGGTCCAGGAATGCATCACGTAATTCTTAAGACTGATGAGAAATATCATGATGTTGTTGAGATGGCAAAGCGTGTATCTGGCAGACCACCAAAGCTTGAACTTACTTTCCCAGATGGCACACCAATTTGTGCTTATGCTGATTTGCAGAAAGAAGCTGGTATACTTCTTGAAATTGGAGGAGAGCCACCAAAGGATTTACCAGAATTATAAGATTTAAAGAGGTTTAATTATGAAGATAAAAGGTTTAGAAAAAGAATTAGCTCCTATTATGGTAGGAACATCATCAGCTCTTTTCACAGATGAGACTACACCATGGATTCCAACAAATTTATCAAAGGATGAGCAGTTTGCAGTTATCGATGAATTGTGGGATATGGGATTAAATTGTTACGATTGTGCTGCAGGCTATGGTGAGAAAATGCTTGGGGAATATTTACGTGACCGTAATCGCGTTAATGATGCAGTAATTCTTACAAAGGGTTGCCATCATAATCCATTTAGAAAGCGTGTAACACCATTTGACTTGTTAAGCGATTTCCATGATTCTTTAGCTAAACTTGGTAGAGATTACATTGATATCTATATGCTTCATAGAGATGATGAGTCTGTTCCAGTTGATGAAATTATCACTACACTTGATAAGCTTCAGAAGGAAGGAAAGATTCGTATTTACGGAGCATCTAACTGGTCAATGAAGCGAATTAAGGAAGCTAATGTATTTGCCGCAAAGAATGGAATGGAGGGCTTTAGAGCAATTAGCCCACATTACAGCCTTGCACATCAAATTAATGATCCATGGGGTGGAGGAGTCTCTATCACAGGACCAGAGCATGCCGAAGATAGAAAGTGGCTTGAGGAAAATGAGATTCCTGTATTTGCATATTCATCAATGTCAGGTGGATTCATTTCAGGTTTATTTAAGAGCGATGACAAGGCAGGTGCAAAGAAGCTATTAGCACCTCCAGCAATTAAGGGTTATTATGCAGATGAGAACTTTGAGCGTCTAGCTAGAGCAGAGCAATTGGCTGAAAAGTACAATGTTTCAGTTGCTCAAATTTCAATGGCTTGGCTCTTTAATCAACCACTTAAGGTTATCCCACTTCAGGGTGGAGAAAACTCAAATATGTATGCGCAGACCCTTGAGGCAGCTAAGATGAAGCTTACTGCTGAAGAGGTTAAGTGGCTTAATTTAGAAGACTAAGTATATGAGGTGAGCTTTGTGTGTGGGGCTCACCTCTTTATGAATGGAGGATAAAATGAATTTAAGCAATGTAAAGCCTATGAAAACAGCCATAATTGGCTGCGGTTCTATCAGTGATATTTTCTTTAAGAATTTCACTGAACGATTCAAAATAATTGATTTAGTTTGCTGTGCATCAAAGGGGATGAAGAGTGCAGAGGCAAAGGCTGCACAGTACGGAATAAAGGCATGTACTGTAGATGAGATAATGGCTAATCCTGAGATTGAACTTGTTGTAAATATTACTCCAGCTGAGCAGCATTATTCTATAATTAAGCGAGCTTTAGAAGCTGGTAAGCATGTTTGGACAGAAAAGGAAATCTCTGATACATCCGAGCATTCAAAGGAGCTTTATGACCTTGCTAGAGAAAAGGGGTTATGGCTTGGCAGTGAGCCAGATCATTTTCTTGGAGCATCATGGCAAACAGCAAAGGAACATATTGATGCAGGAATTATTGGTGATGTAACATCGGCTTTTGTTTCTGTATCTGAAAATATGAATGGTGTTGCAGATAAACTTAGATTTATCAATGAGCCAGCTGGCGGAATTGGATTTGATTTTGGTATTTATTCTGTTACACAGTTAGTTGCATTATTTGGTCCAGCTAAAAGTGTATTCGGTGTAATGAAGACAATGAATCCAATTAGAAGACACTGTGATGTGCATAATCCAGAATTTGGTGAGGAATATACTTATATAAATGAAGATTTTGTAGCAGGAAATATCACTTTTGAAAGTGGTGTTGTAGCTACATTACATTTCAATGGAAACAGCATTATGGAGTCACCTTCTTCATTTATGATATATGGTTCAGCAGGCGTGTTATCTATGCCTAGAGGCGCAGAGTTCAGCGGTGATATTACAATGTACAGAATGGGTAATTTCGAGCCTACAAAGGTACTTCCTGTTTATCCATTTGATCATGATTCCAGGGGTGTGGGCGCAGCAGAAATGGCTTGGTCAATTAGAGTTGGAAGAGAGCCTAGAGCATCTGCTCAGCTTGGTATTCACTGTCAGGAAATCCTTGAGGGATTAAAGATAAGCGGTGAGACAGAGCAGGTTTATTACCTTAAGTCAACATGTACAGTGCCAAAGCCATTACCAAAGGGATATCGCGGTATGATTCCACTTTTCTCATATGACGAAGAGGGTGCATTGGTATTAGAATAATTTATTACAACATATAGGCTAAATTGAGAGCAGTTCCTGTTGGACTGCTCTTATTTATATGGTAAAATCTTTAGCAGAGTAAAGTGTGAGGGGAAACTTTATGGAAATTAAGCAATTAAAATATTTTATTGTGGCGGCTGATGTTGGTTCTTTCAGCGATGCTGCAAACGTTTTGTTTACAACTCAGTCAAGCGTTAGCAAGGTAATAGCTTCTCTTGAGGCTGAGCTTGAATATCCATTATTCAATAGAGTTAGTAAGGGGATTTCACTAACAGAAAAAGGTCAGGTTTTCTATCATCGAGCAAGTAGTCTCGTTGTAGATTTTGATAAGCTGCAAAGTGAAACAGAAAATGTCCACAGCAATACTGTCAGAATTGGTATGCTCCACAGCTCATGGATTGCAAATACTTTTTCAAAATTCTATGAGGAGCATAAGGATGAGGATGCCTGCTATTACATTCATGCAGACTCAACAGCAGCACTGCTTGAGCGACTTAGATATTCTGAGGATGAGCTTAGCTTTATCTATATTTTTCCAGATACAAAGCCTCAGGTTGAATATTTTATAAAAAAATACAATCTTCGATTTGTAAAGCTAAAGGCTGTTAATGGTATGGTTTATTTCTCGCCAGAAGATATCGCATATACGAATTCTGGAAAACATGAAAAGCTAGAAGGCCTTAAATTTATTCAGTCAGAAAATGATGAGTATCTTAGACTTGGAAACTGGCACACTAAGGACGGAGAGCCTGTTGATATTCGCAAGGATATTTCAGTGGTTACAAACAGTGATTATGTAATGCACAACATGCTTGAAAAGAACCATTTGGCAAATCTTAGTGGTGCTTCCTTTAATAATTATGAGAGGCAGTACAAGCCGGGATTTGAGCTATACAACGACGGTGGACAGATAGAGTTTGGTTATATTACCAATGTGAATTATACACCTAGCCAGCTGGCTCAGGCGTTTATTGATTTTGTTAGACATGCAATTGAGGAGTAATTTTTAATGACTAGAAATGAATTTCGACAGCTACTTGAGAAGAGAATAGTTTTTATTGATGGGGCTACAGGTACAGAGCTACAAAAACGTGGTATGCCAGCAGGTGTTTGTCCAGAAAAATGGATTCTTGAGAATCCATGGGCAATACAGGAGGTTCAAAAGGCATATTATGATGCAGGCTCTGATATTGTATTGGCGCCTACGTTTACAGCTTCACCAATAAAGCTTGCAGAGTATGGACTTGAAGATAAATTGGTAGAGATGAACCGTGGGCTTGTTCGCCTTACACGTCAGGTTGCAGGTGAAAAAGGGCTTGTAGCAGCAGATATTTCTATGACAGGAAAGCAATTATATCCTCTAGGCGATTTGATGTTTGAGGAGCTTGTGGACTGTTATAAGGCACAGGTGGCTGCAATTCTTGAAGAGGGAGTAGATTTATTTGTTGTTGAGACGATGATGAGCCTTCAGGAATGTCGTGCAGCAGTACTTGCTATAAAGGAATCTTGTGATTTACCTATTATAGTCTCTCTGACTTACAATCCTGATGGAAAGACTCTCTATGGAACTTCTCCAGATACAGCAATTATCGTTTTGCAATCTATGGGTGTTGATTGTGTTGGAATGAACTGTAGTACAGGCCCAGAAGCTATGCTTTCTTTAGTAAAGCAAATGGTTCCAGTGGCAAACGTCCCTATTATGGTAAAACCGAATGCAGGGTTACCTGAATTAGAAGATGGAAAGACAGTCTACAAGATGGGTCCAAAGGAGTTTACAGACGCATGCGAAAAGCTATATGAGGCGGGAGCATCTTTGTTTGGTGGATGCTGTGGATCGACACCTGAGCACATAAAAGCTTTGGTAGAGCGCTTAAAGGACAAGAAACCACATGCTATAGAAGACAAGCCTCTTAGAGTGGTTACTTCTGAGAGAAAGAATACATGGATTGATTTAGATGGTCCTTTTATGGTTATAGGGGAGCGAATTAATCCCACTGGTAAAAAGAAATTCCAGGAGACATTACGTAATGGTTCTCTTTCTATGGTTGTGGATTTTGCCAGAGAGCAGGAGGAGCGTGGCGCCAACATTCTCGATGTAAACATGGGAATGAATGGAATAGACGAAAAGCAGATGATGCTTGATAGCATTTATGAAGTAACATCGGCTGTTGATTTGCCACTTTGTATTGATACGAGCCATGTGGATGTAATGGAGGCAGCCCTTCGAATATATCCAGGCCGTGCTTTAATCAACTCTATTTCCGCTGAAACAGAAAAAATGGAGCCAATGTTAAAGCTTGCAAAGAAGTATGGTGCTATGTTTATTACCCTTCCTTTGTCAGGAGCAGGTTTGCCAAAAGATATGGGGGAGAAAAAGCAGCATATTGCCACAGTTTTAGACAAGGCTACTGAACTTGGGCTTAGGAAAGAAGATGCTGTTGTTGATGTTCTTGTACAGACAGTGGGGGCAGAGGGAACAGCTGCTTTACAGTGCTTTGAAACTATCGAATATTGCAAGTACGAATTAGGACTACCAACAGTATGTGGTCTTTCTAACATTTCATTTGGAATGCCTAATCGTCAGTTTGTAAATACAACCTATTTGACCATTGCTGTTAGCAAGGGGCTTACCATGGCAATTGCTAATCCAAATCAGGAAATGCTTATGTATTGTGCAGCAGCTGCTGATACATTAATGAATAAGCCAGGGGCTCTTGAAAAATATGCGGCGCTTCCTGTAGTAGAGTCAAAAGCAGCAAGTGCTCCGTCAAGTGCAGCTAATGGTACTACTTCGTCGGGTGGATTAACTGTGGCTAATGCCTCAGATGGGGTTGGGCCAATTGCAGAATGTGTCATAAAGGGCAAGAAAGAACAGATAGTTGTTGAGGTTCAGAAGGCCATTGATGCTGGCGTTGACCCTCAAGTAATTATTGAGGACCACTTGATTAAAGGAATTAATGTTGTAGGTGACCTCTATGATAAAAAGAAATACTTTTTACCACAACTCATTGCTGGAGCCAATGCCATGGAGACTGGGATGAAGCTTATTGAGCCACTTCTTGTTAGTGAGGATTCTGAACCAAAGGCAAAGATTGTAATAGCCACTGTTGAGGGAGATATTCATGACATTGGAAAGAACCTTGTGGCATTAATGCTAAAGAACTATGGTTTTGAGGTAATTGATCTTGGAAAGGATGTGCCTGCTGAGACAATTATTGATAAAGCTGTAGAGGTGGATGCGGATATAATAGGTTTGTCTGCCCTTATGACAACTACTATGATGCGTATGGACGATGTCGTAAAGCTCGCAAAGGAAAAGGGATGCAGATCTCAGATTATTATTGGTGGGGCCTGCATAAATGAGTCCTTCAAGGATGAAATAAATGCAGATGGTTATTCTGCAGATGCATCAGAGTGTGTAAAGCTTGTTCAAAAAATAATGAATATATAGTGGTGTGACAGTATTGTGATACTCCTTCAGTTATTATTAACGCAGATAAAGAGATAACTAATTGTGAACTTTTCTTTAATAATCTATTAAAACTGAAAAATGCGTATAAAAATCTGATAAAGTTAGATATCATCAGATGATAAGGAGGAGGGGTCCTATGAAAATTACAAAAAAAGAAGACGGGGATAATTTAGTAATTGCGCTTGATGGCAGATTAGATACAACGACTGCTCCTGAATTGGAGGAATTATTAAAGGGGTCATTGGGAGATATTAAGGAATTAATATTTGATATGGCGAATCTAGAATATATTTCATCTGCTGGCCTAAGAGTTTTACTTTTTGCAAAGAAGAGTCTTCACAATAAGAGCGTTATAAAAATTGTTAGCGCGAATGATATTGTAAAAGAGGTATTTGAGCTTACCGGCTTTGATAATGTTATCGAAGTTCTTTAATGCAGAGAGGAGGCACTATATGAGGTCTGATGATATAAAGATTGATAATAAGGGTAATGGTTTTTCTGATGCTATTTTTGTAACTCAAAAGATGGCTGAAATTCAGGGCCTTAATCCTAAGGAGTCGTTGCATTTACAGCTGTTTGCAGAGGAAATGCTTAGCATGGCCAGAAGTATAACAGGTGAGTTAGAGGCTGAGTTTTTTGTTGATGCTGATGGAAAGAAATTTGCTCTTAACATGTCAACAAATACAGTCATGAGTAAGGAAAAGAGAGATTTACTTCTTTCTGCATCAAGTTCTAGAAAAAATGATGCAGCTAATACCTTCCTTGGAGTATTAAGAGATGCTTTTGAAGAGGCAATGCTCGATACAGGTGACAAGACTTGCTATGCTCTTCCTAATGATATAGCATCAGATATCACTGGCAGATATATCGAGAATGATGAGTGGGATAGATATGAATCATCAATTCTTTTGAAGCTAGTGGACGATGTTAGAATTGCCATTAAAGGCGAGGAAGTATGCATGACAGTTACAAAGGATTTTGCATAAGAAAAGTGTTTGTTAAGAGGGCTGGTGAATCAGCCCTCTATTTTTCTGCATTAATATCTACAATTACATATTCTGAGCGAGTCCCGGATTTAAACAGCATTTCCCAGTCGGATATACCAGAAGAGACAATGAAGTCTGTGTCGTTGTGATGTTCCAATCCGTAGGTGCTGTCATCGATGCCGGACCATACACCAAATTTAGTGATTGGAATCATTTGCCCGCCATGGGTGTGGCCACACAGTACAAGGTCGGCGTTGGAATCGGCTTCAGCATCGTAATCAGCCGGTTCGTGATCCATAACGACTATATACTTGTCATTGTCCAGTCCAGTCAACAATTCATCAATATTTGCTCTGTAGGGAATAGTGCCTTTGTCAGCACGACCAACTAGATAGAAGCGGTCGTCAATTAATACAGAATTGTCTTCTAAAATATGTATTCCGTTGGTTAATAAGGCTTGTTCCAAGTCATAAGGAGAGAAATCTCGCTTATCAAAATATCCTCTGTCATGATTGCCATATGCAAACCAAACTCCGTATTTTAAGTTCATTTGCCCTAGGGCCTGGCAAGCTGTTTCCAAATCCTTTTTATTGGAATCATCATCTACAAAATCACCGATGATTAGAAGAATATCGGGATTTTGTGCTTCTATTGACTTTAAGTGTTCTGCGAAACCTTCTCCGTCGAAAGTAGTGCCAAGGTGAGAGTCTGTGATGAATGCAATGCGAAGATTGTTTATATCCTTTGGTGAAGAAAGGGAATAATCTTTTTCAGCAACGGATACACATAGATAGCAGCTAATGCCAAGGAAAAGAGCAGAGGATATTATACCAAGCCACCCTTGAAGATTGGTGTTGGTATTAATGGACATATACTTTTTTATTATTCTAGTAATAAAGCCTGACAAGAGGAAAAAAGCTGTGGAATAGACAGTGATTGTCATCGCATTTATATATCCTAAGGTATAGGTTGCAACGCCAAAGAGAGCAATGATTATAAGGAAGGCGATAATTCTATTTTTTATGAACTTGAATTTTGCAATGGAGTTTGCCATGTAAATGCTACCAAGAAGGGAAGCTATGGCGCCACCGCTAAACATAAGAATCCAAATCATGGGTGTACCTCGCGGTAATTTAATATAAAACTATTATACATCTATCAGCCAATTCTACAAAATAAAAAAAGTATTGCGAATATTAAGTAATTGGTTGACATTGGCAGGGTTCAATGTTATATTTTAACAGTCGCTTGAAGCGGTAACGCATTAAGCTCTGGGATCTTAGCTCAGCTGGGAGAGCATCTGCCTTACAAGCAGAGGGTCACAGGTTCGAGCCCTGTAGGTCCCATTTTTTAAATTTAATAATTATGGCGAGATAGCTCAGTTGGCTAGAGCACGCGGTTCATACCCGCGGTGTCGAGGGTTCGAATCCCCCTCTCGCTACTAAAAAAAATAAGACCAAGGATGAAATCCTTGGTCTTATTTTTCATTTAGCATGATGTGGATTCAAATGCAAAAGAATCTGGGAAAATTTACTCTAGTGCTTTTATTTGCGCAATTATGCTATACTCAATTTAGTTGGTGACACAAATTAGGAGGATGGCATGAAAAAGAGATTTTTAAATATACTAATAATAGGAGCAGTTACATTTTCATTCTCAGCCTGTGGCAAAGATACAAATGAGCTCAACTTAGATGCTTTAAATGAAACAGCTGAGACAGAGGAAGTGGAAACTACTGACGTAACAACTGAGGAGCTTGCTACTGAAGAAGAGGCTCCAGAGGAAGAAGCAAACGATGAATTTACACATTCTCAAGAATATGATGCGGCTTTTGAATTGGATGACCGATATGGTGCAATGTATGCAATGACAGGGGATGCTGAGGTTAGCGAATTTGGAAGTTGGCAGGAGGGGTATATTTCTCTCGTAAATGATATGCTTGATAATACAGATTATCAGGTTGAGTATGAGCTTATATTTGTTGATGATGACGACATCCCGGAAATGGCTTATCACATGATAAATAACGGTCAGGATTATATTTATATAGCAACCTCTGACGGTCAATATGTATGCTTATTCTCTACAACAGGAACAGACTTTAGCTATATCGAAAACGCTAATGATGTATTCTTTAGTGAACGTGTAGAAGCATCATATTATGATTATGTTATTGCAAATAATAATGGTGCTTGGATTAATATTGGAACTGGTGTTAGAAAGCCACTTGATCAATGGGCAGAGGATAGCTTTGACGAGAATGGTGAGCCAATTATTTCTTCATGGAAGATAAATAATACAGAATATTCGACTCAGGCAAAATATGATGATGCATTAAAACTATTATTTGATCAATCTTATGCTGTGACTGTAACACCTTCAAAATCTGCCGATGAAATAATAGAAGAAATTGAGAATTACTAATCATGTTAAAGGATAAAGATATTAGAGAGGCGCTTTTTGATTATTTGGAAGTGGAATATGGTAAGGCTAGAATCTTTGAAGAGAAGATGATTGGCAAATCTCGTGCAGATGTGATAATGGTTATTCCATCAGCTGTAGTTGGTATCGAAATAAAATCTGATGCAGATACTTATACCAGATTAGAAAGCCAAATCAAGGATTACGACAAATACTTTGACTACAACATTGCAGTAGTTGGTTCTACTCATGGAAATCATGTGGCTGATCATGTCCCTGATTATTGGGGAATCATTACAGTTGATGAAATCGAAGGTAAGCCGGATTTTTATTTCCTTAGAAAGCCTATATTAAATAGAAAAATGAAGCTCGAACGTAAAATTGAGCTGCTTTGGAGACCGGAGCTTTCTATAGTTTTGGAACATTTCCAGTTGCCTAAATATCCGGGGCAGAGTAAGCCGTTTATTAGAAAGCGGCTTGTGGAATTCACAAAGCTTGAGCCCAAGAAGGCTAAATACGTTGATGCAAATGAATTGAATATAGAAATCAGTGAGATACTTTTTGAAAGAGATGAGGAGGCTTTGCTAGAGCAAATAAAAGAGTTTAGAAAGGCTAAAGCTCCTAGGAAAAGAGCACCAAAAAAATCCACCAGCGTCCGAAGGATTAGGCGCCTTGCAAAAAAGCAGTGATAATATTAAAAGAAAGTTATATTTGACTTTCTTTTTTTTATAAATAATCTTGAAATTATTCATAATTATGATAATATAATGTATAAAAATACAGGGTAAAGGAATAAATATACATGAAAAAGAAATTATCGTTATTTCTCTTGGGTCTAACAGCAGCATTGCTAATAGGCTGTGGAAGCACTCAGGACACAGGAAAACAGGTTCAATCAATTGATGACCTTGAGGGATCAAAGATTGGCGTTCAGCTTGGAACAATCGGTGACATTTATGCATCTGATTACGAAGGAGATGAGGCTGGTACAACAATCGAGAGATACAACAAGATAACAGATGCTGTACAGGCTTTAAAGCAGGGCAAAATTGATTGCGTTATCGTAGATGAGCAACCAGCTATTTCCACAACAAAGGACGAGCCAACACTTGAAATTCTCGAGGAGCCATTTGCATTAGAGGAATATGCAATCTGTATTGCAAAGGACAATGAAGAGCTCTTGGAACAGGTAAATGCAGCTCTTGCTGAGTTAAAGGCAGAAGGTGTTATCGACCAGATCATCGCAAATTACATTGGTGATGATACAAAGGGAACTTGCCCATATGTAACTCCAGAAGGAACAGAATACCCTAATGGAACACTTGTAGCCGCTACAAATGTTGCATTCCCACCTTATGAATATTATGAAGATACAACAGCAGTTGGTATTGATATGGAGCTTATCCAGGCAATTGGTGATAAGCTTGGCATGAAGGTTGAAATCGAGGACATCGAGTTTGATAGCATTATCAATGCTGTAGATTCTCACAAAGCGGACGTTGGTATCGCTGGAATGACAATGACTGAGGAACGTCTCAAGTCAATCAATTTCTCGGATTCATATACAACATCAACTCAGGTAATCATTACTCGTGACCCATCAAAGAGTGGTGAAGGAATCGGATTTGTTGAGAATTTTAAAAGAAATTTCATTGAAAAGGATAGATATCAGTACTTAGTAAAAGGTCTTGTTAATACACTTGTAATTGCGCTTTGTGCAGTACTTGCAGGTATGATCATCGGATTCTTGGTTGCAATTGTTCGTGTTACACATGACAAGACTGGTGGTCTTCCAATTTTAAATTATATTTGTAAATTTTATCTTGCTATTATTCGTGGAACACCAATTATGATTCAGCTCCTTATCATTTACTATGTAGTATTTAAGTCAGTAAATGTGCCAAAGGTAGCAGTAGCGATTATTGCCTTCGCTATAAATTCAGGTGCATATGTCGCTGAAATTATGCGTGGCGGTATTATGTCAATTGACGGTGGACAGATGGAGGCTGGACGTAGCCTTGGTCTTACTTACAAGCAGACAATGATTTCAATTATCCTTCCACAGGCAGTAAAGAATGTTTTACCGGCACTTGGAAATGAGTTCATTTCACTTATCAAAGAGACATCAATTTGTGGTTACATTGGTCTTATGGATTTAACTCGTGGTGGTGATATTATCAGAAGTATTACTTACGAGGCATTTTTACCACTCATTGCTGTAGCACTTATTTATTTAGTTCTAGTCCAGCTTTTGAATTTAGGAGTTGGAAAACTGGAAAAGAATCTTAGAAAGAGTGAACAGTAAAGAAAAGAGGAGAATTTATGAGTAACGAAGTATTAATAAAAGTTGAGAACCTCCATAAATCTTTCGGTGATAATGAGGTTTTGGCTGGTGTAAATATGCAAATAGAAAAGGGCGAGGTTATTGCAATTATCGGCCCTTCAGGTTGTGGTAAGTCCACATTTATCCGCACCCTAAATCAGTTGGAGAATGTTACTAGCGGCTCGATTTATGTAGATGGCGAAGATATTACAAAAAAAGGTGTTGATATTAATGATGTGCGTCGCCGCGTGGGAATGGTATTCCAACACTTTAATCTTTTTCCGCACCTTACAATCAAGAAGAATCTTACATTGGCGCCAGTAAAGCTTGGGTTAATGACTCAAGCCGAGGCTGACAAAAAGGCGGCTGAGCTTTTAGAGAGAGTTGGTTTGTCTGACAAGGCGGAGGCTTATCCTGATAGCTTATCAGGTGGACAAAAGCAACGTATCGCCATTGCAAGAACACTTGCGATGAATCCAGAGGTTATTCTTTTTGATGAGCCAACATCAGCTCTTGATCCAGAGATGGTAGGCGAGGTACTTTCTCTTATGAAGGAGCTTGCGGATGATGGAATGACAATGATTGTTGTTACACATGAGATGGGCTTCGCAAAAGAGGTTGCTGATCGTGTAATGTTCTTTGATGAGAAGGGAATAAAGGAAGAGGGAACTCCTGCGGAAATCTTTGAATTCCCACAGAGTCAGCGTTTAAAGGATTTCCTTTCAAAAGTATTATAAATATTAATGAATCATTTCTATCAATCCTGATGGAAGTGATTCATTTTTTATATCAAAAAAAGTGCAATTCAAAGGCTTTATACTGTGGAAATTTCATTTAAAAAGGCTATAATGGTACATGAGTTTTTATTAACTAGGAGTAATAAAATGGAATCTACACTTAGAAGAACATGGGCCGAGATTAATCTCGACGCTATTGCATATAATTATCAAAAGATACGTGAAAAAATTGGAAAAGATGTGAAGTTTCTTGGAGTAGTAAAGGCCGATGCTTATGGTCATGGTAGCATCCAGGTTAGCCAGCTACTTGAGGAGCTTGGAGCAGATTATTTAGCAGTAAGTAGCGCGGATGAGGCGCTTGAGCTTAGAGTTAATGGAATAAAAATGCCGATTCTCATTTTGGGACATACACCAAAGGAGCAGGTTGGCAGATTAATTGAATATGATGTTACACAGGCTATTACATGTAAGGCAAAGGCTGAGGAATATAGTGCTGAGGCTGTAAAATGTGGTGGCAAATTAAAGGTTCATATCAAGGTTGACACAGGAATGTCTCGCCTTGGTTATCTTTGTGACAATGGATATTTTGATACTGGTGTAGATGGCATAGTTGAGGCATGTAAGATGCCAGGTCTTGAGGCTGAGGGTATTTTTACTCATTTCGCAGAGGCGGATGAGATTGGCGAGGATTGCGACAACTACACAAAGCATCAATTTGAGTTATTTACTAGTGTAATAGGTGCCGTAGAGGAGAAGCTTGGCTACAAGTTTACTATTCGACATTGCGCAAATACGGGTGCAGTTGTTCGTTTTCCAAAGACTTATTTGGATATGGTTCGTCCAGGACTTTTATTATACGGCTATGGCGAGTTTGCTCATCAGATGGGGCTAAAGCCAGCTATGACAATGAAGACAACTGTTAGCACAATAAAGATTTATCCAAAGGGTACAGCTGTTAGCTATGGTGGAATGTTTGTTACAGACAAGCCTACACGCATTGGAGTGCTTCCATATGGATATGCAGACGGCTTCCTAAGAAGCTTGTCTAATAAATGTAGCTTGTACACAAAAGAAGGTCCAGCAAAGCTTCGTGGAAAGATTTGCATGGATATGTGTATGATTGATATTACTGATATGCCGTCTGTTGATGTCGGCAGTGAGGTAGAAATATTTGGTGAGAAAAACTCGATTGATGAGCTTTCTGCGATTGCAGGTACAATTCCTTACGAGCTTACCTGTGCAGTTAGTAAGAGAGTGCCTCGAGTTTATTACCGAAATAATGAGGTTATTGAAAGAGAATTAATGCTGAGAATGTAACTTGGCAATTTGTTATACTGTTCTATGAAAACGAAGTTTATTAATGAAGTAATTGCTGCGATAGAAAACCATGAAATACGGGCATACTATCAGCCACAATATGATGCAAATTCAGGTAAATTAATTAGTGCGGAAGCTTTGGTTCGTTGGGTAAAGCCTGATGGCAAAATTATTAGCCCTGATATGTTTATACCAAAGCTTGAAAAGACCAATGCTATTAATCTTTTGGATTGGTATATGGCTGAGGAGGCATGTAGGACCATAAAGGAATTAGGTTCAAATGCTGTTCCAATTGCAGTTAATTTTTCTAGATGGCATATTGGAGAGCGAGACTTTGCTAGAAAGCTTCAATCGATAATGTCTACCTACAATGTTAATCCAGAAATGATTGAAGTAGAGATAACAGAATCTGTTATCTCTATTTCTGATATTGATATTGTAAAATCTTGGACTGAGGAAATATCAAGACTTGGTACAAAAATTGCTATAGATGACTTCGGTACAGGATTTACTTCTTTGCAATTTGTGAAGAATCTACCGGTTGATTATTTGAAAATTGACAAAGCATTCCTAGACGACAACTGTCAGGATGAGAAGGGAAGAGCTACTCTTGAGACTGTCTTCTTTTTTGCTCACAAGCTTAATCTTCGAACGATAGCAGAGGGGGTGGAGACAATCGAACAGTTAAAGTTCCTCCAAAATATGGATTGCGACAAGGTACAGGGATATTTGTTTTCAAAACCTCTTTCTAAAGAGGATTTTCTTGTTATTGCTATGATGGACAAGGTTCCTACAATTGATACGGATAACTTCGTTAAAAGACAGGGGACACTTAGTACGCACAGCCTACTTTTTAAGGCAATAAAAGAAGAATTCCAACTTGTTATTTTTGGAAATCTATACAAGAATAGTTATTATCTTATGCATCAGGCAGAGGGAATGAATTTTAAAGCAGCGACTGCTGGTGTAATTGATGATATGACTCTTAATGCGTGCAAATTATGTACTTCAAAGGAAATGGCCACTCAATACAAGAATACATTATCTCGAGAAGCATTAATAAGAGCTTTTCATAGTGGCCAGGACAGAGTCGAGGCCACTATTGAGCAAAAGATTGGTGAAGAGGTTTTTGTATTTACAACAATAATTCACTTGATGAAGCATCCTTACAAGGATGATGTCTTAATGATTGGAATGTCTCGCTGTAGATAGGATTCGGTATACACCAATCCAGCTTGTGATGAATGAGAATACATCGAAAGCGAATACAATCCAATTGTTGAGATTAAAATCATATAATCCAAAGCAAATAGTACTTCCAATGCAACCAAGTTTGATTACAATATCCTTTTTGGAACTAAGAGTGATTGTAAGGCATGTGGCTGCAACGAATGGAAGCCAATCTATTGGGCGATTCTGGGTGGTGATAAATGTAAACACACCCTGGAATCCAATAAAGAATATTTTAAGTGGAGTAGTCAATTCCCACTTTAAACAAATAGTATTTCTTATTAAGCTGACGATATTTCCAACAACGGCAGCAATTCCGCCGAGACAGGCGTAAGCAATTGAAAATAAAATTAGCTGTACATTTTGGGCTAGGATAACGGTTCGCTTGTGCTTCAAGTAACCAATGATTACCATTAAAATGCATGCAGCTAATGAGAATATTTGACCTACTAATTGTAGTACTGTAAAAGTATGTCCGAATATTTCTAAACTCATAAAAATTAACTCCTTATTAAATAACTGTAGAACCTATCATAAGCCATAATTATGATTATTTAAAGTTTTTAATAGAAAACAGTTTGATTTAGCTCTTTAAACTATTAAAGAATTAGGTTACAATGTTTAGAAATATATTTAAATCTTCAGGAGGGCATATGGGTAAAGTTTTTCGATTTCACAAAGATGTAGATACAGATCAGATTATCGCTTCCCAGTATCTACTATTTCCAACAATAGATGAAATGAAAGTTCATACATTTGAATCTCTAAATTCTGATTTTGCCACATCAGTAAAGCCAGGTGATTTTGTGGTTGCTGACGAGAATTTTGGATGCGGTTCATCAAGAGAGCAGGCCCCAAGTGTGCTAAAGGCTCTTGGTGTAAAGGCAGTGATTGCAAAATCCTTTGCGAGAATTTTTTATCGCAACTCTATTAATATAGGCATGCCTGTAATCGTTAGTAAGGAGCTCTACGATTTTGTTAAAGACGGAGATGATATGGAACTAGATTTGCAGGCCGGAATAATTACTGCAAATGGTAAAGAATTTACTTGTACAAAGCTTCCTGAGAAAATGCAGGAAATCCTGAATCAGGGCGGTTTAATTGAATCTTTGAATCGGTAAGTATTAAAGGAGATATAAAAAATGGGAATGACGATGGCTGAGAAAATTATTGCCGCTGCTGCTGGAAAGGCTTCCTGCAAGGCTGGTGATATTGAAACCGTTACATTGGATAGACTTATGAGTAATGATGGCACAACCCATCTTACTATTGATATGTACAATAATCTTAAGAATCCGCATATTGCTGATACTGATAAATTAGTTTGGATTATTGACCACAATATTCCAGCTGATAGTCCAAAAACTGCAGCTTCCCACAAGAAAATGCGTGATTTTGCCAGAGAACATGGTATTACATTTTATGAAGGTGAGGGCGTATGTCATCAAGTAATGATGGAAAAGCATGTCCGCCCAGGCGAATTGATTTTTGGCGCTGATTCTCACACATGCGCATATGGTGCGCTGGGGGCCTTTGGTACAGGTGTAGGGTGCACAGATTACTTGTATGCAATGGTGACTGGCACTTCATGGCTTTTAGTTCCGGAGACAATCAGATTTAATCTTCATGGAAAATTAAAGCCTGGAGTTTATGCTAGAGACTTGATTTTAACAATAATTGGGAAAATTTCTGCAAACGGCGCAAATTATAAGGCTATGGAATTTGCAGGAGATGGCTTACATGATTTATCTGTGGCAGATAGAATTGCCATTTGTAATCTTTGTGTTGAAGCTGGAGCAAAAACTGCTCTTATGGAAGTGGATGATGTTGCTATGGAGTATTTGACAGCTCACGGCCGACAGCCAAAGGCTCTCTATAAATCTGATGAGGATGCGGTATTCTCAGAGGTTTTTGATATTAATTTGGATGAAATTGAGCCAATAGTAGCAAAACCACATTTTGTTGATAATGTTGTGCCGGCTAGAGAATGCGCTGATGTAAAAATTGATGAGGCATTTCTTGGTAGCTGCAATAATGGTCGAATAGAGGATTTAAGAGTTGGAGCTGCTGTCATTAAGGGCAAGCATGTGGCAGATAAAGTAAGATTTCTTGTGGTTCCAGCCAGCAGAGAAGTATATAAGCAGGCCATGGACGAAGGACTGCTTGATATATTTATGGCAGCAGGTGCAATGGTAATGAATCCAAACTGCTCTGTATGCTGGGGGGCGTGCCAAGGGGTTATTGGAGAAGGTGAAACATTGATTTCTACCGGTACCCGTAATTTCAAAGGCCGTGCAGGTCACAAGGATTCCTTTGTGTATCTGGCAAGTGCAGCAACGGTAACTGCATCGGCCGTAAAAGGATATATAACAGTAGCGGAGGATTAGGATGTTTAAAGCGAAAATTTGGCGTCTGGGAGACGACATTGATACAGATATTATTTTACCTACAGAGTATTTGGCTTTTGAGACAGTGCAGGAGATGAAGCCTTATGCATTTTCTCCACTTCGCCCTGAACTAGCTGCAAAGATTCAGCCGGGAGATATGATTGTGGCAGGTCATAATTTTGGTTGTGGCTCATCTCGAGAACAGGCACCAGAGGTGGTAAAAGCACTTGGGGTTTCCTGTATAGTTGCAAAATCTTATGCGAGAATATTCTTTAGAAATGCCATTAACAACGGACTTTTGTTGATAGAACAGCCTGATTTGTTTGATGAGGTTGCAGAAGGTGATATGGCTGAGGTTGAGCCTGGCAAGGAGATTATAGTTAATGGTAAGTCATATCCAATAGCAAGCCTACCTGATAATTTAACTGAGATTTTGGAGGCAGGTGGTCTTGTAAAGGCAATGAGAAAACGCAATGGTTTAGATTAATTCGGAGAATATAATGGGACATACATTAGTTGAAAAAATAATTGGAAATAAGGTTGGACATAAGGTAAAGCCTGGTGATATTGTCACTGTTGATGTTGATTGGTGCATGATAGATGACATTATGATTCCTTTTGCTGTTCAGAAATTTGAGGAAATGGGCTTTTCTAAAGTTTACAATCCAGACAAAGTGGTGCTTATTTATGACCATTTTCTTCCTGCAACTCAAATTGATGATTCAAGACATTTTAGGGCAGGAGATGCATTTGCAGAAAAATATGGCATAAAGAACGTTCATAGAACTGACGGAATTTGCCACCAGCTTATGACTGAGGCAGGCTATGTTAAGCCGGGAGATATTGCCTTTGGAACTGATAGTCATACAGTAACCTATGGATGTGTTGGTGCATTCTCCACTGGAATTGGATACACGGAAATGGCTGGAATTCTTGGTACAGGACAGCTTTGGATTAAGGTTCCGGAGACAATAAAGATAATTATTGATGGCACGTTATCAGGCAACGTTACATCAAAGGATATTATCTTAAGAATTATTGGTGATTTGACGGCCTCAGGCGCAACCTATCAGGCATTGGAATTTTCTGGTAGCACAGTTGATGCAATGAGTGTCTCAAGTCGAATGACTATCTCGAATATGTCAGTTGAGGCGGGGGCGAAGTGTGGTCTTTTTGCTCCTGATGAAAAAACTTGCGATTATTGCAAGATTCCTTTTGATGATAGTATTAAGGCTCTTTATGGTGATGAAGATGCTAAATATTCAAAGATTCTCAGATACCATGCTGAGGATTTTGTTCCGGTATGTGCATGTCCGTCTTTAGTTGACAATATTAAGCCTGTTTCAGAATTAAAGGGGACAAAGGTTGATCAGGTTTTTCTTGGATCGTGTACAAATGGAAGACTGGAGGATTTGAGAACGGCAGCTACTATCTTAAAGGGCAAACATGTGGCGCCTTTTGTGAAAATGATTGTAACACCTGCAAGTCGCAAGGTGTATCGTGAGGCATTAGCTGATGGAACTCTTGGAATTCTATCTGATGCCGGCGCAATCATTACTACACCTGGTTGCGGACTTTGTTGTGGCCGTGGTGGCGGAATTCTTTCCGACAATGAAGTAGTAGTGGCTACAAATAACCGAAACTTCTTGGGACGAATGGGGACTAGCAAAGTTAATATTTATTTAGCAAGTCCAGCAACGGCCGCTGCAACAGCAGTGGCTGGGGTAATAACGGAAGCATAGAAAAAGCCAGTAGCATGTGATAGCTACTGGCTTTTTTGTACTATTATTCAACGTGTTTATCAATGAAATTACTTCTGTATTTACTGTATACAATTTTTTGTGCCTTGTAGAGACCGGTATATCCTGATACCCAGTAGCTGAAAGCTATGGCAAGCAAAAAGTATGGCATGGGCTCATAACCAAACAGCTCAAAGCAAATGAGAAGACTGGCGATTGGACAGTTGGTAACGCCGCAGAACAGAGCGCCCATTCCCACGGCTGCTAATAGAGCTGATGGCATTCCAAGTATTGGTCCCATTGCAGCGCCAAAAGTTGCGCCAATGAATAATGTTGGAACGATTTCACCGCCTTTATATCCGCAGGATAATGTAAGGGTAGTGAAAATTATTTTTAGCAAAAATGCCTCTAGCCCAATGGTTGCGCCTGTAAAGCATGATGCAATAACTGCAGAACCAGTACTGTTGTAGGTTTGAGAGCCTACGATGAGTGTCAATATTAGCACTGCCGTACCACCGATAACTCCTCTTATATATGGGTTTGCAACCTTATCAGAAAAGAATTCTGTGTATTTATGTAGTGAGATACAAAATATAACTGAAACAAATCCGCATAGTATTGCAAAGATACAAATTAAGATAGCGCTTTTTATTCCGAACTTTGGAATTACATCAATAATATATTCTTCTGCATTAAGGCCAAAATGGGCTGCCACAGCTCTTGCGACAAGGGAAGAGATAACACAAGGAACCAAAGCAGCATAATGCATAATTCCAACTGATATTACCTCCATTGAAAAGATGGCTGCAGCCATTGGTGTGCCAAATAACGCAGAAAAAGCTGCACTCATTCCACACATTATCATTGTTTTCTTGTTGGTAGAATTTAGTTTTAAAACACGTCCAATGCCATTTCCAATAGCTCCACCCATTTGGAGGGCGGCGCCTTCTCGTCCGGCAGAACCACCGATTAAATGTGTCAGGACTGTGGCTACGTATATGAGTGGTGCCAATCTAAAAGGTAGCCTTGTATTTGATTGAATTGCAGCAATAACAGTGTTTGTACCTGAATCTTTTACTTTTAATATTTTTTTATAAACAAAAGTAATAATCACCGCACCAACAGGTAGAAAATATATAAGCCATGGATGATTCTCCCTTGTTTCTATTGCGTAGCGCATCGCTAGACCAAATGTAGTTGCAAAAAGACCTACAGATAAGCCAACGAGAATAGCGGCTACAGTCCAAGTGACTACAGATAAAGCACGGTGACTGTTGTGATCTATTTTGTGAATGGTATGCTCCTTAAAATCTTCTGAAAACATTTATTCTCTAACCTTTCTATTATCTTTCCTATTATGCTATCATTTAAATAAAGACTATAAAAGAGGGAAATGAGGTTCGTTATGAAAAACTTTTTTATTGTAAATAAAGCTTCTAGAACAGGAAAAGCACAGGAAACTTGGAATGAGATAGAGGCTTTTTTAAATGAGAATAAAATTGAGTATCAGGTTCGCTTTACAGCCGGTGCTTCTGATGCTACAAAATTTGCAAACGAAGCCACCAGTAATGGCGAGAAAGTTGCATTATTTGTAATGGGAGGCGATGGAACTCTAAATGAGGCTCTTAATGGAATCGTGGATTTTGAGAATACCTTTTATACACCTTTACCATCTGGCTCGGCCAATGATTTTGTTAATGGCATTGGTTTGAAAGGCTCTGCTGTTGACATTTTAAAGAGGGCTATTAATACTGAGGATTATAGAGTATTTGATGTTGGAAAAGTAATCACAGAGAATGGAGAACGATTATTTGGAGTAAGTGCAGGGATTGGTGTTGACGCTTATGTTTGCCTACAGGCTTTAACTAGTAAATTGAAAAAGTTTTTGAATAGATTTGGCTTGGGATCTGCAACCTATAGCCTACTTACAGTAGGCGATATATTTACTATGCCATTTTCAGATGCAGTTATTACATCATGGAAGGATGGCGATAGGTTTGAAGCCGAAGTTAAAAGTGTTATTTTTGCTGCCGCTATGAATTGTAGAGCAGAGGGAGGCGGTGTCCCAATGGCACCAAAGGCTACTCCTGATTCAGGGTATCTTACATGCTTTTATGCCCATGATGTGAGCAGATTGAAATGCTTCATGCTTTTACCGGTTTTGGTGGCAGGTAAGCATGAGGGGAAGAAAGGGTTCGATTTATTAAATTTTGATAAAATCCACATTAAATTGAATAAGAGTATGTGCGTCCATGCAGACGGCGAACACGTTGGATTCTTTAGCGAAATAAAGTATGAATGTATGCCACAAATCCTTAAAATTAGAGGTTTTTAAGATATACAAATTATTAAAAAAGTATTAATTTTTTTACAACTATTATATTGTTATTTTATTCACATGCGCGTATAATCAAAACTGGAGTTGAGAAAAATAGTTTCTCAAATAATAAATAATTCTTAAGGAGGAGATTATGATATTCCAAGTTACTAATCTATGGCAAGTTCTTGGCTGGTGCCTTGTATTTGCAGGATTAATTCTCATGAATGAAATCGGTCGTCGTACAAAGACCGGCGGAATGATTATTTTTGTAATCATCCCAGCAATTCTTACAGTTTACTTTATTCTTGCACACGTTGGTATGTTTGGCGGCTCTGCTAACCCAACAGTTGCATACATGGATGGTTGGTTCCATTACTTCAAGCTTTACGCAGCTGATATCGGATGCGTTGGTTTCATGATGATCAAGTACAAGTGGGGACTTGGCAAACAGAAGTGGTTTGCTTGGTGGCCATGGTTCATCGTTTCAGCAAACATTCTTATTGCAGTTGTTTCTGATATGGAGTCAGCTCTTGCAGCTTACGCTATCACAGGTGACCTTTCAGGTGCTTGGTGGGCATCAAACGAAGGTGTATTCATCTACGGTGGATGGTGGAACGTGGTTAACGCTATCGCTGGTGTAATCAACATCTTCTGTATGACAGGTTGTGTACATCTTTA